>Ga0073928_10011112_pt1 | contig 10557 bp, 11 predicted proteins | sample PaiPotPPA55metaG_FD_76969 | JGI IMG/M metagenome (GOLD analysis project Ga0073928, IMG submission 76969) | Iron sulfur acid spring bacterial and archeal communities from Banff, Canada, to study Microbial Dark Matter (Phase II) - Paint Pots PPA... ...
CCACCCCAGAATTTGGGCAAGGCAACGGGAGGATCGTTCTGAACAATATTTTATTGCTGCCGGCTCAAGGGTTTCAACTTGAGGGTTCGTTTTATCGGCAGCACTTTCTGTCTCGCAAAGGCCGCCAATGTGAAGCCTCACGCTGACAAGGAAAATCGCTGCGACGGCCTTCGTTGAACGGGTTGGGCAAAACGCGAACGAATCGATCTAGTTGGCTGCTCGTTAGGAGCGTTCGGCCCAGAAAAAAATGAGGCAGGTGACTGGTACGTGTCGTCCAAAAACGACTGCGCCCCTCCCGCGACATTGGGGGACGTCGCGGAAAGGGCGTGCCGTCTTCAGGAGAGAAGATCGTTTTTAATTCTTAAACTGGCCTTACTGCGGCCCCGCGGCACCCGGCGGAGGCATGTGCATGCCGCCCCGTCCACCACGCATCGGCCCGCCTTGTTGCACCGTGTAGTCCGCCGGCACCGCGAACAACGTAGCGGCTGGCTCGGTCCGCTGAACCTTCGTCAACGTATACGTTGTGGTGCCGAAACGCGGATCACTGCGCGTGCTCTTCACCAGCACTTGCAAGTCGGTCGAATACCAGCGCTCGAACACGATCTGAATGGGCCTGTCGTTGCCGATCTGACCGGCCGCGATGGTGCGCGTTACTCGCGTGCCTTCCGCACTGATGCCGTTGATGGTCTGCGCGCCGAGCGATTCCTTCTTCACCGCTCCGGACGTTTCTTCCTGCTGCAGCCGGGCCTTCATCTTGTCCTGGAACAACTGCGCCTGCGCTGCGGACGGCGCGCCGTGCGTTCCCATGGTCATCTGGTGCGCCACTTTGTGGTCGACATCCAGCATGTAGCGCGAACCGGCCACCGGGTCGACGATCGCAATCATGGTGCGGGGCTTCCCAGAGGCTTGCAGCGGCCCGAAGTTAGACAGGGTCACTTCGCTGCGAAAACGCCCCTGGCTGTCACGATACAAATTGCTGGTTGTGGAGCGATGAATCGAAGTCCCGTCTTGCAACGTTTGTGAGGTGTTGGTCTCCGCGGTTGCGGAGAATGGCGCTCCCTTCACAACCTTGTTGCCGTGCAGCCCTTCAAAGCCCATTACCTCGACGCGATCGACGAAGGGACCTGAGGGGCTACCCGGACCGGCGGCCATCATCTCGTCAGGTGGCGGCGGAGGGGGTTCCTGAGCCGGCGCGGTGCTGACGCACAAAAATAGCGCCGAACTCAAAGCCGTGCACGCCCAACTTCTGCGATTCATCATCTCTGCTCCTCTTCTCTCCTGAGCACTAGCTCTCTTTGCCGAAATCTCTTGATGGCCCGCTAACCGTGCCGGCTAAACAAAAAGAGTATTTCCGCAACCTCTAAAATCGTTTCTTGACCTTGCCACTGAAACTCCAGCCGTTCATCCAATTGCGACACACTGCATTTCCCACTGATTTGATGAAAAGTTCCCACCCAGCGAAATGCAGCACGTTACCCGCGGCTCAGCGCGGCAATCGCACCGCTTGCGGCTGTCCGTCCTGGCCGACCAGCAAATCCACCTGGATCCAGTCGCCCGCCCGCTCTTCGTTTACTGGTAGTCCCAGCGCACCGAGCGCGCCGCGCTGCAAACGTACGCGTACCACGGCGCCGTCTCCTGTTTCCTGCGGCATGCTGCCAGGCAGCAAGGTGAAATCTTCGGCATATTGCGCCGCGACCAGCGTTGCGTCGCTTACGGCGTCGCTCTGGCCGCTAGCCGGAACGCCGGCAGAAACATCGCCGCTGGTAGAATTCGCCAAATTCGGACTCGCCGGTTGATTGTCTTTCGCCGGAACGTTCAGGCTTTGCAGCGAAATATTCTCCTGCGCGATATGCCAGTTCCACCAAACGGTGCCTATGACCAGCAGCGTGGCCGTCGCCAGAATCCACGAGGTAAAGACCGCAACGGATCGCGCCTTCATCGCGCGACGCTTGGCCCAAAACTCCTGGCGTAATCGCATCTCCACACGGAGCGGCGCTCCGACGTTTTGCGTCGCTTCGCGCAATGCCCGCAACTCCAACTGTGCCTCTTGCCAGGACTCGTGGAGAGCCGCGCAACGCGCGCAGGTGTTGACATGTTCGAGCGCCGCGGCAAACTCGATGGCATCGACGCCGCGTCGATCGCCAATGGTCGCGCCTTCGCGATTCAATCCCAATCCCGCAGCTTCAAACTCTTCGCATCTCATCCCGCACTTCCCTTTCATCCCCCTGCTGATTCCTAAACTCCCTATCGAGCTTCTATCGGGCCGCGCTGAAACGCCGCGGGACATCGCGCAACATTTCGAGCTTCGCCAGCAACAACGCGCGGCCTCGGTGCAAGCGCGAGCGGACCGTTCCGATCGGGCATCCAATCCGTTGCGATGCCTCCTCGTAACTAAGCTCTTCCAATTCGCAAAGAACCACGACCTCCCGAAATTCCGCGGGAAGATCCAGAACGGCCGCACGGACCTGCCCCATGCGCTCCTGGCTTTCGGCCCAATGCATCGGCGTTACCGCATTGATCACGGCGGCCCCGCCTCGCGAACCGTTTTCGTTCTGCTCGTCCAACTGAAATTCTCGCGGCAACCGCTCCAGATGCTTCATGACGCGGTTGCGCGTAATTCCGTAAAGATAGGCAGCCAGCGCGGCACGTGCCGCGTCGTACTTTTTCGGATCACGCATCAGCGTCATGAAGACGTCTTGCACAATTTCTTCCGAGGCCCAGGCGTTGCCGGTCATGCGCAAGGCAAACCTGTAGATGGCCGCCTGGTGCCGCCGGTAGAGGACCGTGAAGGCGTCCTCGTCACCATTGGCAGCACGCCGTAAGAGAACGTCGTCCCTGGCTTCTTCTGGAATGCCTATCTCCCGTGGTCCGACGTTTTGCCCGGCCTGCAGCCGCATTCAGCCTTCTCCAACATTTCCCGTGGCCAGGGCAAAAGGTTCCCGAGGGCTGCGCAACACACAGCCTCGTCCCAGTCCCTGCGGAAGGAACCCGCGTTCTTTGATGCAGTTGCTCGTCCGCGAGCGAAATCCGGCGTGGTGGATTGTCACCTTATGATGGCCGATTTTGAGCATTCTAGAGCATTAAGTTCCCTTTGGAGTCTGTAACTTACAGATTCAATGGGCTATAGATTCTAAGAATTCTAGGAATTCGCCGCTTCGTAGGCCAGATGTATGCCAGAAGTCCCCGGCCTCAACGGCGAGACGGTCAAGCCAAGCAGCCCAATATCCTACTCCGTCCTAGCCATTCCGGCCTCCTAATCATCTAAATTGTGGAGATGCCCGATGGAAACTCAGGAACGACTCTTAGAATGTCCCTTCTGCGGCACTGACAATCCACCTGAAGCGGCTCGCTGGAACGACGACGAAAGCTCCTACGAAGCGATCTGTCAGAGTTGCGGGAAGAAGTTCGCCAAGACCGCGCAACTGGAGTGGTCGGCCAGTTAGGTCGATACCAATTACGAAGAACGACGATGATTTTCTCCGACGTTCTTCATGTATGGCGATCACAGTCCCCGCCGCGATGGTCGGATTCGGCATTTCATAAACTGGCAGACACACGCGATCTCGAAGGCCGATCTCACGCCGTGGAGGGCACCGCTTCTACGCTCTTTGAAGCCATCGCCCTCGTTCTCAAGGCCATCGGAACCGATAAAGTGGAGGACACCCGTTGACGCTCCATTCATCATACTTGGTTTATCTTGAAAAACATGGTCAGAGGTGCGAGGCGAAGGGTCCCGCTGATGCGGGTCTACGGAATGTGAAAACGGAAGGAACATCATGATAAATGCGAGGGATGTGCACGAGCCAGAAGACGAGACGACTCCCGGAAGAAGACGAAGAATTGGACACCGAGAACGACGACTTAGAGAGCGAAGAAGATGACGAAGAGGAATTGGATGAAGAGGAAGGCGACGACTAGCTACCCGTTTTTCATCTACCCTTAGCACCCGATTGTTCTTCTGGCCTCGATTTGGTACGGTGGCGTACGGAATCGAAATGCCTAGATGGGTTCTCATCTGCGCTCAATGTAAAACTGAATTTGAGCATTCTCAGGTTGGTGACACAGGTATGTCTCAATTAGAGTTGCCAGCGAAACCGGATGTACCAACGGGCGCTCAGTGCGTCTGTCTTGCGTGCGGCCACAGCGCAACCTACCTACGTACGGATTTGCTATATCGCAGCAAAGCTTCGAGTTGAGGGCTGTTCCGCATGGAGCAGACTCGACAAGTGTTCTGTGCTAGGGTGCGGTATGCGAGAAAATAAAGAACGTTGGCGAGAGCTTTGTGAGCAAGCCGCTGTCGAGCAAGACCCCAAGAAACTCTTAGAACTTACGCGACAGATAAACGACCTCCTGTTAGGTAAACAGCAACGTTTGGACGGCGAAGCCTCGCCAGACAAGCCTAAAAGTTAATTCTGATCCTGAGCGTCGCGTACTTAATCGCACTAAATGATCTACCCGTCTGTCCGGGCTACATCGAGTGAGACGATCACCGCCCCGCAGCGTGTGATCTTCGTCGTGGTACAAGCGCCTGAAAGCTATTTGCGTCCGCCCATGCGTTTACGCATCTCATGTGTAGCGTCACCGAGATTTCTCCCATCCCGGTTTTGGCTATAAAAGTTTTCCCGTTTAACGGAGTAACGAGGTCATTTGCGTCGAGGCACTGATAGCAGACACACAGGGGCTTTCTTTCACGTTTGAGAACGGCTAGAGCGTTAAGGGTTTTAATGACGGCGCGTCGTTCCGCCTCATCAAGGGCGAGCGTTATTACACGCTTTCCGATGGCATTTTGCGCGGCTTCGATTCGCTGAGGCAACGCTTCACGGCTCGTTTCTAGTACGGCGGCTTCGTACAATCTCATCCATTCATAGTTTGTATTCAATGTCGTTTCCTTCCCGTTCGACTGGGAAATAGTTGTCAACGACGACTAGCCCGAGATGTTAGTCCACGGGAATAATAATTCAAGTAATTTAATATTCAGTACGCTGACGTACAGTGCGCTTAGTAACGCATATTCAATATTGAACAGAGTAAGGGGTGCCAAGCGGTCTTGAGTGTGCGTGCCCCAATTGCGGACACATGGCTGTTTATCTCAGGACCGACCCCACATTAGCGCCTGATCGGCTCTTTGGTGCGCTATCGTACTCAACGTGTGTCAGGCATTCACTGTATTTTATTGCAGGCGATTTATGGCGCAAAATTTGGGAATTAGCAGTTCCTCTTCAAAGAAAAATACTTCTAGGACCTAAGACAGCGACCCCACCGACCGGGTCGCTTCGTTTAAATTTCAAACTGACCGACCAGCGGGACTTTGCCTGCGCGAGAACTGTTGAGCCAACAGCGATATGTTTCGGCATTTCGAAGCGTCGCTAGTCCATTTTAAACAAACTCACCTTCAGCGCATCGCAGATTCGATTCCATTCAGCATCCGAACACTCTTCGGTCGCCTTTGCGATGATTTGTTGCTCGCCGCCTTCATCGCCCATGCGTCGGATGGTCCGGTCTGGGGATATCCAATAGCCTTTTGTGTCGATGTAATCTTTAGCGGTCATGCCTGGCCTCTCTAACAATCTGGACTTCATCGATCACCAAAGCAAACGCGCCAAAGGCAATGTGAACTTTCCGCCCGACAACACTGTCAACGATCTTCGTAATCCTGGCTTCGACTTCGCGGTCATCGTGGAAACGGGCGACGACCGTTGAGCCGACCTGGAGTTGTTTCGGCACTACGTTGCCAGGAGGACTTCGGTAATCTGCGCTGGATTGATCGACGCGGTCACGTTGCCATACACGATCTGAAGTTTTTCGCCCGGTGGACTGGTTTGTGATGGCGGTTATTTCAGCCTCGACACCTTTGCCGCTGTAAAGGCGGACCCGGATGCGGGAGCCTACGCTGTAGTCCATATCCCTCTCTCTTGGTGAATCTTAGCTCGCAACATTGCCCTCGAAGTTGCACACCCCGGACGGGCTGATCGTATCCTTGTAGGCAACAACTCCGCCGATTGGGACGGCGTAGCCTTTATGGTGATCCGCCATGAGCGCAACCCTGTCCGCTGTCTTGGCGCAGGTTTTGATCTGGCTGACTGCGCCTTCGTCAGGCGTGCCCCAGATAGGAATTCCGTCGATTAGTTTCATGGTCTCTTTGGGACTATAGCAACTTGGACCGCGAACTGTACTCGGGTACAATTTCAGAAGCATCAACCCAGCGATTTCAACCTCCAGGACGCCGCCATGAGCATCAATCTCGACACAAACGATATCGTAAGGATGTTTCAAGTACGCGCCACAGCCGAACTAAAGCGGGAAATCGACGAAGTGAAGTGGTGGGAAGACCGGGTCCGTCGTGGCCTTGTAAAACGAGAGCACGCCGAACGGTATATTCAGGCATCAAAGCGCATCATCAGAACAAACCGGCACGCTTTGGGCTTTCCAGAATTTCCTTGCTAACGGCCCACGACAAAAAACAAAATCGATCCCGACCGACGCGTGACGCAGTCGAATGGATTAAAGAGGAAACGTCACGAACATTCTAAGCGACTGCAACCTTGCTCTTGGGCGGTATTGGCCTCTACTTGTGTACTAAAGTTATCTACTACCCTAAGAGTTATCACTTCTATTCGTCGATTTCCCAAGCGCCCAGGCTACGAACCGTCTTCTTAAACACGCACGAGGGCCATAACTCGCTGTGTTATGTAGTACCGTATAGTTATCATGCGCGGATAGGATGCAAATCCGTGGAGATTTGCACTTCTTGAGGCGACCTTGCAGTTTGCTACTTTTAAACAGTGCGCCAACCGTACGACCCCGGCCGTTCCGTTCCTCTTCCGTGAGCACTCGAACACCGGCGTCGCTCCGGTGATGGTGTGCGGACGATCGCGCTCCTTCTTAGAGGGATCCCAGGTCATGCACAACAGGTTTGGTCGTCAACGCGGGTTCTCCCAAAGCTTGCCGAATGACCTTCAAAAGTTCGGCATTATCCACGGGTTTTTGGAGAAAGGCTTTCGCCCCTGCCTTCAGTGCGCGCTCTTTGTTTGCGAGAACGTCTCGAGCAGAGACGACGATAACCGGAATCACGGCGAGAGCAGGGAAAGAGTTGAGCCTCTCCATCACGACGAAACCATCGCCGGCCGGCAAACCGAGATCCAGGATAATTAAATCCGGCTTGTTCTTCCGGGCCTCGGTCATGGCGGAGAGCGCATCCACTGCAAAGAAAGTATCGTAGTGATTAGCCTTGAGCCGAACATGCATGCCTTTGCGCACATCCGGATCATCATCCACAATTAGAATTGTCTTAAAGCCCACTGGTCACCGTCCTCGACGAGATTTCCTCGTTCATTAGTTCCTGAATTTGATTGGCTACCTTCTCCACAAAGTCTTTCATCGATTCACGCGCGTTTCGTTTGATCGCCTCAACCGACCGGTAAGACGTTGAAGTCGTCAAACCCGCTTTCTGTATGAGTTCGTAATCGTCCATTCGTTCCCGAATCCGCTTCGCAATCGCTTCACCGCCAATTTCGTCGGTAATCGCGAGGATGAAGAAGAGTTCCGTCGCTCCCGCCAGGCCCATCTTGGGCAAGAGAATGTCCATGTCGGAGTGCACGCACCGTTGCAAAATATCGCGCATCCCTTGAGACTGTTCGGCACGCACTTCGTCGGAAAGCCAGCCGGTATGTGACCCGATCTCTGTCACCACCAATGTGATTGGACCTTCCGTATGTCTTTCTCTCTTGAGGGCCGGGGCGATGAGGTTAGGCAGAGAAAAGACAGGCAAAGTAACAAAAAAAACGGCACCTTTTCCCAGAGCGCTTCTGACCCAGATTTGACCGCCCTGTCGTGTAACCAACTCTTTGCAGATGAACAACCCCAGCCCAAGACCTTTACGGCCGGCCGTAGCCGGATCCGGTGTTTGGAAGAGACGTTCAAAAATTCGCTCGGTCATGTCTGGACTGATCCCGCATCCTGAGTCTGAGACTTCCAGAACCAGCAGATTCGGATCTTCCCCGAACACCCGAACCCGAACCTTGACCGCGCCGTTTGTCGGAGTGAACTTGATGGCGTTATCCACCAGAATGATAAGAATTTGTCGAATGCGCGTGGGGTCGGCACAGACCAATGGCAGACGGAGCTCTATCTCGGAAGTGAGGGTGATTCCCTTGGCATTGGCAGCACCCTGTAGTGTGTTGACGGCGTAAACGATGGCGTCGGCAACCGAAGTGCATTGCAGTTCGATCTTCAGCTTCGCCGCCTGCATACGAGTGACTTCCACTAAGTCATTAATCATCGATTGCAGCTGTTTGACATTCCTTAAAACGATTCCCAGGTAGTCGTGCTGTTCCACATTCAATTCGCCCGCCAGCCTGTCCTGAAGAATGGTCACAAACTGATAGATCGCCGTCAGGGGTGAACGCAACTCGTGCGACACATGTGAGAGGAACTCGTCCTTGAACTGCAGCTGCTGCGTCCGGATGAGGTCGGTTTCTGTTTGCATGCGGTGGCGCTCGATGGCATAGCGAAGCGCCCGGGGCAGCGCACGGTTTTCGATCTGTCCTTTGATCAGATAGTCTTGCGCGCCTTCTTTCATGGCTTCGGCGGCCAGGGCCTCGTCATCCAAGCCCGTTAGCACAATAAGCGGGACGTTTGGGGCCAGTGCGTGCGCCTGCCGCACGGTATCGAGACCATGAGCGTCCGGCAATCCCAAGTCCAACAGCACGACGTCCACCCCGCCTTTCGCCAGATGAATCATCGCTTCGCTCATGCGCAGGAGGTGTGTCAATTCGAAACTGCCCGGCTTCTCCGTACTGAACATCTCGCGCAGCAAACGGGCATCTCCGGCGTTATCTTCAACGAGCAGAACATGGAGGGCCGTTTCTTTCATGAGCGTGTTTCGCGCGGCAGCTTGACCACAGTTAGCCAGAAACTGTCGATGCTCCTCACCACTTTGAGAAACCCATCGAGATCCACAGGCTTGGTGATGTAACAGTTCGCATGGTGCTGATAACTTCCATGGATATCCGCCTCGGATGCGGAGGTCGTCAAGATAACCACTGGAATGCTCTTAAGTGCCGGGCTCTCCTTGAGTTCCGCCAAAACCTCACGGCCGTCTTTCTTGGGCAGGTTCAGATCGAGCAAGATCAGATCCGGGCGGGGAGCATTGGCGTTGATCCCCTCGCGATTTAGAAAAGCCATTGCTTCTACCCCATCCGACGCGACGTTCAAGTTGATAAGCACCTTGGCGTCTTTAAACGCTTCCCGCGTGAGCCGGACATCGCCGGGACTATCTTCAACCAAGAGCACTTCGATAGGTGCCGCGTCCGTTTCAATTGATTTCATTGTTTCCCATCTCTTTCCGGCAGGGCAAAGTAGAAGGTTGAGCCCTTTTCGGGTTGCGATTCGACCCAGATCCTTCCGCCAAGCCGCTCCAGCATTTTCTTGCAAATGGCCAATCCGATTCCGGTGCCCTTGAACTCTCTTGGCCCGTGCAATCGCTGGAATAGGATGAAGATCCTTTCAAAGTACTGAGGGTCAATTCCCAGGCCATTGTCGCGCACGGAAAAGATCCATTCATTGCCACCGTTTTTCTTGGCAGAAATGTGTACGTGAGGGATTTCGGCACCGCGGTATTTGATTGCGTTCCCGACCAAGTTCTGAAATACCTGGGCCAATTGCCTATCGTCCGTCGTGATGGTTGGCAGCGAATCGTGAGTCACAATCGCACCGCTCTCCTCCATCGTTGCTCTTAAGTTTGTGAGCGCTTCTTTCAATGCGTTTTCACTGGAAATCTCGTGGAGCACCTTTCCATTTGCCCCCGCGTGCGAATAGAGCAGGAGATCCTGGACCAACCCCTGCATGCGGGTGGACCCGTCCACTGCATAAGCGATGAACTCATCGGCATCGGAATCCAGGCGGCCTTTATAGCGCTTGGCCAAAAGTTGCGTATAACTGGCCACCATGCGCAACGGTTCCTGGAGATCGTGTGATGCGACGTAGGCAAATTGCTGCAGTTCGTCATTGGAGCGCTTCAGTTCGCCTACAGTCTTCACCAGATGCTCCTCGGATTTCTTGCGCATGCTGATGTCGCGGATGGCTGCCGTCACTAGGACTCCTTCAGCGCTTTCCAGCGGGCTGAGCATGATCTCGATCGGAAACTCACTTCCATTCTTCCGCCGCCCAGTGAGCTCAATCCCCGTTCCTATTTGCTGTGCCAGCGCATCTTCCGCGGATCGCAGAGCGTCGGCGATCAGCCGTTCCGCGAAGCCCTCCGGAACGATGTTCTTCACCCTCTGCCCAAGCAGTTCATCGCGGTGATATCCGAACTGTTTCTCCGCTTGTACATTCAGCAGGACGATCTCCCCGCCCTGGTTCACCACGACCATCGCATCCGGAGCTGCTTCCAGCAGTCCGCGATACCTGCCCTCCATCCGCGCCAGATGATTCTCCGCATCCCGGCGCACGCTGATGTCCCTGATCGCCGCCGTTACCAGGATGCCCTCGGCACTTTCCAGCGGGCTCAGCATCAACTCGATCGGAAACTGCGTTCCATCCTTCCGCCGTCCAATCAGC
>Ga0073928_10011113_pt1 | contig 10556 bp, 11 predicted proteins | sample PaiPotPPA55metaG_FD_76969 | JGI IMG/M metagenome (GOLD analysis project Ga0073928, IMG submission 76969) | Iron sulfur acid spring bacterial and archeal communities from Banff, Canada, to study Microbial Dark Matter (Phase II) - Paint Pots PPA... ...
ATTGCGGAAGCGGCGCTCTACAGCATACACAACGCGCAGGTAATGCTGCGCAACGGGTTTACGACGATCCGCGACGTCGGCGGCGGCGCGGGCATCGACCTTGCACTGCGTAATGCAGTTAACAACGGCGCAATCGTCGGGCCGCGCATGTTGGCGGCAGGACCGTCGCTTTCGATAACGGGCGGTCATGGCGACACGAACGATCTGCCCGAGTTCGTGCACGTCGATGAAGCGATCGAAGGCGGTGTTTCGTACGGACCTTACGGTTTCCGGGAGCGCGTGCGCGAGCACGTCAAACGCCACGTCGACCTGATCAAGATCCTTTCGACCGGCGGCGTGCTCTCCTACGGCGACGTGTGGAACGTGCCGCAGATGAACTTGGATGAAGTGCAAGCAGTGGTCGACGAGTCCACAAAGTTCGGTCGCCGCGTTGCCGCACACGCGCATGGAGATCCGGGTATTGCGATTGCAGTCGAAGGCGGCGTGCACAGCGTGGAGCATTGCGCCGGCGTGAGCGAAGCGACGCTCAAAAAGATGGAGCAGCGAGGCACGTATCTTACGCCCACCATTTGGGCACTCGATTCGATATTGCAGCCGGGCAACCCCAACCACATCCTTTCGCAGGGAGTTCAGAAGGCCGAATACGCGGCCAAGTCCGCAACGAAGGCATGCAGCGCGCGCTCGCAAGCGGCGTGAAGTTCACCTACGGAACCGATGCCGGCGTCTTCCCGCACGCGGAAAACAATAAAGACTGCGGCTTGCTCGTCAGCATGGGGATGCGGCCAATCGACGTTTTGCGTTCCGCCACGCGCTCGGCTGCCGATCTCATCGCTACGACGGATCGCGGGGTGCTCGCAACGGACAAGCTCGCGGACATTATCGCGGTCGACGGCAACCCGACCCGGCAGATCTCGGTCGTTTCGAAGCCGTCCTTTCATGCTCGGCGGGAGAAAGCTGGACCCGGCCAGGTTAAGCTCGTAAATTTTTCGTCACCTGGGAAGCCCAGGCAACGTTAAGCGTAATACGCGACGTTCTATAGGGAAAGCCATGAAATTTGCTTGGATCGCGCTTTTGATTGCAGCGCTGGCCCTTCCTTACACGGCGGCGACGCGCGCGGCGGACCCGGCGCCGGCGGCCACGCTACCGCCTTACCAAACGCTGGCGCCGGTGCGTGTGCTGGGTATTATCCGGCGCGTGTTCCGGTCGCACCGTCCGCCGCCGCCATACGAGATCTACACGATGGTGCGCTCGCAGATGACCAATTACGGCTATCCCGATCTGGTCGGCTCCTATACCACCAAATACTGGGTGAGAAATACGGATCGCGCCGCACTCACGCGACGGATGTTCCGCGACGACTACGAAGGTGATCTCGTATTTCAACGCCCCGAGCTGAACGAAGCGACGGACCCCGGTCCGCCCACGGTCGACGTCTTCGCGCCGGCGCCGATCCACCAGCATCCCAATCCGCTTTCATACGTGCCGACGCCCGAAGCCTCATCCGGCGAAACGACCAAAACGATCGCATCGGTCGTCGCGATCGGCGAATCGGATTACGACGTTCCGCAGATGACCGTCGAAGGCAACCTACTGCATCTGATGCTCAAACCGCGGCGCGATCCCGAGCGTAACGTGCTGCGCCAGATTTGGGTAGACAAGCACAGCTACGAACTGCGCAAAATCATCGCGCACGACCGTCTTTTTACCGATGACCAAGGCGTTTTTCCGGTGACTTTCACCTATACGCTCGGTTATCTACAGAGCGTTCTGGTGATTACGAAGCTGCACGGCATCGTCGAGCCGCGCTTGGAGAAAGACGGAACGCAAACCGTATACGACGGCGATGGCCGGACGGTCGACTTCGATTTTCAGGACATCTCGTTCCCAAGCGCGCTTCCACCATGGTACTTCGACCCACGCCAATATGCCCAGAACAAGGACTCGGCTCCGACTTAGTGCGTCATCCTGAGGTGAGGTATCGAAGGACCCCGAGCTCGTCGAGGGGCGGCGTGGTAGCGATTTCCCCTTCGGCAGGCTCAGGGTGGTTCGATACCTCACCATGACAACGCGCATTTGCGCTATTGCAGTTTGTCATCCTGAGGTATCGAAGGACCCCGAGCTCGTCAAAGGGCGGCGTGGTAGCGATTTCCCCTTCGACAGGCTCAGGGTGGTTCGATACCTCACCATGACAACGCGCATTTGCGCTATTGCAGTTTGTCATCCTGAGGTATCGAAGGACCCCGAGCTCGTCGAGGGGCGGCGTGGTAGCGATTTCCCCTTCGGCAGGCTCAGGGTGGTTCGATACCTCACCATGACAACTCACCTCACCATGACAAACTTCGATACCTCACGATGACAAATTCTCACCAAAACAAACTGCGTTAACTCGATTTCGCGAACATTTGTGCGTCGTCGATGTCGAGCATTTGGAATAGCGTGGTTTCGGGTGGGAGATCTTTTACATTGGGATAGCGCTCCAGGAAATCGGGACGGTCGAGGCGCTCGCCGACGGTCGGTGATTCCAGCGCTTCGTTGATCGCTGCGTACTTCGAGGGATCGCTGTGCTTGAGAACCCACGCAGCGATCTCGTCGTCACCTGCTGCAAGTGAAACGACTGCACGCAAATCGTCTTCCGGTATGCCGAGCGCGTCGAGTAAGCGTTGGCTAAAGCCCTTGATCTGATAAACGCCGGTGTTTCCGCCCGGAAGCGTCGCGCGTATTTTGTCGATCGTGCGCGCCAGCATGTATAGCCCACCAAGCTCGACGTAGGGGCTACGCGGCGGCGCCGCTCGCAGGTCCAATGGTTCCATGTGCCGGGGGTTCCGCTTAACAGGCGCCGAATGCCTCCGGGCTATCCCCTGGGAGGAATCTAAACTGTCTACCACCAGTATCGTCGTCGATCGCGGCCTTGAAGGCGTGGTCGTCGGAAGCACGCTGCTCAGCAATGTCGAGGGCAAAGAAGGGCGGCTTACCTTCCGCGGTTACGACATTAACGACCTCGCACCCAACGCGTGTTTCGAAGAGGTCGTGCACTTGCTGCTCTACGGCCACTTGCCTTCCAAGAGCGAGCTCGCCGCACTCAAAAAAGAGCTCGGCGCGCACCGTATGATTCCGGAACCGCTCATCAATGCGATGGAGCGCGCGCCGAAAGATGCGTGGCCGATGGATGTGCTGCGCACGATCGTCTCGGGCTTGGGATTGTTCTCGCCGGTGGACCCGAAAGGCGCGCACAAGTCCGATGTGCACGTCGCGATCGAACTGGCCGCCAAGGTTCCGACGATCGTCGCGATGTGGGATCGCATGCGCCGCGGACTCGATCCAATCGAACCGCGCACCGACCTCTCGCAGGCTGCCAACTTCTTGTACATGTGCCGCGGGCAAGTGCCCAGCGAGATCGCGGAAGATGCGATGGATACGTACCTGGTTCTTCTCGCGGATCATTCGTACAACGCTTCGACGTTCTCGGCGCGGGTAACGGCCTCGACCAAAGCGGATTTGTACGCTGCCGTTACGTCTGCGATCGCAACGCTCCAAGGCGAAGCGCACGGGGGCGCCGCCAGCGCGGCCGGCCGGGTGCTGCTCGAGATCGGCAAACCGGAACGCGCCGAAGCGTACGTGCGCGAAGTGCTCGCACGCGGCGAGCGCATTATGGGAATGGGACATCGCGAGTACAAAGTGCGCGATCCGCGCGCCCGGCATTTGGAGGAAGTCGCGAAGAAGCTCAGCGACATCACCGATCCGAAGTGGTACAAGATCGCGCGCGCGCTCGAAGACGCGTCAAATAAAGTGCTGCAAGAAACCAAGCCTGATAAGCGGATCTACGCGAACGTCGATTTTTACAGCGCTCCGCTGTTCTACAGCTTGGGATTTCCCGGCGATGAATTTACGCCGATCTTCGCCGTCGGGCGCATCGCCGGCTGGACCGCGCACGTCCTCGAGCAACTCGGCGACAACCGTCTCATCCGTCCCCAAGCGACCTATTCCGGGCCGGCCGTACATCCGTTCGAGCCGATCGAACAGCGTAGAGACAACGGAAAGGCGTGAGCGAACCCCGGACCGGCGCGATTGCGCGAACCACGAGCGAAACGTCGATCGAACTGACGATAGACCTGGACGGCGGTCCGATCGAAGTGAGCACGTCGATCGATTTTCTCGATCACATGCTCGAAGCGTTCGCCAAGCATAGCGGCTGCGGCTTGTTCGTGCGCGCGAGCGGCGACGGCATGGATAACCATCACGTCATCGAGGACGTAGGTATCGCGCTCGGCAAGGCGATTGCGCAGGCCCTGGGAGAAAAGCGCGGCATTACGCGATTCGGTTCTGCCATGGTGCCGCTCGACGAGGCGCTCATTGCGGCCGCATTAGATATTTCGGGGCGTCCGTATCTCAATTTCCGGGTTTCGTTCCTACGCGAGGATCTCGGACAGATGCCGACCGAGATGATCGGCGAGTTCTTCCGCGCCCTCACGAACCAGGCAAAGATTACGCTGCATCTCATTCAGATGAACGGACACGTGGCGCATCATGTGTGCGAGGCGTCGTTCAAGGCGTTTGCGCGAGCATTTGCGATGGCGAAGGCGCGCACCGCGGACGATAGCGTGCCTTCGACCAAGGGCGTATTGGAATAACGATGGACCGCGCCACGTTCCTGGCCGGTGTGGTGGCGCTCTTTGCCCCCGAAACCGGCCGGTTTGGCGCACCCGAATCGATTACCGTGCCGATGCTGGTGCAAAACAATCGCATCTACGTTGATGCAGACTTCACCGGTTCGGCGGGTCGCGAACGGACGCTGCAGACGCAAATCGACACCGGCGGCGGCGCATTGATTCTTGCGCGGCGAGCCGCGGACGATCTCGGGCTGCAGGTGCTTGGAAAGCCCGATCGTTCCGAGACGGTACGGATCGCAGCACCGCTCGTGTACATCGGATCGGACTCGGTCACGGTGCCATTTGCCGCAAGTACCAGCGCAGATACGAGCGTTATTGGACCGGCGGCGTGGTCACCGGCGTTTCTTGCAGGTGCATACCTGCGCGATTACGCGGTGACGTTTGACTATCCGGGACGAACGCTTTCTTTGAACGCGCCGTCGCTGCGTGCAACGCAGATTCCGGTACGAATCTCTTCAAAAAGCGGCTTCCCGCGTGTCGAACTCGTTATCGATGGTGAGGCGATGGGGTTCTTGCTCGACACCGGAGCATCGTTCACGATGCTATCCGAACGCGTAGTGCAACGATTGCGAAGCAAAAACCCGTCTTGGCCGACAGTCACGGGCGCCTACGGGCCCGCAAACATGCTTGGCGGCCCCATGGAGCGCAACGCGACGATGCTGCGCATACCAAAGGTGCGGTTTGGCCCATTGCTGCTCGAATCGGTCGACGTCGTATCGCGTCCGGCGGGAACGTTCGAGCACTACATGAGCCCGCTCATGAGCGCACCAATCGTGGGCGCGATCGCAGGTAACGTGCTGCGCAACTTTGCCTTTCGTCTGGACTATCCCCAGGAGCGTTTGGAATTGCGCTTTACGGAAAATCCATGGCCCGGTGAATTGACGATCGCGCCGATTATCGTGCGCCCGCGGCCGGACGGCTCGTACGAGATCGCAGGTGAGCTTCGCGGCAGCGATCTCGCCGGCGAGCGCCTTGTCGCCGTTGAAGGCCATGATGTCGATGGTCTCTCGCTGTTTGCCGTGCAAGAGCTCTTGCGAGGAACGCCGGGATCGACACGAACCATGACGATCGGCAATACTGCACAACAATCGCACCGGGTTGCCGTCGCAGTCGTGAGCATTCTCTAAGATGGTTGCCGTTATCGATTACGGGGGCGGAAATCTGGGTTCGCTCATCGCTGCCTTGCAGCGCCGCGGCGCCTCATTCGTCGTGACCGATGACCACGCGACGGTCGAACAGGCCGAATCCGCGGTTCTTCCCGGGGACGGCGCTTTCGGCGCGACGATGTCGGCGCTGCAAGAACGCGGCTTGGATCGCGCCATTCGCGCTCACATCGCTGCCGGAAAGGCGTTTTTGGGCATCTGCGTCGGCATGCAAATCCTCTTCGAACAGAGCGACGAGTTCGGTTCAACGCCGGGTCTCGGGCTGATTGAGGGACGCGTGTCGCGTTTCACTGCGGCAGCGCCTCGCGTGCCGCACATCGGCTGGAATAATCTGGAAGTGGTCTCGACGCATCCCTTCGTGCACGGTTTGGGTATCGAACCATATGCGTATTTTCTGCACTCCTATCGTGCGCCGCTGTGTTCCGACACCGCCGCATCGTGCGTTCATGGCGAACGCTTTACCGCGGTCGTCGCTAGGGAGAACATGATGGGAACGCAGTTTCATCCCGAGAAAAGCCAGCGCATCGGTGCGCGGCTATTCGACAACTTTTTGCGTCTTGCAGGGGAGGTCCCGTGATACTCGTCATTCCGGCAATCGATTTGCGCGGCGGAAAATGCGTGCGAATGCAGCAGGGCGATCCGACGCGCGAAACGGCGTACGGGACGGATCCCGTCGAGCAGGCCAAAGCATTTGTCGCCGCCGGCGCAAAGCAGTTGCATGTGATCGATTTGGACGGTGCGTTCGGTTCGGGCGAGAATCACGAAGCAATTGCGCGTATCTGCCGCGCGGTCGAGGTTCCGGTTCAAACCGGCGGCGGAATACGCACGCTCGCACACGCGCAAGCGCGGCTGGCTGCGGGCGCAGCCTACGTCATTCTGGGAACGCTATTGGTCGAAGACGAGCGTACCGCGCGCAACATCATCGGAGCGCTGGGCGATAAGGTTTTTGCCGGCATCGATGCGCGCGGCGACCGCGTTGCCGTGCGCGGCTGGCAAGAGGGCACTCCGATCGATCGCGATTCGCTCGTTCAGCGCGTTGCGCAGTGGGGCGTCGGCCGTGTCGTCTTTACGGAAATCGGGCGTGACGGTACCGGAGAAGGCTACGATCTCGACGCGCTGCGAGACGTTGCCGCAGCTGCGGATGTGAAGGTCACGGCGAGCGGCGGAGCCAGCACGATCGAGGACTTGAAAATATTGCGCGAACAGGCGCCTGCGAACGTCGATGCGTGCGTAATCGGACGCGCGCTCTACGAGCGTACGCTCGACCTGAAGGACGCAATTGCCGCGCTGAGCTAGGGCGTCGAGTGCGGACGCGGCGGAAGCGGGATGTGGATTGGATGGAACGTTGCGACGGGTCGCGGCGCCGGCGGAAGCGACGGCTGCGCCTGCGGCGTGTGCAGCGGTAGAGGTGCGGGTGTCGGTTCCGGTTTGCGCGGCGAACGCGGCAGCGGACGCGTTGTGGCCACCGGCCGCGGCGACTTCGGAGCAACGTTCGGATTTGTGTACAAGCCGATCGTTAGTGGAAGCGGGACGTACATGCGTTGCCCCGTCCACGTCGTGTAGATCGCGGTCACCTGACAAGCGGGAATCCAATATCCGTATGGAGCGAGCACGTTAGCTTCGTACGCGGCGCCCGATCCGCCGCTCCAGAACGGGTATTGATAACCGAGATCGCAGAGCTGCAGCACCGCGCTTCCGCCGGGCGGCGCAATCAACACGAAGTGCATCCAATCGCCCCGATAGAACGCGTTCGTGCCGTTTATATAAAAGCGGTAGTCGTACGTGGAATACATTCCCGGGCCCGTATCGGGCGGCGCATTGAGCGTGGTTGCGAACGACCAGCGCGCGGAAAAGACGCCGCCTTGCAGAGTCCGTCCCGCGAAAATCACGTTGTGGGAGCCGCGCGTTAGACCGGTCCGCGGCATGTAGGTAATCGTCGAGCCGTCAAACGATGCGATCGGGGTCACGTCCTCGCCGTCGATCCTCAGACTTACGTCGCCGTGCGCTGCGCTCGCGCTGCCGAGCGATGCGGAGATCGTCGGATAGGCGCTCGAGAGTGCTGCGCCGTCCGGCGGGTCGAGCGCAATGACGTTGACGCCACGAGCCGCATTCTGCGAGATAACGGTCACGAGCTGGGCGCGCGCATCGTAGCCGACAATTGCGCCCATCGACTGCGCCACCAAACGCAGCGGCACGTAAATGCGGTTTGCGAGGACGCGCGCCGGAACCTCGAGCGTAACCGGTTGGCCGTCGATTTCCGCGTTGCGTTCGCCGATCGGTAGGCGGAGCGAATGGTTCAGCGCGTGCGCGACAACGATCCGGCCGTTGGCTTCATAGGAAATACTCGCGCCCAGCGCATCGAACGTGGCGCGCATCGGCAAGAGCACGTGGCCGCGTTCGACAATCGCACTGACCTCGAGCGGTCGGTCGTTAACGGAGACTGCAACCATCGCTCACCATATAACGCAGCCCCGGCTTATGCCGTTTCCGCAGAGTCGAAGATACGCGGAAGATCTCCCGGCAAACGCGTGACGATCTCGTAATTGATCGTCTCGGCCCACTCCGCCCAATCATCGCAGCTAACCGCCGCCGCTCCCTGGCTGCCGATAAGCGTTACGGGATCGCCCGGCTTAGCCTCCGGCGCCTGGGCCAGGTCGATCATCGTCATGTTCATGCATACCCGCCCGACAATAGGGCAGCGCCCCCCGCCGACCACGAACGCGCCGCGGTTCGAAAGCAGTCGCGGAATCCCATCGGCGTAGCCGAGCGGCACGATGCCGATGCGCGTGGTTTTAGGCGCATGATACGAACAGCCGTATCCGATGGGCGTGCCGGTTTCGACTGGGCGCACCGCAGCGAGCTTGGTGCCAAACGACAGTGCCGGCTGCAGTTCCAGGTCGGCGCCGTTCATGGCGATCCGCGTTTGCGCGGAAGGCCATAGGCCATAGAGCGCGATCCCGATGCGCGCCATGTCGAGCCGGGTTTGCGGCCAAAGCATGGCGGCGGCGGACGCTGCGATGTGACGTATCGGACGAATGCCTTTGCGTTCGAGCGACGGCTGCGTGAACTGCATCACGTGTTCGAACTTCTCGACTTGCGCGCTCGTGAAAGGCGAGTCGAGTTCTTCGGCCGCGGCCAAATGCGAAAACACTCCGGTTATGTCGAGTTCCGAGATACGCGCATAATCTTCGATGGCATCCGGAGCATCGCGCGGCTCGAGCCCCAATCGCGCAGCACCTGTATTGATTTTCACGTGTACGGGAAAACGCATATGACGGCGGCCCGCTGCATTTGCAACCGCGCGAAGGTAGGAGTGCGTATCCCACAGAGCGATCTCGACCTTGCGCGTGAGCGCCTCGTCCAAATTCGCGCTTTCAATCGGGCCCATCACGAAGATCGGCCGCGTTATACCGGCATCGCGCAGCGCGATCGCTTCATCGATCGAGTAGACGCAGATGCGGTGTGCGAGTGGTTCTACTGCGCGCCCGACGGCTGCGAGCCCGTGGCCGTACGCATTGCTTTTGACGACGAACGCCGCTTTTGCAGGCGCTACGAGATCGCGCAGCGCTTGTGCATTGGCGCGCAGCGCGTCAAGCGAGACGCGGACGCTGCCAATCATTGACCAAAGCGACCGGAAGCCCGAAGAATATCGTGTGGGCGACGATGGCGAGCACGACTTGCATGCCGCCGGTGATCTTCAGCAAACCTACACTCGCAAGCGCGAGCTGCATCACGACATAGACGACCATTCCGAAGATCAAGCCGGACAAGACCGGGCTGGAATTGACTGCCTGCTGCGTTTCGGAGATATAAGCGTAGCCGATGCCCCAGGCGATGCTGACGACGGTGTGCATCGCGAGCCCGGCCCACGCGTAGCTCGTTGAAGCGTAGGCAATTTCGCCGAACGCGCTGGAGGCAACAAATTGCCATAATCCCAGGATGCTCGCGTGCTGCGGCATGAAGCTCGTAACGTAGATGAAGAGATCGATCAGGAAACCGCCGGTAATGCCGGCGAGCAGGCCGCGCAGCATGATGCGGCTCCAATTCAGAGGGAGCGCCGAAGCCATAGGGCCGCTGTTCGCGCCGGTAGGGCGATGGCCTGGCGCTCTCGCCTAACCGGCAAGCGGTGTCTCGCCCGGCCGCGGGGCCCTTTCCAAAGTGCGGGGTAAGAGAGGGATTGTGCTCGTTCACCGTCTCGACCAGGTTCTTGCCCGAACCGATCCCTTCGACCTAGCGCAAGCGCTCGAACGGTACGTTCGCGCAATGTCCGCGGACCGTATCCGAGCGCTCGTCATCGATGCGCGAGATCGCATGGGTGCCTATTACCGCGCGGAGTTCGTGCGCCTGCTCGAAGAGTACCGGGGCATCGGGCACGTCGAAACGAAGGATTTGAGCGCCGAGCATTTTACAGACATCGTGCGCAAGGCGCGCGGTGACGAAGCGCTCCAGAGTGCATTTGCGCGTCTGCTCAAAAGTAATCTGCGCGCGATTCCGGTTTTCGGCGGAACGTTTACCGAAGCAATTTTGGAGAACGTGCCTTCCGACCGCGCCGTTGGGATCGGCGAAGAATCCTCGAATATCGGAATGCGTGCAGCGGTCTTTGGCGGACTTGCCGTTGCGCTGCTATTCGCAGGCGCCGTCGGGGAACACGTTATCTCGAACGTCCGCGCGCAAAGCGCGGCAACACCGCTTCCACCCGTAGCCGCGCCCGCAATCAGCGCCGCAA
>Ga0073928_10011114_pt1 | contig 10555 bp, 11 predicted proteins | sample PaiPotPPA55metaG_FD_76969 | JGI IMG/M metagenome (GOLD analysis project Ga0073928, IMG submission 76969) | Iron sulfur acid spring bacterial and archeal communities from Banff, Canada, to study Microbial Dark Matter (Phase II) - Paint Pots PPA... ...
CTCATGGGATCGTTCGCACCCGTGCAGCGCGCCGACCCCTCCGAGACCATGTACAGATGCTGCGGCAGACTCCACGAGGCGTTCGGCTCAAACATATGGTCCTGCAGCACGAAGTTTTTCGCATAGGCCCAATAGTTCGGGATTTCGTGCTGGTCGTGGTAGCCCATAACGCTGCTTCCGCCGCCGCCGCAAGCCGGGTTGTCCGGATCGGTGCAGCGCGTTCGCGCGCCGCGCGCGCGGCTCAGGAACCCGTCCATTTTTCCGCCGTCGATGTCGGAGGTTGCCGCGACGGCGAAGTGCGGACCGCCGCCGTTGAGGTCGGCCGAGTCGTGAAACGGACGCTGGCACGCGCCGCTCGGGTCAGGCACGCATACCGTTGGCACGCCGTTGCGCATCGGGATGCCGTCGGCGCCCGGGAACGACCCAAAGTAGTGATCGAACGACCGGTTCTCTTGCATGATGATCACGACGTGCTTGATCTTGTGAATGCCGGACGAGCTTTGAGCTGACGCGTCGTCACGATGACCCGCCGCCTGATGCAGCAGCGCGAGAGCCGCGATCGTTGCGAGCGAGATCGCCGAAATGAATGAGAGCGTCGGAATGCGGGGGCTTCTCTTCATAGTCTCCTGGTTTCCACCTTTGGGTACTTTCTCCCGAATGATCACGCCTTACCCACGTTCGTCAAGGGAAGCCCAGCGGTGCAGTGCGCCAGAGTAACGCTTGCGCAAAGGCACTCCGTCATGAAAAAGCCATGAGGACCTCTTGCAAGCGCTCGTAATCCTGTCGCAAGCCGGTCGCAAGCCAGGCAAGGCAAGCGTGGCCGGCTGCACGTGTAGACCTCCTGAGGGCATCCCTATCGAACCCGCGCGGGTCATCGGTTGGGTGCACCTCTTTGAGCCATTGACGCTGCGCGACGTGCGCTTGCGCAATCGCATCGGCGTTTCGCCGATGTGCGAATATTCCAGCGACGACGGCTTCGCGAACGACTGGCACATGGTTCATCTCGGCAGCCGCGCTGTCGGTGGTGCCGGTCTCGTCATGACGGAAGCTGCCGCGGTGACGCCCGACGGGCGCATCAGTCCGGCCGACCTCGGTATCTATCACGACGCGCATATCGAGCAGCTCGGGCGGATCGTCCGGTTCGTCCACGACCAAGGAGCAGCTGCCGGCGTGCAGCTCGCGCACGCGGGGCGCAAAGCCAGTACGGCACGGCCGTGGCAGGGTGGCGGCCCGGTCGCCGTCGAGCATGGTGGGTGGCGCCCAGTCCTTGCAGCGAGCGCGTTGCCGTTCAGCTCGGCCTCCATCGTTCCGCAAGCGATGTCCGGGGAGCAGATCAAAGACGCAGTCGCCGCATTTGCAGCGGCCGCGAGGCGTGCGTTACAAGCCGGCTTCGACGTTATCGAGATACATGCAGCGCACGGCTACCTCATTCACGAGTTTCTCTCTCCGCTCTCAAACGATCGCAAAGACGAATACGGAGGTTCGTTCGAGAATCGCACGCGCATCTTTCGCGAGATCGTGAGCGCGATCCGAGCGACCTGGCCCGAGCGGCTGCCGCTCTTTGCACGCATCTCCTCGACCGATTGGGCGGAAGGCGGCTGGACCATCGATGATGCCGTAGACCTCGCGCGGACGCTGCGCGAGCTCGGCGTCGATCTCATCGATTGCTCCTCCGGCGGAACGGTCCCGAACCCCACGATTCCGCTCGCCCCTGGCTACCAGGTGCCGTTTGCAGCCCGCATCCGCCGCGAAGCCCAAATTGCAACCGGCGCTGTCGGCCTCATCACGGAGCCCGAGCAAGCCGACACAATCATCCGCGAAGGCGAGGCCGACATGGTGTTCCTAGCGCGTCAGATGCTGCGCGATCCCTATTGGCCGCTGCATGCAGCGGCGGCGCTCGGCGTGGATGTTCCTTGGCCGTCGCAATATCTCAGGGCGAAGACGGCCTCCTACGCAAACACGGCGGCTCCACGCTAGGAGCCGGAGCGGCGGCGATGCCGGCTCGAGGGACCGAACCGCACGCTCCCTTTCGATTCCGACGGGAGTCAGATAATGCGCTATCTACGATCACTTATCATTATCAGCGTCGTGTTTGTGGTTGTCGTCGTTTTGGTCGATCGGCTGATCTACAACGACAAGTCGCAAGAGCGCGAGATCTCCTACAGCGCATTCCTGCATGACGTCGATCAAGGCAAGATCGAGGCGGTGACGATCTCGGGCAGCACGATCACTGGGACGTTTAAAGGTGGAGGCCCGAACGCTCAGTTCCTCACTGACGCGCCGAACCAATCGAGTGCCATCCCCGAGCTCGTACGGCACGGTGTCCGGTACAGCGTGCGGAATGAGTCGAGGGCGCCTTGGCTTGCGCTGATCTTCAACCTCGTCCCGTTCTTACTGCTGGCGCTCCTCCTAATGGTTATCTTCCGGCTTCGTGCGACGCAGGCCAAGCGACACGTACTTGTGCCGGAACAGCCGTTGAATCCCATCCCCGTCGGCGGTTACGTGAATGCGGATGGAACGGTCGCAGCAGGTGGCGGCTTCACCGTTTCGCACGATGCGCCGGGAACATTCACGATAGACCTGACGCGATCGTCGCCGTCGAACACGGTCCCGGTCCTGGCCGCAACACCGTGGGGCTCGGATGGTCCAGCCGCATTCATCACCGTTGAGCCCCAGCAGTCCGCGGCGAGAAACGCAAGGTTCATCGTGCGCATCAACGATGAGTCGGGACTTCCGTTGGATAGGGCGTTCACATTTCTCATCGTCTCGAGCTAGGCTCGGAGCGGAGCATCGGCGCAACGAACGTCCCAAGGCCCGGATAGACTATTGGTAAGCGAACTCTCAGCCCTAAGGACGGTGAGCGAGGCGGAGGTTCGACGTCGGCGGACGGCGCGGGGATCGGGTGGAAGGCGGCTGGACGATCGACGAGTCGGTGCAACTCGCGCGCCTCCTGCGAGAGCTTGGGGTCGACCTCATCGACTGTTCGTCGGGCGGGACGGTTCCAAACCCCTCGATTACAACTCGAACCCGAATATCAGGTGCCTTTCGCAGAGCGCATCCGCCTCGAAGCCGGCATCCCAACGGGGGCAGTTGGGCTCATTACGGAGCGGGACCAGGCCGACAGATCCTCCGCGACGGTCGCGCGAACATGGTCTTTCTCGCTCGCCAGATGTTGCGCGACCCGTATTGGCCTTTGCGTGCCGCCGCCGCTCTGGGAGTCGCTGTCCCGTGGCCGCCGCGCCCGGTCGTCGCTGAAGGCAGCCGCCGTGTTACTTGTCCGACGGAGTATACGCGGCGCCTTCGAGGCCGCTATAGAAGTTTGCGTTCGCGACGGCGGACCAGGTGTTTGCGGCGACTTTTCCAATGTCGAACCAGCCGCCGGTGTCGCCGATCGCGATCTTCTTGTCGTCGGCGTTGAAACCGCCCGACACCGGGTCGCCAATGTCGAATGCATTGAGGGGTGTAGGCCCAATGACATTGAACGGTGTTCCGCTCGAAGCGAGCGGTAGATGGTACTGAGAAATCGTGCGCGTCTTCTGATCGATCACGTTCAGCGTCTTTCCGCCCGCGCTCGTGTAGACGCCGCCGAAGAACCCGTACGTACCGATGGGCTCGACAATCGTGAACTGCGGCTTTTTCGTCGGATTCGTGACTTCGCCTAAACCGGCACCATATGTGCCGCTCGCGTTATAGCCCACAAAGGTAAACCAGAGATTGCCAGTGGCGTCGACATCCATGAACCCGACACCGCATACGGGATTGCAGCTGTCGCTCAAAGTGATTAGCCGCGGGGGTTGAGACGCGTCGCCGGCGGGCCACCATTCGAATCCGCCACCTAAAGTACTCGTGCAGCTCGTCCCGACGCATGTCTGTAGGTCGAAGAGGTTCAACGAGGCGAACACGTTGCCGTGCGCATCGAGGCCGCTGTCCCAAATGAGAGCGGTAAACGATGAGCAGTTTCTTACACCGTTTGGGCACGAAGGCACGTATCGTGCCGTAAATGCGCCGGCGCTTGAGTATTCCTGGACCGCCCCATTCGTACTGCTCGTGGACGTCAATTCGCAGCCTACCCAGACGTTCTGAGCGTGGTCGACTTTGAGAGCAACCGGCGAGTAACAGCTATTTGCGGATAGGTCGACGGCAGTCACCGTCTTCCGCCCCGACGTGTTCTGTCCGATTAGATAGTTGAAGTTCGTGTTCGCTGCCCACAGCCCGACCTGCGCGCCGGTAGAACTTGGCAACTTGGGGCGAGGCTGTTCTAGCGCTTGAAGTTGCCGGCGCAACACCGGCGCGGGGACAGGTGCGGGTAATTCCCCCGCAAGTTGCAGTGCTAGCAAGTGCGACTGCGTCAAAGAGCCTCTCAGCCCGCCCGCCGGCACTGCGATCATCGCCCCGGAGCCCGCATGCTGCAGACTCGGTGTCCCGGCACACCCAACGATGGACGCCACGGCTACGACTGAAAAGAGCGCTTCGAAGAATCGGGAGAGTCCGCGCACGATGAAATCCTTTGCCGCATTGACGAATGGAGATGAAAAGCCCGTTGTCGGTGCCGTCCGGGCCATCCTCCGCGGCCGGCATTTTGCGTCGACTTCGGCCGAACCGGACCCTATGCGGCGCGGACGAGGCAGCGAACCAAAGGCCGTAGTAGCAACGGCGAATACCCAGGGATGAAATCGCTGCAGCCTTGCGGCGAGGAGTTAAGAGAGGCAGCATGTCGAAAAACGGCGCGGTAATCGGCATATCCGATCACGGTGGTTGGGCCGTGCTCGTGACGGTGGCGCCCGATGGGACGCTGCTCGATCGTCGCCGCGTCGAACTCGTCGACGACTCCCTTCCCGCGCTTCCCCATCACCACGAAGCGCAGAGGCTCCCGGAAGACGAGGCTGTCGCGTTGGTCGAGCGCGTTCGTGCTTCTGCCGAGCGCCACGCGGTGCTCGCGCTGGAAGCCGTTGCGAAGGCCGTGCCGCTTGTCCGCGGCGTTGCCCTCCGGAGTCTGCAGCAGCTTCCGCCCACAGTTGGCGAACGCCTCAAAGACTATCGCGCACGGAACGTCGCCGACTGGGTAATGTACCGTGAGGCGCTGGCGAGCGCTGCGGCCGCGCGCGGCTGGCCGGTCGCCTGGTACGATAGCAAGAGCGTCTTCAGCGCGGCGAGCCACGCATTACGCGCGAAAAGCTTCTCCGCCCACTTTCTGAATATGCGCAAGACGGTCGGACCGCCGTGGAATGCCGACCACAAGCTCGCGATGGCGGCAGCCATCGTCACTGCAAAGGCGCCGACCTCAACGCTTGAGCGGATGACGGCGAACGATCGCAGGCGGTAAGATCGTCGCCTCGCTTGCCTCAGAGGACGGGGGTGCCCGGCAGGAAAGAAACGGGGAGCCACGGTGCGTTTCGCGTCCTAGCCACAAGGATGGTGTCGCTCTTGAGACGGTTCTTTTCACTGCTGCTCATCGCCGCAATAGCCGCCGTGCCACTGAAAGCGCGGGCCGACGATCCCTTGGCGCGCGTGGTCAATGGGCTCACGTTCGATCAATTCGTCGCGCAGACGCTGCGTGACTATGCGGTTCCCGGAGCCGTCGTCGCGATCGCCGCGCCGAATGGCCCGCTGCTCGTCAAAGGGTATGGCATCCGCAAGGCCGGCGAAAGCGCTGCGGTAGACGCAGACACACGCTTTCAGATTGCGTCGATGAGTAAGTGCCTCGCGGGCACTGCCATCGGCACCGTCATCGACCGCGGCGCGATCACTTGGGATCAGCCGGTTCGATCGCTTAATCCCGATCTCGTTCTCGCAGAGCCGTACGCCGCGAGATGGGTGACGCTGCGCGATTTCTTGGCGATGCGTAGCGGCATACCCGCGTACGGCGCCGACATTCTTACGCGCTTTGGGCTGAGCGCGGCGCAGCTCGTAAATCGAGTGCGATATTTGCCGCCCGAAGAGAGCTTCCGTTCGCGCTGGCTGTATTCGAACTACGGCATCTTCCTTGCTCTCCAGTCCGCTGCGCACACCGTCGGTCTGTCGGCGCCCGAACTTTTGGACCAGGGACTTCTGACGCCGCTGGGGATGACGCGCAGCGGACCGTCGTCGGCGACGCTCGACGAGGACTCGAATCGGAGTTTTTCACACAATGTCGACGGATCGCTCATGCCGACGGAAAGTGTCGATTCGTTCGTCGGAGCCGGAGCGATCGTCTCCACCGGTGCCGATATCGCAAAGTGGATGCAGATGCTGCTCGCTCGCGGGTCCTACGAGGGCAAGCAGATTCTCAAGCCCACCACGGTCGACCAGATTTTTGCGGCGAGCATGGTGATGGGAAACAGCGGCCCACTCCACGACCCGAACGGAGCGGCCGGTCTCGGTTGCGAGAGCTATCACTTCTTGCAGTACCGGGTCATTGAAAAAAATGGCGCCCTGAACGGAATACGGACGCTCGTAACGCTGATACCGGAGAAGAACGTTGGAATTGCCATCTTCTCCAACAAGCAACTGACGGTTTTCCCAGAGGCGATTCGAGCGGAGTTCCTGGAGCGCTACATCGGGCCGTCCGGCGTCGATCTGCAAGCGCAAATTCACAAGGAACAGAAAGGTTGGCTCTCGCTCTTGGCGCGCCCGCAGCCGCCCGCGGATGCAAAGCCGCCTGGTCACGCACGCAGCGCCTACACCGGAACATACGTCAGCCACCTCTACGGGACGCTACGCATAACGAACGCCGCAGGTACGCTGGCCGCCGCCATTGGTCCGCACGGTTACCCTGGGCATTTGATGCACTATTCGGGTGACGCCTATCTTCTTTGGTTTGACGATCCCGATGTGCAGGCCGGCCTTCTGACATTCAAGTTCGATGGCGCTGGCAGCGTCCGCGAAGTTAGCGGTAGCCTCATACCCGGTACCCTCACCGTAAGCTACGGGGCTTTCTCGCCCGCTACAACTCGTTAGGGGTCGCCTCCGGAGCCCAGAACGGCCGGCTACGGCGTATTCGAACGCGCCGTGGCACGGCGCATGCATTTAGCAGTTTCACTCGCGGTACCTAGTTGGGTGCGTGGCCTAAAACACCTGAGGCAGAAAGACCGAGGTCGCGGCGCGGTGAGGTTCCAAAAAACCGCCCATATTCACGCCTGAACTGCGAAGCGCGAGCAGCAGCATCGGCGCCCCCACCGCCCTCAGCCTCGCAACAGGCCCGAGACTCGCAGCAGAGTGATCCACCCGTTCTACGAGCAAACCGAAGTCTTGACGCCCGAGGACATCGGAGATGCTATCGTCTACATGGTGACCCGTCCTGATCCCGCCGTCCGGTGCCGAGGTTTTTTGGGGACGCACTCGTTTCACGCTCAGGACGACAACGAGGAAGACCTCTCGTCGGCGATTTCGACTGCGAAGTCTACAGCAACTGGGACGCCGGAGCGGAGCGTGTCGAGATTGACGCATGACGCTTCGGACTGTTTGCGCAGTGCAGCGAGGCGCGGCTGCTCGGTGCTTTGTGGCACGCGCAAATGCACGTGGCAATTCATCGAGCGGAAACCTACCTTGACCGAGCGATCGACTGCGAGGGCGCCACGCACGTCGACGTCACCCGTGACTTCCACGCGTAGATCGAGGATCTGGACGCCGAGAAGATCGGCGATCATGCGTATGGCCGAGTCCTCGCACGCGGCCAGTGCCGCGCAGAGAAGATCCGCCGGATTCGGCAGGTCGTGGTCGCCGCCGACCATGTGATCGATCCCGAGGCGTTGTGAGACTCCGTAGCCTTTGCCGATTTCGACCACGGAGTGGAACGCATCAGCGCCTGCGCCGGCTTTGGTTGTCGCCCATTTCACGCTGAGGGCACGCTGCGGATCTTCGAGGTAGGCGCGCCGCAACGGGGCTTGGCGGCCGGCGACGAGGGAAGCCTTCGCGATCATGGGCACCTCCTGAGTTAGCACGATCGTTCGCCCTTAACAAATACGACCGTTCGTGCTATCTTGTCAAGCAGCAATGTCTAAAAATCCTGCAGACGGCCCGCCGGAGCGACGGACCCGATCAGATGGGGAACGCACGCGGCGGGCGATCCTCGAGACGGCGGTGCGCCTGGCGACCGTTGAGGGTCTGGAGCGGCTCTCTATCGGACGGCTGGCCGAGGAATCGGGGGTCAGCAAGAGCGGGCTCTTCGCGCACTTTCGCTCGAAGGAAAAGTTGCAGCTCGCGACCATCGAGGCTGCGCGCGAGATATTCGTACGCGAAATCATCGCGCCGGCGGAAGGTGCCTTCGTGGCGCGCGAACGGATCGAACAACTCTGCGAACGGTTTTTGTCGTACGTCGAGCGGTTGGTTTTTCCGGGCGGCTGTTTCTTCGCGGTGGCCGCGGCGGAGCTCGGCGCGCGACCGGGTCCGGTTCGCGAGCGCATCGCGAAGTATCAGCGTCAGTGGATGCAGCTTCTCGAGCGCAACGTCGCTGAAGCGCAAGCGACTGGACTGCTAGATGATGCGCCAGCTGCGCAAATCGCGTTCGAGTGCAACGCTCTCTTGGTCGCGGCAAACACCGCGTTCATCCTTCACGGAGATCGTAGCGCACTCGACCGCGCGCGATACGCAATCCGGGCTCGGTTACGTCCACCGGTCGAGAACACGGACACCCGTGCGTGAGAAGTGTAAGCCGCGATGATCGCGGACCGCTCCTGGACCTTTCGGCCTAGGCCCTAAACCGGCCAAGATAGTTGTCGTCGGCCACTCGCGCCGGATTCGCGGGGCGCGACCTTCTCACTTGAGGTTCACGGTCGGATTTCGAACACCGTCCCGTTGTACGAAGTGCTCAACTGAGTCGTGCCGTACAGCAGATGGCCCGGTCCGAAGAGCAAACCCCCTGTCGGATTCGCGCCGTCGTCGAAACCTCCAAAGATGCGCAGCACGCTCTTGGAATAGCTCGATCCGGTTGGCGTCAAGACGAACACCGTCCCGCACCCGTACGAAAATCCGCACCATGGGCCACCGCCGTAGTACGTGGTGCCGAACAACCTGCCGTGCGCTCCTACGGTCAGAGCCGACGGCCAAAATCCGTCGTCGGCACTCTGGAAGACGTAGACGACGCCTTCGGAATGCTGCGATCCGTTCGGCGTGAGCTTAAAGGCCGTGCCGTACTGCGAGCCGCCCCCGTAAATCGTCGTGCCGTATAGCGTGCCGTATAGCGTGCCGTTCGCGTCCATGACCAATCCCGTCTTGGGGCCGCCGGCGTCGTTGCCGCCTTGGAAGCCATACACGACGCGCTCGTCGTAGCCCCGCTACTAGGCGTCATCGCAAACACCGTGCCGCAGCCATATGGTGCGCAATGCGAGTTGGAACTGCCGCCGCCGTAGTAGGTCGTGCCGAACAGCATCCCCGCTCGACCGGCAGTCAGACCTGCGTATGGCTGGGCGCCATCACTTCCGCCCTTGAATCCCTGCAGCACAGTCTCGACATATCCCGACCCCTGGGGCTTCAACTCGAAAACGGTGCCGCACCCGATCGCCGAGGCTGGGACGGCGCACTGCGACGGGGGCTCGCCGCCCGCGCCGGTAGTCCCAATGAGGCTACCGCGCGGACCTGCAATCAACCCCGCGAGCGGCGTTGCTCCGTCCGTGCCGCCCTTGAAGCTGTAAAGAATGGTCTCCGCATAACCGGACCCATTCTGCGTGAGTTTAAACACCGTCCCAAGTCCCGACGTGCCGCCCGCCGACGTCGTACCAAAAAGAACCCCGCCGTCGCCCAAAAGGAGGCTTGCGTACGGATACATCCCATCCTGGCCGCCAAGAAAGCTGTAGATCGACGAAGTTGTATAGGCCGATGCACCCGGCACAAGTTTGAACACAGTGCCGCATCCAACGGAACATCCCGTTCCACTGCCGCCGCACTGCGTCGTCCCGTAGAGCACTCCGTTCCGATCTGCGATGATACCCGCCAGAGGCCAGCGTCCGCATTGCGCACAGGTGAACGACGAGAGGACGATCTCGTGGTGCGGATTGCTCTGCACGATCACGCTAACGCTTGCCCGTACAATCCATACTGAGTATTTGCCGATGCGTTCACGTTATACGTGCCCGCCTTTACGGCGGAGAAGAGCGCCTGCTTGCCGCTGTCGGTCGCCATGAGCTGACCGCCGTCCGATGTGCCAGGCCGAATTGCATCTCATCTTCTGCCCTCTCAAAGGAGCTAGAACGGCACCGGCCGCGTTTGGCTTGGACCGACCGCGGTTGGCACAGCCCTATCGAGCCGACGGGATCGTGCATTCGTGGTGCGCGCAAACGGGGAGCCGCTACCGCGTTGTCTGACGAGCGTGAAGCGCTCGGCGGCGCGAGATGATCTCATCACGACTCTCCTTCGTGCGGCCGCCGAGGCCGATCACCTAACTCGATCGGGGCTACGGTAATTCTCGCACCGCGAGAGCCAGTACTACCACGTTGATCTGTACTTTTTACCCGCACGTTGTAAGCGTCTGTTAGGTACCGTCTTGTCGTAGCGTAGTGCTGCCACGGATAATTGAAGAAACGCGCTTTTGTCGCGAGGTATTCATGGCAGCAGCAAAAGGTCCGAGACCGCAGATATCGCA
>Ga0073928_10011116_pt1 | contig 10554 bp, 6 predicted proteins | sample PaiPotPPA55metaG_FD_76969 | JGI IMG/M metagenome (GOLD analysis project Ga0073928, IMG submission 76969) | Iron sulfur acid spring bacterial and archeal communities from Banff, Canada, to study Microbial Dark Matter (Phase II) - Paint Pots PPA... ...
GCACCCCCGCCGCCGCCAGCGCCGGAGCAATCAAATCCAGCCGCCCAAACAGCTGCTCGATCTCCGCCTTCGCCGCGCCCTTGAACAGCGTGTGTTCAATCACCTTCTTCAGCGCTTCCCCAATCACCCCCGTCAGCAGCGTGGCCCAGATCACCAGCACCGCAAACCGCTGAAAGGCCTTCTGGGACGAAAAATACGCCCGCATCCAGACCTTCCAGAAATACACAATGACCGCGAACATGGTTCCGGTGTGCAGCATCACCAGCAGCAGGGTCATCTGCGGCGAAGAAGGATCGAGCCCCATCAGCTTTTCCGCCACCACCACGTGCGCGGAGCTGGAAACAGGCAAAAGTTCGGCAAGACCCTGAACAATGGCGAGAAGTATGACTTGCAGTATCGGCATGCCGATAGTCTACCCAACCCACCCGCGATCCCCAGAAAGGATTCGTCAGCCCCCGCCTCTCCTGGTTTGTCATCCTGAGCCCAGCCAGAACCTGACCCTGCATCGGCCCTTGCTTTTCTGGCTGTCATCCTTCGCCCAGCCAGAACCTGACCCTGCATTGGTCCTTGCTTTTCTGGCTGTCATCCTTCGCGCAGCGGAGGATCTGCTTTCAGGATGTATTCGCCCAACCGAACCAGGTGTCCCACCTGAAACTCCAGCTCCCGCGTCAGCCGCCTCGTCTCTTCACCTCGCCGCAGCAGGGAACTCACCGATCGCACCACCCGCGAAAACCACCGCATAAGACGCTCCTTCTGCCCAGCGTCCCCACGTCCCTAGCTGTTCGTCCCTACGCCCCCTCCACCACCAAATTAATCGCCTCCGACAGCCGGCTCCACGACTCCCTCTCCTTCGAGAGCTGTGCCTTCCCCGCCGCCGTCAGCGAATAAAACTTCGCCTGCCGCCCGGTATCGCTCTCCGCCCACTTCGCCTTGATCCACCCCTGCTGTTCCAGCCGATGAAGCGCCGGGTACAGCGATCCCTGCTGCACCTGCAACACCTCGTTCGAAATCTGCTGAATCCGCTTCGCAATGGCCCACCCATGCATCGGCTCCAGCCCAATCGTCTTCAGAATCAAAAGATCCAGCGTCCCCTGCAACAAATCGCTCGGTTTTCCCATACCATGATTATCTACACAACCCATTGTAGATAGTCAAGGCATCCCGCAACAGGCCCACCCGAGCCGCTGTTCTCCGATCTCTGTGCCCTTGTCCCTCGTCCCTAAGTCCCTCGTCCCCGCTTTTCTATCACCGCAGCGTCGCCACACTGACCCGGCATTGCAAACACTGTTCGTGCTGGAACACGCTGAGTGCCGCTTTGGCCTGCGTGCGAAGACTGGAGGCCTCCGTGTGCTCCCCGGTGGCATCCAGCAGTTGCGAGTACATCACTTCCCCCAGCAGGTACTGGGGATGGTGGTCTCCCAAAGCGGCTTTCAGAATGTCCAGGCCCTTGCGCATGTTTTCCGCACCACGGGTGGTGTCGCCCGCGGCCAGGTAGGATTTGCCGATCTCCATATACGTGTGCCCGATAAGTGGGTGCTGTGCCCCATGGAGCGGCAGCAGTAACTCGAGACAATGTTGATAGTGAGATATCGCGCCGGATGGGTCCCCGCGGCGCAGAGCGAGCCACGCTTCCGCGGTAGCAATCGATGAGTAATAGTCGTTGCCCAGCCCCGGAGCGCGCTGCGACTCCTCGTTTGCATGCGCCAAGTATTTCCGCGCGTCGCGTTCGGAGTTTGCCTTCGTGGCCAGCGACGCAAGATTCATCCACACAATCGCCAACCCGACATGGTCTCCAAGTTTCTCGTAGAAATGCAGCGTCTTGTTCAACAGCTGGCGGGCCTCTGCTTGCTGGCCGAGGTCGATATAGAGGGTTGCCAGCGCAGTCGTGGCCACCCCGTAGTCAGGAACAGTTTCTCCGTGATGATCCAGCAACTGCAAGGACCTTTCGTAGCTGGTGATAGACTCGGCAAAGCGCCCCAGTTCCTGCAGCGCAAACCCCATGTAGATACACGCCCGGCCGCGCTCCTGAAGGGTTTGTCTCGTGTCGTCCGCGCGGGCCTTGGCGGCCTCCAGTAAACGCAGGTAGTCCCCATGTTGGCTAAGGTGCGACAGGCTTTCGACACCCACAGCAGGTTCAGTCTGGGCAGGCAAGGGGCAGGGGGCGATTAGGACCAGCAAGAAGAGAAAGAAATACTTCATCGCAGAAACCTCCTGAGCGGCCATCGGCCGCACTCCGGTTGGCAGGTTCTAGCATTTTCGGGAAAGGTGTAGACCGAACTTCGTGGGTCGCGTGGCTTTTCTATCAAGGAAAAGCCACTCTGAACCAAATTTCATGGACCACAGTATTCCTGAAAATGCTCTAGTTAGGCAGGGAAGATACGCTGCCAATCAGCTATCTTGCATGCCAGCTGCCACACGCAGTTTTCTGCTATGTCCCTTGCTTTGTGTCGCTTGCTTTTTTGCTGCTGGAGAACACCGTGTTCGCTCACGGACAGCTGAGGTCCGAAAGCGGACAGTCGGAGAAGGTTCAAGCCGGATACAGGCTCGCAGCGAGTCCTTTTGATCGCACACGTTCCGATCCAGGCCTGGGGATTGTGAATAGCCCTAAGTCACAGTCCCACAGAGTTGGCCCGACTTATGAAGCTGGCCAGACTTAGCAATTGGACCCGGTTTCTGCCAGCGGCGGTATCTTGTGCCACAGCTTGCCATGCATATCCAGCCACGGCCCGTAAGGCTCTCCGGCAATCGGATCCGATCCAAATCGGAGCACATTCCCATCCGGGTCAGCAATCTGCATCTCCAGCGCCCATTCAAAGTTAGTGGGCGCCTGGCGAACCATCGCCCCCGCCGCTACATACTCGGCATGCAGTGCTCTCACGTCATCCGTGCCGATCCAAACCCACGCCCCCGGATGCCCCTGATCCCCCACCGAGAGAAACATCGACGTCTTGCCCCGCGCCACACAGGCAAAGAAATCCGCATGCTTCCACTGAACTCGAAAGCCCAGCTTCTCCGCGTAGTACGCGATCGCCGCTTCCAGCTCGCGAACGACCAGAATGGGATTCACCCCGCCCACACTCGCTTTGCTTTCCGACATGCCCGCCTCCTTATCACAACCAAAACGCGCCCAGAGAATGTTTCGTAAAAGGGCGTGACTTCAGCCATGCCAATAAAATTCGCCAATTGACTGGGGCTTCAGCCCCTGGCCTTAGAGCAAAACCAGAGTGACTATATCCCGCGGAGGAATGGCTATAGCATTTTCCGGAAAGGTATAGACCGATTCGCATCGGTCGCGTGGCTTTTCTAACAAGGAAAAGCCACTCCTAGCCAAATCTCATGGACCACACTATTCCGGAAAATGCTCTAGACTGCATTTTTTACCCAGAAGAATGCTACCTGACCCAACTTTCCCGGGTACACCTACTCTGGTTTTGCTCTAGCTCACCCTCACCATGCCAAGTCGATCTGATGCAAACCCTACTGAGGCTTGGGATTCGCCACGAAAACCGGCGTCTGCGCATCCTCCCCAAACCGCCACGCACTCAAATACGCCAAATGCAAAATCTTCGTCATCTTCGCGTAATCAATCTTCTCCGCCGTGTCCGTAATGTGGTGATAGTCGGGATGAAACCCGGTAAACCACCAGAACGCCGGAATGTTCTTCAACACGAAGGGGAATTGGTCGCTGCGAAAGAACACATTCAGCGCACTCTCATGATCGAACCGGTCATCGAGCGTCAGGCCCACGCGCTTGTTCTCTTCCTTCACCACCCGGTCATAACTCGGCGAATACAGCGCCCCAATCAAGTTCAGCCGATTGGTCGTGTCTTTCGGAATCTCAATCAACCCATCCGTCTGCTTGCTCGCCTTTTCATCGCGCCCAATCATGTCAAAGTTGATCTGCGCCCGCGTCGTCTCCAGTGGCCGCAGCGGATGCGCCGCCATCCAGTACGCCCCCAGCAGCCCGCGCTCCTCGCTCGCAAACACCGTAAACAGGATGCTCCTCTTCGGCCTCACCCCATTGGCCGCAAACGCCCGCGCCAGGGCCACCACCCCCACCGTCCCTGACCCATTGTCATCCGCCCCATGCCACGTCTGCACGCACTCCGCGCCGCTCGGCGTGTCGTGCCCCGTCTCATCGATGCCGCCTTGATCTTCCCCGCACGGAGCTTCCCCGTCATGATCGTGATGCGCCGTGATCAGAATCGTCTCCGCAGCCAGCGCAGGATCCGATCCTCGCAGCAGCCCCACCACGTTCGATGTCGTTCCCCGCCGCGCATTCGTATTTGCGAAGTGCATGGTGACCGTCGTCTCCGCCAGCACCCTTGACTGCGGCCTCAAATCCTTGTCGATCGCCGACTGCAGCGCACTCCCCGTCGTGCCCAAAGTCGAAAACAACTGCTCCGCCACCGCATCCTGCACCACCATGACCGGAATATGCAGCTCATCGTCCGCGATGGCCTGCAACGGAAGCGGCGCCGTAATCCCATACCCCGCAAACGCCACCGCAGCCGTCAGGTCCATCTCCTCCTTGTACGCACCAAACGCAACCGGCGCATGAAACTCCGTCCGGCTTGCAGTTCCCGCCTCATCCTTTGTCTCCAGCACCAGCGCCGTTTCCGCCCGATTGGGCCGGTACTCAATCAACTCGAACGTCTGCAGGTACGAGGCCTTCCCCGCCGCAGTGATCGCCGCCGGTTCCAGCCCCGCCGCGCGAAACTGCTTCTCAATCCAGTGAACGGCTAAATCATCCCCCGGCTGGAGGCTCATCCGCCCCTGCAGCTTGTCGGAAGCGATGTACCCAAGGTCCGCCTTCAGCGTCTCAGCCTTCAGCGTTGCAAAGCCGGCACGCTCACTCGCAGGAATGGGAGCCTGCGCAACGACAACCGGTGCCAGGCAAACAGCAAGAAGCAGGGAAGGAAGTTTCCGCATGCGCCCATACTACGGTGCCGGCCCCACCCACTCAATCGAATTACGCGATCAGCCCGTGTCTTAATCATTCCTTCATTCAAGATGTCCCGAATCATTCCTTCATTCAAGAAATGTTGTCATCCTGAGCGTCTTTGTTGTCATCCTGTGCGCAGCGATGGATCCGAGCATTTGCCCCTGCGGCGAAGCCGCGTCTGCCCGCACGGCAGGTGCTTGTCATCCTGAACGCAGCGAAGGATCCGAGCATTTGCCCTTGCGGCGAAGCCGCGTCCGCCCGCACGGCAGGTGCCCCGCACGGCAGATGCTTGTCATCCTGAACGAAGTGAAGGATCTGCATTTCAACCCTGGCCGGACTTTCGCGGATACGTCTACTCTGATTTCTCTCTGGAAAGACCGCACGGCATCACCGGCCAGCCCAGCGCAACTTCGGGAAGGTCCTCTCCGCCAATGTCGATCGTCTTGCGCGCAACCTGAACCCCGCCCATGCGCTCATAGAATGCCACCGCAGGATTGGCCTCCAGCACCCACACCAGCAGGCTCTGGTAGCCGGCGGCGTGAAGGCTGGCGGCTAGCGTGTCAAACAGCCGCCGCCCCCCACCCCGGCGCTGCTCTTGCTCCAGCAGGTAGATCGCGTACAGCTCGCTGTCATAGCCGTCCACCCGCAGCCGCAGCCGTCCTCCACAAACAAAGCCATACACCGAGGAGCGGTCCTCCCCGTCCCCAACGATGAAAATGTGCTTGGCAACATCGGCCCACTGCCCTCGCCAGCGCCGCGTCTGCTTAGGCTCATTCATCTCGGCAAGAAATGCCTCCGGAACGATGCCGCGATACGTCGTCCTCCAGCTCTCCACCTGCACCCGCGCCAGTGCAGCGGCATCCTCAACCGTCGCGCGCCGGATCGAGAGGGTCATGGCACGCAGCCTAGCACAGGGTCGCGGCAAGATTTGACGCAAACCGGACATCGATGCGAATTGTGACGCACGCCCATGTGACATCTTCCGAAGCGCGCCTATAATGGGCGCAAATTCCATTTTGGGAATTCTCAACGTACCTTCTGCTCCGCTGTTTTTGATTTCCTCGCGTTCTTCAGATCTGCGCAAAGACAATCTATTTGGAGACTCTCCCGCCCGTCGGCAGGCAGTCTCGTGCAGATCCGGGGAAGAACGTGCTTCGAACAAGATGGAGATCGGTAGTCCTGCTGGGATTGTTTGCAGCCTCCCTGGCCGTGCCGGCACTGAACCCTCAGTCCGCCATTCCTGCCGCGACTCATTCCGCCTCCGTCACTCCCTCCCTTCCTCCCCACGTCCGCTCGTCGCGCCGATTCCTCGCTCGTCGCGGAATGAGCCGCGAATCCCAACTCCATCGCTTTTCCCTGCCATCTCCCAACTTTTCTCCGTCGCACTTTCCAACCACCCCCGCCCTTGAACCCGCCGCCACCGGGGCTCCCCTGTGGAGCGCCGCGGGGCCCATGGGCGTGACTTCCCCCACCTTCGGCCTGCTCTCCGGACGCATCTCCTCCATCGCCCTCGACCCCGCCGACCCGACCGGCAACCACGCCTTTCTCGGCGCCACCGGCGGCGGCCTGTGGAAGAGCCAGAATGCCGCGGCTACCACCCCGGCAAGCGTCCAGTTCCTCCCCCTCACTGACAATCTCGCGGCGCTCACCGGCGTTCCCCTCGCCGCCATCAGCGTCGGCGCGGTGTCCGTCCAACCCGGCGCCACCGGCGTCGTCCTCGCCGGCCTCGGCGACCCCAACGACGCACTCGATTCCTACTACGGCGCCGGCCTCCTCCGCTCCACCGACAACGGCCAGACCTGGACCCTCATTCAACAATCCGTCGACCTCGAAAGCGGCCTGAGCACTCAGGATTACTGGTTCCTCGGCGAGGGCTTCGCCGCCTTTGCCTGGAGCACCACCAGCATCCAGACCGTCGTCGCCGCCGTCAGCCAGGCCTACGAGGGCACGCTGGTCCAGGCCCCCGTGGGCAACCGCAGCTACCAGGGCCTCTACTACTCGCAGGATGGCGGCGCATCCTGGCACCTCGCCCAGATCAGCGACCTCAACGGGATGGATGTGCAGGGCCCGCAGGATGGATACACCGCGCCCGATGGCAACGCAGCCACTGCCGTCGTCTGGAACCCGGTCCGCAAAGTGTTCTTCGCAGCGGTGCGCTTCCACGGCTATTACCAGTCCGCGGACGGCGTGACCTGGACCCGTCTCGCCGCCCAGCCCGGTTCCGCGCTGACCACCGGCAATTGCCCTACCCAGCCTCAACATCTGGGCGTCGCCGGCTGCCCCCTCTTTCGCGGAAGCCTGGCCGTCAACCCCTCCACCGGCGACACTTTCGCCTGGACCGTTGATGAATTCAACCAGGACCAGGGCATCTGGCAGGATGTCTGTAATCTGTCCGGCAATGCCTGCACCAATCCCTCCATCACCTTTGCCACTCAACTCAACACCAGCACGCTCGAAGTCAGCGACAACAACGGCGCCGCCACCATTCCCAACGGCGACTACAACCTCGCCCTGGCAGCGGTTCCCGGCGGCCTCGGTTCCGGCCAGGACACCCTTCTCTTTGCCGGCGCCAATGACCTGTGGAAGTGCAGCCTGGCCAACAGCTGCATCTGGCGAAACACCACCAACACCAACACCTGCGCCAGCGCCGCCGTCGCGCCCTTCCAGCACGCTGTCGCCTGGAGCCCGGGCAATCCCCTGCTCGTCTTCCTCGGCAACGACAGCGGCCTCTGGCGTTCCACCGACCAGGTCGGCGAATCCGGCTCTGTCTGTTCCTCCAGCGACGCCTCCCACTGGCAGAACCTCAACGCCAGCCTCGCCGGATCCCTCAACGAAGTCGAATCCCTCGCCCAATCCAGCGCCACCGCCGCCACCATGCTGGCCGGCCTCGGCGCCAACGGAACTGCAGCTGTAGTGGCCAATCCCGCCACGCCCACCAGCTGGAACCAGGTCCTCGACGGCGAAGGCGGCCCCGTGGTCATCGATCACTCCACCACCCTCAACAGCTGGTACATCAATAACGCGGCTGGTGTTTCCATCCAGCACTGCAGCTCGTCCACCGCCTGCACCCCCGCCGGATTTGCCCAGGCCGTCGGCGAAACCCAGGTCCAGAACGACGGCCTGACCATGAGTTTCCCGGCCGAATTTGTGATGGATGCGCTGGACACCAAGCAGCTCCTGGTTGGTACCTGCCGCGTCTGGCGCGGTGCCGCGGCCGGCTCCGGCTGGACATCCAGCAACGCCGTCAGCCCCATCCTCGACGGCACAAGCGGGACTGCCGGCTCCGCTCCCTGCTACGGCAACGCACTCATCCGTTCCTTGGCCGTCCAGGTCGGCAGCGGAGCCGCCGCTGGCTCCGAAGTGATCTACGCCGGCATGGCGGGAGCCGCAGACCAGGGCGGCGTGGTGCCCGGCCACGTCTTTTCTGCGACCCTCGCCACAACAAGCTCAACCGCGCCCACCTGGACCGACCTCGCCCTGTCGCCGGTGGTCAATAGCTCCGCGCCCTTCAACCCCGCCGGCGAAGACGTCAGCAGTCTCACCATCGATGCGCATGACACCACCGGACAGACCGTCTATGTGACGGTGTCCGGCTTCGCCAACACCGCCAATCCCATCCAGGCCGTCTATCGCAGCACCGACGGCGGCGCGCACTGGACCGCCATCACCTCCAACCTCCCCAACGCCCCGGCCAACGCCCTCGCCATCGATCCCCAGGACGCCAACACCGTCTACGTAGCCACCGACGTAGGCGTGTACGTGACTCAGGCGGTTGCCACCTGCGGCAGCGTCGGCAACTGCTGGGCGGTCTATGGCGCCGGCCTGCCCGAGTCCCCGGTGACCCAGTTGATTGCTACTCCAACCGGCGCGGCCGGCCCCTACGGCGGCCAGGCCCTGACCGCCGCCACATACGGCCGCGGCATCTGGCAGATTCCGCTGCTGACCGCGGGCAGCACATTGACCACCGCGACCGTTTCGCCCAGCTCGCTCACCTTCGCCGCCCAGACCGTGGGCACCACCAGCGCAGTACAGACCATCACCGTAAAAACCACCGGGACCACGCCCCTGCTCGTTACCTCCATCGGCTTTTCCGGCAGCTCGGCCACTGACTTCAGCCAGACCAATACCTGCGTCGGAATCTCGGTGGCCAAGAACCTCACCTGCCTCGTCAAAGTGAGTTTCACGCCCTCCGCGGCCGGCGGCCGTCCCGCCTCCCTGGTGATCGCCGGCAACAACACCGGTGGCCAGCTGCTGGTTCCGCTCAGCGGCACCGGCCTCGGCGCCGCCAACGTGACCCTGCTCCCGGCAAGCTTGAATTTCGGCTCGGTCCAGACCGGCACCAGCGCACCCACGCAGATCGTCAGCGTCCAGAACATCGGGGGAAGCACCGTGTCGCTCACCTCGATAACCGTAACTGCGCCCTTCTCGAAAAGCGCCAGCACCTGCGGCAGCTCGCTCACAGCGGGGCTGGCCTGTGCAGTCACCGTGGGGTTTGCGCCCACCACCACCGGCGCCGTTACCGGCTCTCTCACCGTGGTCGACGGAGCCGGCACCCAAACCGGGCAGCTCACCGGCACCGGCATTGCCGGCCCCACTGACACTCTCTCCACCACCAGCCTCACCTATGCCTCGACCGTGCTCGGCCAGAGCGCACCCCCCCTCGCCGTCACCGTCACCAACAGCGGAGGTCTGCCGCTCACCAACATCGGCACCTCCATCAGCGGCGGCGACTTCACCGCCATCAACAGCTGCGGCAGCACCCTGGCCGCCGGGGCCTCCTGCGCCATCACCGTTACCTTCACTCCCGCCGTGGCTACCGGACGGACCGGCACGCTGGTCATCTCAGATGCCCTCCGCGCGCAGTCCGTGCACCTGTCGGGAGCCGGGCTCACGCCGCCCGCCATCGCAGTCTCGCCCTCGTCCATCAGCTTCGCCGCCCAGCAGATCAACCTGCCCAGCCCATTCCGAATACTGACCGTACAGAACACCGGAGGCTCCCCTCTCGGCCAGCCCAGCTTTGCCCTCAGCGGCTCAGGGGCGGGGAATTATCAAGTCGGCCCTACTACCTGCGGGCCCTCAGTAGCAGCCGGCGGATCGTGCACCGTGTCCGTGACCTTTCTGCCCCTTTCCGTAGGCGTCACCACCGCCACTCTGACCGTGGCCACCACCACCGTCGGGGTCGCTTCCATGCCCGTCGCACTTAGCGGCACGGGGCTGTCCCCGCCCAGGCTCGGCGTCTCGCCGCCAGAGATCGATTCCGGCTCCGTCATCGTCGGAAATTCGAGCGCCATCCTCACCGTACAGGTCACCAATACCGGCCAGATCGCCATGGTAGGGCTGAGCTTTGCCATCGCCGGAAGCAGCGACTTCGCCCTGGTCACGCCCACCGATATCCCGGCCTGCACCGGCACCCTGAACCCCGCCGCAACCTGCAACATGCAGGTGCAGTTTTCCCCCTCCATCCTGGGCGCGCAGACCGCGACCCTGATCATCACGGGAAGCAACGCCCTGCCGCCCACCGCGACCGTCACTTTGACCGGGACTGGCACCCCCTCCATCGTCCTTCAGGCCATCCCCACCCACTTGAGCCTCCCCCCCCCCCCCCCCCC
>Ga0073928_10011117_pt1 | contig 10554 bp, 11 predicted proteins | sample PaiPotPPA55metaG_FD_76969 | JGI IMG/M metagenome (GOLD analysis project Ga0073928, IMG submission 76969) | Iron sulfur acid spring bacterial and archeal communities from Banff, Canada, to study Microbial Dark Matter (Phase II) - Paint Pots PPA... ...
CATGTCCGCGGCGGCCCAGATGAAATCGGCGATGCGCTGGAAACCAAACATCGAGTAATAAATGAAGAACGGGATGGTGTTGATGCCGTGCGTCGCGTAGGCCGTACCGGCGGCGATGAAGGAGGCCATCGACCCGGCTTCGGTGATGCCCTCTTCCAGGATTTGGCCGTCGGTGGCTTCCTTGTAGTACATCAAGGTGCTGGCGTCGACAGGTTCGTAGCGCTGGCCCAGGCTGGAATAGATGCCGGCGGTGCGGAATAGCGACTCCATGCCGAAGGTGCGAGCTTCGTCGGGAACGATGGGAACGATGAGCTTGCCGATTTCGGGGTCTTTGAGCATCTTTCGGAGCATGCCAACGTAGGCCATGGTGGTCGAGACTTCCCTGCCCTCGCTGCCGTCGAAAAATTCCTTGAAGAGCTCGTCGTGATCGCAGACTAGAGGCTTCGAACGCACTTTACGGGCTGGGGTGTAGCCGCCTAGGGCCTCTCGGCGGGCTCGGAGATACTGGATTTCTTGGCTATCTTCAGCGGGGCGGTAGAACGGCACCTCGATGCAATCCTGGTCGTTCAGAGGAATGCCGAAGCGCGAACGGAAAATGCGCAGTTCGTCTTCGTTGAGTTTTTTCTGCTGGTGGGTAACGTTCTTGCCTTCGCCGGCTTCGCCCAGGCCATAGCCTTTGATGGTACGGGCGAGGATTACCGTTGGGCCGCCACGGTGCTCGACGGCGGCTTTATAGGCGGCGTAGACTTTGCGCGGGTCGTGGCCGCCGAGACGTAGACGGCGGAGCGCCTCGTCGGGCAGCGGCTCGACGAGTTTTAGCAGGCGCGGATCGCTGCCGAAGAAGTGCTGGCGGACGTAATCGCCGGACTCGACGACGAGTTTCTGATATTCGCCGTCGACGAGTTCACCCATGCGTTTGACGAGGAGTCCCTCGGTGTCGCGCTCCAAGATGGGATCCCACTCGGTGCCCCACAGGACTTTGATGACGTTCCAGCGAGCGCCGCGGAAAGCGGATTCGAGTTCCTGGATAATTTGACCATTGCCGCGAACGGGACCGTCGAGGCGCTGCAGGTTACAGTTGACGACGAAAATGAGGTTGTCGAGTTTTTCGCGGGAGGCGAGCGTGATCGCGCCGAGAGATTCCGGCTCGTCGGTTTCGCCGTCGCCGAGGAAGGCCCAGACTTTGGCGTTGGTGACCGGCTTCATGCCGCGGTTTTCGAGGTAGCGGGCAAAGCGGGCTTGATAGATGGCCATCAGCGGACTCAAGCCCATCGAGACTGTGGGATATTCCCAGAAATGGGGCATGAGCCATGGGTGAGGGTACGAAGAGAGGCCGCCACCCGGTTTCAGTTCGCGGCGGAAATTTTCGAGTTTTTGCGCGGAGAGGCGGCCTTCGAGGAAGGCGCGGGCGTAGATACCTGGAGCGGCATGGCCCTGGAAGTAGATCGTGTCGCCTTCGAAGTGTTCGCTGCGGGCGCGGAAGAAATGGTTGAAGCCGACTTCATATAAAGTGGCCGCGGATGCGAACGTGGAAATGTGGCCGCCGATATTGTGTTCGACGCGATTCGCGCGCACGACCATGGCCAGCGCGTTCCAGCGAATCAAGCTTTTGATGCGGCGCTCGAGTTCCTGATCGCCCGGGAACAGTGGCTCGAGCCGCGCGGGGATGGTATTGGCGTAGGGAGTGTTCGCGGTGAACGGCAGATCGATGCCGGAAACCGTGGCGTGGGCGCGCAGGCGCTCGAGAATCTCGGTGGCCACTTCGGGGCCGCTGGATTCCAGCACGGAGTCGAGAGACTCCAGCCATTCCTGCACTTCGAATTCATCCATGTTGTGGGGCTTTACGTAGGTGTCGTTGTCCATGGCCTTAGCTTGGTCCTGTTCCGTCGCCGGTCTGCGTTCAACGCTTTGCGAAGCGTTCGAAGAATTTATGGCGCTCATAAGCACATTAGAATACACCTGAGCGCGCGAGTGTGCACGAAGGGATGTGAAATTTGCTTTTCGAACACGCACATTGCGGCGGATTCGGCCGCTAGAGAGTGCGGCCGCCATCGACGACGAGCACTTGTCCGGTCACGAATTTTGCGCTTGCAAGATACGAAACCGCGGTGACGATATCGTCGGGCCTTCCGTTGCGATGCAGGGGAGCTAGCTTCACGAAGTCGGCCTCCCACTGGGGCGGATCGCCTGGCATGGTGATCGTGCCGGGGGCGATGGCGTTCACGCGGACCTCGGGCGCGAGTTCTTTGGCGAGGCAGCGGGTCAGCATGATGATGCCCGCTTTTGAGATCGAGTGGGGGATGAAGCCTGGCCAGCCGAGAATTCCTCCGATGTCGGCAAAGTTGATGATGGCTCCTTTTGATTTTTTGAGCAGCGGCGCCGCAGCCTGGCAGCAGAAGAAAACCGCTTTCAGATTCGTGTCCAGGGACTCATCCCAGAGTTTTTCTGTTGTGGCGGCAAATTCGGTTTGGACGAAGTTGGCGGCGCTGTTTACCAGGATGTCCAGACGACCGAAACTAGCTTCTACTTTCTGGAAGAGCTTTGGGAGTTCGGAAATGTGGGCAAGGTCAGCTTGCAGCGCGATGCTCCGCCGACCGAGTTTTTCGATCTCGGCGACAGCGTCAAGGGCTTCAGCTCGCGAGGAGCGGTAGTGAATGACCACGTCGGTGCCCTGCTCGGCCAGGCCGATGGCGACGGCGCGGCCGAGGCGTTTGCCGGAGCCGGTGACCAGAGCGACGCGGTTTGAGAGTGAGGCTGGCATAGGATTGAAACCCTAACACAGGCTAGGCGCCGGGAATGGCTGCTCGCGCGACGCGCCGAGGCGGGAAGCTGCTAGAATCGCCACGAAGATTGGAGAGCTAATGAAACTTGATTTGTTGGCGATTGCTGCGCACCCGGACGACGTGGAGCTTACTTGCGGCGGGACGCTTATCAAGATGGCGCAGCGTGGCTACAAGACGGGCGTGCTGGACCTGACGGCGGGGGAAATGGGCACGCGCGGAACATCGGAAACGCGCGCTAAGGAATCGGCGCTGGCAACCAAGTTCATGGGCGTCTCCTGGCGGCAGGTACTAGGCGTACCCGATTCCGACGTGCAGGCCAGTCGACAACACAAGGTGAGTCTGGCCGCAGTGATACGCGAGGTCCGGCCGCGAACCGTCATTCTTCCCTATTGGGACGCACGGCATCCTGACCATTACCATGCTTCGACTTTGGGCTACGAAGGTTGCTTCCTGTCTGGGTTGAAGCAGGCTCCGCTTCCTGGGGAGGCCCATCGACCGTTCAAGATTCTGTACTCCACGGCGTTTGTGGCGGACTTGCGGCCGTCTTTCGTCGTGGACATCACTCAACAGTACGAGAAGCGCAGGAAAGCGATTCTGGCTTACAGTTCTCAGTTTCTTCCAAAAAAGCGCACGAAGAGCGCGAAGAGGAAGAGCGGCGTGTACTTGGCGATCGATGAGCTGGAGGATCAGATGAACCAACTGGCGCGGCACTTCGGGCAGATGATTGATGTTAAGTACGGCGAGCCGTTTCTTGTGAAGGAATTGCTCAAAGTGGAGGACGTGATGGAGATGGGGGTTCGCTCTATTTAGCAGATAACAGGGGCTTTGCGTGGTAATTGGAGCGCAAGACTCACGGGCCCGGGCGTAGTTAGCCCAGCTTCTACAAAGGCATCGGAGGCTTCGGTACCAGCACGCCTCTTTAGCATCAGATGCGCTCTTCTTCTTGCGCTGGGGAGAAACCTGGTAGCGTCGAGCCTGCGGGGGTTCGGCCGGCGCGCACGCGAATCAAGGCTTCCCCTTCGGAGCCGGACTTTCGCAGAACGACGATGGTGCTGAGGGCCTCGCTGTAGACACGCGTCACGAGGTAGGTGTCGCCGGTGCCATCCTTCTTCCAAAGCTGTCCAATCTGAATTTTTGAGACGGGCATGGGTAAACCTTGACTTTAGAGTGGGTAAGGCTGGAGTGTCAACTGCTAACGAGTACTACCTAGCACCTCTCTGCGGTCGTTCACGTCACACTCACCACATATGGGCTTATCCCGGAACTCTTTGTCAAATCGGAGGGAACTTAAGAGCAGCAGGAAACCCAACTGCTCAAGCTTACATCGTAGTGAATGAGAAGTTAGTGCGGCCAGCCGCTATTTTGGGGTGTATACTACCGGCAGGCGGAGGTGGGAACGATGCAATCGATTCTCCGGCAAGCAACCAGGATTACAATTTTAGGTGCGCTGGCAGCAAGCACAGCCTTGGCACAGAGCCCGCCTCCCACATCGGATCCCACCAAAGTAGCGCCGCCGTCGGAACAGCAACAGAAGTCTCAGCAGCAGCCGGTTCAGCAGCAGGATACCGTTAGCCCCAAAAATTCCAAAGAAGATGTGGATGCCATCGGCAATCGCGGCGTCGGCAAAGGCATCAATTTCTATTCGATCGAAAAAGAGATTGCCCTGGGCAAGGGACTGGCACAGGAAGTAGAGCGCTCGTCGAAGCTGATCGATGATCCGGTTGTCACGGAATACGTGAACCGTGTTGGGCAGAACCTGGTGCGCAATTCCGATGCTCGCGTGCCGTTCACCATCAAGGTGATTGACTCCGATGAAGTGAATGCTTTTGCCCTGCCGGGTGGATTTTTCTACGTCAATAGCGGCTTGATTCTGCGCGCGCAGGAAGAGTCGGAGCTAGCGGGCGTGATGGCTCACGAAATTTCGCACGTGACGGCGCGCCACGGGACCAAGAATGCCACGAAGGGCGAGATGATGCAGCTCGCTACGATTCCGTTGATGCTTCTTGGACCGGCCGGATGGGCCGGCTACGGCCTCTACGAAGGCTTAAACATTGCGATTCCGTTGACCTACTTGAAGTTTAGCCGCGACTCGGAGCGTGAGGCGGACTTCCTCGGTTTGGAGTATATGTATAAGGCCGGGTACGATCCGAACTCGTTCGTGACGTTCTTCGAGCGCATTCAGGCAGACGAAAAGCGCCGGCCGGGCACGATCCCGAAGGTTTTTTCGACGCACCCACCGACACCCGATCGCATCGAGGCTGCGCAAAAAGAGATCGCGCGGATCCTTCCGAACAAGCCGGAGTACATCGTTACCACTTCGGAGTTCGATGGTGTGAAGTCGCGGCTGCGGAATATTATGTTCGCTCGTAAGGTGCAGGATAACGCGCCCGGAAAGCCAAGCCTGCGCACGCGCACCGAACAACAGCAAAAGGGCACCCAGGGTCAGGACCCCAATGCTAATCCGGATGACGACCGTCCGACTCTGAAGCGCCGGCCTGATTCCCAATAACGCAAGACAAAAGAATGTGAGAAGAAAAAGGGCGGCCCTTCGGCCGCCCTTTTTCTTCTCTATCTTCCTCGTCCCAATTCCCTGCCGGCTTGAAGCGCTCCGGCAACCGGTGGTCTTAGCGCGAAGACGTGTGGGAGCGCCGATCGTCGGGCGCTGCGGCGATGCCCAGGCGGCGGAGTTCGTCGGCGTAGTACTTGCGATACATCACGTCCCACTCCTCGCTGCCCTCCAGGATCTCTTTCTTTTGCGAGGTAATCTTCTTGCGAACTCCGGCGTCGGCCTTTTCCTCGTCACGCAGCGTAGCGGTCAAAATCTGGACGACCTGTTGGCGGATGGTATCGCGGTCTTCGACAAATTCGACTTCGTCGCTGGAAACCAGCACATCGGTGATCTGGTGCGAGAGGCGGATAATTTTTTCGCGGCTGAGTCGCATTTTGGGTAGTGGCCCTTGTCTTAGCGCAGTGTTGATTTACCGCAAGATTAGCTTGCGGTCGCGCGCGAGTTGTCCTTTCACTTTTTTGTACATCTCCTGGTAGGAAACACCGGTACGCCGCATCTCGTCCTGATGCTGCGTCAGAATCTCGCGCACTTCGTCATTGAGGCGGTCTTCCACGGTCAACTCTTCCATCATGCGTTGGCGAACGCGCGGGATTACCGCCTCGGGCGACTTTGTTTCAATCTGATTTCCCTCCACGAGGCGCTTGACCACTTCCGCAGCCATATGACCTACATAGTCCCGAGCAATGAGCATCCCGACCGTGTCCCTTTCCGCAAAACCCGCAAATCGAAGGATAAGTCAGTTTACTGGCAGCGTACTCGGAGCGCAAGGCAAGCCCTGCGTTACCAAAATCGCACGGCGGAAAATCGCCGCCTACCGAGATGATCGAAAGTGTATGGATCGCCAGCAGAATAACCAAAGGATAGGACGGATATTTCGTCCTTTCCTTAAAAGCAGGGGACTTAAGGGGTTCGCTTGATCTACATCTAGTTCTACTGTTCGTTCTATCGCGCTGGCGCGTTGACGCGTTGTGCCGCTTCTTGTACGATGAATTGAAAGGGCGCTTAGCTCAGCGGTTAGAGCGTTCGGTTTACACCCGAAAGGTCGTCCGTTCAAATCGGACAGTGCCCACCATCCGTGTGCAACGTCATCGACCCGCGGAGCACGGTCCTCCAGATTCCCTCTACATACGCATCGCTTAGCGAACCTGTGCCCATAAGTAGTCGATAGTACAGTCCTCCATACAGCGCGTCGAGCAGCACGTCTGGATCGGTGGCAGCGGGCAGTTCACCCGCGAGGATCCCTGCTTTTATGACCACCTGAGCCGCAGCTCGGCGCTTCATGATCCAACGGTCGCGGAAAGCCCTCTTCAACTCAGGATCGAATTGAGCTTCAGCAAGCAGCGAACGGATGAGCAATCCTGGCCGTCCACGAAATGCGCGTGCTAACAGCTTCATCTGTATCCGTAAACTTTCGAGCGCGCTCGGAAGCTCGGGAAAGACAATTCCCGGACCGACTTCTGCAAGAAAAGCGTCCATGATGACCGTGGCTTTATTCGGCCAGCGGCGGTAGATCGTTGTTCGCGCTACGTGCGCCTCTGCTGCAATGGCTTCCATACTTACGGATCGAAATCCTGTCCTCTCGACCAGACGCAGGGCCGTTTTCAGAATGCGGGCGTCGGCGTCCTTGTCCCTGGGTCGTCCTCGGATGGGCTTCCGGCGCTTGGCCGAGTTAGGCATGGGTAGTCGCCTTTCGCAGTTGGCGTATCTTTACGCTACACCTTGCATCGAATATATGCCAGGGAATACGGATGCGACTCGCTGGCTGACAACGGGCCACAAGTTTGGAGCTTTTTCTGAATTGAGAAAGGCAGTGTACACCCTATGACCCACCTGTTTGATCCTCTCGCGATTCGGGATATTACGTTTGCGAACCGCGTATTTGTTTCGCCTATGTGCCAGTACTCCAGCACGGACGGATACGCGAACGACTGGCATTTCGTACATCTGGGCAGCCGCGCTGTAGGCGGCGCTGGATTGGTGCTTACCGAAGCAACAGCAGTTCTTCCCGAGGGGCGCATCAGTCCGCAGGACTTGGGTATTTGGATGGACGATCATATTGAGCCGCTGGCGCGAATCGTGCGGTTCATTCATACGCAAGGAAGCGTGGCTGGGATGCAGTTGGCGCATGCCGGTCGCAAGGCCAGCACTTACGCACCGTGGGCTGGCCACGGAATGATTCCCGAAAATAAAGGGGGTTGGAGCAACGTCGTTGCCCCGAGCGCGTTGGCTTTCACGGATGGCTATGCGATGCCGCGAGCGCTCTCTATCGACGGTATTCGGAACATCGTTTCTGCTTTTGCCGCCGCTGCACGCCGTGCCTGTGAAGCGGGCTTCCGTGTCATTGAGATTCACGCCGCTCATGGATACCTGATTCAAGAGTTTCTGTCGCCTCTTAGCAATCAAAGAACAGACGCCTACGGAGGCTCATTTGAGAATCGCACTCGAATATTGCGCGAGATTGTTGCCGCCGTTCGAGGTTCCTGGCCAGAGGGAGCACCGCTGTTCGTACGCATTTCGGCGACCGATTGGATCGATGGCGGCTGGGATATTGAGCAGTCGGTTGAACTCGCCCTACAACTGAAGCAACTTGGAGTAGACGTGATCGATTGCTCTTCTGGAGGCAATGTACTGCACGCAAAGATACCGGCCGGGCCGGGTTATCAAACGCCGTTTGCGGAGCAGATCCGCCGAGAAGCCAACATCCTGACCGGTGCGGTGGGGATGATCACATCACCCGTTCAAGCCGAGCACATCATGGTTACCGGACAGGCGGACGCAGTCTTCATCGCGCGAGAACTCTTGCGCGATCCGTCCTGGCCATTGCGGGCAGCCCGTGAGTTAGGGCAGCCAATTTCGTGGCCGGTCCAATATCTCAGAGCTGCGCCGGAAGGCTCACAAACGCGCGCTCCGGTAGACCTTAAGAATCTGGAGTCGTGCTTCGAGGAACAACACGCGATTCCTGAGCGCTGACCCTCGTTCCAGGCCGGAGACCGACCAGCTCAAGGAGGTCGAGTCGTAGACCGTGGCCGGAGTCTCGATGCCTACTCTCGCTAAAACGCACGGAGAGATACAGTGAAAGCAATAGAGCTTGTTGAAACGGGAGGTCCCGAAGTCCTTCAGCTACGGGAGACGCCCATACCCACTCCCGGCGATGGCGAAGTGCTTATCCGTGTCGCGGCCAGCGGGGTCAACTTCATCGATCTGCATGTGCGAGAGGGCCGCTATGGCAATAAGCCACTCTTCATTGCCGGGCAAGAGGCGGCTGGAACTGTCGTCGCTCTTGGCGCGGACGTCTCTTATCTCCACGAAGGGGACCGCGTAGCGTCGTGCAGCGTTCTCGGGACATATTCTGAAGACGCTTTGGCTCCTGCTAGTCGGGTTGTGCCCCTTCCGGCGGATATTAGCTTCGAGCAAGCGGCTGCTGTTTTGCTTCAGGGTATGACTGCGCATTACCTCTCATACTCTGCCTATCGTATTCAGTCAGGCGATGAGGTGCTGATCCATGCAGGTGCTGGTGGAACTGGCCTTCTCCTTACACAAATGGCGAAGCTACGCGGTGCTTGAGTGCTGACAACGGTATCGAACGAGGAGAGGGCAAGGTGTTACTCATTCCGTAAGCCCGGCGCAGTCGCCGAATCGCTTCTGCCCGGATTGCGAGACGAACCAGAAACCAACCAGAAGAGGTAACCAACCAGCAGAGGTTAGAGGCATGACATCGTTTCGGAAACCGACCACACTCGTTCTCGGCGTAAGCGGCCAGATCGGAAGGTTCGTCCTTCAGCACCTCGCCAAATACCCTGAGGTGCTCAATGTCCGAATCACCGCACGCAGACCGGAACAGGTTTCAGCACTTCAGCAACAGGGCCGTGATGCGGTCCTCCTTGATTTGGACGATCCAACTACCTTCGCAGCGGCCCTTCACGGCGTAGATCGAGTCTTCCTTCTTACCGGATACACCGTCGCAATGCTGGCCCAGAGCAATACTTTCGTCGACGCTGCAAGGAAAGCACGCGTCCAACACATCGTTCACCTGGGCGTCTTCGGAAGGTGGGATTGCACAGATCCACACATTGTCTGGCACCAGCTCGTAGAAACTTACATTGAGGCGAGTGGCATCAGTTGGACGCACATTCACCCAAACATGTTCATGGAGCAAATTCCCAAGTTTATGAAAATCCGTAACGACAGATTCCCAATCTTCTGGGGTCCGGGCCGCATGGGTTGGATTGCATCACGGGATGTCGGTTCCGTGGTGGCTACTGTCCTTCGGGAGGGTCCGGCGAAGCATGGTGGGCAGAACTATTGGCTCAGCGCTGAGATAGCCGGCGGCGAGGAACTTGCCACTATTTTCTCCGAGGTTCTGCGGCGTCCGATACGCTGCGACTACAAGAAGCCTGAGGACTTCCCTGCGACGATGGCACTCACTGGCGACTACAGCGTTGAGCCTTGGTATGCGGCGGGAGCCTTGGAGTTCCTGAAGCAGTTTTCGGACGGTCGCATGGGCGATTTCGGAACCGTCAGAGACGATACTCCCTACCTGACAGGAGCGACGGCGCGGAGTCTCCAGCAGTGGGTCCAGGACAACAAGCTAGCACTGTTGGGATAGGCACCTTCAAGGGCGCGGCAATCGATGAAATTGCCGGAAGTTCAGCGTGTTAGGGTTCGCTGGAGGAAGCTTGCGACAGCCGCTGAGCAGCATCCTTGGACAGCGTAATCAGAGAACGTAGCTAAAATAGTTAGTATGGCTCAGATGACATCTGTCGCCGCATCGTACCAGACTCTAGTTGCGACAGACCGGTCTCTTGTGACATCAAGATATTGCGTAAATTGCGTTGTTCTTGCGTTGCGAGTTCGGCAATAAGCCGTCAGAATTTTCAGCAGTGTCGCTTCGCCACAATGCGCTGCCACATTTTACGAATCGGCTGCTTCCGATCGTCTCGCGCTACTTGGAATCCTGTTTTAGCCTCCTGCACATATCTGTGCTAGTATGAAACCCGCATGAGCGCGCTGATTTTTATGGGCGGTTCTGCCAGGAAAGACTGCTATCGCAGGCAATCCAGGCGAACAATTGCGCTGTATGCGAATCTTGCAAAGCTCTTGTTTGCAAGGTTTTACGCTAAGTTGTTGATTCCACGGTTGGGGACGTAGTTCAGTTGGTTAGAACGCTGCCCTGTCACGGCAGAGGTCGCGAGTTCGAGTCTC
>Ga0073928_10011118_pt1 | contig 10554 bp, 12 predicted proteins | sample PaiPotPPA55metaG_FD_76969 | JGI IMG/M metagenome (GOLD analysis project Ga0073928, IMG submission 76969) | Iron sulfur acid spring bacterial and archeal communities from Banff, Canada, to study Microbial Dark Matter (Phase II) - Paint Pots PPA... ...
AGGCGCGCCACGTCCATACCCGCCTCGACCAGGCGCACGAGCGTATCCGGCTCGCGCGAGGCCGGTCCGATGGTGGCGACGATCTTGGTGCGGCGCATCACGAGTGACGGTAGCGACAGCGGCAGCCGTCAGCGTAGGATCTCGCCGTGCCAGTGCCCTCGCGACCGATGCCGCGCATCGGCGCGCCCGCCCGCATCGCCCATTTCGGGGGCGGCTTCGAGCCGGCCACCGTGCTCGCAGTGCACGACGAGGGCCGGCGCCTGCAGGTGCGCGCCGACGCCGGCGGCGCGACGCGCGAGTTCATGCTCAACGCCGCCACCGCCACGTTCCGCGAGGGCGGCAGCGCGCATGGAGACCGCCTGGAGCTGCTCGGCGGCGGATAGCCGCTAGGGCGCCGGCAGCTCGGAGAAGTGCTCGGCGCAGTGGGCGCGCAGCGTCTCGCGCAGCCACTCGCGCTCCTCGGGCGAGGCCATGCGCAGGCGCGCGAGCAGCTCGCGCTGGCGCTCCACCGGCACACCGGAGATCACCCAGCGCACCGCCAGGCGCTCGAACAGCAGCTCGAAGGCGCGCTGGTAGGAGTCCTCACGGCTCGCCGCCGGAGCGCCCGCGCCCGCCAGGGCCTCCGCGTAGGCGCGACGCGAGCCCGCGGTGAGCGAGCCGCGCAGCGTCAGCACGTTGCCCTCGGCGTCGGCGTAGTCGCTGGCCGGCGCCTTCTCGGCCGCGCGCCGGCGGCTGCGCCGGCCCACCCTCAGCCGCCGGCGGCGGCCGCCCGCTCGAGCTGGCTGCGCACGTCGCCCGTCACGGGCTTGGCGTGCCCCGGCCAGGCCGCAGCGGGTTCCAGCGCGGCCAGCTTGCGCAGGCTCTCACGCGCGCGCTCGGTGTCGTAGTTGTAGAGCGCCACCGGCAGCCGTGGCTCGCTGTTGCGACCCCACATGTCGAGCGTGTAGAAGCAGTCGCTGGTGATCGCCAGCCGGTCGGCCTCGCGCCACAGCCCGATCTGCCCGGGCGCGTGTCCGGGCAGATCGATCACGCGAAAGCCCGCGACCTCGTCGCCCTCGCTCACCGTGTCGGCGACCTGCACCGGGCCGCCGTCCCAGGCGTAGCGGTGCAGCAGTTTGTGCGCCTGGCGCAGCGGAAACGGCAGGCCCTGCAGGCTGCTCGGCCAGTAGCGGAAGCCGCCGCTGCCCTCGGCGTCCAGCACCTCGTCGGGGTGACACAGCACCGGCACGCCAAGGGCCGGGGCCGTGCCGCGGTGGTCGGTGTGCCCGTGGCCCAGCACGATGCGACGCAGCCCGCCGCGGCGAGCCGCCGCGGAGGCGACCGCGCGCGTCATCGTGCGCGCGCCGGCATCGAACATCGTCACGCCGCCCTCATCCTCGAGCAGATACACGTTGCAGCGGCCAGGCTGCCCCTGCACCACCCACACGCCCTCCGCCACGAGCTCTGCGTCCCCGGCCGTAAGGCCGGATTCAATTTTTGTCTTGGCGTTGAAGGCGCCCATCATGCGCTGTTCGGCCGCCGAGCCCTGCGGCGGCATCATGCCGATCCCGCGGGCGAAGCTCATGGAGTCGGTGAAGGCGTCGTTGCTCTGGACGAGGCCGTCGCGGATGGTCAGCACGTCGACGCCTTCGAGGTCGACGCGGCTGCCGTTGGGCGCCACGCCGCCCACGCTGCCGGGGCCCGCGAAGGTCCCCGTCAGGTGCCACATGACCGCGCAGCGCTCGCCCTCGGTCGTGGTCTGGAGCACCTCCATGTGCAGGTCCGGAACCGCCTCGATCAGCTCGCCGATGAACTCGCGCACGCCCTCCGGCGCGAGCACGTCGACGCGCCCGCGCACGTTCTCACGCCCGCCGGGCGCCCACAGGGCGACCGCCGCATCGAGGTCGCGTCCGTCGATCGCCGCGAAGTAGCGCCGGGCCACGCCCTCGGTCTTGCTGCCGGAGATGCGTTTGCGTCCGACCGTCGCCTGCTGCACGTTGGCGGCAGCCTCCTGCACCTTCGTGCTCGCCTCGCTGGTGCTCTCCCGCCCGGCCATTGTCAGCCTCCTTTGCTCCCGCCGCCGAAGGGCGCTTAGTCTAGTCTGCGCCGCGTGGCGGACGTTGGCACGAGGCGCGAGCTCGGACGCGGCGAGCGCGTTCTGCCGGGCGTCTTCCGCCTGCGCCTGCCGCTGCCCTGGCCGGGCGTCCCTCACTGCAACGCCTGGGCGGTGCGCCAGGGCGACGGGTTCGTGCTGTTCGACACCGGGTTGCACGGCCCGGGCTCGATCGAGCAGCTCGAACGGGCGCTGCAGATGTGCGGGCTGCGGCTCGAGGACGCCAGCCTGGTCGTCTGCACCCACGCCCACTCCGACCACTACGGCCAGGCCGCAACGGTGGTCGAGCGGGCCGGCTGCGAGCTGTGGATGCACCCCAACTACGAGCACATGCAGCGCATGGCCGAAGATCCCGAAGCCGTCCTCGCACGGCGCGTGGAGATCGCTCGCCAGAGCGGCGTGCCCGAGGCGCCGCTGCGCGCCTACGCCGCCGAGCGCGGCGACCGCAGCCCCGGCATCGCCGCCGTGATCCCGCCCGACCGCCCGCTGCACGACGGAGTGGTGATCGAAAGCGACTTGGGCGAATGGGTCACCTACGAGACCCCGGGGCACGCGCCCTCGCACGTCTGCTTCTTCCAGCCCGAGCGGCGCCTGCTGGTCTCCGGCGACCACCTGCTCGGGCGCATCTCGCTGTACTTCGACTACGGCTGGACGCCCGATCCGGTGGGCGAGTTCGTGAACTCGCTGAGCGTAGTCGAGCTGCTCGGGGCGCGGCTGTGCCTGTCCGGGCACGGGCGCACCTTCACCGACGTCCAGGCCCACATCCGCGCCAACCGCGAGCTGGTCGGCGAGCGCCTGCAGGCGGTCGCAGCGGCGCTCGGGGGCGGCCCGCAGACGGCCTTCGACGTGGTGCCGATGGTCTACGGCGACTCGCTCTCGCGCGAGAAAGCGCACTGGTGGCTGTCGGAAATCCTGGCCTACCTCCAGCACCTCGAGGTGCGCGGCAAGGTGCAACGCCTCGACGGCAGCCCCGAGCGCTGGGCGCTCGCCGGCTGATCCGGATCCCGCCCCGCGCCGGCGCGCTCTACGATTCCACCATGCGGATCGACGCGATCCTGAGCGGCGAAGGCCCGGTCTTCTCGTTCGAGTTCTTCCCGCCCAAGACCCCCGAGGGGGAGCGCAACCTGTATGCGGCGCTGGGCGAGCTGCAGGCCCTGGAGCCCTCGTTCGTCTCGGTCACATACGGCGCCGGCGGCTCCACGCGGGAGAAGACGATCGAGATCGTCAAGCGCATCCGCGACGAGTACGGGCTGGAGGCGATGGCCCACTTCACGTGCGTGGGCGCGACCGTCGAGCAGCTGCGCGCGACGCTCGACGAGATGCGCGCCGCCGGCATCGACAACGTGCTCGCGCTGCGCGGCGACCCCCCCGCCGGCGAGGAGGAGTGGATCAAGACCGACGGCGGCCTGGAGTTCTCGCGCGAGCTGGTGCAGCTGATCTCGGAGGGCTACCCCTTCGCGATCGGCGCCGCCTGCTTCCCCGAGACCCACATCCATGCCGAGAGCCCGGAGGCCGACCTCGAGCATCTCCTCGCCAAGGTCGAGGCGGGCGTGGACTTCCTGATCACACAGCTGTTCTTCGACAACGCCAGCTACTTCGACTTCGTGGCGCGGGCGCGGAGCGCCGGCGTGAAGGTGCCGATCATCCCGGGCATCATGCCGATCACGCGGGTGGGGCAGGTCGAGCGCATGGCCCAGATGTGCGGCGCCGCGATCCCCGCGGAGCTGCGGCGCGAGCTGCACGCGCGCGGCGAGGACGCCGAGGCGGTGCTCGATTTCGGCGTCGCCTACGCGACGCTGCAATGCGCCGAGCTGCTCGCCGCAGGCGCGCCCGGCATCCACTTCTACACGCTCAACCGCTCACCCGCGACGCGCGCCATCCTCAGCGCCCTGAAGCTCGTGCGGCCCTGGGAGAAGGCCGTCTACGCGGGTTCGATCTCGAGCCCCTCGGCCACGCGCGGCGAGCCGTCGGCGGCCTCGTAGCGCACGTCCACCGAGTCGTTCTGGCGGTAGGTGCCGACGCCCCAGGCGCCGAGCAGCCAGCGCCAGCCGCTGATGTGGTCCTTGCGCAGCTCGCGTTCGAACACGAGCGCGCCTTCCCGCACCGTGTAGTCCACCCCCAGCTGCTGGGCCACGCCGTTGAGGTAGACCTCGTAGGGCTCTCGCACGTCCCGCGGCAGCCGCACCTTGGACCTCGGCATCGTGTGGCGATTATGCACGCGCGCGTCGCAGCACAGCGCGCGCGTGCTCGCGCTGGCGCGGCAGGTGGGCGTCGACGATCGCGCACGCCTGCTGCGGATCTGAGGTCCGCTGCAGCAGCTCGAGGTCGTGCGGGCCGATGCGCCCGTCCGCCAGCGCGTGGCGGCGCAGCCACTGCAGCAGCTCGTCCCACTCGCCGTCGCCGAGCAGCACGACCGGGAAGTGGCGGATCGTGCCCGTCTGGATCAGCGTCAGCAGCTCGAACAGCTCGTCCATGGTGCCGTAGCCGCCGGGGCAGATGACCACGCCGCTGGCGTAGCGCAGGAACATGACCTTGCGGGCGAAGAAGTGACGGAAGCGCAGCTGGATGTCGAGGTAGGGATTGGCGGCCTGCTCGTGCGGCAACTCGATGTTGCAGCCGACCGACAGCGCTCCTGCCTCGCGCGCGCCCCGGTTGGCGGCCTCCATGATCCCCGGGCCGCCGCCGGTGATCACGCTGTAGCCCGCCCGCCCCAGGCAGGACCCGAGCTCGCGCGCGAGCGCGTAGGCGGGGTGCGACGGCGGGGTGCGGGCCGAGCCGAAGACCGTGACCGCGCGATCGATGCCGGCCAGCGCGTCGAAGCCCATGGCGAACTCGGCGGCGATGGCGCGGATGCGCTCCGCGTCGCCGGCGCGCTGCTGCGCCGGCTCGTGGCCCAGAGAGGCGCCCACGGCGAAGCCGTGGGTCAGCAGCTCCTCGTCGAAGGTGGGCGCGGGCCCGGGCGTGTCCGTCACGCCGGCAAGCCTAGGGGCTGTCGTCCGCGGGCCGCGGCGGTGCGGGCTGCGCCGGCGGCGCGGGGCGGCGCGGGGCGGCCGATGCGAGGCGTAGCCTGACCGTCCCGATGGCCGATCTGCGTCACGACGAGGGCATCCCCTACACGGTCCGCCGCTCGGCGCGGGCGCGGCGCGTGCGCGTGAACGTGCACGCCCACGACGGCGTGGAGGTGGTGCTGCCCCAGCGCGCGCCGGAGCGCGCCGCCGCGGCGGCGGTGCGGGAGCTGCGGCCCTGGATCGAGCGGCGGCTGCGGGAGGCGAGCGCGGCGCGGGCCCGTGTGGCCGCGCGCGCCGGCACGGTGCCCTATCTCGGCGTCCCGCTGACGCTGGTCCCGCAGCCGCGGCGCAAGCGCGTGCACCGTGAGGGCGAGCGCCTGCTCGTGCCGGCGGGCGACCCGGGCCCGGCGCTCGAGCGCTTCTACCGGCGCGCCGCCCGCGCCGAGATCGAGCCACGCCTGGAGCGCGCCGTGGCGGCGGCGGGCCTCTCCTACAGCGAGCTTTCGATCCGCGCGCAGCGCACGCGCTGGGGGTCGTGCTCGGCGGCAGGGCGGCTCAGCTTCAACTGGCGGCTGCTGCTGGCTCCAGAGCCCGTGCTCGACTACGTGATCTGGCACGAGGTCTGCCACCTGCGGGTGCTCGACCACTCGCCGAGCTTCTGGGCGCTCCTCGAGCGCCACCTGCCCGGCTACCAAGAGCAGCGCCGGTGGCTGGCGCGCAACGGGGCCACGCTGGTGCTGTAGGGCCGCTGCCGGCCGGCGACCGGCGCGCTCGGCGCTGCTGCCGCGCGGCGAGCGGCGACCGGTGCGCTCAGCGCTGCCGCCCGGCGGCCGGCGACCGGCGCGCTCAGCGCTGCTCGAGCGGCACGTAGTCGCGGTCGCGCTCGCCCGTGTAGATCTGGCGGGGGCGCGCGATCTTCTGCTCGGGGTCGTTGACCATCTCCAGCCACTGCGCGATCCAACCGCTCGTACGGCCGATCGCGAACATAACCGGGAACATCGCCACCGGCAGCCCGAGCGCCTCGTAGATCAGGCCCGAGTAGAAGTCGACGTTGGGGTAGAGCTTGCGCTGGGTGAAGTAGTCGTCGTCCAGCGCGCGCTTCTCGAGCTCGGTCGCGACCTCGAGCAGCGGGCTCTTGCCGCGCACCTCGAAGACGGCGTCGAGGTGCTTGCGGATGATGCGCGCGCGGGGGTCGTAGTTCTTGTAGACGCGGTGGCCGAAGCCCATCAGGCGCTCGTTGCCCTGCTTCACGCCCTCCAGGAAGCCCGGGATGTTCTCGACGCTGCCGATGCGCCGCAGCATGCGCAGCGCCGCCTCGTTGGCGCCGCCGTGCAGCGGCCCGTACAAGGCCGCGACGCCCGCCGCGACCGCCGTGTAGGGGTCGACCTGGGTCGAGCCGACCGAGCGCACGGCGCTCGTGGAGGCATTCTGCTCGTGGTCGGCGTGCAGGATGAAGAGCACGTCGAGCGCGCGTTCCAGGCGCGGATCGGGCTCGTATTTGAGCTCGGTCATCTTGTACATCATCGAGAGGAAGTTGCCGGCGTAGGCGAGGTCGTTGTCCGGGTACACGTACGGCTGGCCCATGTTGTGGCGGAAGGCGAAGGCCGCCAGCGTGGGCATCTTCGCGAGCAGGCGGATGATCTGGATGTGGCGGTTGTCCTCGTCGTGGATCTGGTTGGCGTCGGGATAGAAGGTGGAGAGGGCACCGACCGAGGCCACGAGCATGCCCATCGGGTTCGCGTCGTAGCGGAAGCCCTGCATGAAGTCCTTGATGTTCTCGTGCACGAAGGTGTGGATCGTCACCTCGTGCGTCCACTCCTCCAGCTGCGCGCGCGTGGGCAGCGCGCCGTTGATCAGCAGGTAGGCGACCTCGAGGTAGGTCGAGTGCTCGCACAGCTGCTCGATCGGGTAGCCGCGGTGCTGGAGGATCCCCGCGTCGCCGTCGATGTAGGTGATCGCGCTGCGGCAGGAGGCCGTGTTGGTGTAGGCCGGGTCGTAGGCCATCATCCCGAATTCGTCCGCGTTGACCTTGATCTGGCGCAGATCCATCGCCCGCACGGTGCCGTCGGTGATCGGCAGCTCGTAGCTCTCGCCGGTGCGGCTGTCGGTGACCGTCAGCGTGTCGGCGCCCTCGCCCGCGGCCGCCGCTCCGCCGCCGGCGGTCGTCTCGGGCTGTGTGTGCGTGCTCATGGGCGCCTCCTGTGCGCGGTGGAATCGAATGCTCAGATCCGATTATGCGTCACCGACGCCCGCGGCGCCGCGCCTGGCTCAGCTGCGCGGCAGCCGGGCGCGGGCGGTGACGGTGCGCACGCGCGCAGGAGCCAGCGGTGCGGGCTCGCCGTGCGCGCCTCGCCGCGGCGGCCGCGGTGGGCGCCGCCGGGGGCGGTGCGGATGCCGCGGCCGGGGCCGGGGGCCGATGCCGCCGTCCTGGCCGGGCTCCGCCGTCTCCGGCGTCTGCCGCACGGCCCAGCGGACGATCAGGAACAGCGCGACGATCGGGATCTTCAAGAAGAGCATCAGCCAGAGGAAGGTCCACGCGTCCACTGAAGGGCGATCATACCCGCCCCGCGCCAGGGCAACCGGCGTTCTCAGGCGGCTTCGCGCGCGGCCGCCGCCCAGGGTGCTCTAGGCACGCAGCTGGGTGGGCGCGCCGCCGAACTGCGTCATCGCGCGCAGCTCCTGCATGCGCGCCGCGATCTCCTCGCCGGTCAGGCGCTCGACGCGCTCGGTGCCGAACTCCTCCACGTTGAACGACGCGAGCACGGTGGCGTGGGCCATCGCCCGCCGCAGCAGCTCGTCGCTCAGCTCCTCCTCGGGCCGCGAGGCGATGAAGCCCACGAAGCCGCCGGCGAATGTGTCGCCCGCGCCGGTCGGGTCGATCACGCTCTCCAGCGGATAGGCCGGCAGCGCGAAGAAGCCCTGCGGCGTGATCAGCGCGGCGCCGTACTCGCCCTGCTTGGCCACGACCGCGCTGAGGCCCCGGCCGCCCGCCCGGGCGGGCTCCCAGGCGAGCAGCTCGCGCGCGGCCGCGACCGTGCTCGCCCGGCCCGTCAGCTGGCGCAGCTCAGCGTCGTTGAGGATCAGGCAGTCGACGCTGCGGATGGCCTCCTCGAGAGGCTCGCGGGCGACGTCGATCCACAGGTTCATCGAGTCGAGCGCCGCGAAGCGGGCATCGGGCAGCTGCTCGCGCACCTGGAGCTGGAGCTGGGGCTGGATGTTGGCCAGGAACAGCACGTCGCTCGAGCGGGAGCGCTCGGACAGCTTGGGCTGGAAGTCCTCGAACACCCCCAGCTGCGTGTCGAGCGTCTCGCGCGAGTTGAGATCCCAGCCGTACTCGCCGCGCCAGAAGAACGTCTTGCCGTCCTCGATGCGCTCGACGTCGGAGACGTCCACGCCGCGGCCGCGCAGCACCGACATCTGCTCCTCGCCGAAGTCGCCGCCGACCGGCCCGACCACCCGCACCTCGTCGAAGAAGGAGGCCGCCAGGGCGAAATGCACGGCAGCGCCGCCGAGCATGCGCTCGCGCTCGCCGAAGGGCGTCTTGACGGCGTCGTAGGCGATCGAGCCCACCACGGTGATCGGCATGGGCGCGCACCTTAGCGGTCGCTGCCGCGGGCGCGCGGTCCGATAGCCTCGCGCCATGCGCGCCATCCAGATGACCGAGTTCGGCGGCCCCGAGGTGCTCGTCGTGAGCGAGCTGCCCGACCCCCGGCCGGGCGCGGGCGTGGTGCTGATCCGCGTCACCCGCGCCGGCATCAACTTCGCCGACACGCACACGCGCAGGAACAACTACGTGCAGAAGGCGACGCTGCCGCTCGTGCCGGGCGGGGAGGTGGCGGGCGTGCGGGAGGACAGCGGCGAGCGGGTGGTCGCGCTGGTCGGGGCCGGGGGGTATGCCGAATATGCCGTCGCCCCCGAGTCCCGCGTGTTCCCGATCCCCGACGGCGTGGACGACGGCACCGCCCTGGCGCTGATCATCCAGGGCACCACGGCATGGCACCTGTATCGCACCTCGGCGCGCCTGCAGGTGCGCGAGAGCGTCGTCGTCCACGGGGCGGCCGGCGGAGTCGGCTCGCTCGCGCTGCAGCTGGGGCATGCCTTCGGCGCCGGCCGCGTGATCGCCACCGCCTCCAGCGAGGAGAAGCGCGCGCTGGCGCTCGAGCTCGGCGCCGACACGGCAGTCGACCCGGCGGCGGAGGGTCTCACCGAGCGGCTGCTCGAGGCCAACGAGGGGCGGCCCGTGGACATCGTCTTCGAGATGTCGGGAGGCGCCGTCTTCGACGCCTCCTACAAGGCGCTCGCCCCCTTCGGGCGTATCGTGGCGTATGGCATTGCGACCAACGAAGCCAACCAGGTGTCGACCGGCTCGCTGTTGCGCCACTCGCGCGCCGTCGTCGGCTTCTACCTGTTCCACTGCCTGGAGCGTCCGGGCATGTTCGCCGATGCGCTCGCCGACCTCTTCGCGCGAGTCGCGCGCGGCGAGCTGCGGGCGATCGTGGGCGACACCTACGGGCTCGCCGAGGCCCCGCAGGCGCACATCGACCTGCGCGCGCGGCGGACAACCGGCAAGTTGCTGCTAGACCCCACCGCGTGAGCAAGACATTCGCCGAGCTGGGCCTCTCAGAGCCCACGCTGCAAGCCCTACGAGACGTCGGCTACGAGTCGCCCAGCCCGATCCAGGAACAGGCCATCCCCGAGCTGCTGGCCGGGCACGATGTGATCGGCCAGGCGCAGACCGGGACGGGCAAGACGGCGGCCTTCGGCCTGCCGATCATGGAATACGTCGACCCTTCCGAGGAGAGCGTCCAGGCGCTCGTGCTGACCCCCACCCGCGAGCTCTGCATCCAGGTGACGCAGGCCCTGCGGGCATACGGCAAGCGTGCCGGCGTCGACGTGGTGGCCGTCTTCGGCGGCGCGCCGATCCGCACCCAGCAGGCCCAGCTGCGGGCCGGCGGACACGTCGTGGTCGGCACCGTCGGGCGCGTGCTGGACCTGATCTCGCGCCACTCGCTGATGCTGCACGGCTGCCGCTTCGTGGTGCTCGACGAGGCCGACGAGATGCTCGACCTGGGCTTCCTCGAGGACGTCGAGCGGATCCTCGCGCTGACGCCGGCGAGCCGCCAGACGGCGCTCTTCTCGGCCACGATGCCGGGGCCCATCCGGGCGCTGGCAGACCGCTACATGTACGACCCGGCGGTGATCCAGGTGGAGGCGGCGACGCTGACGATCGACACCGTGGCGCAGTTCCAGCTGCCGGTCGAGCCGCGCGAGAAGCCGGAGAAGCTGGTCGAGGTGCTGCGCGCCGAGACGGGCGGGCGCGGCAGCGACGAGGGCGAGAGCCAGACGATCGTGTTCGTGCGCACCAAGGTGCGCGCCGACCAGCTCTACCGCACGCTACGGGACCGCGGGCTGAACGTGCGCGCGCTGCACGGCGACATGACGCAGGGCGCCCGC
>Ga0073928_10011120_pt1 | contig 10552 bp, 11 predicted proteins | sample PaiPotPPA55metaG_FD_76969 | JGI IMG/M metagenome (GOLD analysis project Ga0073928, IMG submission 76969) | Iron sulfur acid spring bacterial and archeal communities from Banff, Canada, to study Microbial Dark Matter (Phase II) - Paint Pots PPA... ...
CACATCACGAAAGTGGGTTGTACTAGAAATCGCCGTGCCAACCGCAAGGAGGCAGGCGCTCAAGGTATGACTCATGATTGGGGTGAAGTCGTAACAAGGTAGCCGTAGGAGAACCTGCGGCTGGATCACCTCCTTTCTAAAAGAAAAGGGAGCACGATCCGCTTTTAGCGGATACGGCTCTCCATCCCGGTCCTCACGACCGGGCGTTTGGTTTACCCGGAAGCTGCGCAAGCGGCGGAAGGGTGTCTCAATCCTTCGGGTTCTGGCCTGTCTCATTCGATGTCATAAGAGCATTCATAACCGAAGCCCCGGTTCGATGAAAATCGAGCCGGGGCTTTTTTATTTGGCGAGAGTGGAGTTGTCAGTTCTCTCGTTCGTTTCCCCCGTTGCGTGACAAATAGAGGAATGGCAAATCCTACATGTGCAACACCTTTCACAATAAGTGAAAGACCTTAGGGCAACTTCCGTACCAAGCCGATCAGCAGCCGCTTGTTTTCAGTCACTTGAAAGCGGCGCAGGACTTGCTTGGGTCTTTGTCAGCGGAGTCGGCGGAGGTGCCTGTGTCGATTAAGACAAAACTCATCACAGCAGGACTGCTTGGCCTGTTGATTACAGTATTTCCGGTTTCTGCGAGCACGATCACGTATGCGGGTGCGGACCTCGGTGTCCTGCCCAGCAGCCCCTCGGGGCCCAGTTCCAGCGCGGCGGCAGCCAGCTTCGACGCTGCTGCGTCTCTGCTGGGAAACGAATCCATCATCACGTTCGAGAGCGCCCCGGTGGGAGGTTTCTCCACCCTAACGGTTGCCCCTGGCGTCACCGTCACCGGGACCAACATTTCCGGGGCCAATCAGTCGATTAACAACACCTTCGACGCGACGTTTCCGTCCTTGGACGGATACAACACAACGGCAAGCGGTGCGAATTTTGTGGAAGAGATGGGCGGCACCGTGACCTTCAACTTCGCCACTCCCACTCAATTCTTCGGAGCTTACTTGTCCGGCGTTCAAAACTTCGTGCAAGACACATACACGTTCTCCGACGGCACGTCCCAAACGATCAACGTCCCGGATGCAGGCACGTCTCCCAGCGTCGGCGAATTGGCGTTCGTGGGATTCACGGATGCGGGTAAATCCATTAGCAGTGTCACGATCAACGCCGGAACGAGTGGCTTTGATGACATCGGCGTCGATGACGTCCGGTATCAATCTGCCGCGAGTGCTACACCGGAACCAAGTTCCGCGCTATCGCTGCTGACCGGCTTGGTCGCCCTTCCGCTCTGGTTTCGGCGGCGCCGGGCGGCCCGAGCGCGCGGTTCGAAGCTCGCCTAGAACGCCCGACCGTTTACGCGCGAGCTGGCAATCGGCGAATTCGATGTCGTAGGGCAATACAAACCCAGCCCCGGTTCGATGAAAATCGAGCCGGGGCTTTTTTATTTTCTGGCGCGATTCCCCTGCCAAGATATTCTGCCCCCGAATGTAACGAACCTCGCAGCCCAACGGTAAGAGTAAGTAGAACAGAGAATGAGAGTGGAAGAGCGATTCGCGCAGGGCGACCTGGGAGCCTTCGAGGAGCTGTTCCGCGCGTATCAGCCGGACGTATATCGCTGGGTCGCGCGAATCGTTCGCGACCACGGAATCGCGGAGGATCTGACGGTGGAAGCATTTTTGCGGATGTATCGAGCGCACGCGCGATTCGATCCCGATGGAAATTTCGGTGGTTGGGCCAGGCGAATCGCGACGAACCTCGCGCTCGACCATTTGCGAAAGAGCCGCCGCGAAGCGCCGTTGACGATCGATCCGGAGGATTCGCGAGCCGACACCCGACCGGGTAGCGACGCGGCCGAGCGGCGGGAGATTCGAGACGCGGTGGCGCGCGCGATGAGCGAATTGCCGCCGAAGCTGCGTGTGGTGGCAACGCTGGCGCTGGTGGAGGAGGTTCCCTATCGCGAGATCGGCGAAGCGCTGGGAATTTCGGAAGGCGCGGCGCGGGTGCGCGGATTTCGAGCGAGTCGATTTCTGCGGGAAAAACTGAAAGCATTGGGAGCTGCGCTATGAGCGAGCGAGACGATCGAGATTTGCAGGAATTCCTGAAGCGCGGCCTGGAGCCGATGGAGAGCGAGCCGCGGCGCGACCTGTGGCCTCGCGTGCTGCAGAAGATGGACGAGCGAACGGGGCGCGTGCCGTGGTTGGACTGGGCTTTGCTCGGAACGCTGGCTCTATGGCTGCTGCTGAATCCCAGGGCGATTCCGATGCTGTTGTACCACTTGTAAGCGAGGAGGAGACAATGAACACGCATCCATATTTGCGGGCGTATATGGCGGGAACCGCGCTGCCGACGATGGTCATGTTGCTGGTGCTGGCAGGGTTTGTGCTGGGGCGTTTTGTGTTCGGTATTCCGGTGCCGATCGAGCGAATGATCGTGTTTCCGATGGCGGTGGTTCCGAACCTTTTTGGCGCCTGGAACATCCTCTACCTGAGCCTGAAGGGCAAGCGGCATTTGCCGATCGGGTTGCACGGAGCGGTGCTGCCGTTTCTGCTGGCGCCGTTGGGATACGCAGTGGCGAGCGGGCTGGGATTCTTGAAGCTGACGAGCGACGGGCTGGTCTGGTTCGATTCCGTGCGCCTCACTTACGCGGAGTTTGGGATCGGCTTCTGCGTCGCGCTGGGCGTGTATTACCTGGTGTGGAAGTACGCAGTGAATTTTTTCAACGAGACGCTGGGAATCGCGTGACGCACAGGAAGGCGTGACTCGTGACTTGTGATTCGTGGAAATTCCAGCCTGCCCGCCATCTTGTTGGGTGGGATCTGTCGGAAGGGTTTAAACGTAGCGCCGCGGTCTATGCTCTGTGCTCTCTCGCCAGGGGCACGCGTGACTGATAACTGTGAAAGCGATGAGCGAGATGCTCGGCGTATGGCGTCTGAAGCCTGCAACGCTTCCTCGTCAGTCCCAGTTTCAATCTCTCGTAGATCTCATCGGTGCGTATCGAGAAGTACATTCTGAAATCAACTGCCAAGGGCGGCAAGCCAGTCCCGAGAGCGTCCTGATCGACCGTCACGCCGCTGAGGAACTGAAACCTTGCGTTCCTGTTCTCCTTGATCACCCTCCAGTCGCTGCTCCCCGTGTTTTCCTCTTGACGCAGCCTTTCACGCAGATCATCGGCGTAGTAAACGTCGCAGAGGAGAACGTTATAAAGAAAAGCAAGGCCGTCCTTCCTGCGCTTGTCATCCTTTTCGAGGTCACAGTCTTGGCTCAGAACAACGGCGAACGGATGGTCTTCATAATCGATCTGGATTTGCTGAGATGTTTCGCTGCCTTGGGCATTCGAGTTTGCGATAGCAGAAATCGATTGCAGTGAAAGTCGAGCTTGCGGCAATTCACAGAGGATTTCGCCCTGCCAGAGGCGTTCCTGTTGAACGGATGGAGCGTATATGCGGCGTCGGTCTCCGGCGGTGTTCGTCTCAGGAGTTGTGGGCCCAAGATCGCCCACTGACTCAATCCTCTAAGTCGATCGCCGGCCTCGGATGGCGATGCCCTTGCTGGGCCAAGAACACCCGCGGTTGAAACGCAGTTGTGAGGTGCCCGCACGACTGTTGCGGAACGCAGTCCTCGAAGATTTCGATCAATCTCTGCTCGACCTCTGGCAATGATTCCTCCGGAAGCTTGGAAATGAGCGCGTGGCAAAAGAATCTCCGCCAAACAGGCAGCGCCCGCGCGCCGGGCTGCTCCTGAGTTTCGAGTTTCAGAATGTGAGCAAACTCCGCCCCTGGCACGTTTTCCTTAAACGCAACTGTTGCCGTGCCCGAAGGGACCATGTCACTCAGAGCTTCACACAACGATCTCAGGTCCGAGAGCGTTGTGGAGGTGCTCTGTGATGCACCAACGAAAGAGTCGTCCCGCTTGACGGTTAAATACTTTGAGTATGTCGAAGACATCTGTAGCCTCCGTCCTCGTTTCCGTAAATATGTCAATATCAATAGAATAGCAAACTTCACCGCCTCCCGGTGAAACCAGCCCGTGGAGTAAGCGGACCTGCCCCCCATCCTCATCCAGCGAAATGACCGTCTGGCGCGCAGCCTGAGTAATGCTCGGTGCGACGTCGGGATCGGAGAGCTCACCGAGGATACGTGGTTCCAGAAGGCGCGACCAAGGCTCGTTTTGACTCCCGAAGTCAGATCTCTTAATCACGTTCCTGTACCGGAGCCCGACCCTTGTAAAGAAAGCGGGAGGTTTGTACTGCGACTCCAGGGCGGAAAGCAGCTTCCTCAGGCGCGCACTGAACTCGTCCCAATTGGTGTAGTGAGTCGTAGACAATGCAATGAACTCTCGATTCAATCCCACCTTCCAAGTGCCGTCGGCAGATATGAACTGAAATTCTCGAAAGCCAAATCCGAGTTGATTGGCCAGGATATTGGCGACGGCGGGCGGTAGATTCACCTGGTCGGGAAGGGGACTTTCCTGCAGGATTGGATACTCCCCGCTGATATTGTCCTGAAAAGTCGCTGGTGGCTCGGACTCGATTCGGAGAATCGGAGGAAATTTGATCTGGCAAATTGCTTCTTCGAGCGTGTTCGTCTTGTATACGACACGCGGAGAATCCGGAAATGGTCTGAGCGGACCAGCCGCTGGTTTGGAAGCAGTTTCCAACGTTCGTGTCGCCAAACGCGCTGCCCTCGGGCAGACGGGAGATAATACGGCACGAAGCCGATTGCCTCAATGAAATTCTACTATGACCGATTGCAGGTTTGACAACCTAGTTTTTCCTTCGGGCTTCGCACTCTTCATATTCGGATTCCTGCGCCTCATACTCCTCACAACCTTCCGCAAATGACTGAGATGAACCAGCACAGTTCCCCGAGCCATTGCTTTCCGCCCATTCGTACCCCGCGTAGTGCCCTGTACCTTCGGCATAGGGATTTTCAGGTTCGTTGCATTGCCGGGCGGTATCACTTTCCTGCTGATCGCTATCCGAGGATTTGGACGACGAGCAACCAGCGATCGACAAAAGCCCGAACAGTGCGACTACAAGAAGACATCTCACGCCGGGTGGCATGGCCGGTCACTTCCAGCTTCAGATTTAGCTCTCAAGGGTGCCGCCTCCCTTTTCATCGGCAACAGTGCGCTTTTTTCTTGCCAGACACTCGAGCTCCTCGGGACAGTCCAAGCGACGTTCGTATGGAAGAGCGGTGGCTGTCTCTACATTGATCGGCGTTTTGTCCGCCTTTGTCTTGGTATGGGGCTGCCACTCGGAAGTTGGGCCTCTTCGAGGTAGAAGTCCTCAATGTCCGTCTTGGACGGTAACTCGAACCTCCCAGTCCGCTGGCGTTCACGCTCGCCTAATCGTTTTACCATTTTTTCGAAATACTCGTAGTAGATCGGCTCTTCCGCCTGCTCCCTCCTGACAACCTCCCTCGCATCAGCCCAGACATGAAGAATCCAATAGTGAAACTCAACAAATATGTCGTCCAATTCGAGGTACCTCCCAGCCAGCAAATACCCCATATGCTCGAAAAAGTTCATAACCTTGTGGAGTTCGGGAGGCGGATCGTCCGCGTTCACGGGCTGAAGGACTCCTCCGGCCACCCTCTTGGCAGCGAGGCCCCTTCGGTACGCTGCCATTGGTTCGTCCTCAAAGTCGTTGACAAGATCGTTGAGATGCTTGACCCGGGACTCCCGCCGAAAATCGCTCAACTGTATGCCGGCGTAAAGAGCGGTTACGAGCCCAATCAGAACAAGCGCAAGCGTACCCAATGCGGTGAGCCCATCCCACCCGACTCGGCAAGCAAGTTCGAATACACACTTCATGGCAACGCGTACCCTACACCAAACGGGTGACGGCGAGCCAGCCCGCGCGTAGGGCACCCACCTTGGATTCTGATCCCTGCGCGTTTCCCGCGTTCCATAATCCACCAAGTTCTAACAGCGGCGACTATGGCTACGAAGCCACGGAGAGGGGTTAGGGTGAGCCGCCTTCGCGCGGAGCGCTTTGGAGCGCCATGGGGGCGAGGGATGAGGGCGAAGAGCACAGCAGATCCCTCCCGCCCAATAAGATGGCGGGCAGGCGGTCGGCTGAGAAGCGCCTCTGTCGGGATGACCCGCCCAACAAGATGGCGGGCAGGCAGGCGTTGTTGGGGCGCTGAGACAAAGCCAAGATGCCGCGCTGAAGCGCGGCGCTACGTTTAAACCTAAAGGCGCGGGAGTCAATCGTCCCTCCGGGACTCTTTCTTCTCTCCATCACTCCCTTCCCGGCATTTCGCTTCGCTGTATGCCGGGCTAAGTACAATCGCGCCTCCGGCGCTTGGTATCCCCGGCCCGACAGCAGCACGCCGCCCCGCTTCTTTCATGTCTGCCCACAATTAGCACAGTTCCACGAACCGGGTCGGGGCGAGAAGCGCCGGCGGAAATGGGATGGTCCAAGTATGTGTTTGGGTTGCGAGTAGAAAGTGGCAGGAGATTTCGCGGTGGTGTGTCCCGTCGCCCTAAGCCGCGGAGCGGCGATTGTACTTGGCCCGGCCGGGTTCCAGGGTTTGATGATTCAAACCCTGGCATCGGAAGAGCGAAGCGGAATGCCGGGAAGGGGAGCATAAAAAAAGAAATAAGTCCCGGAGGGACGGTTGACTCAGCACCCCTCTAGCTCAAACCCGTTTTTCTCGAGGAATTCCTTCCATAGTCCTATGAGTTCTATCTCCGTATTTTTGCGAATTGTCTGTTCACACGCTTCCGTGCTAGCGTTCTTGGGTTTTGCTCTCGACGACGAGAGCAGAAAGGAGACGGCGGGGATGCTGATTTCTAATCGGTACACGCGAATATTAGAAATCACCGCAACTTCAATCCTGCCAACAAAAAGGCTCTTTCTAATCGGTACAATCTGTACCGGGCAGAGCCGCAATACGAATGACAGACCGACACCACAATCCGAATAGCCGACGGGATCCGCCTCACCGAGGAGTTCCTTCAGGCAGAGCGCTCGAGGCAAACCGGGTGTACAATCTGGCCGCCTCCTAAATCAGAAGGAAATTCCGGCTTGCATCCGAAGGGAACTCTCCGATGAAGATGAATGATCGATCGACGTTCGCGGCGTTGCTCGTGGGACTGCTCGTGGCGTGCCTGGCTTCGCCGCTGATGTTGCGAGCCGACGAAGGGATGTGGACCTTCGACAATTTTCCCTCGAAGACGGTGGGGACGAAGTACGGATTTGCGCCGTCACAGGCGTGGCTCGACCACGTGCGCGCATCGTCGCTGCGGATCGCGGGAGGCTGTTCCGCGTCGTTCATCTCTCCACAGGGCCTGGTGATGACCAACCACCACTGCGTGCTCCAGTGCGTTCAAGAGTTGTCGACGGCGCAGCAAAACTTCGTCGAAACGGGTTTCTCCGCGCCAACGGTGGCCGAGGAGCGGAAGTGCCCGGCATTCGAGCTCGATCAACTAACGCAGATCCGCGACGTCACGGCAGACGTCCAGCAAGCTCTCTCCGGCAAGACGGGCAGCGCCGCCAACGCCGCGTTGCACGCGAAAGAAGCTGAAATCGAGCAGAGCTGCGGCTCCGATCCCGGCGTGCTTTGCCAAGTCGTCTCGCTCTATGAAGGCGGCGTCTACGATCTGTACCGCTACAAGCGCTACAACGATGTGCGCCTGGTCTTCGCGCCGGAAATGGCGGCAGCGCAGTTCGGCGGCGATCCCGACAATTTCAACTTCCCGCGTTTCGATTTCGACATCGGCATCGTGCGCGCGTACGAAGGCGATCACCCGGCCGCCAGCCCCGATTACCTGAAGTGGAGCGGCAGCGGTTCGAAAGACGGCGACCTCGTGTTCGTCTCCGGGAATCCCGGCGGGACCAGCCGCGAGTTGACCGTCTCGCAATTGGCGTTTGAGCGCGACACGCTCTACCCGGGGGCCCTGCCAGACATCGCGGAGTATCGCGGCCTGCTGGAGCAGTTCGCCAAGCAGGGTCCCGAGCAGGCGCGCGAGGGGGACGAGATGGTGTTCTTCCTTGCGAATACGTTCAAGGCGCTTTTCGGGGAGCAGCAGGCGCTGATGGATCCGGAGTTTTTCGGCATCAAGGTGAAAGAAGAACAGCACCTGCGCCAAGCGGTTGCGGCCGACCCGAAGCTCGCCGGATATGCATCGGCGTGGGACGACATCGCGCAGATCCAAGTGGTGCGCGCGCAGCTTTTCGCTCGACGCGGAGCGACGAACGCGTTTCTCCGGTCGAACCTGTTCAATTATGCAATCACGCTGGTGCGTGTATCGGCCGAGCGCGCCAAGCCCAACGGTGAGCGCTTGCCCGAGTACACCGATCAGGGGCTTATCCGTGTGCAGCAACGCATCTCCGCGCCCATCCCCGTTTATAAGGACCTGGAGGAGCTCGGGATCGCGTGGATGTTCACGTCCATACGGCGGAACCTCGGCGCGGACGATCCGTTCGTCCGCAAGGTGCTGGGCAAGGAGTCGCCGGAACAGCTCGCGCACAGGCTGGTCAGCGGAACGCATCTGGACGACGCGAAAGTTCGCGAGGGGCTGTATACGGGCGGTGCGGCGGCGATCGCGGCGTCCACCGATCCGATGATCGTCTTCACCGCGTCGATCGACCCCGATCTGCGAGCGGTGCGCAAGGAGTACGAGGCGCGCATCGATGCGCCCACGCGCGCTGCGGCGGAACGAATCGCAAAGGCGCGTTTCGCAATCTATGGCACCAGCGTCGATCCCGACGCGACGTTTACACCGCGGCTCAGCTACGGCACGGTGAAAGGCTTCACCGACGCGCAGGGGCAATCCGTGGCGCCGTACACGACGATTGGCGGCCTGTTCGATCGCGCCACGGGCGCGGAGCCGTACGTGCTGCCGCCAAGCTGGCTCTCCGCGAAGGCGTCGCTCGATTTGGCCACACCCATGAACATTTCCACCACCAACGACATCATCGGCGGCAACTCGGGCAGCCCCGTTGTCAACAAAAATGCCGAAATCGTTGGCTTGATCTTTGACGGCAACATCTTCTCGCTCGGCGGAGACTACGTCTACGACGCGGCAAAGAATCGCTCGGTGGCTGTGGATAGCCGCGCGCTCCTCGAGGGCTTGCGCAAGGTCTACCACCTGAACCGGGTCGCCGATGAGGTGGAGTCGGCGCGAAAATAGCGAAGCGGCGAATCTACGTCCAGGCGTTAACGGCAAAGAACACAGGCAAGAGTGCCTGTGCCACAGGACTCGGCCTCACGAGCCTCGAATCACGAGTCACGGCTATTCCTCACGCAAAGTATCTGCCGGGTCGATGTTCGCAATCCTCAAGGTCGGCAAGGTCGCGGCCAGAAGCGTGACGAAAACAACAGAAAGCACGACGGTGGCTATCGTCGGCCCATCGTAGACACCGACGCCATAGAGCAAGCTGCGCATCACCCGCAGCGCTCCCGCACAAAGGGCCAGTCCCAGAAAGAGGCCCAAAGCCGAGGCGCCCGCGGCGGAGCGCCCGATTTGCATCATTGCCTGACCCACGGTCGAGCCCAGCGCCATGCGTATGCCGATCTCGCGCGTTCTCTGGGCGACCATGTTGGCCACCAACGCGAAAATGCCCACCGCACTAAGGAGCAGCGCCAGGGCCGCCATTGCGCCGAGCAGCGCCACTTCGATTCGCTGTGTGGCCAAAGTCTGAGCGAGGAGATCCTTCATGCTATAGAAGCCGGAGGCAGGCAGATTGGGGTCAGCGCTGGCGAGCGCGCGCTGCATCTGCGACGTCAGTCCCTCGACAGGGCCTGCCGTGCGTACAAGCCAGTCCGGCTGAACCCATATGTGCACGAGCGCCAGGAAGTGCGCATTCACTTGCGCGGCCGGAATGTACATTGCCTGCTCGCTCATCAGTGGAGCGCCCTCGTACAGGCCCGAGGAAACAGAGACATCGGCTACTTCGCCCACGATCATCGTGTCTTTGTTGATGTAGCGGCCCACGGGGTTCGCTGCGTCGTAGAACTTGCGGGCGAAAGCTTGGTTGACCACAGCCACGTGCTGCGCATTTGGGCCGTCGGCATCGGTCAAGACGCGGCCCGCAAGCAGAGGCATCTGCAAAGTGGCGAAATATCCGGGCGTGACGTAGACCACGTCTGTCCCGTCCTGCTTTCCAGCCTCCTTGCCGTCGCTGAGCGTGACTCCGTCGTTTATCGCGCGCTCGTAAGGCAGGCTCAACCCGACTGCGGCATTCTGCACGCCGGGAATCTGCCGCATGGCCGCCGTGCTTTCGTCCAAGAGCTTTCTGAAGGCGGCTGGATCGTGGAAGCGCGTGTCGTCGAGCGAGGCCTTGGCGGCCATTACCCCGTTGGGATTGAACCCCGGGGGAAGGGTTTCCAGGTGAATCAACGTGCGGATGAGCAGGCCGGAAGCGGCCAACAGCACGACGGTAAGGGCAACCTCGCCGGCAATCAGCGCCTGGCGAAGGCGCACGCTGCCGCCTCTTGCAACAGAGCGGCCGGCCATCGACGAGCGTAGGTCCACTTTTCGTGTTGTGAGCGCAGGGAGCATGCCGAACAGGACGCTGGTTAACACCGACACGACCAGCGTGAAAGCCATCACG
>Ga0073928_10011121_pt1 | contig 10552 bp, 9 predicted proteins | sample PaiPotPPA55metaG_FD_76969 | JGI IMG/M metagenome (GOLD analysis project Ga0073928, IMG submission 76969) | Iron sulfur acid spring bacterial and archeal communities from Banff, Canada, to study Microbial Dark Matter (Phase II) - Paint Pots PPA... ...
CGAACCGATTCTCGAAGCCGGCGTCGAAGTCGAGCCGTTGCGCGACCGCGTTGTGGGCCGCGTTTCGCTCGAGAAAATTAAAGATTACGAAGGCAACGTCATCGTCGAGATCAACCAGGAAATTACCGAAGAGCTGGCCAACGCGATCCAGGCCGCCGGCATCGAGCGAGTCAACATTCGCTCCGTGCTCACGTGCGAGTCTCGGCGCGGTGTTTGCGGCCGTTGCTACGGCAGAAACTTAGCCACCGGACGTTTCGTCGAGATGGGGGAAGCGGTCGGCGTGATTGCGGCGCAGTCTATCGGTGAGCCTGGCACGCAGTTGACCATGCGCACGTTCCACATCGGCGGCACGGCTACTCGCGTCACCGAACAGTCGAAGGTCGAAGCGCGCAACAACGGCTTCGTGAAGTTCATCGACTTGAACGTGGTCGAGGGCCGCAACAAGACTATCGTGGCCATGAATCGCTCCGGCTTAATCGCCGTGGTTGATGAAAAGGGCCGCGAAAAGGAACGCCACCACGTTGTATATGGCGCGCGCTTCAAGGTCGAAGACGGCCAGCCCGTCACGCTTGGCCAAACCATGGTTGAGTGGGATCCGTACACTTTCTCGATCCTTACGGAAACGGGCGGCACCATCCAATTCAAGGATTTGCAGCCTGGTATCACGATCGAAGAGCAAGTGGACGAAGTCACCGGTCTGTCGCAGCTTGTCGTCACGCTTCCTCCGGGTGACGAGAAGCACCAGCCCACCATTCTCGTTCGCGATCCGCAGGGACGCGTCCGCAAAAAGTACCTCATGCCTTCTCGCGCTCACTTGATGGTCGCTGATGGCGACGAGGTGCAACCGGGCGACGTGCTGGCGAAGATCCCGCGCGAAACCACCAAGACCAAAGACATTACCGGTGGTCTCCCGCGCGTTGTGGAACTTTTCGAAACGCGCAAGCCCAAAGATCCCGCGGTCATTAGCGAAATCGACGGTATCGTGAAGTACGGCGACATCGTTAAGGGCCAGCGCAAGATCTTCGTCGAAAGCGAAGACGGACGAACGGTGAAAGAATATTCCGTCTCGCGCGGCGTTCACATCAACGTGCAGGAAGGCGAACACGTCCGGGCCGGCGAACCGTTGATTGACGGGCCGCTGAACCCGCACGATATTCTCGCCGTCCTCGGAGAAAAGTACACGCAGGCGTATCTGGTGAACTCGATCCAGGAAGTGTACCGTCTGCAGGGCGTCAACATTAACGACAAGCACATCGAGACCATCGTTCGTCAAATGATGCGCTGGGTGAAAGTCGAAGACGTGGGCGATACGAGCTTCCTTCTGGAAGAGCAGGTGGACAAGTTCCGCTTCCGCGAGGAGAACGATCGCATCATTCACGACGGCGGGCGTCCGGCAACCGGCCGTCCGTTGCTACTGGGAATCACGAAAGCGTCGCTCTCCACCGATTCCTTTATTTCCGCGGCGAGCTTCCAGGAGACCACCCGCGTCCTTACCGAAGCGGCTATCTCCGGAAAGGTCGATTATCTGCGCGGCTTGAAGGAAAACGTGATCATGGGCCGGCTGATTCCGGCTGGCACCGGTCTCGACCGCTACCGGAATATCCAGCTGCTGACGGAAATTCCGAAGGAAGAGATTGAACAGATGGAGCCGGAGCTTACGCCGGAAGAAGCCGCGGCGCTCGATTTCCTGCGCAAGGATACCGACGCCGTCGCCGAAAGCTAGTCAACTCTGTTTCATTCAGGGCGCCACGATTTAGAGTCGCGGCGCCTTTTTTTGCCTGTAGCATGTGTTTTTCGTTCAAGCGCTTAGCCTGTTGAGCACTTAGCATAAGTGTGAGTTTTCTTTCACCTGCGCAACGCATCCCGCCGTTAAACTTAAGAGACGCCCAGCACGTTCGGTCGCCGCCGGTTAACGCGGCAAGAAATATATATGCCTTCACAGTCGGCCGACAATCAATCCGAGCAATTGGCCTTCGGGTCCGCTGGCGAAGCCCAACACAACAAGCTCGTCGAATTGATTTCGCGTTCGCAGCACAACTATCGCGATCTCATCGATAACCTCGATCATGCCGTCTTCACGCTATCTCTCGACGGCGAAATACGCGTCGCCAACCGCCGTCTCTCCGAGCTGCTGGAGGTTTCCTTTCAGCATCTGATCGGCTGCCACCTGACGGATTTTATAGAGACGCCCACACGCGCCCAATTCCAACAATGGCTCCCTCTTCTTCTCAAGCGCGGATCTTGGGCTGGAATCATTCTCGTCAAACTGAAAAAGGAGCGGGAATCCCGGCATTTTCAGTGCTGGGTACAAGCGGTTAGCGAGGAGGCCGGCTTCAGCTCGATAATTGGGTGGGCGCGCGACATTACCTCTGAGCGCCAATCAGAGATTCGCTTCACTGAACTTTTCGCCGCTCTCCGCGAGGGAATCTTTTTGAGCACGCCAGACGGAAAACTTCTCGACGTAAACCCCGCGCTCGTTCGCATGCTCGGTTACGAATCTAAACAGGACCTGCAATCGATGAATCTTCGAGATGTTTATCTTGATCCTGCACAACGTGATTCACTGGTGCGCGAAGTTCTGGAGAAAGGCGCCATAGAAGACCGCGAGATAATCCTTCGCCGCAAGGACGGAAAGACCATCCACTGCCTGATTTCTTCCGCGGCCACGCGAGACGCCGCCGGACATGTTCTGCGTATTCAGGGGACCATCGTTGACGTCAGCGAACGCCGGCAGATGGAAAAACACCTCCATAAAGAGCAGGAATTCGTCCGCAGCTTGGTGGCCAGTTTTCCCGATGTGATTGCCGTGCTCGATCTTCAGGGGATTTACACATTTATCAGTCCGCTCGTGCAGGATGTGCTCGGACGGCCTGCGGGTGCATTCATCGGAAAAGCGCTTGGCGAAATCGTGCATCAGGATGACGCGGCAAAACTCCGGTCCACATTTCAAAAAGTGGCGATGGGTAACGGCACCGATAGCCAATTCGAATACCGCGCCATGCATGCCAATGGAACTTGGCGTGTGCTGCGCGCCAGCGCAAGCCCGCTGTACGATGCCAACGGAAAAATCAGCGGCGTGGTAGCCTCGGCGCGCGATGTCACCGAATCCAAGCGAACCGAGCAGCAGACCGCGCAAAAGGAAAAACTTGCGGCCATGGGCGAGATGATGGCAGGTGTCGCCCATGAGTTGAATAATCCGCTCACGGCGATCCTGGGCATTAGCGACCTGATTCGTGAACGCGCCGTGGACGATTCCATGCGCCATCAGGTTGATACCGTCTTGAAACAAGCGCGGCGCGCTGCAACCATCGTCCAAAATCTTCTAGTCTTCTCGCGGCCTTCTATTCTTCGGCAAACGAAAGTCCAGATCGATCAGATCGTCAAACAGGCTCTCGATGCTCAGCGCGCTTCCTTGCAGCAGAAGAAAATCACCGTGGAATTTAAGCCAGCGCCCGGCCTCCCGTCAATTGAAGGCGATCCAAAACTTCTGGTGCAGGGATTTTCAAACCTGATTGCAAATGCGGAACAGGCCATCGGCGCCGTGCGAGAAAGCGGCTCCATTCGAATTTCGGCGTCGTTAAAAGAAGGCAAGATCGCTCTCGATTTTTCCGATAATGGTCCCGGCATCGCGCCGGAAAATATCGGGAAGGTATTTGACCCTTTCTTTACGACCCGGCGTCCCTCTGGCGGAACGGGACTGGGCCTGACCATTTCCCAGGCGATTGTTAAAGAACATGGGGGAAAGATCGAAGTGGAATCAACTCCGGGTGCGGGCGCGACGTTTCGCGTTCTGCTTCCCGCCGTAAGCGAAGAAGCCTCGCCTGATGTGGCCTCTCGCCGGGCCGCTGCGCCTCCCCTTTCGCGCGCCGCCGAATTGCGGGGCCACTCCGTTTTTGTTGTGGACGACGAAGAGAGCATCCGTGAGATTGTGCAGGAAGGCCTTGCGGCACGCGGGATGATTGTAGAAGGAGCCGCCAGTTCTGAAGAAGCTCTAGCTCATCTAACCGCGCAGGATTACGAGTTCGTTCTTTGCGATTTTAATTTGCCGGGATTGAACGGGGAAGAGCTTTTCGATCGCGTGCGCTCGCAAGGAGCAGGCCCGCGATTCGTGTTTATGACAGGAGCATTGCTTGATCCTGCGCAAGTGGCCAAGTTTGAGAAAAAAGGCGCGTCCGTGCTGCAGAAGCCATTCCATGTCGCCGCGCTGGCAACCTTGTTGACTCAGCTATTACAGGGACAACCTGCCGCCACGAAATAAAGCACGCTAAGCTACTTGCTGGCCGTGGCAGGCACTGCGTCTAGTCCGAAATCCCAAAAGTAAAGATTTGTGCCGCCGCCTTGCACTATTTCCGCAAGAGCATATTCTCCCGGTTCCATGTGCTGCTCCAAAGTAAATCTGTAAACGCCTGGAGCAATAAGCCAACGCTGCATCAGCACGGTGGTTTGTCCCGTGGTTCCTTGCTCCTTGAAAAGTTGATCGAGATTTTCAAGATATCGGTCGTCCCCTTTAATTTTTGCTCGCAACAGCTCGAGTTCCGGTTCGCGCCCGTCCGCAGTGCGCATATAAAATTCCGCTGTTCCGGATTTGATGCGAAGCTTGGCTCGTGCTCCGATCAGCGACACCGTATGTCGCGTCGGAATGATGGGGACCGGAATTAACACCTGCTTCAGCATTTGTGTTTTGCTGAATTTGATATTCGCAGGAGCTTGCGGAATCTTGGCAATACTCTTTCCGTCGAACGCAAAAAGCCCCTCGCCGGGAGGCAGAAAAACCCCGGGCGCAACTTCCAAGCTGGCGTCAATATCCAGCGCCTGGGCCGTTCGTCCTGCTTCCCGCGCATGTATTTTGGCCACTAGCTCAGCGTCGCGCTTCGCTTCCGCGCCTTCAATTTTGTGCGTGGCATCCCAGTCCACTAAAGATTCCGGCATCTCGTCCCACTGCGCTTGTTCAATGCTGTAGTAACGGACCCGGTCGCCTTCCACGCGATATTCACGAACCAGTTGGAAGCTGCCGTCTTTCAACATGAGCTTCTTCCCGCGCGGCAATGGTGCCGCGGAGGCGGGGCCGGAGGCAGCCGAAGACTGATTTGACTGCGGAGAAGAAGACGAGTGCGTAGAGGAAGATCGCGAAGCGGAGCTAGTTAGAGTGATCGCAGCTATAGCCACGGTTACAGCCACAATCACTAGCCGCAACCGTCCTCGGTCATTTGCCTTTGGCAATGGATTCGACATTGTTCTCGCGGACCCGCTATACCGTCCTTCCCTTATTATTACGATGCCTCCGGCATCTTTGCAGTTGGGTGCCGCCCAGAATAACCCGGCCCGCTACAGTCTGCATCCATGATTCGAAAAAGCGAAAGAGAATCGAACGGTGAGTTGGCCGAACGCTGCGGTCAAGAGGGTCTCTCAGCGAAAACGGGCTTTCAGAAAGGGTCTAGCTCAAGCTGGTTGTTTGCGGACCGCGAGAAGGTGCGGATAGAAGAAACCGAGATTAGTGTTCGCAGCGCGGCTGCAGAACCGTCAGGATCATCAGATCCGAGTTTGTAAACAGCCATTTTTCGGCCTCAGCGCCCGCCGCCTCAGCCGCCCGGGCCATGGTTCCCAAGTGCTTATTTCGCGCGAGGCCGCGAAGATGGTCCAAGCAAATGCCCGTCAGCGTGGACACTTCGTCTTCGGTAAAAATCTTTTGGCTGGATTTGATTCGCACCATGCTCGACCTCCGAATCTTTGATGCTGAAAGCAAGGGTAAACGGTAACCAATTCCCCCTGCAATAGTCCCTCCGTTCTAGTCCGATGGACCTACCGGCCAGCGAAAACTAAAGAAGCCCTTATAAAGACTATGATTTGCGACATTCGCGCAAAACCGGGTGAAGCAGCAAAATGCATTTTCTTGTCCTAAAACGGAAATTAAACTCTACCGATGAAATGTTTCTGCAACGTCACGGATTTGTTGAGCGTGGCGTAAATCGTGGTAAGCGATGAGGCGGAACCGATCGTAGATATTCAAGCTGCCCATGAATGGATGCGGGAACCGGTAAGCCCTCAAATCTTGACCGCGCGTAGATTCGATAAACCGCAGCGTACCTTCCCGCACTGTATCGAGGCGGCTCAGCGCTTCCACCCTGTTGGTCACGAGCGAGGAATCCAACGGAAGAGGCGATTTTCGCTTTGCGCCCCGCCAGGCCGCCAGAGCCACAGGTGCATGCAATCGCTTCAGCAATGGCACAGACTTGGGGGCCGCCTGCAGTACTTTTCTCGCGCCGTCAATAATCGCTTGTTCCACCATGAGCACGTGTGCGGTTATCTCGGCGGGGGACCACCGTTCCGCACCGGGTGACTCGCGCCAGACTTCTGCTGGAACTTCGTTAGCGGTTGCGACAAATCTATGCCGCGATGTTTTCAGCAGGTCGAGAATAGGCTCCAGAGTTTTCACAGAGTTTTACGACTTAAATCGTGAAGCCGCCGGCCTTTTCAAACGCGCGGGCCAGCTGCAGTATGCGAGCTTCATTAAAATGCGAAGCCAGAATCTGCACGCCAATGGGCAGCTTTTCTTTTGTCGTCCCGCAGGGAACGGAGATGCCCGGAATGCCCGCCAGCGATCCCGTAACTGTATATATATCAGCGAGATACATCTGGAGTGGATCGGCTGTCTTCTCGCCCAGCTTGAACGCCGGCGTAGGCGTAGTCGGCGCCAGGATTGCATCCACCTTCTGAAACGCCTCGGAGAAGTCGCGCGCGATCAACGCCCGCACCTTTTGCGCCCGCAGGTAGTAAGCGTCGTAATAGCCCGACGACAGAGCATAAGTACCCAGCATCAGCCGTCGCTTCACCTCCGCACCGAATCCTCGCGCGCGAGTCTTCCGATACATTTCGATCAGCGTAGCCCCCGGAACCCGCAATCCGTAGCGCACCCCGTCGTATCGCGCCAGGTTCGAGCTGGCTTCGGCCGTCGCAAGGATGTAATAGGTCGCGATGGCATATTCCGTATGCGGCATCTTCAGCGAGACGCGCCTACACCCGAGCCTTTCGAACAGAGCGATGCCGGCCAGCACTTTCTCTTTCACTTCGCTATCGATCCCCTCGGCAAAATACTCTTCCGGGACGCCGATTCGCAGACCCTGCACCGGCTGCTCAATAGCCGCGACGTAATCGGGCACAGAAACCGCGGCCGAAGTAGCGTCATTTTCGTCATGCCCGGCAATCACGGACATAATGGCAGCGATATCAGCCACATTCCCGGCGAAAGGCCCAATCCGGTCCAGTGAGGAGGCAAAAGCGATCAACCCGTAGCGCGATACGCGACCGTATGTTGGCATCATAGCCGGAACGCCGCAACAGGCTCCCGGCTGCCGAATTGAGCCTCCTGTATCGGTACCGAGCGCCGCCACCGCCAATTCAGCCGCCACGGCGGCCGCCGAGCCGCCACTGGAGCCCCCCGGCACCCTGTCCAACGCAACAGGGTTCCGTACGGGTCCGTATGCTGAGTTCTCATTCGAGCTTCCCATAGCGAACTCGTCGCAATTGGTCTTGCCCAGGACTACGGCCCCAGCCTTCTCCAGCCGCGCCACCGCGGTCGCATCATAAGGAGGGATGTAAGTCTCAAGAATCTTCGATCCGCAGGTGGTTCGAACGCCAGCGGTACTGATTACATCCTTCACCGCGATAGGCACACCTGCAAGCGGTCCCAATTTCTCGCCGCAGGCTGTGGCGACGTCCACCCTATCGGCCTGTGCGAAAGCGCGCTCCCGCGAAAGCGCGAGGTATGCGTTGAGAGCAGGATTTCGCCGGTCGATATCAGCGTAAAATTCGGTGGCAATTTCGCGGGCGGATATTTTCTTCGCGCGCAGAGCTGTCTGTATGCCGGCCACAGTCCACGGCGTTGCGGCACTCATCGTTCAATCACCTTGGGAACGCGGAAGAAAGGCTTGGCCGCGTCGGGCGCCTGCTCCAGCACCGCATCAGCGATGTGACATGGCTGAAGGGTATCCTCTCGCAGGTCTGGCTCAGTTTCGCCTGGGGATACATCGGGAAAAGTCTTCGGTTCGACGCTCGCGAACGCCATCTGGGTCATAGGCTGGACGTTCGACACATCCAGTTGCTGGAGTTTGCCGATGTAGTTCAGAATTTCGTCAAGCTGGGCACGGTAAAGCTCCGCCTCTTCGGGCGTCAGCTCCAGGTAAGCGAGCTCGGCCACACGCAAAACGTCTTGGCGACTTATCGTCATCGGTCTTTCAAACTCCCCACTTGAGGGCGATTAACTAATCTTAGGGGAGAGAAGTGCGCAAACGCAAGCACGCACGGCGCGGACTTTTTGAGGGCGAATTCACCGACGTGAAGCTATTTACCTTTTCGGCTGCGTATGAACGGAGTGTGCTCGTTGTCCAATTCGCGCGCGCGCTTTGGGCCCGGCTTGGAAATAAACTTCACGTCGCGCACGAGATTTCCGCCCCAGGCTTGATTCACGCGCTCGCAGAACTCTTTTTTCATCGATTCCAGCTGTTTCTGCCAGGCTTTCCCGTCCGCAACGATTTCCAGACGTCCCGCCTGGCAGCGAACCGGCTTGGTATGAGCCGCGAGAATTTTCCCCACTACGCGCGGCCATGCGCTCGCCAGCCAGGCCAGAGCCGCCTCGGGCTGGTCCAGCCGCTGTAGCGTATGCCCTAGGAATTTCCCCGCGCGCTCCATGGTTGGCGGATTCTAACACCAATTTGGCTCAACGTCGCCAGTACTCAAATCTTCTTCGCCTTTCAAAAGAATCGGCCTGTTCGGGAAAAGTTTGAGCGCGAGAAGTGGATAGTTTCATTTTGCGGAATCTCAGAAACTGAGCGTGCCACTTGAAAAAGATTTCTTTGTAAAGGAGAAGAAAATGGTTCGCACGCGCGTGATGGCTATTTCAACCGAGGTTGTCGAGTCCGTTCGAGAGACCCAAAAAGATCCGCATTACAATTTCCCCGCTTACACCGATATTGCCAAGGGAAACGCGCCCTGCCGCCACTGTTTAAAGATAATTTCGGCCGGCCAGCAGGCCACACTGTTTACCTACGACGCGTTCGAAGGCGTCGAGGGGCTGCCTCTTCCCGGACCAATTTACATACATGCGGAGTCCTGCGAGCGTTATCCCGAAAACGGAGGTTTTCCGGCGGACCTGAAAAATAGTCCGCGAACACTCAATGCATATGCCCACGGCCGTCGGCTTCTAGCGCAAGAATATGTGGAAAACGGCACGGTAGATTCGGCCATCGAGAAGCTTTTCAGACGCTCGGACGTGGAATACATCCATGTGCGAAGCACCACGGCAGGATGCTACACGTTTCGAATCGAACGCCAGGATCGCTCGCAAAAATCCCCCGTCACGGTCACAAAATAGTGCATCGTACAGCATGGTCAGGCGTACAATGTGGCTGAAATTATCTCGCGGAGGACGCCATGGCCCTGGCCGCCGATCGTGTGGAAGTTTCCTGGGACAATGCAAGATCAAAATGGCTCATTCGCATTACCAAAGGTGAAGAAGTGGTCCGCCGTCATTGCGACTTGCCCAGGAATGCTGACGAGCAGTCCCTGCGCGCCGCCGCTCAGAAGACCGTGCAGGACGAAGGCTACGACTTGGACCCGACAAAAGTAACCATCCAACGCTAGTTCACTTACCCACCGTCATTAATATTACCGAACACGATTCCGTACTAAATCGTAGATTGACGCGCGATTTCAAAGTATAAGGTCGGGGAAAGCCGAACTCCCGAGGCGCAGTTTAAGAATCGGGCGATCTCTCCGACCCTTTATCCTCATTCACTCTCAATCCGTGCAATTGGGGTAATTCGGGCTCGGTCTTGGGCATTTTTGCATCGTAATTTGCAACAGCATCGAGCAACAAGCAAACAAAAGTTTTGGGTTGAGGTGATTCCCTTATTATCGAGCTTAGAACGCAAGGTAGCCAAGTCGCGGCTGGATATAGGGAAATGCGTGTATTACTTGCCGGGACAGGGAACCCAAATTGGTCGAGTCGGGTCCGATTTAAAGGTCAATATGCAAGGTCTACGAGGAACGACCATCAATTCATTTATCCGTTTTTTCCCAGAGGTGGGCGGAGTAACCATTTCGGTGTGTGCTGGAACTGGGTCGTGCTGGCTTTCATAGTGTCCTGCTCGACGGGATTGTTGTTGGATCTCCCTGCGAATCGCGCGGCAAGACTGCATCCTACTGAGGCGCTCCACTATGAATAGGAACATTAGAGGTGTAGAGTTTTGAGAAAGGTGGTGATACTTCTATGCGATTGCTCCTGGTAGAAGATGATGTGGCTATTCAAGGATTCCTTAAAAGGGCACTCGGTGAGGCTGGGTATCAGGTCGACGCGGCCAGCGACGCTAAGACCGGAGAACTCAAGGCATTGGAGGGCAGCCACGACGCCTTTATCATTGATCTCGGTCTTCCCGACATGGATGGACTGGATTTAATTGCGCGTTGTCGCGCCCAAGGTAGTTTCGCTCCCGTATTGATCCTGTCCGCTCGCCGCTCCGTCGATGATCGAGTGAAGGGGTTGGAACGTGGCGGAGAC
>Ga0073928_10011122_pt1 | contig 10552 bp, 8 predicted proteins | sample PaiPotPPA55metaG_FD_76969 | JGI IMG/M metagenome (GOLD analysis project Ga0073928, IMG submission 76969) | Iron sulfur acid spring bacterial and archeal communities from Banff, Canada, to study Microbial Dark Matter (Phase II) - Paint Pots PPA... ...
AGACGTCTTTGCTGCATCAATTCAGAACGCACCTTCGACTCCCGCTAGCATAGCCAAACTTCTGGCGGGTCTTGCGCGGCAAGCGGAATCGATCCGCGGTCTCGCGCACGAGCAGGTCGTAGATGGCAACAATACGGAAGACGCCAAGACAAAAGTCGTCGTCTGGAGCGAGGCACTGTGTGTCTCCGTCCGGGCGCACCAACGCGACATCGATTTTTTAATGCCTTGGGCAGGGCTCATTTCCTCAAGCGCCTCCGGCAGTGACGACCCTTTCTCCGCTCTGGACAAGATAGTGACACTGAGTGAGCTACCGCAACATTGCGAGGCAGCTCTTCAACTCATTCCAAAACTGACAGCCAAGAACGAGACGCACGAGGGTGGAGGCCTTCTCGCGGAAGCGATTGGAAAGTCGATCAGCGCGGCGAATCTCTTAAACCATCGGCTTGCCGCGTTGGCCGAACTTGCCAATACGATATTTGAGTCCACGGAATTCGGTTTTCTTTTTGATCGCGATCGCCAACTGCTTTCGATTGGCTATCGCCTGGCGGACGGAAGCCTTGACCCCAATTTCTACGACTTGCTTGCGTCGGAGGCACGGCTTGCCAGCTTCATCGCAATTGCCAAAGGCGATGTTCCTGCCAAGCACTGGTTCAGGCTTGGACGGACGCTAACGCCGATCAACGGCGGTTCGGCCCTGATTTCCTGGTCTGGATCGATGTTTGAATATCTGATGCCGTCGCTGGTTATGCGCGCCCCGTCCGGCAGCCTGCTGGAACAGACCAATCGGTCAGTTGTACGCAGGCAGGAAGAATACGCCGAGCAACTGGGCTGCCCTTGGGGCATATCCGAGTCTGAATACAACGCGCGCGATATCGCGCAAACCTACCAGTATTCAAGCTTCGGCATTCCCGATCTTGGATATAAGCGTGGGCTTAGTGACAATATCGTTATCGCTCCCTATGCGAGTGGCCTTGCGTCCATGATTGATCCTGCGGCCGTGGCACGCAACTTCGGCCGCCTCACCGAGATTGGCGCGCGGGGTGACTACGGGTGGATTGAGGCGCTCGACTACACCCGCACGCGCCTGCCGGACGGCGCGAAGGTGGCGTTGATCCGTGCGTATATGGCGCATCACCAGGCAATGATTATCGTCGCCATTGCAAACGCACTTCATGACGGGCGGATGCGGGAGCGCTTTCATTCCGAACCGATCGTTCAGGCTACCGAACTTTTGCTTCAAGAGCGAATGCCTCGAGACGTCGCTGTCGCACTCCCGCCGCCCGAACTGGCTAAAGCAGCGGCTTTGGTTGCGAAACTCGCTCCCGAAATTCTACGCCGTTATACAACGGCACATTCACACGCTCCGCGAACACATCTCCTGTCCAATGGGCGCTACTCGACCATGTTGACCGCTGTCGGATCTGGTTACAGCCGGTGGCATGATGTGGCGATTACGCGCTGGCGCGAAGACCCGACTTGCGATAGCTGGGGAAATTATATTTTTCTTCGAGATGTCCGAAGTGGGGAAGTTTGGTCGACTGGATACCAGCCGACCGGGATCGATTCCGATCTCTATGATGTCTCCTTTCATGAGGATCGTGCTGAAATTATTCGTCGAGATGGCTCGATTACAACGACAATGGATGTGGCTGTCTCTCCCGAAGACGACGCTGAAGTTCGCCGGGTTTCGGTCACCAACCATGGAAGCCGCGCGCGCGAAATCGAACTGACGTCTTATGCCGAAATCGCCCTGGCGCGTCAGGTTGACGATGTTGCCCATCCGGCCTTCGCAAAATTGTTCGTGGAAACGGAGTTTGTTCCCAATCTCGGCGCCATCCTGGCAACGCGGAGACGGCGCTCGGCTGGAGATCCGCTTGTATGGGCGGCGCATTTGGCCGTGGTGGAAGGTGAAACGTCGGGCGATGTGCAATTTGAGACCGACCGGGCCCGCTTTTTGGGACGCGGACAGACTATTCGATCGCCCGCCGCCATCGCCGACGGTTGGCCGCTCTCGAACACGGCGGGTGCTGTACTCGATCCAATCTTCAGCTTACGCCGTCACGTGCGAATTCTTCCAGGCGCGACGGCGCGCATCGCTTTTTGGACATTGGCAGCGTCGTCGCGCGACGACGTCCTCGACTTGGCTGACAAGCATCAAGACGCAATGGCATTCGAACGGGCAATGACGCTTGCCTGGACGCAGGCCCAGATGCAACTTCATCATCTCGGTATCAGCGTCAACGAGGCGCATCTATTCCAGCGCCTTGCCAATCACGTGCTTTATTCCGATCCAACCTTGCGTCCGGGAGCCGATGTGATCGCGCGCGACTTACGTAAATCTTCGACGCTTTGGGGGCAGGGAATTTCTGGGGATTTGCCGCTTGTTCTTGTGCGGATTGAAGAAGATGACGATCTTGAACTCGTCCGACAACTTTTGCGGGCGCACGAATATTGGCGTTTGAAGCAGCTTGCCGTCGATCTCGTGATTCTCAACGAGCGTTCTACTTCGTATGTTCAGGATCTCCAGAACGAAATCGGCGTCATCGTCCGCATGAATCAGTCGATGCCGAAAATTGCGAGCGACAGCACACGAGGATCGGTGTTCGCACTGCGCGCAGATCTGGTGTCGTTGGATGTTCGCGCTCTGCTGTTTTCCGCGGCGCGCGCCGTGCTTCACGGCAAACGGGGGACGCTCGCTGAGCAAATCAACCGTGCACGCGAGCGCATGCCTGCAAACCCGCCGCCTCCAAAACGGGTTGCGCCCGCTGCGGCACCGGGGGCATTCCTGCCGCGGCCGGCGATGGAATTCTTCAACGGTCTGGGCGGCTTCACGAAGGCGGGCCGGGAATATCAGACCATCCTCAACGGTTCTGAACGCACTCCAGCGCCCTGGATCAATGTTATCTCCAATCCAACCTTCGGCTTCCAGGTGTCGAACGAAGGAGCTGGATTCACTTGGTCGATCAATAGTCAGCAAAATCAACTGACACCATGGTCGAACGATCCCGTCAGCGATGCGCCGGGCGAGGTGATCTATGTGCGCGACGACGCAACAGGCGAAGTCTGGAGCCCAACGGCGCTTCCAATCCGCGATAAAACCGCATCTTATTCAGCGCGCCACGGACAGGGCTACAGCCGGTTTGAACATACCTCGCGCGGTATCGCGCTAGAACTCCTGCAATATGTGCCCGTTGAAGATCCAATCAAAATCTCGCGGCTAAGGATTACCAATCAGTCGGGGCGCGAGCGCTGCCTCTCGGTGACGGCCTTTGTAGAGTGGGTGCTGGGCAGCTCGCGGTCTTCAACTGCGCCCTTTATTGTAACTGAAATCGATCCGCAATCAGGCGCGATTTTGGCGCGCAATCCGTGGAATGAGCAATTCTCCGAACGCGTGGCGTTCGCCGATCTCAACGGCAGACAGACCGCGTGGACGGGGGATCGAACGGAATTTGTGGGCCGTGACAGCGGTCTGGACCGGCCCTTGGGCCTGACTGCTGGAACAGTTTTGTCCAATCGTGTTGGCGCGGGGCTCGATCCGTGCGGTGCTCTTCAAACGCAGGTCAGGCTGGCCCCAGCTGTCACCACGGAATTTGTTTTCTTTCTCGGGGAGGGCGCGAATAGATCGGACGTTCAGGCGTTGATCGCAAAATATCGCAACGCCGATCTTAATACTGTGTTCGACGAAGTCGTTCGACAATGGGAGGCTATACTCGGGACCGTGCAGGTCAAAACACCTGACCGTTCCTTGGATATTCTCTTGAACGGTTGGCTTCCGTACCAGACCCTTGCCTGCCGGGTGTGGGCGCGCGTCGCCTTCTATCAGGCGAGCGGCGCCTACGGTTTTCGCGATCAACTCCAGGACGTGATGGCGCTATGCGTGGCGCGGCCCGATGTCGCGCGTGCGCATCTTCTACGGGCGGCCGGCCGGCAATTCGTGGAAGGAGACGTTCAACACTGGTGGTTGCCGGAATCAGGACGAGGCATCCGCACCCGGGTCTCTGATGACAAGGGTTGGCTGGCTTACGCTGTTGCTCATTATGTAAAAGTCACCGCTGACGTCGCTGTCCTTGATGAGATGGTCCCGTTCCTTGAAGGGCCGGTTCTTCGGGACGGAGAGCGCGACGCATTCTTTGACGCGTCGATCTCCGGCAAGCGGTTGAGCCTTTTCGAGCATTGTGCGCTCGCGCTAGACAACAGCCTCACAACAGGCGCACACGGCCTGCCGCTCATGAACACTGGTGATTGGAATGACGGCATGGACCGAGTCGGCGAGGATGGGAAGGGCGAAAGCGTCTGGCTGGGCTGGTTTTTGTTCTCGGTGTTGAATGCATTCGCTGATCTGGCAGAGCAGCAAGGCCGCTCGGATTATGCAAAACGCTGGCGTAAGCACGCCGGGGTTTTGAAGGAATCGTTAGAGCAACACGGTTGGGACGGAGACTGGTATCGTCGCGCTTATTTCGACGATGGAACGCCGCTCGGCTCGGCCTCCAACAGCGAATGCCGTATCGATTCGATTGCCCAATCCTGGGGGGTCATCTCAGGCGCGGCCGAACCGGCGCGAGCTGCGCGGGCCATGGCTGCCGTCGACAAATATCTGGTGCGTCGCGATGAAAAACTCGCATTACTTTTCATGCCACCGTTCGACAGACCTTCGCACGATCCTGGTTACATCAAAGGATATCCGGCCGGGATTCGTGAGAATGGCGGACAATATACGCACGGCGCGACCTGGACGGTGCTGGCATACGCGATACAGGGCGACGGAGACAAAGTCGGCGAAATGCTCTCGATGTTGAACCCGATCAATCATGCCGACAGCCCCACGGGCGTCCACCGCTACAAGGTTGAGCCCTACGTGGTTTGCGGCGATATCTACTCGATGCCTCCGCATGTCGGGCGCGGTGGTTGGACGTGGTACACCGGATCGGCTGGGTGGATGTACAACGTCGCGCTTGAGTTTCTTCTCGGCTTTAGGCTGCGAGGCACGAATCTGGTGCTCGATCCATGCATCCCTCGCGCGTGGCCAAAATTTGAGATTTCTTTTCGCTATCGCTCCGCGCGCTATGAGATTGCAGTCGAAAATCCGCTTGGCGTTAGTCGCGGCGTGATTGCAGTCAAGCTTGATGGCGAGATGCTAACTGGCAGCCAAAAAGCATCCATTCCACTGGCCGATGACGGCGTGCAGCACAACGTCCAGATTGTTCTGGGACAAGGCTGATGGCCGAAAGCATAAGCCCGCTCGCGGGAAAGCCCGTCACGCAGGCCATGCTCGTCAATGTGCCGCGACTTGTAACGGCTTATTTCGCGCAAAGGCCGGACCCATCGATCGTCTCCGAGAAGGTGTCCTTCGGCACATCGGGACATCGGGGATCGGCGTTCGAGCGCAGTTTTAATGAGGGGCATATTCTGGCGATCAGCCAGGCCGTTTGTCTGTATCGAAAAAAGGCTGGAATAGAGGGGCCGCTTTTCCTTGGCATGGACACGCACGCACTGTCGGAGCCCGCGTTCGCCACCGCGCTCGAAGTCCTTGCCGCCAACGGCGTTGATACGATGATTGACGAGCATGGCGGGTACACGCCGACGCCGGTGATCTCTCACGCCATTCTCTCATACAATCAAACTCGCAAGACCGGGCTCGCGGACGGCATTGTCATCAGTCCTTCGCACAATCCGCCGGACGAGGGTGGCTTCAAATATAATCCAGCAAATGGCGGCCCGGGGGATCTCGATATCACGGGATGGATTGAAAAAACGGCGAATGAAATCCTTGCCAATAATCTCGTCGACGTCCGCCGCATTCCCTATCAACGCGCCCGCGAGACATCTTACGTTCACGCGCGTGACTACATCTCGTCTTATGTCAATGATCTCGAAAATGTCGTTGATATGGATGCTATCCGTTCGGCGGACGTAAAGATCGGAATCGATCCTCTGGGCGGAGCGTCGGCCCAATATTGGGAACCGATCATCGAGCGATACAAGATCACAGCCAGCATCACTAATAACGCCATCGACCCCACATTCCATTTCATGACCGCTGATTGGGATGGCAAAATCCGAATGGATTGCTCCTCACCCTACGCAATGGCTGGCTTGATCGCCGAGCGGGACAAATTCGACGTCGCATTCGCGAACGATACCGATGCAGATCGGCACGGCATCGTTTGCCCTTCCGGTGGGCTGATGAACCCCAATGCCTATCTCGCCGCTGCAATTTCATATTTATGTGCCAATCGGCACCGCTGGCGGGGGGACAGCGCCATCGGCAAAACCATCGTCTCCAGCGGGATGATTGACCGCATTGCGGCCAGTCAGGGCCGAAAGCTTCTTGAGGTACCGGTGGGATTCAAGTGGTTCAGCGACGGTTTACTCGACGGCTCGCTCTGCTTCGGCGGCGAGGAAAGCGCCGGCGCTTCGTTTCTCAGGCGTGACGGTTCAGTTTGGACGACAGACAAGGACGGGCTCATACTCGGCCTGCTTGCCGCGGAAATCACCGGTCGAAACGGACACGATCCAGGCCAGCTCTATGATTCCATTACGCAGCAGCTTGGCTCGTCCTTTTACCAGCGCATCGACGCGCCGGCCTCACGAGAGCAGAGAAAACGCCTTGCCCTTCTCAATCCCGATCGTCTCGATATCAATGAGCTTGCCGGCGAGCCGATTGAGAGAAGGCTGTCTCGCGCGCCAGGCAATAACCAACCGATTGGTGGCATCAAAATCGTAGCAAGGAGCGGATGGTTCGCCGCGCGGCCATCGGGCACGGAAGACGTTTATAAGATTTACGCCGAGAGTTTCCGGAGCAACGAGCATTTGGATGACATTAAAAATGCCGCGATAGCGGCCATTGTTAGGGTCATCGGGGAATAGCGATCTTGCCGTACTGGAAAAAGTCCGATCGTTCGAACCTGATTTATCCCACGTTCGCTTACGCGGTGTCCAAACGACTATTCGCCGAAATCCGGAAAGACGGCCGCACGGCATAGCGATGTTCTTGGCCGCACTTCTCGCAAATAAAAATTTCGCTGTCAAAATCGAAGGTAAATTTTGCTGACCGATGCAACTTGAAAAGTAACATTCCACCGCAGGATGGGCAGTGGGAGGAGGGTGGGGGTTCGACAAGGATACGCACGGCCTTTATCTTCGCCTCGGCACCATCAAGACTAAAAAATTAGAGGATCGACCATTTTACTAAACGCGAGCTAGTAGTTCCGGTTCCCTTGATCGGGTGTAGGGTCTGGATGTCAATCGGCGTTGGATCGGGACCCCAGATCAGCATCCAAAAGGGCTCTGACGCAGTTTTGGTGCAGCGGGCGCGGTGAGCTGGTCATTCTGCACCGATCAGTCTGACTTGCAGCGCCCAGGTCTTGAGCGTGCCGTATCGCGACATCTCATAATGTTCGACGCTTGCGCAGCCGCCAATAAACCGGCGTCGAGAGCGGGAGAGCCTTTGTATTCCTTCATGGTTTCAGCGCCCTCGTCAGTGATGCCAACAATGGCGTGGGGAACGGGAAGAAAAGCCTTTTGTTCCGAAAATATTCCTTGCCGAGGGAAACTATCGCAAAAGTTGAGCGTTTCTTAATTAGCATACTATGAGGATATATGAAAAAGCTCACTTTTATCGTTGCTGCACTGGTCATAGGCGCCAGTCCGGCATTCGCCCAATCCCAAGAGGATCAAGCAGCCTGTACGCCTGATGTCATGCGGCTTTGCCAGCAAGATATTCCCGATCACAACCGCATCGTCGCCTGCCTTGTCCGAAGCAAGCTGCAACTCAGCCCCGCCTGTTCCGGGGTGTTCAATCGCGCGCGCACGGCGAGTGTTCCGAGGACGAAGCTCTGACCGGCCGTAACTGGCATCCACACTTTAAGCCCTACCCTTGCGTCGTGCCGGCGTTGAGAAATCCGATCACCGGCATCGCGCTGTCGCCCAAACTGATATAGCTCCGGCTGCCACCGAACAGCTTAATCGCGCTGGCCTTGAATTCGTCGCCGGTCATCATTTGGTTAGCTCCGCTCAGTTCTAGTGGATGGAATCTAACACTTGGTGCCCGCGTCTGACGGCCTGGATAATTTTATCGGGATCGGCAGTCCACGTGAAGGGTTTCGGTTTGGCGTTGTGTTCGACGACGAAGCGATTGATGGCTGCTTGCAAGTTGACGACCGATAAGAAGACGCCGCGCTTCAATCTCCGCTTCGTAAGCTTGGCGAAGAAGCCCTCGACTGCATTGAGCCAGGATGCCGAGTTGGGGTGAAGTGGAAGGTCCACCGCGGATGCCGTGCCAACCATTGCCGCACCTTCTGATGCTTGTGGGTTGCGTAGTTGTCGATGATGGCGTGGATTGCCTTTTGAGGCGGCACCTGCGCTTCGATGGCATTGAGGAAGCGGATGAACTCCTGGTGCCGGTGGCTGCATGTTGTGGCCGATGACTGTGCCGTCGAGGACGTTGAGGGCGGCGAACAGCGTGGTCGTGCCATGACGTTTGTAGTCGTGGGTCATCGTCCCGGCGCGGCCCTTCTTCATCGGCAAGCCCGGCTGAGTGCGGTCGAGCGCCTGGATCTGGCTCTTCTCATCGACCGAGAGGACGACTGCATGGGCGGGCGGATCGACATAGAGGCCGACGATGTTGCGCACCTTGCCGACAAATTGAGGGTTGGTGGAGAGCTTGAATTGCTTCACCCGGTGCGGTTGAAGGCCGTGTGCGCGCCAGATGCGTTGGACGGAAGCGAGCCGCGTTAGCGACGCTTACGCAGGGTACGTCCTTTGGGACCACCGCTAACATCTGGAACTTTTACGCCAAGGGCAGTGGCTAAATCGATTTGATGATCCTGCTCCTGCATAAGGATCTGGCGAATCTGTTCCGCCATTGCGTATTCTCCAAGCGTCTCACATTGCCGGATGCGATCGCGGTAATTGCGAATGGTCTCGTTTTCATTATCGAGATCATACCGGAGCATGTCTTTCGGATTTTTCGATGTGCGTACCGGCTTGGGTGTTACTACTGGCATTTTGCCGAGATAGTCGATCTGCCGCGAGAGAATCAGGGCATGATCGAGCTCTTGCTTGGCGTGGATTTCGAGCTGGGCGGCAATATCCATGTATTGGGCGCCGGTGAGCACCTGGGAATAGACTACGTAGGCGATGATGGCTTGATATTCTCGGGAAAGGTCTTCGTTCAAAAGCTCCGCGAGGCGGTCGCGCGAAATTTTGTTTTCGTTTGCGGCGGATTTGGGCTCAGCCATTTGATCCCTCCTTTGAATGGAAGTACAGATTTAGTATCTCGATCACAGCGTATTGCATGCGTGAATGCGCGGCGAAAACTAACATCATACAATCAATCATGTAAGATCAGCGTCGGGACAAAGGCATAACGCGAACGAACTGCGGAAGTTTCAATTCGCTGCCTGAATAGCAGATGAAGGAACTTTAGACCTCGCCAAAACGTTGTGGTTAGAGGCTTTCCTGCTCATGTGAGGAGATATCCAATGGCTGATAAATTGAATGCGATGGACAAAGTTAAAAATCCCGGAGCTCACTTCGATAAGCCGAAGAAAGTTGTTCAAGATAAAGCTCTGTCCCACGATGAAAAAAAGAAGGTACTTAACACTTGGGAGCAGGACGAGCGACAGTTATTGACAGCCAGCAACGAAGGAATGCCTGGAAGCGATGAAGGTCTCCAGTCGAAGGACGCTAATCGGCTCGGTGAGGTTGTCAGCGCAAAAGCAAAAATCGGCGAAAAGCCCAAGCACAAACCGTCTCAGTAGTGCGCCGAGCAAGACATCCTATACGTGCAAATGATGTTCCTTCCGCCGTGGCAGTCTTATCAACAAGAAGCCCGGTCAAAGAGAGGCTGTTGGGGTTGAGTCATGACGAAGCATAACCATCTCTGCCGCGTCTGGGATATCATCGAAAAAGTTGGTGTGTGCATGCTGACAACGCAATTCTCCGGCGGATTGCGCGCGCGACCGATCGAAGCAAGGGCCGACCGCGATGCAGGCCTGATCTTCGTTGTGACTGACGTGCACAGCGCAAAGGACGATGAGATCAATGCCGCACCCGATGTCGGCCTCGTCTTCATCGATCCAAAAGACAAGGCCTACCTGTCGATCACCGGCCGCGCCCGTGTCATGCGCGATACGGCTAAGACGGAGGTGGTCTGGCGAAAAACCGACGAGGTGTGGTGGCCGGGCGGGCCTACCGATCCCGACGTATGCCTAATATTGATCGAGCTTCTGACGGCGGAATTGTGGGATGGTCCAGCGAGCAATGCTATTGCGGTCTTCGAGTTTGCCAAGGCGAGGTTGACCGGGGAGGAGCCGAAGCTCGGCGAAAACCGCGAGGTGACGGTGGAGATGTGAGCGCGCGACCCTAGCCTTTTATCTGATCGATTATCAATGATCGCACTCAATGTCCGCTTCTCTAATCGGCCGTTTGGGGTCAAGCGCTTTCAGACTATCCACCACTACAGTGTCAATGTCGCTCACGGGCTCGTGCTTCTCTTCGGAATCGGCGCCAAGGCCCTTTCCCCGCTTGCAAATGCTTGATTCCGCCTCAC
>Ga0073928_10011123_pt1 | contig 10552 bp, 8 predicted proteins | sample PaiPotPPA55metaG_FD_76969 | JGI IMG/M metagenome (GOLD analysis project Ga0073928, IMG submission 76969) | Iron sulfur acid spring bacterial and archeal communities from Banff, Canada, to study Microbial Dark Matter (Phase II) - Paint Pots PPA... ...
AAAAGAAATTTCGGAAGACGAACTCGCGCCGGTAAAAGTGAAATTCCGCGCTGACTATTACTCGATGCTTGAAGGAGGCATGGGCTCTTACATGCCGCGCTTCGGCCTGATGCACTATCTCGCATGTTTCACTCTATTCGATGGCGATCCCGACCGCATCAACACTGTGCTCGACGGCTTCATGGCCGTCACTCCCGCGGAAGTGCAAGCGGCGGCAAAAAAATATCTGGTTCCCACGAATCGTGCGGTTTTAGCGCGCGTGCCCGCGAACCACGGAGAATCTCGATGACCTCGACTACCATCACTACGCCGGACCGCTCGTCTCCGCCCGCACTCGGCCCCGAACGCCCGGTCGCGTGGCCCAAGCGCACTGTTCTCACTCTTACCAACGGCTTGCAAGTAGTCCTGGCAGAAGCCCGAACCTTTCCGAAAATTTCCGCGCAGCTTTTCTTCCGCAGTGGGAACGCATCCGTTGCGTACCGCTCGCCGGGCTTGGCCGAACTCACCGCCACCGTCGCCCGAACCGGTACCACAACCCGTCCTCTCCGGCGCATTGAAGAAGATTTGCGTCGCATGGGCGCGGATTTGGCAGCGTCGGCCGGCGCAGACACCAGTGCGATTGGAATTTCCGGCGTCGCGGATTTTTCCGAAGGTCTGCTCGAAATGTTGGCTGACCTGGCGCGTAATGCTTCTTTTCCCGATGAAGAATTTGAACGCGAGCGCCGCCAGCGAATGGAAGGCCTGAAAATTCAGCGCACCACTCCCGATTTCCTCGCCACGGAACGCTTGCGCCGCATTCTCTTCGGCGAGCATCCCTACGCAATCGTTGCTCCACAGGAAGCACAGGTGGCCGCTTTCCGTCGCGAGCAGCTCGAAGAGTTTTATCATCAGAATTATTCACCGGCGAACGCGCTGCTGATTTTAGTGGGTGATTTCTCGGCCGCGGCGATCCTCGACCAGGTTGAAAAAATATTCGGCGCCTGGAAAGCTCCCGCTCCTACGGCACAGAAATGGCCGGAGCCGCCGCGTCAATCCGGACGCCAGGTTCATCTCGTTCATCTCCCCGGTTCCGTGCAGACGCAAGTCCTTATCGGCAATCTCGCCATCACGCGCCGCGATCCGGACTGGTTTCGCATGGTTCTCGCCAATTCAATTTATGGCGGAGCGTTTCATTCGCGGCTGGTCATGAATATTCGCGAGCAAAAGGGCTATACCTACAGCCCTCGCAGCGGAATTAGCGCCTTGCGCGAATACGGTTATTTCACCGTGCACGCAGCCGTGCGCAACGAAGTCACCGCTGCTACGCTCACGGAAATGTTCTACGAAATGGATCGCATGCGTTCGCTGCCCGTCACCGACCAGGAACTCGAAAGCGCCCGCAGCTATTTGACCGGCGTTTTTTCGCTTGGCGTCGCCACGCAAGACGGCGTGCTCTCGCAACTTTCCACCGTCTTTCTCGACCGCTTGCCCGAAGATTATCTCGAGACCTATCGCGCGCGAATCAAGGCGCTCACCGCCGATGATATTCTCGCCGCTGCCCGCCGCCATTTCGATTCCGCCAACGAGCAAATCGTCCTGGTCGGCGATCGCGCCCAAATCGCAGATCAAGCCGCCCTCTTCGGCCCGGTCACGGAGTACGATGCCCAGGGAACACGAATCTAACGACGAATTTTCTCTGCCGTCCGAAGCCCGCCCTGTCGATGGCGAAGAATTGGAACATCAGCGCGGCTTTCGGCACTGGCTTCTCGAGAATTATCGTCTGCTGTACATTCTCGACTTGATCATCGCATACGCTTCCTTAATGCTCTATTTCGCTTCCCTCATCCTCATGGACAGATCCAGTATCCCGTCCAGAATCATGTTTGGAGTTTTCCTTGCAGCCACCGCGATAGGCGCACTGCCGTTCGTGGTTAGAGGCGGAAACCCCGAGGCTTCCTTTCGCGCCGCATTAAGGGTTCGTCGGTCGAAAAAGACGGAGCAAGCAGAGATCTTGATCGCTGTTTCCTTGTGGGCGTTGATTGCCACTGCCATTGCACTCTTATTCGTTCATTCACGCGCACATTAAAACCATGACCGCAAAACTCAAGTGCAGCTGGCGCCACGGATTGCTTGCCTCGACGTTGATGTTGGCATTCGCAGCCGTTGTCGCACAGAAGAAGCCGCCTGCAATGCCGATCGATTTAAACTCCGCGACAGTGGAGCAGTTGCAGCAAGTACCTGGAATCGGTCCGAGCACCGCAAAAGCCATCGTCAACTTCCGCCAGAAGAGCGGGCCCTTTCAGAAAGTGGAAGACCTATTGGCGATCAAAGGTATTTCTAAAACGCGTTTTGAGAAAATGCGTCCGTATCTCACGATCGCCGCTGTACCACAAAAATCTCCGTAGCGGTCAGTTTGCGCAATTAGTTCGGCATTCCTTGTGCAGATTTAGATGGGCGTATAAGGAATTGACGTTGCCGCGAGCGCGGAATAGCATGGTTGCGAACTTTGATAATCGGAAAACGCTGCGGAAAACACTGGGGAGAATTTAAATGAAAATGTTGCGGGCGTCATTTTTCGGAAGCATGGCGGCGGTCATTTGTGCCGTTGCACTTTTGGCGGTGTCTGCTGTCGTGATTGTGACAAAAACTCACGCGGCGACGCCGCTTCTGTCCGCTGCAGACTCGCGTATTGTCGTGGCCGACCCTGTTGCGTCTGCGGGCTCAAAAGTGCCGGGGCCATCGGGCTACCATCTTCTGAAGAAAATTCCCCTTGGGGGAGAAGGTTTCTGGGATTACATCACTTTTGACCCGGCTACACGGCGCCTTTACATTTCGCGCGGCACAAGAGTGGTCGTACTCGAGGTGGATTCAGGAAAAACTGTCGGCGAAATTCCGAATACGGATGGAGTCCACGGCATCGCACTCGCTCCCGAATTCAATCGCGGTTTCACCTCCAACGGCCGCGCCGGCACTGTGACAATTTTCGATTTGAAGACTTTGAAAGTTATCGGCAGCGCGCAGGCCGGAACGAATCCCGACGCCATCATTTACGATCCTTCCTCGAAACGCGTCTTCGCCATGAACGGCCGCAGCAAGAACGCCACCGCCATTGATGCCGCTACCGGAAATGTTGTCGGCACGATTCCCGTGGATGGCAAACCTGAATTCACCGTCGCTGACGGCGCCGGGCATGTGTATGTGAATATCGAGGACAAAAGCGAAGAGCAGGTAATCGACTCCCAGAATCTGAAAGTAACGGCGACCTGGCCGCTGAAGCCGTGCCAGGAGCCTTCCGGTCTCGCCATGGACATCACGCATCGCCGCTTGTTCGCTGGTTGTGACAACAAAATGATGGCAGTAATCGACGCTGACTCAGGCAAGGTTGTCGCCACGCCGGAGATCGGCGAAGGGGTGGATGCCAACGCTTTCGACGCCGAACTTGGGTACGCATATGCTTCGAATGGCGAAAGTGGAACGCTTACCGTAGTCCATGAGATTTCGCCCGACCAATATTCCGTGGTGGAAAATGTCCCGACGCAGGCGCACGCGCGGACCATGGCGCTGGATCCCAAGACGCACCAGGTATTCCTGGTGACGGCGGACTTCGGTCCGGCTCCGGCGGCCACGCCGGATAATGCGCATCCGCGTCCGACGATTGTGAAGGATTCGTTTGTGGTTTTAATCTTCGGCAAATAATCGCAAAACATTTTTTTCTTCTACAAGATTTGGTGGGTTGATTTTGTGGAGCCTACCGAGAGAGGTACCTGGTCAGCGATCTCCAGGCCGTAACCTTCCAAAGCTACCACTTTGCGCGGATGATTTGTTAGCACGCGGATGCGGCGGAGTCCCAGATCGATCAGTATCTGAGCGCCGATGCCGCTTTCGCGCTGCACCAAGCGCTGCCGGCCTAAATCCTGATCGAGTTCTTCGCGCTGGTGAAAACGGATGCGCGGAAGTTCGTTGCTGTCCGGCTGGCGCGCATCGATTTGAAATCCGCGCCCAGTGTGATGCAAATAAACGAAAACGCCGCGCTCGGCTTGCGCGATGGACGCGAGCGAGCGGTCAATAATTGCTCGGCAATCGCATGATGTGGAGCCGAAGACGTCGCCGGTGAGGCAGTGTGAGTGCACGCGGACGAGCGGCGGCCCGCCGGTCGAGTCGCCGGAAATATCGCCGCGAACGAGAGCGACGTGCAACTCGTGGTCCACGTCGCTGGAGTACGCGATCATGCGGAAATTTCCGTGCGCTGTGGGCAGAATCGATTCGGCGATGCGGCGAACGTAACGTTCGTGCTGCATGCGGTAGCGAATCAAGTCGGCCACGGTAAGCAGCTTCATGTTGTGGACGCGGCAAAATTCGGTGAGGTCGGGCATGCGCGCCATGGTGCCGTCGTCGTTCATGATTTCGCAGATCACGCCGGAATGATCGAGGCCTGCGATGCGCGCGAGGTCCACGGAAGCTTCGGTTTGTCCGGCGCGAACGAGCACTCCGCCATTGCGCGCGCGAAGGGTGTGGACGTGTCCGGGTCGCGCGAGATCTTCGGGGCGCGTGTTGGGATCGGTGGTGGCTAAGATTGTGGTAGCGCGATCGGAGGCGCTGGTTCCGGTGGTGGTGCCGCGGCGCGCGTCGATTGGTTCGCAGAAAGGCGTGCCGAAGGCGGAAGTATTTCGCGGCGTGATGGCGGTGAGGTTGAGCGCGTCGCAGCGCTGCTCGGTGAGCGCCAGGCAAATCAGGCCGCGTCCAAATTTGGTCATGAAGTTGATGGCTTCCGGGGTGACTTTTTCGGCGGCCATCGTCAGGTCGCCTTCGTTTTCGCGGTCTTCGTCGTCCACCAGGACGATCATGCGGCCGGCGCGGATTTCGTCCAGCGCTTCTTCCACAGTGGCGAATGGGGGCTTGCGGTCGGTCATCGGATGGCCTTCATTTCTTCACTCATTTCTTTGTTCGTTCCTACACTGATTTTAGCGCAAATTCGCATTTCCCTAATGTGTGTTCTAGCCCCGGTTAGAGATTTTTCCGTCGTTTGTTTTCTGTAGGTTAGGCCGAATTCTGTTTGTGGTGTAGAACCGGTTAGAAGTGGTCTAGACCACTTGTAAATTTGCGGAAGATTCGAGGGCAAAACATTGGTTGCGCGCGGCGGTGGGAGAGCGGAAAAACGGGAATCCCTGCTCTGAAAAGTTGGCGGAAGCGAGAATCGCGTTTTTTGATTTTTTGGCGATTTGGGCATGTCGCCGTCGTTTGTTTTCATGGGGTTAGAGTGCGTTTTAATTACGGAATTTGGCGATTTAATTTGCGAGGTTTCGCGCTCGCGGCAGCATGATTTGCGGCAGGGTATCGGCTGGTTTGCGCGGCTCATGGAGTTGAATTGCGATGCCGAGAAACCTTCGTGAGGTACGACTGGCATGAGGCGAGCGGGGAATTGGGGTTCGCGATTAAGAATTGCAAGGAAGATCCCTCGCGCCGTGCGCTGCGGCGCACTGGGTCGGGATGCCGATGCTCGTCGCATCGTCACTTTCGTCCTGCTTCCCGCTGACGAATTCTATCTTCACTAATCACGATTCACGCTAGCACGCTGGTTGATTGATTTCAAGGAGTCGTGTGTGTGGATGGGCTAGTACTAGGGCAGAGGTTGGTTCCATTTCGCCCGCCAGCTCTGCGTGATGTGAAGGCACCGGTTATGTAGCGGCGACCTTTAGGTCGGCGATTGGTCGCAACACTAAACAAAACCCGCCCGCCTAAAGGCGGCCGCTACAAAGTCAAAACCTAAGAAAACGAAGCCCAAACACTAAAACCCAAACCTAAACACCGAACTTAAACACCGAGCTTGTGCTGCTACAACAGCTGATCTTTCCATGGCGGTTGCCAGAGTTCTCTCGGAGAGAAGGTCTTGCGCCAATCGTCGAAGACAAACGAACCGGAGAATGGATAATCATTAGGAGTCTTGCAGAGGCCCTTTCGTGCGGGATTCATCCAAATGTAAGCTGCCACAGCTTCCGGAGAATCCTTGGGCCGAAGGATGTGATCGTAGAACTTTTTTTGCCACAGAGGTTCATTGAATTTTCGTTGAAATTCGTACGCGGTTTTTTGTTTCAGCGTTTTTAGGAACCTGAGCATATTGCTAGCTGGCTCAAGACCGAAAACGAGTGCGTGGAGATGGTCGGGCATCACGCAGTATGCGTGGACCGCAAATCGGTTTGAGGCGGCTTGAACTCGAAGCTCGTCAATCAACTGGATAGCCCGTTTTGGACTGGCGAACACCCGGCGGTGACCGGAGCAGCAGAGCGTGATGAAATAGAAGCGTTGGCCTATATAGTGGGAAGTGGGGAGTCGAATGTTTTTGTGCGGGTAGGACACGGGCCGATAATACGCCCGCCTAAAGGCGGCCGCTACAACGGCAAAGCGCAAGCGTGGTTCGCGCAGCGGGCGGCGAGTTCGCCTGATCACGGAGATCAATTATCGGACGGGGCGGATATTTGTGCGGGATGTGCTGACGCACGCGGAGTATGACCGGGGAGGGTGGAACAAATGAGCTCTCGAACGATGAATGTGGAGTACAGCCGGCTGTTGACGAAATTTTCTCCAAAAGTGATTCGCACGGAAAAGGCGAACGAGGAATATACCGAAGCGCTCTACGAACTTGACCAGCGCGATGCCAGGTTGACTCGAGCTGAAAAGGAGCTTGCCGAGCTTCTCACTGTGCTGATCGAGGATTTCGAATCGAAGCGATGTGCGTTACCGCACGCAAAGCCTGTGGAGGTTCTGCGGTTCTTGATGGAGCAGCACGGGCTAAAGCAGAAGGATTTAGCGGACGTGTTTGGAACGCGCAGCATCGTGTCGGAGGTTTTGAGCGCCAAGCGCAAATTGAATCGAGAGCATATACGACGGTTGAGCGAACGATTTCATGTCTCACCGGAAGTGTTTTTCTAGTATGAGTACGCTTTAGACGGGTTAGTACTGGAACCCCTCATTACTTCTGTTTGGTTGGATTCTATGCTTCGGGCTTGACGTGGCGCTTGGCTGCGGCGTATTGTGGCGGTTCACTCCTAATGGAAGTAACCTCGAAGGAACGTCTCGTAAGCAGTCCCGCTGAGAGAGTTAGAAAGACAGACTGAAGGAGAATGACATGCAAACGCCCGCCTTTGCCGCAACGAAAACAGTGCTAACGCGCAAAATACTTCGGGGATTGATTTGGGTTGCTGCGGTGATGGCGGCGTGTCTGTGTCCGGCGCTGGCATTTGGGCAGACAAATTCGAGTTGGAATGGCGGAACGGGAAGTTGGAGCAATGCCACGGACTGGACTCCGAACCAAGTGCCCAACAATGGCGGAGGGAATACGTATAACGTCACCATCGATTCGGGTGGGGCGGACAATGTCACACTAGATCAGAATGCGACCATCTCGTCTCTGACGCTAGGGGGAGGGTCCGGCATCGACTCGTTCTTAGAAGGACCTGACACACTCACGATTACCGGGACTGCGATTGTAAACCCAACCGGCTCGCTTGGGGTAAATGGTCTGTCGGCAGCAAGTGTAGTGAACAATGGTCAGATATTTGCTCAAACCATGACGGTAACTGACACGTTTACGAACACCGGTAGGCTCACTGTAAACGGCGTGGCGAATATAAACACTTTGGTGAATTCAGGAGTTACGCAAGTGAATGGGACCCTGAATCTGACCAACGGTATCACCGACGTGCCCTTGAATTCGAGCTTGCCCGACTTTGGAACGATTAACGGCATAGGAAACCTAAAAACTATAGAGGGTGTCTTCGATCTTTCTAATGGGATATATCATGGACCATCTCTGACAATCGATAGCAACACACTGACGGTGACAGGCACGCTGTTCCTGGACTTTGAATCGTCTCTAGTTGTTAACAATCTGACTATCAGCGGCGCTATGGGTTTAGCTACATTGGAGGGAACTCATTTTTCAAAGCCGAGCGTACTTACAGTGAACGGTACTTTCACCAACAGCGGAATATCGGAACTCGGAATGCCCCAACTCGGCGATGCTAACGCCGCAATACTTAATAACACTGGAGCGGGCGTTTTAAATATTGGAAAAGACGGGATACTCACTTTGACTGGTTCAGCTACATCGACGAACACCGCTCAAATCAATATCGCTGAGGGCGGTGAGCTAGCGATAACCAACAGTGCGGGCGGCTTCTTGCAAACCTCCGGGCAGACCGTCGTTAACGGCACGCTGAATTCTGTGCCGGCGGTGCAAATTAAGGGCGGCACGCTTTCCGGGTCTGGAACCATCAATGGAAACGTGATAATGGGGGGTCGGCTCTCACCGGGGAACTCGCCCGGCATTCTGACAATTAATGGTAACTATACGCAGACCGCTTTTGGCGCGTACGTCGCCGAAATGGCGGGACTGACGGCCGGGACCGGTTACGATCAGGTGGATGTTAGCGGCACTGCTGATCTTGCCGGCACGTTAGACGTAAATTCGCTAAACGGTTTCACGGCCGCGTTGGGCGACAGCTTTATTCTGATGAAATATGACAGCGAGACGGGAACCTATAGCATGGTGGATCTGCCCGAGCTTAATACGGGGTTGAAGTGGGACCTAAGCTACGATCCGGGCTACCTCGATTTGTCGGTCACCAGCGGGGTTACGACGACGCCGGAACCTTCCACGTACCTGTTATGGGGCACGGCGGGTTTGTTGGGGATTGGCATTTGGGCTCGGCGCAAATTCCGGCGAGAGTTGAGAGCGTGAGAATAGCTTCCGCGCTTTAGACTGCTCACGTTCACGCAGCGTAAATTCCGGGCTAGTACTGGAACCCCTCATTACTTCTGTTTGGTTGGATTCTATGCTTCGGGCTTGACGTAGCGTTTGGCTGCGGCGTACTGTGGCGGTTCACTCTTGATGGAAGTAACCTCGAAGGAACGTCTCGTAAGCAGTTCTGCTGAGAGAGTTAGAAAGACAGTTTGAAGGAGAATTGACATGCAAACGCCCGCCTTTGCTGCAACGAAAACTGTACGAACGTGGAAATTATTTCGAGGATTGATTTGGGTCGCTGTGGTGGTGGCGGCGTGTTTGTGTCCGGCGCCGGCCTCTGCGCAGACGAATTCAAGTTGGAATGGCGGAGTAGGAACCTGGAGCAATCAGACAAATTGGAACCCGGGGCAAGTACCAAACAATAATGGAGCAAACACATATAATGTGACGATTGATTCGGGCGGACATGACTTGGTTACATTAGATCAAAATGCCACTATCGATTCCCTAACGCTCGGTAACAACTCGTCGAACAGTATTAGTTCCACTCTCATGGACCCGGTAGGAGAGGCCGAAACCCTTTTGGTTTTGGGCACGATCACTGTGAATAGCTCAGGCTTGCTTGAGGTAATGTCGGGTTCAACTGTTACGGCGGCGAACTTAACGAACTCGGGTGTAACATTCGTCGGCATTTCCGGCGATCCAAGCACTTTGACCGTAACGGGGACGTTCACCAATAACAATGAAGCGATTTTCTCGGTAGGCAATGGAATCAACGTGGGTACTGCTAATATCGGCGAGCTAGTGATGAGCCCGTCAAGCATTGTATCTGTATCTCAAGGTTCAGTGCTGAATCTGACCAACCAGCCCAACGGCATTACGGATATTCCCTTTAACGCAGAACTCCAGCAAATGGGAACCATAAATGCCGGCACCCACAATGGATTAGCCAAGCTGGCAAGCATCGAAGGGATCCTTGATCTGTGGAATGGGCAGTCGCTAAGGGACAGTTCCAATACGCTTACAATCGGGGATGGGGGTGTTTTGGAATTGGCATATGATTCTTCGCTAAGCGTGGCGAATTTGACCAACACCACCGAGGGTACCGTGTCCCTGGGCGACATAAATCAACCCTTTTCCACGAACTCGTTAACTGTGACCGGAACATTTTCGAACGGAGCGTTTGCAACACTGAACATCGGCGTGAATAGTACCGATACTGTAAACATTAAAAAGCTCGTCAACGACGGCATTGTCAACATATACGGGGGCTCAACGTTGCAGGTAACGAGCTTCGGAACTATGGTGGGGCCGAGCAACGGCTTGCCCGAAATCAATATTGCAAGCGGTGCAAGTTTGGTTATCGCGAGTGCAACTGCGACGCTCGCAGGCGACGGCGTGATGAAGATTAACGGCGGTATGATTAGAGGCGCTGCCTTAGGTGATGAGCTAACTAATGACATCACAATTTCGGGTTTTGGAAGAATCGGCGACGATTCGATGGGATTGGTAAACGATGGAACGATCATTGCAACCGGCAATAAGAAGGAACTCTTGATAGATACCAACTCCAGCGGACTGAACAACCAAGGACAACTCACAGTGAACGGGGCCACCATGTACATCACTGGTGCGGCCAATTCTTTTTTCAATTTCGACGCGGCGAGCGGAACGCTCACCGGTGGCTCGTATAGCATCACAAATGGCACGTTGCAGTTCGATAACGCCAACATCGTAACGAATGCCGCGAAGATTATTTTGAACGGAGCGCAGTCCAGAATAATCGATCAGAACGGAGCTGATGGTTTGGCGAATTTCGCCGGCAACGCGACC
>Ga0073928_10011124_pt1 | contig 10551 bp, 10 predicted proteins | sample PaiPotPPA55metaG_FD_76969 | JGI IMG/M metagenome (GOLD analysis project Ga0073928, IMG submission 76969) | Iron sulfur acid spring bacterial and archeal communities from Banff, Canada, to study Microbial Dark Matter (Phase II) - Paint Pots PPA... ...
TGGCGTCGAGTGGGGGGTCGATGGTGGTGGCCAACTGCGCGAGCTGTCACGGGGTGCACAACATTCTGCCCTCGAGTGATCCGAGATCGACGATCAATGCGGCCAACCTGGACACGACATGCGGGAAATGCCACCAGGGGGTGACGCGGAAGTTTACGCTGAGCAAGGTGCACATGGATGGGGGGCGTGGGTCCGGCGGAGGGCTGTTCGCGCGGGGCGGCATGGGCGGGCCGCGGGATGGCGGATCGCTGTTGGTGCTGTGGGTCAAGCGCTTCTACCTGACGCTGATCGTGCTGGTGATTGGGGGGATGCTGCTGCATAACGCGATCCTGTGGCGGGGGAAGGCGTTGGCACGGCGGAAAGCGCGGGGGCCGGTGGTGGCGCGGATGTCGCGCAACCAGCGCTGGCAGCATGGGGTGCTGCTGGTGAGCTTTGCGGTGCTGGTGGTGACGGGGTTTGCGCTGAAGTATCCGGAATCGTGGTTTGCCGAGTTGCTGGGGATGGGGGAGAAGCTGCGCAGCGTGGTGCACCGGGTGGCGGGCGTGGTGCTGATTGCGGCCGGGGTCTATCACGTCCTTTACGCCGTGTTCAGCAAGGATGGGCGGCGGCTGGTGTGGGACTTTCTGCCGAGCCTGAAGGATGTGCGCGATGCCTGGGGGGCGATGCGGTACTGGCTGGGCTGGGGTGGGAAGCGGCCGGAGTTTGGGCGGTTCAACTACGCGGAGAAGGCCGAGTACTGGGCGCTGGTGTGGGGTTCGGTGCTGATGGCGGTGACTGGGGTGATGCTGTGGGCCAAGGTGCTGGTGGGGAACCTGCTGGCGCGGATGTGGCTGGACGCGGCGACGGCGGTGCATTTCTACGAGGCGGTGCTGGCGACGCTGGCAATCGTGGTGTGGCATTTCTACCAGGTGATCTTCGATCCGGATGTGTATCCGATGAACTGGGCGTGGCGGGACGGGAAGATGCCGGCGCAGCATTATCGCGAGGAGCATGGGCTGGATGCGGAGGCGCGGGGAACGGTGGATGTCGCCGGCCCTGCCGATCCGGCTCAAGGCGGGGCTCGAAAAGCAGCCAAGCCACAGAAGGGCGTGAAGCTGGAAGCGAAACCCATCGTGGAGCCGGGGAAATAAGCCGACGCAGATTTTTGGCAGCGGAAACTTGGAAGGGGAAACGATGAAGATGAGTTGGAAAGCGGTGGTGTTGTTGGGAACACTGGGGAGTTTTTGCATCGGGGCGTCGGCCCAGGAGGCAGCGGCCTGGTACAAGACCAAGTGCTCCGTCTGTCATGGGGACCAGGGACAGGGCAAGCCGAAGCTGGGAGCCAAGCTGGCGGGCACGGCGAAGAGCGAAGCGGAGATTGCCAAGCTTCTGAGCGAGGGCGGTGGCACCAAGGCTCCGCACCTGAAGCCGATGAGCGGCTTTAGTGCGGAGCAGGCGAAGGCAGTGGCTGCCTTTGTGAAGAGCCTGAAGTAGACGAACTCTACTCCTCGCTGTCCTCTTCGGCAAGCAGTTCGGCCAGGTGATCGAAGCGCTTTTCCCAGAGGGAGCGGCGTTCCTGGATCCATTGCTCGATGACGGAAAAGCCGGCGGGGCGGATGCGGCAAGTGCGGACGCGGCCGAGCTTTTCGGTTTGGACGAGGCCGCTATCTTCGAGCACCTGGAGGTGCTGGACGACGGCGGCCATGGTGATGGGAAAGGGGAGGGTGAGCTGAGAGACGGAGATGGGGCCTTCGCTCAGCTTCTCCACGATGGCGCGGCGGGTGGGGTCGCCGAGGGCGTGGAAGACGAGGTGGATGCCAGGTGGCGGATGCGGCCTGGAGCGGGACGGGGTGCGGGGCATGGCGCGGCCTTTCCGGTTCTTAGAGCAAAACCAGAGTAGGTGTATCCGGGAAAGTTGGGTCAGGTAGCATCTTTCTTGGTAAAAAATGCAGTCTGCCATTCCTCCGCTGGATATAGTCACTCTGATTTTGCTTTGCTCGGGCATTTTCGGGAAGAATGTGGTTCGTGAATTTTGGTTCGGAGTGACTGTTTCTGGATCGAACAGTGACGGATCGAACAGCCATGCGAACGATTGCAATTCGGTCAGCACCTTCCCAAGAAAGCTCTAGGCTTCGAGTTCAGCGGCCAGATTGTTGAGGATCACCGTCCAGCCGTGCTTACGGAGGTCGGGGCCGTCGGAGTTTTCGAAGAAGGCACCCTGGTCGGTGAAGACGAGGCGGGTGCCCTCGGCCGAAGGTTGCAGTTCAAAGGTGGCGAGGGAGGCGGAAATGCGCGCGCCGTTGACGGACATGGTGTAGGCAAGGATGATGCGGGTGTCGGGGAGGATGTCCAGGAAGACTGTGTCGTTTTCGAGGCGGGCTCCGTCGATGGGGCCGCCCTGGATGCGGCGCTCCGTGTGTTCGCGGCCGCCGACCCGGAAGTCCATCTCGTGTGGCTCGGTGACAGAGTGACCCGCACCGGCGGCGAACCAGCGGCGTTTTTTGGCAGGATCGGCAAAGGCGGCGAAGACCCGGCTGGGAGCGACGGGGAAGCTGCGTTCGATGGTGAAGGTGGCGTGGTTGACGGTGGCTGTTGCAGTGTCGGTTTGCATATTTGGCTCCTTGTCCGGGGAATCGGGTCCGGGGGTTAGTTAAGTACAAACTTGAGTATCGAGCCGGTTGATTAAATTGTCAAGTTAAAACTTAAGTATTTTCCCGAAATGAAATGAAAGTACTAATGAAGGCATCCAGGATGCTGCTGTCTGGTGAATATTCCATGAATTTTCCATTTAGACTGGAGAGATGCAGAAGTTTCTCTTCAGACTGACGGTGACGTGGATTTGCCAGGTGATTCAGGTCAAGAACTGGATCACCGGGCGGTCGCGCGCCGGGAGTGACTTGAGCACTGAACAAGCGAGGGCGACGCGGCACAAGATCGCGAGCGGCGAAAACCTGCTGGATGCGATCTACGTCGAGCCGGCGACGGGGCGGGTAGATGCTGCGGTGCTGATCTGTCACGGGATTGGGGAGACGGTGGAGCGCTGGGTGCCGGTGCAGCAACTGCTGGCGGCCAATGGCACGGCTTCGCTGATCTTCGACTACTCGGGGTACGGGCGGAGTTCGGGGACGGCGGACTGGAGCCAGTTTGAGCTGGATGCGGTGTCGGCGTTCCAGTATTTGCAGGGCCTGGCGGCCGGGCGGCCTGTTTCGCTACTGGGGTTTTCGATGGGGAGCGGGATTGCGGCGGCCATTCTTCAGCAAGTGGAGGCGGCTTCGCTGGTGATGTGCGCGGCGTTCACGTCGTTCCGGGAAGCGGCCTGTTTGACGGTGTTACCGCGGGCGCTTTCCTTTTTAGCCCCGGCGATTTGGAAGGCGGAGGATTCGCTTTCGCGGTGTTCGCTGCCGGTGCTGATCGTGCATGGGGCGAAGGATCGGCTGTTTCCGGTGAGGATGGCTTCGGACCTGGCGGGATTCTGCGGGGAGGATGTGGAGCTGCTGATTGTGCCGGAGCTGCGGCATAACGAGCCGTTTCGGCGTCCGCGGCAGAGCTACTGGGGAGAAATTGCTTCGCGGCTGGTGGCGCAGCAAGTGGATGGTGAAGCGGTGCTGCTGACTTCCTGATCGGGTGGTCGCGGCGGAGATTGGAATTGAGACGGGCGCTCTCTGGAATGGAGGGCGCCCGTTTTCTTTTGGGCCTAGTCGGCTGTTTTCTGGCTCCAGGGTGGGGTGACGCCATTGGTGCGGGCGTAGGCGATGGACTGGCCGAGGTGTTCGTGGAGATGGCCGAGGTTGCGGACAAGAAAGGCGCGTTCAGTCAGGGAGCGGCCGGGAAACTTGAGCTGCTTGTCCATGTCGCTTTCGGGCAGCTTTTGGGCGGCGGCGCGGAGAGTGGAGAAGGAATCCTTGAGGGCGGCGATGACTTCGGCCTTGGTTTTGGGAGCAGCGGGCGCGGTGGGACCGGGTTCGCCGAGGATTTTGAGGACTGCGCGGTTGCTGTCGGCGATGTGGGTGTAGACTTCGCCGACGCTACGGACGCCGGCTTCGGGGCGCCAGGTGTACTTGGCTTCGGGCATGGCTTCGGCGAGGCCGACGATCTTGGTTTGGATGTCGTCGAGCTGCTGGAGGTATTCAGGGATGAAGCCTTGCGGGGTCTGGCCGGGGGCGGGGAGAGATGAGACGAACAGGATGGTGAGGGAGAGGAGCAAGATGATTGGGGAGAGTTTGCGCATCAGAAGCCTCCGATAGGTCGATGAGGCGAGTTTAGATTGTGAAGGCAACTCTGCGGCGAGGAATCTAACTGCTATGTGACGGTCTGTATGCAGGAACGGCTGAGCCACAGCCCGCGATACACTTGAGGTGGGACAACTATGTTTGAGAATTTGACAGAGAAGTTGCAGCGCGCGTTCAAGAATCTGCGTGGGCAGGGCGTGCTGACGGAAGAGAATGTGGGCGAAGTGCTGCGGGAGATCCGCATGGCGCTGCTCGAAGCGGACGTGAACCTGAACGTGGTGAAGGAGCTGATGGAGCACATCCGCGCCAAGGCCATGGGCAGCGAGGTGTTGACGGCGCTTTCGCCAGGCGAGCAGGTCATGAAGATCGTTCATGACGAGCTGGTGGCGATGCTGGGGAAAGACACGGCGCGGTTCAAGTTTTCGTCGAAGCCGCCGACGGTGATTCTGATGGCCGGGTTGCAGGGGTCGGGCAAGACGACGACTTCGGGCAAGCTGGCGGTGTGGCTGAAGAAGGGCGGGCACCGGCCGATGCTGGTGTCGGTGGACGTGTATCGTCCGGCGGCGCGGGAGCAGCTGAAGGTGGTGGCCAAGACGGTCGATGTGCGGATCTATGAAGGCGACCTGAAAGGAGAGCCGCCGGGCACCCCGCTGGTGGAGCGACTGGCCAAGGAAGCGCGGCGCGAAGCGACCATCATGGGCTGCGACACGCTGATCGTGGATACGGCGGGCCGGCTGGGCATTGACGAAGAGCTGATGCGGGAGATGGAGAAGCTCAAAAAGCTTCTCGACCCGCAGGAGATTTTGTTTGTGGCCGATGCCATGACCGGTCAGGATGCGGTCCATTCGGCGGATGATTTTCACAAGCGGCTGGGGCTGACGGGTGTGGTGCTGACCAAGATGGATGGCGATGCGCGGGGCGGTGCGGCGTTGTCGATCCGGCACGTGACCGGGCAGCCGATTAAATTTTTAGGCACGGGCGAGAAGCCGGAAGCGTTTGAACCGTTTCATCCGGACCGGATCACGGGGCGGATTCTGGGGCATGGCGACATGATGAGCCTGCTCGAGAAGGCGGAGAGCACGCTGGACCGCAAGAAGAGCGAGGATTTTGCCAAGAAGGCCCTGATGGGGGACGGGTTTTCGCTGGAGGATTTTCGCGACCAGCTGGGGCAGATCAAGAAGATGGGCTCGATGGAGTCGATTCTCAAGATGCTGCCGTCGGTGGGGCCGTTTGCGGGGCTGCAGCAGGCTTCGAAGAACGTGGATGAGAGCCAGTTCACGCGGCTTGAGGCGATTATCAACTCGATGACCAAGCAGGAACGGCGGAATGCGGACATCATTTCCGGCTCGCGGCGGAAGCGGATCGCGGCGGGGTCGGGGACGACGGTGCAGGATGTGAACGCGCTTCTGCGGCAGTATGCGCAGATGAGCAAGATGTTCAAGCAGATGGGCAAAGGCGGGATGGCCAGGCAGATGATGCGCGGGGGCATGGCGGGGATGATGGGTGGGAAGCAGAAGTTTGGCAGGTAGGGAGACGGGATGGCGCTCACGGTCGAGCAGATCAAGAAAACCAGCGATAATGAAGCGTTGTTCGATCTTCTGAGTGGAGAATTGGGTCGCCTGTTGCCTACTGAAATCGAAGAGGATCGTGAGCTTTATTACCGGACTTTGCCCGCCTTGCCACGCGGCCTGCGAGCAATGGCCGGTATGCACTTCTTTGACGTCAGCATGGCGATGGACAGTCTGGCGTGGCATTTCGGCAACCCGAACGATGAGCTAGATCTTCGCGAAACTTTGGATGGACTTCGCGGACTCGAATTGCCTGAGATTGCTGACCGGTTCGAGGCAATGTGGAATTTCATGAAGCCGCACTTGCGGGCTCTTCAAACCGGGGACTACGGCGGCAAAGAATTTCAGGACTGGCTTGATGAAATTGGTGCGGAGGACTTAGCTTCTCCAGCAAATGACTTCATCTGGAATCATTGCAATCACGCCGGCAAACTCGGCTTATTGGAAAGCTGGCCGCTGTATGCGCGCAAATATCCGGAGCGTTGCGTGGTTAGTCAGGAGCAAGCTTGACGACAACGACTCTTCAGGATCAGCTCGATGAGATAACGGCGCGGACGCGGAAGCTGGTGCAGGCAGAGCGGCTTGCCGTTGGCGAGCGGGCGGTTGAAGAGTTGTTCGCAACCGGGATTGAGGAGCAGATCTTGCCGGTGGGGGCGGTGGCGCCGGAGTTTGCGCTGAACGACTCGACGGGGCGGCTGGTACGCAGCGCGGATTTGCTGGCCATGGGGCCGCTGGTGGTGAATTTCTTTCGCGGGCGATGGTGCTCCTACTGCGTGACCGAGCTAGAGATGTGGCGCGACTTGTATGGGCAGCTGCGGGAGCGCGGGGCGCTGCTGGTGGCGGTCAGTCCGGAGACGCAGCGGCAGTCGGATTTTGCGGTGCAGCAGCATGGGCTGCCGTTTCCGCTGTTGCATGATCCGGTGGCGCGGGTGGCGGAGGAATTCGGGCTGGTGTACACAGTTCCGGAATATCACCAGAAGCATCTGAAGTCGATCATGATCAACCTGCCGTTTTTGAATGGGGAGTCGAGTTGGAAGCTGCCGATGCCAGGTACTTACGTGGTTGGGCGCGATGGGCGGGTGGCGTTTGGCGAGGCGCACGCGGATTTTCGGGTAAGGCCGGAGCCTGAGGATGTGCTGACGGCGATCCGACGCTAGGGGATCACTGCGCGGCCGAGGTTGACGACTCCGCGGCACCGGGCGTATTCCGGAATTGCAAATTCAAAATGCTGAGCTGGTAGCCGCTGCGATCGGGGTAAGGAAGATACTTTGGCTCTGTGGGCGAATGTTTGGACGCCAGCCGCCGCCACGCTTCGGGTGCCTGGCGCGGGTCGTAGCCAGCGTCGGAGAGCAGATTGAGAGAGATGCGGTCGCGCTCCTGCTCGCGTGCAGTGGCTATTTTCGAAGCGACCGCATGGGAACCGATGATAGTGGCGATGCCGACGCCGGGGACGACCAGGGTGGCCAGATCAGCGGCAAGTTGAGTGCCCAGGTAGAGGCGGTTGTCTTCGACGGTTCGGGCCGCCTGGCGCTGCAGGTTATAGGCGATGCCGTCGGCGAGAATGGCGGCCAGCTGGTCATCGTTCTGGAGGCGGTCGATGACCTGCCTGGGAACGAGGATGAGCCCATCCAGGTAGCAGATTTCGCTGCGAATCTTGTTGTCGTCTACCGCGAAAAAGCGAAAGGGAATGCGCGAGGGGTGATGGACGGGGAGCGCGTTCTGAAATGCGGGGATGACGGAGGCGCCGATGCGACGGACGCGCTGCTGAAGGGCGGTATCGGCTGGAATGGTGTGCCATCCGCCGAAGGTGCCGATGCGGATGCGGGCGTTGGCGGTGAGGTTGCCGTCTTTATCGAGAATGGTGGAGAGGTCGTTGGGCTTGGTTTCGAGGTCGGCGGTGGCGTTGGGATCGGGAGTGTTGCTCGCTGGCAGGGTGGTCTGTGCGTCCTTGGCGGGCTCGACGTCGCGGCGATTGATTTCGAGGCCCGGCACGGCTTTGAAGTGGGTAGGGCGTGCGGGCAGCAGGGTGATGCGCGTGGCGACCAGGGTGCCGGTTTTGTCGCCCTTACCTTCGTAATGGAGCCACATATTGGGGGCGATGTCGTCGAGGCTCTTCAGATCGCTGGCGAAGGAAACCTGGGTGGTTGCTGTGATGCGAATTCGATAGCCGTCGGCGCGGACGATGGGTTCGGGCCCGTTGGAGAAGACTTTGTCGATAACGCCGAGGCCGGAGAGCTTCTGGTCCCAGTCGTCGCGGAGATAGACTTTCTCGGCCGGCGTGGCGCGGGTACGCTTATCGAAGGTGCCGGTGACCTCAACGTAAACGCCCACCTGCAAGACGTTCTGGAGAGGACTTTGCGTGCTGCTTTCGACCTTGCCGATCAGGCCATATTCGGTAGATGGACGGAGCGTGACGTGCAAGTCGTTGACGTCAAAGCCGGCGGGGAGATGAGAGGCGGTGATGTAGCCCTTGACCGGAATGCGGCGGTCATTCTGGGCGAAGGCCGTCAATTGGATTGCGGTGAATGCGACCGCGATGAGGAAGCCCGATCGGGTGACCTGCGGGAATCGGCGAGGGCGTACAGAGAAGAACAAGGGATGCTCCCAGAACAGGTTAAGGAATTTAGTAAGAGTATAGTGCAGCGCGATTTCTTGGCGGCGTGGCAGGGGTTAATAGGAAGGTTTGCAGGCAGATGTGGCCGGTTTGACCCTGCCCGGCGGGGCTTGTTACAATCAGATTGCGGGGTGGAGCAGCCCGGTAGCTCGTTGGGCTCATAACCCAAAGGTCGCTGGTTCAAATCCAGCCCCCGCAACCAATCAAATCAATAACTTAAGACTCCTGTCGAAATTTCCAGGGCGCAATTTAGATGCGCCCTGGAAATTTCCGCCCTGCCAGCGCGCTGTGTCTTCAAACCCCGCGCTGGGAATTCGCATGCGTTCTCGCAATCGATGCTGTTCGAGGGTCTGCGTGCGTCTGCGCCAAGCGCTGTTCGGCCTCGGCCTTAGCTTGCTGCTGGAGTTCGCGGCAACAAACGTCTTCCAGTCAAATGCTTTCCGGAACAAAACTTCTTGATCACGTGGTTCGAATCGGGTCGCGGTTCTGGCCTGCCTCGCTCCCGCATGGGTAGGACCGGGTATAGGGTGTTGCGCAATCGCTGAGGCGCTCACAGACGCCGAATAGTCACTGGCATTGCTGCATTCGATCACTGCGCCTGCATCGGGCGTGGCACGGCATGATAAGGTTCCTTAGCGTTGGCTATTCGGACCGGCACGTCGCACATTTTTTGTGTCACGTGTACGACAAGCCGACTATTCGGCCAAGTGGAAAGTCACCCATCGGGACGAATATGCTCCATAGAATCCCAGATAAACTCCAAGAGGTAGGAGACGGCATGTTGAAAGGTCATGATCTTCGTAGCGCTAATCTAATGAGGATCATCGAGGCGTTAGCAACGACCACTGGCTATGCGTAGAAGCAGTTTGGATCGACCCCGTGGTCTTCACCGGCAAAATTGCCTGTTCAATTCTCGCCATCAGTGGAAGTGATTTTAACCAAACACTCCAGGGGGCTCTGAAACTGCCCTTTTCCGAGAACCGTACTTTCAGCAATCTCTTTTTAGCACGATGCAATCTGGATTTAGGCTGCTGCGACTGAAATGCCAAGATGCCATGCACCGGCTTGATGGGGGCTGCGAAGGACAGTGGCAAGGCTCTCGCTTGAAAAGTTGCGAAAAATGACAGCTCGGGTTGGATCTGTGGCCGGAGTAGTTTCCATCTACTGGATCATCGATCCGCAATCAGGCTTTGCACCGCGGAGTCACTGGCAGACTGGTTTCTGAGCAACTTGCGCAGATGATCACTGTAGGTTCTGCTGACACGCAGCGATGTGCCGTTACGAAGCGTGATCTCGCAATCGCGGTTTGGAAGCGAGATCACACTGGCAATTCGATTGATGCGTACAATGGCCGAGCGATGAATGCGGAGAAAGGCTTTTGTGTCCAGCCATTCCCCCAGGGTATTAAGCGACTCGCGGATCAGATGGGTTCGTGCGCCAATGTGGATCTCGGCATAATCTCCTTGAGCCTCGATCCAATCGATATCCTCGATGGAGACAAAACGCACCTGCTTGCCTACGCGAATCGTCAACTCTCGCAGAGGTTCCATGGGTTGCTCTGGTCTGTTGCCGAAGATTTTCTGAATCCCCTGATTATAGGCGGCGGTTTGCCGCGAACCCAGAATGCGCCGTGCATGATTTAACGATGCATTGAAGCGGGCATCATCCACCGGTTTGAGCAGGTAATCGATAGCGTGAACCTCAAACGCGCGCATGACGTACTGATCGAACGCAGTAAGGAAGATTACGAAAGGATTTGTATCCGGGCCGAGTGAACGCATGACTTCGATGCCGTTCATCATCGGCATCTGAATATCGAGGAAGACAAGATCGGGCTTGTGCTCGTGGATGAAGTTGATAGCTTCTCGTCCGTTCGAACTCTCCCCGATGATCTCAAGGTCTTGATGTGCTTGTAGCCGCAGAGCCACGCCTCGGCGTGCAAGAGGTTCATCATCGACAATCAGGACTCTATACTTCATCGACACCCAGGGATAACTTGTACCCGTTTATTTCCGGATTGCGAACGATAGGAATTGAGAAGGTAACTTCAAAGTTGCCGCGTGCATTGGTCGAGGTATGCATGGTGCCTTCTTCGCCATACATCTGCTCCAGGCGCTGGCGAACATTGCGCATTCCAATACCACCGGTGCGAGCCACGCCA
>Ga0073928_10011125_pt1 | contig 10551 bp, 8 predicted proteins | sample PaiPotPPA55metaG_FD_76969 | JGI IMG/M metagenome (GOLD analysis project Ga0073928, IMG submission 76969) | Iron sulfur acid spring bacterial and archeal communities from Banff, Canada, to study Microbial Dark Matter (Phase II) - Paint Pots PPA... ...
CCGTACAAGGCGGGGTTCGGTCCATTTGCGCCCGAAGTTTATCGATTCCCGTTCCCTTACTGCTACCGCTGCACAACGGGTCGCGTGAACGGGCAGTGCTGCCTCGCTAATCGCGAGCGGCTGGCACAGCATTTTGCGGCCACCGTTGACCCGGCCTCTGTCGCTGGCATCGTGATAGAGCTGGAATTGGGCGAGGGGGGTTTCGTGCCGGCGCCACCCGAATACGTCAGCGAGCTAGCCGCATTCGCTCGCGAGCACGGAATTCTCTTGATCGCCGACGAGATCCAGACGGGATTTGGCCGGACGGGAAAGCTCTTCGCGTCAGAGCACTATGACCTTGTGCCCGACATCATCATCACGGCCAAGTCGCTCGCCGGCGGGTTGCCGTTGGCGGCTATCACGGGGCGGGCCGACGTCATGGAAGCTGCGCCGGTCGGCGGCCTTGGCGGCACGTACGGCGGCAACCCGTTAGCATGCGCCGCTGCGCTCGCCGTGCTCGACGTGATGGCGAAGGAAGACCTGCCTGCGCGCGCCGCCCGCATGGGCGCTGATATCCGGCAGCGATTGTGCGGATGGGCCGAGTCCGATCCTGGGATAGGTGATGTTCGCGGACTCGGCGCTATGGTTGGACTCGAGCTGGTGCTCGATCGGTCGACCAAGATGCCGGACCCCGGACGCGCGGGGCGCGTCCTCGGTGAGTCTTTGCGGCGCGGACTACTGCTCCTCTTGGCAGGCACGTTCGGCAACGTCGTCAGAATCCTGGTTCCTCTGACCACAGACGAGGCGGTCGTGGACGAGGGACTGGACGTCATGCGTGAGGCTGTGGCCGCATCACGCACACCACCTACACAGTGACCGCCGGTCACGGGTCACATGGAGCGCCGATTAATTGCGTTTGGCAAACCCCGAGGTGCTTCGCCACGCCGAGCACTACCTGCATCTGCTGTCGGCCCCTGAGCTGTCGCTGGAGGAGAAGCACGCCCTCATCAAAGAGACGGTGCACAACTACGCGACACACTACAACCGCGGGTTCATCAGCTATCGTAAGTCGGTAACGGAGGCAGGCCAGTTCGCCGCCCTTGAGTGGTCGGGAAGCGGATCGATTCTCAAGGACCCACTCGGCCGCGAGTACATCGACTGCCTCGGCGGATACGGCATCTTCAGCGCCGGGGTGAACCATCCCGCGATCGTCGCGGCGGTCACGCACCAGATCACCCGGATGGCGCTCAACAGCCAGGAGCTCTTGGAGCCTTGGCGCGGCGCGTTGGCTCGACTGATCGCCGAAGTGACCCCGGGTGATCTGCAGAACTCCTTCTTCATAAACAACGGGACCGACGCGATCGAGGGTGCCATCAAGCTGGCACGCTTGTACACCAAGAGGCACACGTTCATCGCCGCGCTGTCCGGGTTTCACGGAAAGTCCCTCGGCTCGCTCTCGCTCATGGGCAAAGCGTCGTTCCGCGCGCCGTTCGAGTCGGGTCTTCAGGATGTGCGATTCGTCCCGTTCGGCGACTCGGAGGCCCTGGAGCAGGAGCTCTGGAAGGCCGACATTGTGGGCACCCCCATCGCCGGAGTTGTGCTCGAGCCGGTACAGGGCGAGGCGGGCGGCATTGTTCCCCCGGACGACTACCTACCGCGCGCGCGCGCCGCTTGTACTCGATATGGCGCCCTTCTGATCGCCGATGAAGTGCAGACGGGCATGGGACGCACGGGGACGATGTGGGGTGTGGACCACTGGGACGTCGTACCTGACATCCTATGCGCGGGCAAGTCACTCGGCGGCGGAGTTATGCCGCTGTCGGCCTTCGTGTCGACAGCCGAGATATGGGAAGTGATGATTCCCAATCCGATAATCCACTCGACCACATTTGGCGGCAATCCACTAGCGTGCGCCGCCGGGATCGCGGCCATTACCGTCACCATCAAGGAGGATCTGCCTGGCCAGGCCGCGCGGAAAGGCGAATACCTGATCGGCGAGCTCAACGCGCTTCGCGATCGGTATCCCGCGGTCTTGAAGTCCGTGACCGGACTGGGGCTGTTGATCGGACTGGAATTCCCGGCGCAGGAGATCGGGTGGCGGGTCGCATCCGGGTTGTTTAAGCGCGGGGTACTCGTCGCCGGTACCTACTCCAAGGCGCAGACGATTCGCCTCGAGCCTGCGCTAGGCATTCCCATGGAGCTGCTGCGCGAAGTATTGAGCCGGCTGGAGGATACGTTCAAGGAAGTCGCTGTCAGCGCGCCTAGCTAGGACCCCGCTGCCGCCATGCCGGCGGCGGTTACCCCGGATGGCGACGCGGTACTCGCTCCCCGCCCATCGGCACCTACGCGCAGGAGCGTGAGCGTGAATACGGACCCACCCCCTGCCCCATTGGCCGCGGTGAGATCGCCACCCATGGCGCGGGCCAAGTCTCGGCTGATCGCCAAGCCAAGCCCCGTGCCTTCCGTAGTTCGCCTGGGACCGACGTCGAGCTGCACGAATGGCGCGAAGATCTCCTCGAGCTTGTCGGGCGCAATGCCGCGACCTGTGTCGCGGACGACTACAGCGACCGCGCCGTCGGTCGCCAGGCATTCGAGCGCGATCTCGCCACCGGGATCGGTGAATTTCATCGCGTTCGACAGAAGATTTGTGATGATTTGCTGCAGCTTGTCGCGATCTACGTACGTCGAGGCTGTCGGGTCGGCACATCGGTACGTGTACTTGAGTCCCTTAGCGCTGAGTTGAAGAGCAACGGCCTCGGCGGCCTCCCGTAGCACCGGGTCGAGCGCGACGTCCGCGACGTCGAAGCTCACCTGCCCCGCTTCGAGCTTCGTGAAGTTCAGGAGGTCGTTGATCATGCGAAGCAGATGCCTTTCGCTCCGGCGGATGCGCGAGAGGTCGTGCAGCTGGGCCTTGGTGAGCTGGCCTCTAACACCCGACTCCAGTAGCTCCGCGTAGCCGCCGATTGCGTTGAGCGGCGTGCGCAGCTCGTGCGACATGACCGCAAGGAATTCACTTTTTGTGCGGTTCGCGCGCTCGGCCTCCGCGGCAGCCGCTTCCGCCTTGCGACGCGCTTGTTCTTCCGCAAGCTCGGCGTCGCGGACGATCGCTATTTGCACCTCGAGGCGGCGATTGTACTCGGCCAACTGGATTCTGTCCGCCCGGCGCTCGGAAAGGACAGCGGCGAGCACCATGGCCATTACCGCAAAAACCCAGACGAACGCTTGGAGAAATAGCAGCGAGTTATTTAGCGTGTCGCGGACGAACGGACCGCGCTGGAGGATGGTTCCCGCGGTCATGAGCGCGGCAATGACAAAGGTCATTGTAGCGGCGCCCGTCTGCCCGTAGCGGAAAGTCGCCAAGAGCACAAGCGGCACGAGCAGGTAGGCCACCGAATAACCGCCCACGAAAACGATCCGGCCGACCGCCGCCAGCGCCGCCGCCAGCACCACTATTTCGAGGACTCGGCCGCGAGACGGTTTGCGCAGCGGCGCCCGACTCCACGCGAGCAGCAGCGGGGTCACGATGAGAGCGCCGCCCATGTCGCCGGACCACCACGTCCACCATATGGGCGGGTAATTGGCCCAGGGAATCATGCCGCTCTCGCAAAGCGTCGTCGCGCCGACGGTGGCGCTCACCGCGGTTGCGAGCACCGCCGCGACCAGGAATTTGACCACGTATTCCGCGCGGTCGAAGGCGCCTGTCCCGCCGGCAAAGCGAGTCACCAGGAACGCGCCCAATAGCGCCTCGGCGGTGTTGCCCAGGGCGATGATCCCCGAGCTCCACAGCGCCACCGGCAACGCCATCTGGTGCGAAAGGGAGGCTGCAACATTCGCCGCGAAGGCGCCAAGAGCGATGCCCGGCCAGATGCGCGGTCCCCGTAGCAGCAAAGCGGCGACGGCGAGGCCGGTGACCGGCCAGACCGGTGATGCGCTGGAGTGCGGAAACGCGACGAGCAGACTCGATGTCGCCAGCGCGAAGTAGACCGCGCCAAGCGCCATGACCGCTATTAGCCCGAACACCGGACGGACGGGCTGCGCTGCCATACGTCGGCCTCCAGTTAGCGAGCGCTCTTGCATTCGCATTATGACTCGGGGGTCCGACGAGCCGCAACGGAATGTACACGCTCGCGCCATGCATAGTTTCCCCACGCGCGCGCCGAATCGAGGGGCCCGGCCCGGGGGTGTCGTATCACGGGCCATCCAGACAGAGGACGCCGGGTTGTCACGATTCCTGCTAGGTAACCGATCTCGCTGATATCTCCGAGTTTGTCCCCCACCCGACAGAGCGAGGATCGGTCACAGTATGGAACACTCCGCCCAATTCCCCTCGGCCGTGCCGCCGCAAGCCGGGTGGGGTCAGACTGTAGTCAATAATGAGGCCTCAGCATCCGGCGTATCTTGGGCCGCCGTGATAGGCGGCGCATTCGTGGCCGCCGCGTTGTCTCTCATTCTGCTTGCCTTGGGTACCGGTCTCGGCTTATCAGCCGTGTCGCCCTGGTCAAGCGCTGGCGCAGCCGCCTCCACTCTGAGTAAAGCAGCCATCCTGTGGCTGATCGTTGCGCAAATTCTCGCGTCGGCGATGGGTGGGTACCTCGCGGGCCGCCTGCGTACGAAATGGGCCAATATTCACACGGACGAAGTGTATTTCCGCGATACCGCACACGGGTTTCTGGTCTGGGCTGTTGGCCTAGTGATCACCGCGGCCTTCTTGGCGTCCGCGGCTACCTCTATGGTTGGCGGAGGGGCGCGTCTGGGCGCAATGGGTATGGGCAGGACAGGCGGGCCAGAGATGGCTTCAGGCCTTCCGGCAGAGGGAGGGTTGCTCGACCCCAACGCCTACTTTGTGGACGCGTTGTTCCGTTCAGATCACCCGAGCCCTGACCGCAACGACGCCGCGGTTCGAGGCGAAGTCGCGCGCATTCTTGCCAATGCGCTGCGGCGGGGTGATCTCGCCGCGCCGGACAAGACCTATCTGACCCAGCTCGTCGCAGCCAGAACGGGCCTGAGCCAGGCCGAGGCAGAACAACGGGTATCAGAGACTTTCGCGAATGCGCGGCAAGCTGCGGATAACGCGCGCAAGACTGTGGCGCACTTGTCACTCTGGATCTTCATCGCTCTCTTGGCTGGCGCGTTTTGCGCGAGCTACGCCGCGACCATTGGCGGCCGCCAAAGAGATCACGTAAAGACTACTTAGTCTTGGCCCGATTTGTGACTGATGTGATTGAGATGTTGGGACAGCTTGATGTCAACGACGGAGGATTACAATGCGTTCAATATTGCTTTTGCTGCTGGGCGTGCCGATCCCGATCATACTTCTGATCGCGCTCTTCACTCACTCTTTTTGATATCGCTCTGACCGCCTACGCGGTGGGCGCCCCGCTGACCCGTTTGCTCACGCGTTGAGCAAAAACGCCCATTCCGGGTGGAACCATTTCGTCCGGATTGCCTTTCAGTTCGAACGTGTCATCGATGACGAGCTGGCCCGTCTTGACGTTGATCAGCTGGCCAGAGAAGGTCCAAATCAAGTTGCTCGTCTTGCTGAGCTTCCCCATCACGACCCACGGTGCCCCGAGGTGTTGGCCGACGGCGCGGGCGCAGGCGACGATCACCTTGCACGGTCTGTTGCCCGCGGCGGCCAACGCCTCGGGCGAGGATTCGGCGGCCGCGACGCTAGCCGAGTCAATGAGCTTCACTCCCGCCGAGTGTGACAGAGTATCGCGAAGCTTCTCCGTAGCCAGAATTGCCTTGGCGGAATCGGTCGGTTCCCGCAGGTTTGCGCGGTCGTTGTAAAGGGCGATGTTGAGCATCGCGACTTGTACGCCGCTCACCTGCGAGGTCGAGCGGGCGGCAGCATTCGTCTGGCCCACCGCGGGGCGCGCGAGGAAAGCAAGGCCAAGCGCCACTGGTAGCGTCAGGTTACGCATCACGGCACGGCGTGAAAGCACGGACGCACCGGGCGGAAAAGCATCAAGGGTCAGCATCAAGGGTCAAGGGTTAAGGGTAGGCAGCACATAGTACAACAAGCCGTCGGCGGTGCCTGAGTCGATCAAGGTCAGGATATGTGGGTGATCGAGCCGCGCCGAGATCTTGATCTCCGCGAGAATCCGTTCGGAGCCCAGCACCGCACCAAGCTCTGGTCGAAGCACCTTGAGCGCGACTTCGCGGATGACATAGCGCTCGCTGAGCGCGGCCGAGACGTCGGGCGTGTTTGGCATGATCGAAGCTGTTATGGTCCCGACGACGGCGCCAGAGGGGCGCCTACGCTGCGGGCGCAGACAAGCGCGCAGTACGGCGGCGCGTCGAGCCGCTCACCGATGACATAAAAATTCTCGTTCACGCGCACCGTTGACCCAAAGCCATTCGGCAGAGCGATCGCCTTCCAGTGCGTTCCAGGAGAAAGCGTAATCGAGCGGCCTGCCTCTGCCGTGACTCGGACCGGCATGTTGAACCCTTGTACGACGTTGGCCCAGCGATAGCGGAGCTTGTGTCCGTATACCGCGTATTCGAGCGTCGGGATTCGGGTCGTCGTCAAGTACTGCTCGAAGACGGTATGCAGGTCGATCCCCGAGTGCAGCGTGACGTAGTCCTGTACCTGGCGCCCGGTGACGATCCGGTGCCAGAACGTCGCGTTGAGCCCGCGCAGGATGCTCCGCCACGTGCTGTCGTTCCCTATGATCTGGCGGATCATGTGGAGCATGTTGCCGCCTTTGTAGTACATGTCGCCCGATCCTTCGTTGTTGACCCCGTAGCGGCCAATGATCGGCTTATCATTACGCACGTTTGCGCGCGTGCCGATGACGTACTCCGCGCCGGCGCGCGGGCCGAACAGGCACTCGGTGTACAACGCTTCGGCGTAGTTGGCGAAGCTCTCGTGCACCCACATGTCGGCGATATCAGCGGTCGTGATACTGTTCCCGAACCACTCGTGGGCACTCTCGTGCACGATGATGAAATCCCACCGAAGTCCCCAGCCAGTGCCGGATAGATCTCTGCCACGGTAGCCGTTGTGATACTTGTTCCCGTACCCGATGGCGCTCTGATGCTCCATACCGAGGTACGGCGTCTCGACCAACTTGTAACCGTCCGTATACCACGGATACGGCCCAAACCAGGACTCGAAACACCGTAGCATTGAAGTGGCCTGCAAGAACTGCGTGCGGGCGGCGTGCACGTGGTACGCGAGTGGCCAGAAGTCGAGCGTGAGCGGTCCGCTGGCGCCGGCGAAGACATCGCTCACGTGTGTGTACGTGCCGATGTTGACCGCCACATCGTAGTTGTTGATGGGGTCAGCCACGAACCACTCGTATGTAGTCGTTCCGTCGCCGTGGCGTGTCGTTTGGCGCAGGCGGCCGTTCGAGACGTCGAGTAGCGAGTCGGGGACCGTAATCGCGATTCGCTGACTATCGGGCTCATCGGCCTGTGTGTCCTTGTTGGGCCACCACACGCTGGCGCCAATTCCCTGATCCGCCGTGGCGATCCAGGGATGCCCAAGACTGTCGTGCGCCCAGACGAAGCCACCATCCCAAGGCGGCTGCTTGGCCACGCGCGGCTTGCCGTGATAATACACAACCACCGTCTGTTCGGTCGCGACCGGCTGAGGCACCATCATGGCAACGAAAAACGCGTTCCCGTCGCGTCGGTAATCGAGTCGCCGACCGTCCTGCACGACGCTGTCGATCTTCAGTGGCACCTGCAGATCGATCTGCATCTCGCGATCCGCGGGGGCTAGGACGCGATAGGTGATGCCATTCCAGCCACGCACACTGCTATCGATCGGAGTGACAGCGACATGCAGGTCATAGAACGTCACGTCCCACCACGCGCGCTGAGGCGTGATCGAGCCGCGAAGGCTGTCGGCGTGCTAGAACACTTCTCGGTCTGACGAAGCCTGTGCGCTCGCGGTCTGCGCGACAGCGGCGGTCAGTGCGAGGATCGTACCTCGGACGGCGACGACACGCAGTTGCGACACGAATACAAGATCGCCGCGGGGCACTCGATTGATGAGGTAACAAAAATTGACCGCTAGCGCGGCGGGCCGCGATTGGCATCAACAGTCAGACGAGTCCCGGCGAGGATCAGATCGGACCTCTCGTCCAGACGGTATACGCCACGTTACACGCGGCCGGGAAGCTCTGACAATATCCCAGGCGCGCCTCTTGATTTGCTGCTGACTCAGTCCGTCATGTCAGTAGCGAGACTTGCCGCGGCATCTCGCGGCGGGACGGCCGGACATGCGGGTGCTGTACATGTCCGGCGAGCTAGCGGTCCTCAGTCGTTGACGGGTGGCGAGAGATTGCCGCAGGCTACAACTATTCCCGCGTTTGTCGCCGCTGCCTCGATGCTGACGAAATATTCTCCGTTGCGCGGGAGCACGATCGCAAGCGTTGCGCTTTGCGATGCCGTCCCGTCGTTGCCGACGTGCAGTGCCGGGAAGTCGCCTGGCGAGCCGATGACGCCTGCATCATTGCCACATTGCCCGTGATGCAGAGCCCAGGGATGCTGGCCGCCTGGCGTCGCATTGGAGATCGAGACTTTGACCAGCGACGCTCCCTCCTGCGGCGCAGGCCCCCACGTGGCGTTCCCCGTGATTTGAGCGACGCCCTGGAGACCTTTGGGCGTCACGAGAGAGGCGTGCCACCTGCGGCCGTAGTTCGGATCATCGTTCGACAGCTTGGTGGCGTGATGGAACGGATTGCAGCCTGCGAGAATGGCGACAGACGCCGCGACTATCTTCGCCTTCTCAAAATTGACTCCGATACGCATTGAACCTCAGAGCTGAATTTGGCGACTGACCCGCGGCGACCAGGTGCGCCTGTTCACCGAGCTGGTCAGCTATTGGAAGGGTTGCGCGAGACATCCAATGCCGGACACTAGGCACGATCTGCACCGCGAGGCTGGCGGCGAGCCGGAAAGCCGGTCCCGGGGCCGCGTCTCGCGTCGCCTGGCTGTCGAGAAGGGTCACTCCAGTTGGTACGCGGGCGGACAAAATTGTTCGCCCTGGTCAGGATCCGGCACGGGGCACTGTCGCGCCCGCTGGGTCGTGGGCCTGTTCGCCCAAGGACGGGTACTATCCAGCGCCGTCGTGCGTGACGCGCGTGACGCGCTTAATAGACATGCGGGATCAGACGTGCTGTCCTGGCTGCGTACTCTTGGTATGAGGGATAGGCCTGGCTCAGGATCTGTTCCTCATATCGCATCCGCGGGAACTGAGTTACGGCACTCCCGAGCGCGACCACAAGCGACCACGGCTGTGCAAACTGCAACATGATGCCGAACATTACGATCTGCTCGGCCACATAAAGCGGATGGCGTATGAATCGATAAGGTCCTCCCGTAACTAGGCGCCTGGCTTGAGGCAGGATGCTGAAGGACCTGCCCAGCCACCAGCACACATACGTCGCGGCGACTGTACCGCCCATCACCAATGTCGCTGAGACGACTTGGATCGGAACAGACTGCGTTACTCGCGGGATGAAGAAAAACGCGACGGTGCAATATGCTCCAAACAGGGCGGCAGCTCGGGGCAGAACGCCGGGGGCCTTTTGCTCCGGGGGCAGACGGACAATAACAAGCACGAATTGGAGCCCTAACCAGACGATCACCGCCGTCTGCGAAAGCACAGTGAGCACCGCAGCGGCGTGGAATGATTGCGCGAGCTTCCGGCATTCTTCGGTGACTTGCAACGTCAGGTGCGCAATCGCGAGGCCGAGCAAAGCGAATAGCGGCAGCGCGGCTGCCAAATCGGTCAGCTTTGCGTTCCAACGATGTCGCACGGCCAGCGATGGAACGCACGAGCGAATCCGATTGTGACGATCGCGTGGGTCGGACTACCTTCACACGTGCTGCTGCTAAGATTACTGCTGTTCGCGGCCACCCCGGCTGCACCGGCCCTACCGTTCTTCAATCCCACGCCCGGTACCGGCATCGTGACTGGACGGGTGCGCGCTGCTTCCTCGGGCGTGGAAGTCGACGGTGTTGTGGTCAGCCTCGAAGGAACGGATAGAACAGCGGTGACCGATAGCACAGGCTCCTATATCCTGCGAGGGGTTGCCGCGGGCGCCGTCCAACTTCGTTTGGCGGCGCATGGCTTCTATCCGCTCGAGGTAACGGCGCTCATCCCGCCCGGCGGGGTGCTTCAGGTGGACGTCACGCTCGATGCGTTGCCCGACTCGGCGGTGTATCCAGCAACCGCCACATTGAGCGAGGTGCGAATCCTTGCGCAGATGAACCGCGGAGAGCGCGGGCCTGATACGTCAGCGGTCGCCAAGGCCGCACCCGGGGCCGGCGGCTGGACCATCGACAGCTGTGCCATCGCGGCCACCCGCCTACAGGGCGACCTGGATGTCTTTCGCGCCCTCGCGACTAATCCCTCGATCAATGCGGGAGCGGCGTCAATGACGATCGCAGACCGCGGCGGGTCGAGAGATGAGACGCTGGTGACGCTCGACGGAATTCCCATCTGGAGCCCGTACCACGCGACGGCAGTTACGAGTGCCATCAGTCCTGATGCCGTTGCTTCTGTCATGCTGCATGACGGAGCATCGTCCGCGCAATACGACGGGCGTCTCTCCG
>Ga0073928_10011126_pt1 | contig 10550 bp, 9 predicted proteins | sample PaiPotPPA55metaG_FD_76969 | JGI IMG/M metagenome (GOLD analysis project Ga0073928, IMG submission 76969) | Iron sulfur acid spring bacterial and archeal communities from Banff, Canada, to study Microbial Dark Matter (Phase II) - Paint Pots PPA... ...
ACGCCACCCACAAATCCTGCTGCTTCTCCCGATCCTTCTTGCGCCCCATGCCCATGCTGATAAGACGCTTCAAACAGAATCAAGGTCACATGTTTTGGAAGGTTTTTACCACGGGCTGCTAGGAATCAGTTCAGTTTACTCGATAGGTCCTGGATTACGGCGTATCCGGACAGAACCCGATGATCACAGCGGCATCGTGGCCGCTGTGGTCATCACCTTCACGAATTGCAGTTGTGGCTACTTCCCGTATTTTTTGACTGCCTTGCCAATCGATGGACCCGCCTTGCCAAGATCTTCCGGGGACATGACCGGCCGCAGCGAGACTTTTGCGTTGAAGGCGAGAAACCAAGGCTCAGCGACCGCCGGAATCTGCGATGTGTCCTTCATGTCGAAAACGATGGAGCCCGACCGATTGCCGCTGTCGTCCGCTAAGAAATAGGCTGCTTCCGGTTTGAGATCAGCCAGTATTCCCTCGATCGTGGAACCCAGGGTTCCAGCCTTGGCGGCGGCATTTCCGGCCTCCACGGGAATCGATACTCTCAGCAACATTCGCATATGAATTTCCTCCTTTAAGGAAAGGCAGCCGAACGATTATACCCGACTGGCGAAGGTCGATCAGGAAGCGCCCAATTCCTGGATGACGGCGCATCCGGACAGAACCCTGCGCGATCGATCCGTCAAGAAGTAGTGGAAGGGTTGCCGACCATCCGGGAGCTATCCGGCCAACCCTTCAAAAGTGAAGCTGTTATCAGAGATTTCCCCTTACCGGCGAGTGAGGCTTATTTCCTGCTGTACACGTCGCTGCCGCTCGTCGACGAAGTTCAGCGCGAGAGACAGTGCCCCGAAGGGCCCTACGTCAGCGAGCAGCACGAGGGCCCAAGTCGGCTATTTCCGATGTGCCGATAGATCGACCGTAAGAGGCGTTTTGTCGAGGTATAATCTCCGAAAGCAAGAGGCGCGCCAATGGGCATCCCTACTGGGTCGTTTGATAGAATTCCGCTCTTCCTGTTCTTGACCGTCATTGGGAGCGCAGCGGGCCAGACTCCACCGGTGCTGAACCTGTCTCACGACCTTGTAGCAAAGGGAATCGCCCAGCAGAACATGACGCCGGACGCACCCAGCTTGGATTCCCGCCCGCTATTTCAAGCGGGTGTTGCCTACGCGTCCCGGAACCACATTCCCACGGTGACTGCCGATCGCGGCAGCTACTACTTCCTCACTCAAAACAGCACGTACCAGCACGCCTTGCTTAACGCGATCGCTAATGTCACCGTCGATCTCCAATACTCGGACCTCTACCTCGCGCACGGCTATATCATCGGTATTCATGCCGCAAACTGTTCGAACCTTGCGCTGAAGAACTTCACCGTCGATTATCTCCAATTGCCATTTACGCAACTCACCGTCACGGGGGTGAACGCCGCAACGAAGACCGTGAGCTTCAAGCAGCTCGGCAATTATCCGCTGCCTTCCACCTTCAACTCGGTGACCGTGCCGGCCAGCTACGAGGTCACCGGCTATGTCGTGTTCGCTTTCCGCAACGGCCAGGAACTCCGCACCACTGGACGCATGCGGGTCACGCCTCCCTTCAACGACAGCTCGATTCAGGTGACAGAGACGGACCCCTGGACTCAGCCGTCAAACATCGCGACCATCCAGCCGGGCGACACCCTGGTGTTGAACTATCGCGCCGGAGTTGGGACCATTTTCGCGGATGGCTGTACAGGCTTCACTGTGCAGAACGTATCCATCTACGCGTCGGGTCTCCACGGGATACTCAGCGACTTAGGGTCGGCGACTACCTTCGACCATTTGCAAGTAATCCCGCGGCCGGGCACGGACCGCTTAGTCTCGACCAACGGCGACGGGATCCATCTCTCGCGGGCAGGCGTCAATAACGTCGTTTCGAACAACACCGTCCGGCGCGGCTGCGACGACGGCATCGCCATGGACGGCCAATGGTATGCGATCGTGACTGCGGCCAACAGCGGAGCCAGCGTACAGGTGACCCGCAACGGCAACTCGCCGCTGGCCATCGGCGTTTCTTTCGATTTCATCAACTACACCAATGCGACCGTGGTCGGGACCGCGAGTATTGTCGCCGAAAGCCCGCCGCCCAGCCAGCAAACGGGCGCGCCCAACGAGCTCATTACGCTGACGCTCGACCACGCCATCAGCTTGCAGGCCAATTTCGGTGTCATACCGTCCGATCCCAAGCTGCGCGGATCGGGCACGGTCATCAGCGGGAATCTGGTTCAGGAAGAGGTGTTCGCGCGCGGAATCTATCCCGTCGGCGTCGAAAACGTCACGATCACCGACAACATGACCCAGTCGACCAACGACCCTGGCATCCTGGTGGATCAGGAGGAGACATTGACTTACAGCTTCAAAACCGGACCCTCCTCCGGGATCGTGATCAAGAACAATATTGTGGACCACGCGCTGGAATATGGAACGCCGACAAACCCGTTGATAACTGACGCCGCCGCCATCAGCGTGGTGGCCTACGATGGAGAGGGCGGCTGGGTATCGACAACGCCTTTCTCCAACATTTCCATCACAAGCAATTTTGTGACGAACTCCATCCGCACGGGAATCCGCATGGAGAACGTGAGGGGTGGGCAGGTCACTGGCAACACAATCCTGAATTACGCGCTTCAGCCCACCGATTACCTGTGGTATTTGCCGGCTTGTTGCGAGACTCAGGCGCAGGTGGTGGCGGACTTCCAGCAGCCTGTAGTGGTCACGAGCAGCTCTTCGGTGACGAACTCGAACAACACGACCACCGGGCAGTGGATCGCCAATGTCTCGAACGCCGACGGCGGCTACCGTCTGGCGCCGGAATCCATCGCAGTAGCCTACGGGCAGAACCTCGCGCCATCCCCGGTGCAAGCGGGCGTTCAGCCATTGCCGCTCGCGCTGGGCGGCCTCAGCGTGACGGTGAAGGACAGCGCGGGCGTCACGCGTCCGGCCGGACTGTACTACGTAAGCTCTGGTCAGGTCGCTTACGTCGTACCCAAAGATACGGCTAGCGGCGTGGCGACTGTGACGGTCAGCAACACTCCCAGCGCCGCCCTGATCGCACCGGTCGGCCCGGGACTGCTGACCGCTAACGGCTCCGGCAGCGGCGCCGCTCTGGCGGCCGCGGTGCGCGCTTCCACCGATGGCACTCAGGTTCCAGTTCCCGTGTTCCAATGCGGGTCCACCGGCTGCAGCACAGTGCCGATGGACCTCGGTTCGTCCACCGATACCCTGGCGGTGGTGTTTTACGGGACGGGCATTCGCGGGCGTAGCTCGCTCGGCAACGTAGTCGCGCAGATCGGGGGTGCGCCAGCGCAGGTTCTCTATGCCGGCGGGCAATCGCAGTACGACGGCCTCGACCAAGTAAACATCATCGTCCCCAGCAGCCTCGCGGGGGCGGGAGAAGTGCCAGTGGTCTTGACCGTCGACGGCGTGACGGCCAGCGTCGTCACGATTAGTATCAAGTAATCCCAGGCAGTTCTCACCGCCGCTAGCAGCTCTTGTCGGTCTTGGTCGCGTGGTCGCCACCGAACAGCCATCCAGTCAACCGCGGTGTCGGCATGCTGCGGAAGTGAACCGTGCCGTCATCGCTGGCGGTCAAGTCCTGTATTACGGCGCATAGTTCCGTCACTCCGGGAAGTTGCATCACGCGGGACGGATATATCCCGTGAAACGCCGGTCACGTCATTTGCAGCTCGGGTCGAACCCTTGTGGCTCCTGTTCTGGAGGCCCGGACCAACGTCGTGACAACCCCGTTCGGCAAGTTCAAACTTCTTGAACAGTGCTCCTTAACTTTGTTGAGCATGGCTCATCCGAAGACGAGCTAGCGCCCAGACGAGCTGGCGCCGGCCCGGATCGCGTCGAACCTTGAGGGGACGCTCCAACAATCTCGACCCTCTGAAACTTTGACGGCAAACCTAGAGTAGACTACTCTAGAAGAAATTTCGCAATATTGGGCGAAAAGGTGCAGAGAGTTTCTGTAATCGGGAAAGCGGCGTTTTCCTGCAAGAGGCAGCGTTTCTCGACAGCGAATTTAGCGGGCGAACGACAGCGGGATCCTTCGTACACACCAGTGGCTTATGTGACGTCGACTGGAAAACAACTTGCTGTATGTCTACTAATGGCCGCTGACCACTACCGTGACCGCTATCAGAACGGAAATCCGCGTACAATTCAGTATGATCCGGACATCGGCTTTCTCGTAAGTGAAAGAAACGGCGTGTGGCGGACGCCAGCGTATACCCTACCGCCTAATTCGGGACCAGGGGTCAGAAACTGGTCCGGGCCGGCTAATGCGCCGGGATGGCGGCGCAACGCGAAACGCCGATGATCGCGCTCATGCAGCCGTTTCAGACGGACCATTGCTGCCACGGACTTGTTCACTTTTGGTCTATGTAGGATGTAGGGAGGTGTATGATTTCTGTTCTAAATCGATCGCGTAAACACGAGCCACGCGTTTTTTGGAAATACCCTACACCATGCTACATCTGAACATCGGTTTCTTTCGCATCTCGGAGCCGCAGGCCGTGATAACGAATTCCACGACTCACTCGGGTTCTTCCGAAATTTCGATCGACGAGCTTAGCGCCAAACACCTTTGAGGATAGTAAACGTTCTCCGCTTTTCTCAGCCCAAACTTTGTACGCCGAGTACAGGCACTCAGCTCCTACCGAACTGTTAGGGTCAAGGAAGCATTCTTCTTCGATAAATCGACCGATCTGATCCATCTCCGCACGCCACGCTTCCCTCGCGATGTCGATTTCCGGAGGCTTGCTGAGCCCGCGCTCATACCAATTCTTCGCGCCTGCCACCGCCCAGGCGAGAATTCCTTCCGACTCATTAAGCAGCTTCGTCCGCATGTTTTTGTCGATTCTATCCTTCGGTATTCGCACCGAGAATGGAATCGGATGTAGCCGGGCAAATGTAGCCTGGTCGTCCGCATCTTTAATGGCCGGTTTGCGATTGGTGTCGATCCAGAGCTTGTGGGTCTCAGAGAACTCTATTGGATTTTCGTACTTCCGGACGGCCTTGATCTTCCCCATGCCTTGAGTGATTCGCTTCAGCTTGCCTTGGGCAAGGCGCTGGCCCTCTTCAGTCTCGGACCTTGGCCTCCGTTATGGCGCATCGGTACGGTGAGGCGGCGGAGCGATGTTTGCGAGGTCTTGAATACGACCCCGGCTACTTCCAGCTCCGGATCTGGCTCGGACTGGTGTATCAATGCCAGGAGAAGTATGCGGAGGCGGTCGACGAGTTTGAAAAGGCGTGCGATCTCTCTGGGGGAGTGTCGTTCGCGGTCGGCGCTCTGGGTAACGCTCAGGCAGTTGCTGGCAACCGGGATGAGGCATCGAGGATGCTCCAACAGTTACTCGATGAGTCGGAGCGGGAAAGAATCAACTATTACCAGATCGCACTGATTTATGCCGGCTTGCGACAACGAGAGCGCGCTACTCTGGCTGGAGAAGGCCTGTGAAGCTCGGGATGCCTTCCTTCCTATGCTGGTGAAAGTGGATCCGCGCATGCACCTGCTCCATGGCGACGCGCGCTATCACATCGCTATGAGCGCTCCGGATCCAAAACCGGATGTCGGATAAACACATGAAAAAGTTCCAAGTCATCGTAGGTTTTTAAGTAAATCCATCTCGCCGGATCCTTTCTGGTTCCGAGGTCGTATTCCTTACAATGAGCAGCTAGGAACGTGAACCTGTTTGCCCGTTGCCCTCGACACTCGCGAATCGGCCTTTCATACAGGGCTTCAAAACTCCATTCCACTTTGACCAGACTTGTAGCGTAGGCCAAGTTGAGAATGGGATGTGCATTGCTACGGAATCCCAGTGGCCGGTGTCGGCATCGGCGCTCTCAGTCTTGCGAAGACCCCCATGCGTTGTGGAAACTGGCTGGATCCCGAGGTTGCTCGTAGCAGTGACTAAGTCTCCCTTCATGGATCTCATAGACGTGCGCCGTCCTGTAATCCATCGAATTGCCGTCCCGCGTGAATCGATGTCGCGCCAACACGATGGCATGATCATCGTTAGCCAGCACATCTTCAACCTCTTCCTGGAACGTCCCACCCGTGATCTCCATCGCCTTTCCGGCGAGTTCATACAGTCCCTGTTTGCCGATATACCTTCCGGAGATCCCGCCCCTACCCGGTACGTGAAAAGTGAAATCTTCCGTACACGGCCGCAAATAGCCGTCAACATCACCGCGACCGAACGCGGCGTAGGCTTCGCGGATGGTTGTTTCTAAAGGATGCCGCATGCGGTTCAGTCTAGCAACTACTCCGGCGCGGTGGCGGACATAGAGAACCGCATATCCGTGTAGCCACTAAGCTGTCCGGCAACAATCCGGCTCCATCTGATTTGACGCTAGAGCTATGGCTCCCAGATGGTCAGCAACCGGAAGTTGACCGGATTAGGAAGGGGAAGTCGGGTTTGCTGAGAGCGGCCGATCAAGCACACGACCGCGCCACGATCAGGCTACCGCGTTTCAAGTAAGCCGCTCGCGCGGCGGCCGCTGCGCGTGCGTGGAACGCCGGGACCTCGGCTCGCCTGAGAGGCAGTCAGTCTTGCTTCACACCACCTATCCGGAGTAGCATCAGGGCATGCCAGCGCCCGCAGAGTCCCCCAGGCATCTGCATTCTACGCAACCAGTACGAAAGTACCAAAATGGCATTCAATACCCATATATATAAGGACCGCGTCCGCGGCAAACGCGAACGGCTCACTTGAAACGGCCTTATCGAAAGTGCCCCGGCCCCAACATCCGTCTGCGCCTGGGCCATCCTCGCCGGCGCACTTCCGATTAAGATCTATCGTTTATCAGTTCCAATCCGCTGTGCAGTACATCTCGCTAGCGTAGAATCGTTAGACAACCTATGCCTCTGGCTCCCGGCACTCGTTTGGGATCCTACGAGATCCTTGCACCGATTGGCGCGGGCGGCATGGGCGAAGTATATCGCGCACGGGATGCCAGACTAAAGCGCGAGGTGGCACTCAAGGTCTTGCCGGATGCCTTCGTCGGCGACCCGGACCGCATGGCTCGCTTTCAGCGTGAGGCCGAGGTGCTTGCTGCGCTGAACCATCCGAATATCGCCCAGATCTACGGCGTGGAAGAGCACGCTTTGGTGATGGAGTTGGTGGATGGCAAAACGCTCGCGGGGCCGCTGCCGTTAGAAACGGCTCTCAACTACGCCAGGCAAATCGCCGACGCCCTCGAAGCCGCGCACGAAAAGGGCATTACTCATCGCGATCTGAAACCCGCCAACATCAAAGTTACGCCACAGGGCGTGGTCAAGGTGCTCGATTTCGGCCTGGCGGCAATAGCACAAACCTCAGCCGGCGATGCATCGAATTCCGCCAATTCCCCAACGCTCACCATCTCCCCCACCCGCGCCGGCATGATTCTGGGTACGGCCGCCTACATGAGCCCCGAGCAGGCGCGCGGCAAGCCGGTGGACAAGCGCGCGGATATATGGGCGTTTGGATGTGTGCTCTACGAGATGCTTACCGGCCGGCCCGCTTTCACAGGCGAAACGATTACGGATGTACTAGCGGCAGTGGTGAAGACCGAGCCAGATTGGAATGCAGTTCCGGAGAAGGTGCGGCGGCTACTCGCATCGTGCCTGCAGAAGGACCCGAAGCAGCGGCTGCAGGCGATTGGGGATTATCGATTGCTGCTGGAAGAGCAGCCGCAGGCAATCGCTCCCTCACGGTCGCGGTTCGGTTGGGTTGTAACAGCACTCGCGGTGATTTCGATTGTGATGGGCGCGATAGCATGGCGGGCGACGCGGCCAGTGGATCACCCGCTCATACGTCTGAACGTCGATCTCGGGCCGGACGCAATCGCTGGTCAATTTACTACCGTCGCGATTTCACCCGATGGATCGCGTCTGGTGTTTACCGTCAAGAATCCAGACGGAAAGCAATTGCTGGCCACGCGATTGCTAGGCGAGACCAACCCGACGGCGCTTTCGGGAACCGAAAACGGAAGAGACCCGTTCTTTTCGCCGGATGGAAAATGGATCGGGTTTTTCGCCGATGGAAAAATGAAAAAGATCTCGATCCAGGGTGGCGCACCGATCGTGTTGTGCGAGGCGCGTGACGGGCGTGGCGGGAGTTGGGGGGATGACGGCAATATCATCGCTGCACTGAACGCCACGGGTGCACTTTGGCGCGTGCCTGCCGAAGGAGGAACGCCTCAGCCCGCCACTAAGCTGCCAGCGGGCGTGGGCCTGCACCACTGGCCTCAGCTCTTGCCGGGAAATGAAGCTGTTCTGTTTACTGCTTCAGGTTCCATGGCTGCTTTCGAGGGTGCCAGCATTGCAGCGGCGTCCTTGAAGACTGGGGAGATCAAGGTCCTGGTGCGGGGCGGGTACTTCGGCCGTTACCTGCCAACAAGTGACGCAAAAGGTCATCTGTTGTACGTCCATGACGGTGTGCTCTTCGCGATACCGTTCGATCCGGCGCGGCTGGAACTTCGCGGCACGGCAGCCGCTCTGCTGGAGGACTTGGCGGGGGATCCGAATTCGGGTGCAGGCCAATTCAGTTTCTCCGGGGCGCCTGGGCCGGGAACGTTCGTCTATCGCACGGGTAGGGTATCGGAGCAAAGTTGGCCAGTGTCATGGCTGGACAGTGTGGGGAAAACCCGGCCACTGATTCCCGCGCGAGGCTTTTACGTGCAGCCCCACTTTTCTCCTGACGGCCAGCGACTGGCGTTGTCGAAAATTGCACGTAGCGACCGGGATATCTTCGTCTATGACTTGCAGCGCGATACGATAACGCGCCTCACCGCCGGCACTCTGGCCACCAATCCGATATGGAGCCCCGACGGCAGTCACATCGCGTTTGGGCTCAATACCCCACCCGCTGGAATCGGTTGGGTTCGCGCCGACGGGGCAGGTGAGATCCAGCGGCTACTGGACACTAAGAGCCTGGTAAATCCCTCGTCATTTTTTCCCGATGGCCGCCGCCTCGTGTATTATGGCTTAGACACGGACGCCCGTTTTAAGATTTGGACGGTGGCGCTCGACATGAGCGATCCGGATCATCCTATAACCGGGCAAGTCAGAGCTTTTCCTAAACACCCGAGTCAATGAAAGATATCCAGCCCTCTCACCTGACGGTCAGTGGATCGCGTACGAATCCGATGAGTCGGGCCGGTATGAGGTATGTGTACGGCCCTTTCCGATTCCACCAAGTGGCGGTAAGTGGCAAATCTCCGCCACGGGAGGGGCGCTGCCGATCTGGTCACGCCATGGCCGAGAGCTTTTCTTTCAGAATTCCGACAACCGTATCATGGTGGTGGATTATCAAGTGCAGAACGGATCTTTCGACGGCGGTAAGCCGCGCCTGTGGTCCGATCAGCGCCTTCGGGATATCAGCGGACTACTGAACTACGATCTGACGCCGGACGGCAAACGGTTTGCAGTACTCCCTGAGATGAATGCGCCGGTGGAAGAGAAGGGGGATGTGCATGTGACCTTCCTCCTGAATTTCTTCGACGAATTGCGGCGTCGTCCGCCGGTGGACAAATAACACAAACTGCTCGCAACCGTTTCATCTGACATGTGTTCCACGGATTCCCCTTGATAAGTCGGGTTCCCGTCTATTGGGGGCGGGCTAGCGCTTGTCTGGATCGCCGAAGGGTAGCGCGTTCAGGATCTGAGACTCGTTTGGGATAGAATTGGGCAAATCAGTCACCCGAACTCGGCGATGCCCGCCCTTAGAAGGGCGAATCGCCGGAGCTTCTCGGCTCCGGCGATCCAAACGCCTCATTTGTCTGAGGACGAGATTCTTGTTCCGCCACTGGCGGTAAAGTTGGCAGCAGGGAAAGGTGTGCCGTTCGGCGTTGGCGTCCTGACTACGGTATGGATCTCTTTGCCTCGGTTTACCACGATGATCCAGAGCTGGATCGAAACGGCGGGAGTCTTGCCGGTGAGGTTAAGGGTCATGGTTCCCGAACAGTCAGCGTTTAGCGAATAGGTTCCGGATCCGGTGGCATTGTCGGAATCGCCGCTGATGGAACCGTGGCTAACGCCGACAGGTTGAGTTAAACCGCCTGCGCCGTCGAAGTGCGTGAGAGCAAGTCCCAAGAATTGTTCGACCGGGGCAGGCGGAGGCCCGGTCGGGGTGGTTCCAGTGACCGTGAACCCGTAGTCGCCCTTCAACGTGGCATTGCTGCATCCGTTGCCGCCCTCTGCTTGTCCGCGTGGGGAGTTGATCAACATTCCCACGCAAACGATGGCTCTGGTGCAAACTCAAGCCGACGGAGAGATGGGTAAGCTCCGCCATGTTTAGCGATCGCGAATTGGGGCTCAAGCTGCGAGTGCCGCGTTCCACAGTTCCGTCATCGTCGCATTGCACCCGCCGAGCTTGCCCGTCTTGAACTGACCCTTCTTGATCTTCTCGGCTAGCTCGATTCCGGAGATCGTTACCGCCGCATTGTCGAATCGCTTGAATCCCAGCATCGGCCGGATTCGTTGCTTTACTCTCCGATGGTCCTGCTCCACCAGATTGTTCAAGTACTGGCTG
>Ga0073928_10011131_pt1 | contig 10546 bp, 10 predicted proteins | sample PaiPotPPA55metaG_FD_76969 | JGI IMG/M metagenome (GOLD analysis project Ga0073928, IMG submission 76969) | Iron sulfur acid spring bacterial and archeal communities from Banff, Canada, to study Microbial Dark Matter (Phase II) - Paint Pots PPA... ...
CGGTGCGGTCTTGAGTGAGAAGGTGAGCATCGCCGCGCCGCCGTGGGTAAAGCGGTAGGTCTGGCGTGGTTCAAACAGGATGACCGGGGCGTCGGAGTGATTCTTGGCCATCTGTTCCAGCGGTGTAATGTCGTCGAAGATGTACAGTCCCCGGCCGTAGGTCGAAATCACCAAATCATGAAAATCCTTCTGCACGACGGCCCAGGTCACTGGAGCGTGTGGTAACCCCGTCTCCAGCGCGGTCCAGTGCCCTCCATCGTCGAGCGAATAATAAAGACCGTTTCCTGTACCCGCGAACAACAAGCCTGCGCAATTAGGATCCTCGGCAATGGTGCGAACGTAGGACAACGGGCTCTTTGGCAGGTTGCCGGTGATTTGCTTCCAGCTCTTCCCCAAGTCCGTGGTCTTGTAGATGAAAGGATCACGATTGTCCATCAAATGGAAATCGACGCTGATATACGCCGTGGCCGGAGCGAAGCTCGAAGCAGCGATGCTGGTAATCGTGCCCCACGGCGCTAGCCCGACGATGTTCTTGGTGATGTTAACCCACTGGCCGCCATCGTCCGTATGCCAAACTTGACCATCATTTGTGCCGGCCCAGATGAGACCCCTGTGAATCATGGAAGGCGCTAACGCGAAAACAACTTCTCCGTAGAATTGGCCGAGATTGTCTCCGACGATTCCACCCGAGGGAACGATCCGGGTGGGATCCTGGGTGGAAAGGTCCGGGCTGATGACTGACCAACTCTGGCCACCGTTGTTGGTCTTGAAGAGTACCTGGCACCCATAGTAAACGGTGTTGTGGTCGAAAGGATCGACGGCCAGAGGCGCCGTCCAATGACAGCGATACTTGATATCGTTTGGTGGTGAATCCAGGGTGATCATCCAAGGACTCACGGAGCGCGCGTGCTTGGTTCGCGCGTCCCAGCGAGTGACTTTATTCCCATAGCATGTAGCCCATACCACGTTTGGATCGGCCCAGTCCGGAACGGTAAAACCGGATTCGCAACCTCCCATCTCTCGGTCCCAGCCGGTTTCCCTTGAGTCCACCGGCACACTGGGGCCGCGCATATTCCCATCGTCTTGCATATTGCTGTAGAAGTAGTAGGGAATCTGATGGTCGACGTCGACATGGTACATCTGGCCAATGGGAAGAGTGGCGCGGTGGAAACCGCGACCGTGCACGGTCGTGATGCTCATGCCGCCGTCGTCGGTAATCACAAACCGATCGGGATTGGTAGGATCAATCCAGATGTCGTGAGTGTCTCCGCCCCAGGGAACTTCCTTGAAGTTCTCGCCTGCATCCAAAGAGCGGTGAAAGGAACTGTTGGCCACGTAAACTTCGTTGTCGCTGCCTGTCGAAACTGCAATCCGAATGTAATATCCCGCACGTCCAATGAGGGCGCGTTGGTAGTTGACCGCGTTCCAGTGTTCTCCGGCATCGTCGGATCGCCAAAGTGAACCCTGGTCTTTGGTCTGGATTAAGGCAAAGACACGATTTGAATTGGTTGGCGCTATCGCGACATCGATCTTGCCGAGGGGGGCGTGAGGCAAGCCATGTTCTTCGATGAGGGTCCACTTCGTTCCGCCGTCGCGCGAGACGTAAATTCCGCTGCCTGCTCCCCCGCTAAACTCACCGTAGGTGTGCATCTCCACTTGCCACATTCCGGCAAATAATTTGCGAGGATTGTGCGCGTCCATGGCCAGCCCGGAGCAGCCCACACCTTCACCAGCAAACAGCACTCGCTCCCAGTGTTGGCCCCCATCGGTCGTCCTGAAGACGCCCCTCTCCAGTTGAGGTCCGGTAGCGCGACCCAAAACACAGGCGAATACGACATCAGGATTTGACGGTTGAATCACAATGCGGCCGATCCTGCCAGATTCCTGCAGACCCATGTTGGTCCACGTCTTGCCTGCATCGATCGACTTGTAAACTCCGTTGCCCATCACATCGTTGTCGCGAATCACCCATGCTTCGCCGGTACCGGCCCATATCGTGCTCGGATCGGAGGGCGCCACGGCCAGTGCGCCGATGGCAGCCACGGGCTGCTTGTCAAAAATTGGCTTCCATTGATTTCCGCCATCTGTTGATTTCCAGATACCTCCCGATGCTGCTCCGGCGTAATAGGTGCTCGCATCGCCTGGTACGCCCGCCGCGGCAGCGATGCGATTCCCGACTTTTGGACCCACAAAGCGAAATCGAAACTGGTCTTCCTCATCAGAATCCGATTGTTGCGCACTCACCACAACACTCGTACTCAATACTGCAATCAGGGCCAAGCAGAGGGTCACCTTTCTTACGCCGATGACGGTGTGTCTTCCGCTTAGCAACGCGAGTCCTCGTTCGAATCGTTTGTCGTTCATAGTTCCTTTTTAATGGATTGGTTGGTGAAGTCGCCGAAAACGGTTCCGTGCGTCATGAATTCATTGCGGCAACGTTAATGTCCAGACAGGAGCTTTCCGAGCCATTCCAGTTCCAACTTCGGAGCTGGCGGTTTCGGATCTTATCAACTCGCTCGAAAGTTACCGTTAGCGATTCGTTTCCAAAACTCGCCGGATCAGCCAGATGTTCAGAAATTTTACCGAAAAACTCGCCTTCAACCATCAATTTCTTTTGAGTTGAAGAACTATTCCTACGCTGTCACCGCACAGGCCAGCTCGACGGTACGACTGACATTCCAGCATTCCAGCAGTTCGCCTTAATCCAATCCGTCAGGACACCACAATCGCGTCAACTCGCGCGAGGTGATTGACTTGGTTCGCGAACTCGCGCAGGTTTGTGATGATGCGGCCATCGTGGGTATCCTGAACCGTCTCGGGTACAGAACAGGAAACGAAAATACGTGGAATAAAGGCGGCTGCAACATATGCGCCATAGCAACGGCCTTGCTGCATGTCCGCCACCGGAACAACGGAACTGGGTAACCATGTCGCAGGCAGCGCTGCACTTCAAAGTCAGCTTGATGGTGGTGCGTAGGATGATTGCGCAAAGGATTCTTCCGGCGCGACAGGTTGTGAAATGCGCCCCATGGATGATCGAGCGCATGCACCTGGAACTTCCTGCCGTGCAGAAAGAGATTCGGCGATTCCACGAGGGGCGACGTTCTCCATTGATCGTTCTCGATAACTCGCAAACCCGCTTATTTACTGACTCCAGCGAGGTATAGCACTATGTCACAGCTTCCAGGATGGCGATCACAATCGCTTCCTTACTGCAGTTACTCTCGAGCGCTGCCGTAGCGGAGCGAAGCCCTGCACAGCGCAGCGGAAGTGCGCCTCATCCGGCTTCGACCTTTCTGAAGCGAGGCACTTTTTCATAATTGCATCGACCTTCAATGAGGATAATGGCGATGGAGCAACAGTTTTGGTGACCTGCCGATCGCCGGATAATTGAGATGTGACCCAAGTCACTGACATGACGCGCTCAATCGTGTGGCATTAATACGTCCCGCCTCTCCGAAGAGCAGTTCCGGCCAGTTGAGACGCAACACCCCCTGAGGCGGACCCGAATCCTTCGAGGTGGGTCGTGAAGTTCGGATGCTACCTATGGTCCTCTTGAGAATTCCCCGTCCAGACTGCAAAGATTGCAATGCTCGTGAAACCTACGGGCATGAAATGCGAAAGCGGTTGGAACAATTGAACTGGCCACAACCCAACTTCTCTCGACGATAAGAATCATAGAGCTGTGGAGGATTCTCATTGAGCTAGGGGTTTTGGGCGATTCCCGATACAGCGAGCGCTATTGAATGAGCGGCAACTTTCTTAGCTTTAAATACATCCTAGTTTGGGTTTCGTCGCCGAGGTCCACCAAAACCGTTGCATGAGAAAACGTCGTATGGAAGACGCCATCGAACGCCTCCAGACCGAGTTTATCGAGCTTCTCCGAAGGCAGATCGAAGCATTAGAACTGGATGTCTATGTTGGCCTGACGGATGCCGAGCGGAGCGAATGCCACAAAAGGAGAGAGCGCATTCGCGATCTGAACGCGAAAACAAACTCGTCTTCGGGATGATCCTGCCGCTCAGCCACCAGCAGCATTCAAAGAGGCATCGCCTGCACCCAGAACTCCGGCACTTTCAGTTCTGCACGAATCGTCCGATCGCGGATCAGAAAGAAAGTTTCTGTTCGGTCTGACCTGCTCTCGGCGCCCTGCTTGGTCCGCACTTTCAGTAGCTTACGCATAGCTAAGATGGTCGAGCAACCACAAAAGAACCGTGTTTAGTTTTCGGACCGGCTCACATCGTGGCAAGTTCGTCCGGCAAAAAAATCTCCTTTATTGAGGGGGATTCTCGATATAACATTATTGTTGCTTCGTCATAGTACTCTTGGCATTTTTTGAGCTGCCTTTATGGATTTGCCAAAGCATGGTGAAACTGTGGCGACCAAGCCTCGGCTGTCCACACAAATCTCGAAGACGACCGGAATGCGTTACACTGTCGCTCTATTGGCGACTGTAGTGGCCTTACTTGTCCGTTTAGAACTAAGTCGCTTTCTGGACGACTACCTACCGTACATCACGTTGTTCCCTTCGATAGCTTTCTGTGCCTGGTACTGTGGGGTCGGCCCGTCCATCGTCAGTGTGGTTCTTGCCCTCATCGGGACGAAATATTGGTTTATCCCGCCGGTACACTCCCTTCGAATCGTAGGCACGGAGCGGATCGTTGGTATTTTGGCGTTCTCGCTAGCTTCCGGTATCTTGGTGGCGATGGGAGAAGCTCGCCGCCGCCGCGAGGAAGTACTGTTGGCAGCGCAGGTAGAACTTGAACAAGCCGTACGTCAGCGAACCGCCGAACTCGACAGCACCAATCAAAATCTGCGAGAACTGTCGGCGCGTCTGATGCAATTGCAGGATGATGAGAGACGGCGCATCGCACGGGAGTTGCACGACAGTGTGGGGCAGATGTTGGCCGCGCTGGGAATGAACCTCGCCACTGTGGGAACCGACCTCGAACGCCTGACCAAGACTGCCAATACGGTTAACGACAGTGCGGCTCTCGTACAGGAACTCAGCCAGGAGGTCCGCACGATCTCCCACTTACTTCATCCGCCTTTGCTGGATGAAGCTGGACTTGCTTCAGCTCTTCGCTGGTATGTGGAAGGTTTTGCGCAACGCAGCAAGATTAAGGTGGACCTGGAGGTCCCCGCGGACTTTGAGCGCCTTGCGCGCGAGTCGGAAACGGCAATTTTCCGGACTGTGCAGGAGTGTCTCACGAATATTCATCGTCATTCGAAAAGCCCTACGGCTAGAATTCGCATTTTCGCATCCGCCGGTCACGTTTTCGTAGAAGTCGAGGATCGAGGCAGAGGTATACCGCCAGAAAAGCAACTTGAGATGGCCTCGGCAGGCACCCCAGGAGTGGGAATCCGGGGCATGCGAGAAAGATTCCGGCAATTGGGTGGCAGCCTCGAAATCTATTCGACCGGCAAGGGTACGGTCATCGCGGCGCGGCTGCCGGTGGCAGTTACCCCTGCCAGTCCAGCGGCGGCGTGATCTTAGTTGGCCCATCTTCCTACGCCTGCGATGTTCGTAACCTAAGTACGCAGATAATAGTTTTGCGCTCCGAAATCATCGTACAGTGCGAGACCATCTTCGGAACCGCCCTCGCGACGCGGCTGCATATTGCAGATTCAAAAAGGGACTGGCCGAACAGTTTCCCCAGGAAAGAGAGTGCTATCGCCCCTGATAGCGTCAACTATCGCGGAAGGTGTACCCTTAGCGAACTCGTCGACGTGCCTTCATGGCCGGAGCGCAGCCGTTGGGGATGTATATCGTTTGGAGCGTCCTTTTTCTTATTCCTTGTGCGCTGCTCTTGGGTGGGGTGGAGACGTTTAATCAAAGGCAGCAAAGAATCAGAGCACCCTACTTGGAGAACGTACAGCGTCAATGCCGCGTCGCTTGTTGCGGGCACTTCAAGACTCACAAGCATGGCATTCGTGTTTTCTTGGCTTCTTAGCGGAGGAAGTCCTTACGGAATGGACCCATCTGCCGGGCTCTGGAAACCTCTTGGCCCGATTATCAAATGGACGCTAGTCGCAAGCATTGCCCAGCAGGCGAGCTTTGCGCCGCAACCTTGGTTCTTCTCGTGGGCGTGAAGTTTTTTGAATATGTTCAAATGCTTCGCGGTGCCAGCCTCAGCGGTCTGATAGGCCACCCTAAGGCCCTCGCGTATTTCACAGCGAGTTCCGTTCACTTCAATATCCGTGAGATGATGCTGGGTGCCCTACAAGGCACCCGATCCAGCCTCGGCATTCTTCTTTACGGATGAAGACATCACGCATTTTCTTCGGCGCTTCCGCCATTCTCTTCGGCGTCATCGCGCTTCTATGGCACGACGCCGAAACCTGGCAAACCCTTCATCAGCTCTTCAAACTTCCTCTCGGCGTCGTCATCGCCGTCGGCCTCATGACCCTTCAGATCGGCGGCGGCCTCGGCATCCTGATCCCGCGCGCCGCCCGCCCGTCTGCGGTCATCCTTTGCTTTGTCTATATCTGTTTCTTGCTCGCCTGCGTTCCTGCCATCATCGCCGCGCCCGCCGCCTATGGCTCCTACCCGAACTTCTTCGAACAGCTTTCCATACTCTGCGGAGCACTCGCCCTTTATTCTGCGACCTCCGCCAATGCCGCACCGCCGCGCACGCTCGGCCAGATCGTGCGCCTCGGATTCGGCGTCTCCACAATCTCCTTCACGCTCACTCAAATCTTTTATTTTCGTTTCACCGTCGCTGCGGTTCCGCGCTGGATTCCGCCCAACCAGAAATTCTGGGCAATCCTCACCACCGTGGCCTTCGCGCTCGCGGCGCTCGCCATTCTCATCAATCGCCACGCACGGATTGCTCTACGCCTGATGGCGCTCATGACGGCACTCTTCGGTGCCATAGTTTGGGTCCCGCTCCTGGTCGCCCATCCAAAGTCCCATTCGAACTGGTCCGAATTCGGCCTTACTCTTCTGATCACCGGCGCCGCCTGGCTGGTCGCCGACCTCATGTCATCCTGATTCACGCCCCGCTCACCTTCCAAATCCCGAAGACGGTGCTTCCGAATTGCCCCTCTGCAGTCTCGGCGATGATGTACTTGCCTTGATCCCGCCAGATCGGATCACCCATTCCGGGCTGCGCGAAATAATACAGGGATCGCATCTCGCGCATTCCCCGGTCTGAAGCCGGGGTAAATAAGTGTAGACGCCTATGGTTTGTTGAAATATCGCGTGGGTGTTGAAAAGGTCCAGTTTCCTCACGACGGCGGAAATTTGATAGAAAATGTCTAGGTCGAGGACGGTTTTCAAGCATCACTTCTTATCAAACTGGAGGAACTCGACTGGGGCTCCATTCTCGACAATAAAAGCGACGGTCACGCCCGGTGAGTGTGAGTTGGGCGCAATAAGTATCTCTTTTCCGGCGATTTCAGCGGAGAGATCGTCCACTCGAAGGCGACATGCGGAACAGTACGCACAAGTTCAGGGACCGGCGCTTCAGGTTCGAACCGCATCCACTCGACTCCGTAGGCGCTCCTTTCATATCCAGACACGAACGTCGCATAGTGCTCGATCAGGCGTTCACCTTCTCGACGCTCGGTAGTGGGAATTCCGATGTGATGGTACCGCCTCGTGGAAGCAACTGGTGACTTTTTCACGTGAATGAGTTTAGCCCATAACGGCATCTGTTTCTGTCAGTTGTTCAAAACAGGCGTCAATTCTAGTCATTGAGAATTGCTGGGGATGCCCTGAAATTACTCGGATTCTGCTTTGAATTTGGCAACAGCGGAGCCGCGATCTGATTTCGGGACTTTTGGTTTGTTCGCAGTCAACGCCTATCATCTCATCCCCTTCCTTTGCACCGTGGCATTTCTTGTATTTTTTCCCGCTCCCGCACGGACAAGGATCATTGCGACCCACCTTGGGTTCGTGTTGCATGAGGGTGATTATAGTTTAGGAAACCAGGATTTCGCTCATCGACGGGTTTTGAGTGTAACCGAGATTTAACAGCAACCAACGTGCGCGTTGTAGAGCGCACTAGATGCCGCTCGGCATACCCATGCACATAATTACTTCTTAGGATTTGAAACACTGAGCGGAAAGGAGGCAGTCAGATACTTAGCCTGGTCGCTGTCGACCGCCCCAAAAAATAAGCTCACCGCAGATTCTTCTCCGTAAACGACTCGCGCATTGAAGTAATAAACCTTTCCTGCCTCCGCCGTGAAATGCAGGAGCCCGATGGGATGCCCTCGAAAGGACCGCACGTTCGCACACACGTGATGCTCTCCCGGCTCTACGGGCGCGCCAAAGTAGGAACTGTTCTTATTTGCCCCCAGCCATGTTCCGTCCAATCCGATCTTGGTCGTCACGCCGAACGCATCCGCGCCCTTTTCCTGAATAAAGTAAACCCACGCCTTCCCGGGTTCTGGTTGAGCCAGCGCGTGTTGGGATTGATCCAGCTTCACATTGAAGTTAACCTCCTCGGGGCCGCAGGCTGCAGTAGTAACTGCAGGCGGCGTTTGGGCAAATGTGAACACGGCAAAAAGCACAACTAAGCCGATGATTCTCATGGCCTTCCTCCACTCAGGCACTTGGCCTGTTTCAACAGACTATAGCTCTGTTTGAGAATGACTGTCGAAATCGCGGCGCCGGCGGAGGGAGAAAAATGTTCTTGACATTCCCTTTTATAGATCAGGCGTTTACGCATTGACCCCGTTCCGATTATTGGTGCCGGATCGCTAGCTGCCCGCCCATCATACCGGTCCCAGAGACTATGGACTCTGGACATCAACCTGTCGTTGACAATCCCATTATTTTGGAGCACAGTTGGGCCGAATTTCCACCCAAGTCTAATTCCGCAAAAGGAGACTAGCAGTATGGCAAAGGCCACTCTCAGGCGCTTTTTGCTTGCGTCAATGATTCTTGCTGCGGCATCAGTGGCGGTTGCACAGTCGGAGTCGGATACTACTCCCAAAATCACATCGGTCAGTAAGATTACGAAGGCAAAAAATCAGACCATTACGATCACAGGCACCGGCTTTGGCACCCACGCTCCCTATACCGGTGACACTAAATACATCAGCTTCTATGATGAAACCAAGAAGTGGGAAGCCGGATACGAACCGGACAATGATACCGTTACGCTCATTGTGCACAGATGGACAAATACGAAGATCACGCTGGGAGGATTTGCCGGGGCCTGGGGCACGAAGGGTTGGACGCTCGTCGTAGGCAATAAAGAAGAAATCAGGCTTTGGAACGCCCAAGGAGCGGGTGGTCCCTTTGGCCTCGCTTGCAACGACGGCTGTGTCAAAACAACAGTCACCATTGTCGCTGCAAGTACCTCAACTGAAATTCGCTCTTCTCCGAATCCATCGGTTTATGGCGAGCCTGTCATCTTTACGGCTGTCGTAACCTCCGGTGACGGTGTGCCGCCAGATGGGCAGAAAGTCCTGTTTATGAAGGGCACAGAGGTACTCGGAAGCGGAACGCTGAAAGGCGGCATTGCGACATTCACCACATCGAATCTGGATTTTGGGGATAACTCGATCAGGGCTGTGTACGCCGGAGATTCCAATTTTGCCGGTACAGGACGGGATGAAGAATCCGCTCGTGTGACTCATACTGTCGAGTAGAGAGAGAGGTTAGCGATTGCAATTCCCACGCGGTTGTCCCGTCCAGCTTGTGTCTATGCAATTCGTAGCAGACAGGATGGGCTGGTAATAGGGTTAGCCATACGGGCACTAGCCGTACAGAAAAGAGAGGGCTAAGAGCAATCTGGAATTCGGCGTAGTTCCACAGTTTCTTCTTTCGACTTCACACCGATATGATGCCCCAGGTTACAGCCTGGCTTTCAGTATGAAGAAGTACAGCCCGGAAAATTTGGGCAGCAATCCAGTGGAAAGAGTAGCGGGGGAATGATGGCAAACCACACGCCGTCATCAGCGGCATCCCGGTTAAATTCCAAAAGTCGCTAATCTGCAGTCGTGAACGCAGAGGATTGCTTCTTCCCCTGTCTCTTCCCGCTCTACCATTCCGGGGCACTCGGCACACATTCAGTGGCGAAGATATACCTACTAGCTGTTGTAAACAGGCCATTTCACTCTTTGAGAGGCCGACTCGGGTCAATGAGTCAAATCGCGATTTTGCAACAGTTGACCCGCCGACATCAAGTGTTCTTGCGGAAACCTTTCGCGTATTCGAGCAGCTTGACGATGTCGTCAACGACATTGTCAATTTTGCTGCGGCTAACGATGCGCCGGGTCTCGAAGGCAAATATCCATTCAACCAACTATTGCACTCGTTTGAGGTCCATTATCCAATCCGTTTCCCACGTTTTACCACCGTCGGTTGATTCTGCCTGCTCCCAGTGACCTGAGGTGGGTGTGATCTCGGACCATATGAGCCGTGTGCGGACGGGTTTCCCGTCTTCGGTATCGTCGTTCGCATAGAACGTTCCTACGCCATTGTGGAAGCTGCCTCTCACCGGCGGATCCATCGGCGCAAGTGGCGTCCTGCTGTCCATCCACCAGATCGACCACTGCCCCGTCTTGGCGTCGAACGATCGGGGAGCTA
>Ga0073928_10011132_pt1 | contig 10544 bp, 9 predicted proteins | sample PaiPotPPA55metaG_FD_76969 | JGI IMG/M metagenome (GOLD analysis project Ga0073928, IMG submission 76969) | Iron sulfur acid spring bacterial and archeal communities from Banff, Canada, to study Microbial Dark Matter (Phase II) - Paint Pots PPA... ...
ATAGACGTCGTGATCGGGCAGCGCGGCGGCAATGGTGCCGCGCAACAGGGTCGAGAAATGCCCCGACATCGGCGCGACGATCAGCAATTTCGGCTCGGCAATTTCGGTCGGCTGTGCGGCCGCCGCCTTCTTGAAGTGCAGCAAGGTGCAAAACGGGCGCACGGCCGCCGCCTCTTCGGTCACCGGTACCTCGGCGCCGTCGACGGTGACCGATTTGATGCCGAACTCCGGCCGCACATGCGAGAGGCCGGCATGCGACAGCATCGTCATCGCTGCTGCTGCGTGCCGCATCCCCGGCACGTCGCCGAGCCAGCGCTGATCGAAGATGCCGCTCAATGCCTCGGCCATCAGTTTGACCGGGGCGAAGGCGTCGCTATGGGCTTGGTATGCGTGATAGAGCATGGTCCCTCGCGCTGAGGGCCAGCGCGCGGAAAGGTGCGGGCCGACCGGTTTCACTCTGCGAGATTAACGGCAAACAGCGTCCGGGCGCTCCGATTGCGGCGGGTAGGGGCACCGCAGCGCCCACCGGTGGTTGCCTCATACGAGACCCAAATGGGCGGGACTTCAAGCAGTTAGTAGTGGCTGTCCGGCAGACCGGCCGCGCCCGCCACGCATGGGTTGAGGCCTTGACCAAGGACAGGTGGTGATTAAAGCGCAGGCAGCGATTGCCGAATCCGGCGTCAGCGCGGCGGGGCCGCGACGCCGCCGCGCAGCTCATGCACGACAACGCCGAGCCGGCGCGGCGGCGGCGCCAGCCAGCGCGGATGCGCAAGGCTGGTCACGACATCGGTCTCGCCGGCCTGCCAGCGCCGCATCAGCGCCGCGGGCGAGAAATCCGCGGTCTTGGCGGCGAGATCGGCGGCATTGCCGTCATGCACCAGGTGCAGGATCGTCATCGTCGCGCTGCTCGCCTCGGCGAGGCATTTGCGGATGTCGGGATCGCCGCGCGAGCCGGGCGGCAGCCGCTCGCCGAGCAATGCGATCATGCGCCGCAGATCGTGGTTGCGCTGCAAGGCGGCAATCTCGCGCGCCGAACGGCTGACCCCGCCGCGCGCGCCCGGTACCGGATCGTAGCCGTCGATGACGAAGCACAGCGTATCGGCCGGGCGCGCGTCGTCGAGCGCCGCCACCGAGACGGCGCTGCCGCCGTAGCGCTGGCGATCGATGGCGACCGGCGGCAGGCCGGGAAAGGCGGCACCGGCGAGCACGTGGTCGAGGCCGAGCACGTGCCGGTCGTTGTCGAAAAAGGTTTCGGCACCGGTCGTGAGATTGACGGCGCCGAGCACCAGCCGGACCGAGCCCGAATTAAGCCGGTCGAAATCGACGGCCTGTTGGATCAGTTCTCGCAGGCGAGCCGCCGACACGACCGGCTCTTCGATTGCAGCCGGGGCATCGGCCTCCTGCCGCCGAGCCCAGCGCGCGACCAGGGCGCGCGTCCGCCGCCCCACGATGCCGCCCCGCCGCGTCGCGGCGCAGCAGCTCAGTTCCTGCCAGAAATGGCGCAACCGGGCGACCCGTTCGTGCGGCAGGCTGCCGGCGATGATTGCGCCGTTGATCGCACCGACCGCGGTGCCGGCGAGCCAGTTCGGCCGCACGCCGCATTGTTCAAGGCCGGCATAGGCGCCCGCCTGATAGGCGCCGAGCGCACCGCCGCCGGACAGGACGAGGGCGATCCGGTCGAATCGGGTCAAGCTCTTATCCGATCGCGCGCGCGCCACAGACCCGCTCCGTGCCCCCGCCGAGAAACGACCCGCGGCGGCTGTTGGTTCACCGATCGCCGTAAGTGCGGGACGACCGGCGGCCGGCCCGTTCGGCCATCATAGGATGCAACGGGCGGCCGTCCAGATGGTGCAACAAAATTCCAATTATTCATTGCCGGCAAAGGGCTTGGCCGGCACGTTCTTGAGGAAGACGGCGATCGCGCCGCGGTCGGCATCGGTCAAGTGCGAGGTGTCGTCGACGATCGCGCGCATCGCGCCGCCGACGAAATCGAATTCGGGCGTCTGGCCGTCCTTCAGCAGGTTGACGATGTCGTCCTCGCTCCATTTGCCGATCCCGGTCTTGGCGTCGGGGGTGATGTTCGGCACCTTCTTGCCGTCGGGCCCGGTCGGGGTGCCGGCGAGGAAGGCGTCCGGCTCCATCGCGCCCAGCCAGTTGCGCGGCGTATGGCACTCGCCGCAATGGCCGAGCGCGGTGACGAGGTAGGCGCCGCGATTGCTGCCGGCGGCACGGTCCGGCAGAGGCCGGAACCGACCCGGAGTGAAGAACAGCAGCTTCCAGATCGAGATCAGGGTGCGCCAGGAGAACGGGAACGACACATTCTGATCGCGGCTCTGCTGCCGTACCGGCGGCAACGAAAACAGATACGCCTTGATCGCCAGCGCATCCTCGTCGGCGATCTCGGTGAAGCTGGGATAGGGGAATGCCGGGTAGAGATTGGCGCCGTCGGCCCGTACCCCTTCGCGCAGCGCCCGCAGGAATTGCGCGTCGCTCCACCGGCCGATGCCGGTCTCCGCGTCGGGTGTGATATTCGGGCCGTAGAACGTGCCGAATGGGGTCGGCAGCGCCGGCCCGCCGGCAAACCGCTGGCCGCCATGTTCCTTGTCGGTGTGACAGTTCTCGCAGCCCGCCGCGGTGGCGAGATAGGCGCCGCGCGCGACGAGGTCCGGGCCGGGGTCGGCCGCGACCGCGCGTGAGGCGGTCGCGGCCAGCAAAAGAACGGCGGCGAGCGCCGCCCTTATTTCTTGATCTCCGCCCGGAATTTCTGGTGACAGCCGCCGCAGCCCTCCTTGCCGAGCTCGGCAAAGGCGGTCTGGATCGCCGCCTTGTCCCCGCCCTTCACCGCGGCCAGCAGGGCATCGGCCTTCTTGGCGGCGGTGTCGCGGGCCGAGAGGAACCCATTCCAGTCGGTCCACACCTCGGCCTTGGTCTCGTATTTGCCGTCCGGGTTCGGGCCCGCCGTACCCGGCGGAAACACGTCCGGTAGTTTCGCCATCGTCTTCGGCAGATCGGTAGCAGCCTCGGTGGCCTTGGCGAGGTCGTTCTTGTCGTCGAGATAGCCCTTGACGCCGCCCATATCGGCGCCTTGTTGCTTCATCAGCGCCTGGCGATCCTGCATCACTTTGGCATCCTCCGCGGATGCCGTGCCGGCAAATCCGGCGGCCGCGAGCAGTGCCGCCGCAAGCACGATCGGTGACCGTTTCATACTCCCCTCCCCCTCAAGATACGTAGCACGCCGCCAGAGTATGGAAGGCCCTGGGCGGCGCAACGCCGGCGGCGGCACCTCACCGTTACGTGATCGGCACCTCGATATGCGCCTTGAACCCGGGCCGCTCGCGCATGCGGTCGTACCAGCGGCGCAGATTGGCGAGCTCCGGACGCTCGATCGGGAACGCGAACCAGCGATAGATCTGGGTGCCGAGCACGATTTCGGCGAGGCTCAGCGTATCGCCGCCGAGATAGGCCCGGTCCTTGATCTCGTCATCGACGATGATCCACGCCGCCAGCGCCCGGCGCCGCGCCGCCTCGATCGCCGCCTGGTCGCGGGTTTCCGGGGTCGAGCGGATCAGGCCGAACAGGAGCTGTCCCATCGGCGGCCCGGCCACGGCGAGCTGCCAGTCCATCCAGCGCTCGACATGAGTCCGGGCGGCCGGGTCGCGCGGGTAGACGCGTTCGCCGCCGGGCCGGGTGCTGCAGAGGTAGCGGCAGATCGTGTTCGACTCCCACATGATCAGCTCGCCGTCCTTGACCGTCGGCACCAGCCCGTTCGGGTTCAGCTTCAGGTATTCCGGGTCCTTGTTGCCGCCGAAGGGCCCACCGACATCGACGCGGTCGAACGGCAGGTCGAGTTCGGCGCAGCACCACAGCACCTTCTGCACATTCGATGAGGTCGACCGGCCCCAGATTTTCAACATCCCAGCCTCCCGGATTGCAGCGCGGAGCATGGAGCCTTAGTTTTCCGGCAAGCGCAACCGCCGACAGGGTCCCGATGAAGCGTACCGCAGTCCTGGCGATTGGCCTCTTTCTCGCCGCCGCGACCGCCCAGGGGAGCCAGCAGGGAATCCAGGTCATCAAGAACTGGAAGAGCGCGGATAACTGCGCAAAGAAGGCGCAGCAGGCCTTCCCCGACTTCACTCCCGAGGCCAACGCCAAGCGCGACGCGCAGTTGAAGCTATGCCTGCAGCAGGGCAACCTGCCGCCGCGCGCGCCGCAATAGGATAGTCGCACACCCGGCTGCGTTTCCGTGGAGCGTCCTTCGAGACGCGCTCCGGCTTCGCCTTGGCGCTCCTCAGGATGCGGCTGTCTGGCGGATGGCGTCAAAAAACGTCCTCATCCTGAGGAGCCCGCGTTAGCGGGCGTCTCGAAGGACGCAGCACGCCGATCCAGCGATGGGGGTGTGTCAGGGCCGCGGAGCCGAGCCTTCAAACAGTTCGCGGACGACTTCGGCCAATGCGTCCTGCCATGGCCGCGATGCGATGCCGTAATCGGCGCCGATCCGGCGGCAGTCCAGCACCGAATTGGCCGGGCGGCGTGCCGGGGTCGGATAATCGGCCGTCGTGATCGCCGTCACTTCGGGCGGCGGGCCGCGCCACGGCGCGGCCGCGGCGAAGATCGCCTCGGCAAAACCGTACCAGGTGACCGCGCCGGCACCGGCGAAATGATAGGTGCCCCAGCGGCCCGAGCCGGCGGCGATCCGCATCGCGATTGCCGCGATCGCGGCAGCGATGTCGGCGGCCGAGGTCGGCGAGCCGTGCTGGTCGGCGACGACGCGCAGCGACGGGTGCGTCTCGGCCAAGCGCAGCATCGTCTTGACGAAATTGTGCCCGTGCGCGCTATAGAGCCAGGCCGTGCGCAGGATCACGTGTTCGGGCAGCTCGTTGCGGACGGCCTCTTCGCCGGCCTCCTTGCTGCGGCCGTACACCCCCAGCGGCTTGACCGGATCGCCTTCGACATAAGGACCGGGCTTATCGCCGTCGAAGACATAATCGGTCGAGATGTGGACCAGCGGGATGCCGGCGGCGCGGCAGGCGGCCGCCAGATTCGCCGGGCCTTGGCAATTCCCGGCCCAGGCCGCTTCCGGCTCGCTCTCGGCGCGGTCGACGGCGGTGTAGGCGGCGGCGTTGAGAACGAGGCCGGGGCGAACCCGGGCAAAGGCGGCATCGACCGCGGCGCGGTCGCCGATGTCGAGCTCCGGCCGGTCGGTGGCGACGATCGGCCAGCCCCCGGGCCAGGTCAGGCGGCGCAACTCGGTCCCGACCTGGCCGCCGGCGCCGCACAGCAGGATGTTCATCGGCGACCGTCAGCCGTAGCGGAAATATGCGGCGAGACCGGCGAGCCGAGGCTGCCGCCGGTCCTTGTCCGACAGCGTCGCCTCACCCTCGGTTACCGGCCACGCGATGCCGAGCGCCGGGTCGTTCCAGAGCAGCCCGCGATCGTGCTCGGCCGAGTAGTAGCGGTTGACCTTGTAGAGGACATGGGTGTCCGGCACGAGGGTGCAGAAGCCATGCGCGAAGCCCTCCGGCACGAACAGCTGATTGCCGGCCGCGGCGGTAAGCTCGGCCGCAACATGCCGACCGTAGGTCGGCGAGCCGGCACGGATGTCGACCGCGACGTCGAGGATCGCGCCGGCCGCGACCCGCACCAGCTTCGCCTGCGCCATCGGCGGCGTCTGGAACTGCAGCCCGCGCAACACCCCCTTCGGGGCCGAGTAGGAATGGTTTTCCTGAACGAAGCGAACACCGATCCCGTGGCGATCGAGCGAATCCTCGCGAAAGATTTCGGAAAAGAACCCGCGCGCGTCGCCATGACGAACCGGGGTGATGATTTTGACATCGGCGATGTCGGTGCTGACGATCTGCACGCGGATCATTCCGAACTGTTTGGGTCGCCGGCCGCACGGCGAGCCGGCGTCACGCATTCTAGCCCAGCACGGCCGGCCGACAAGCCGGCTCGCGGTTGCTGCCCCGTCGGCCCAACCGATCGGCGGTAACTGGTGACCCATCGCACCGAATCTGATAAATCCTGCCGATCCTTTGCGCCTGACCAGGCTGGCAAACCGAACGCTCTTGAGGCGCGCCGTTTCGGATCGATCACCCGTTGGATCAACCAAAGAGATTTTTGCGCGTGATCGAACGAGACAGTTTCGACCGAACTCGACGCCATGAATAACCCGATGACGGTCGATCGCGAAGGCGCCCCCGTGCGAGACGGTTATAACGGCCACGTCGATACGATCGACCCCGTCCTGTCCGGCTGGATCGCGAAGACCGCACAAACCGCGCCCGTGCATTTTTCGCTCCAGATCGACCGCAGTCACCGCGTTTCCGTCATCGCCGACCGACCCAGATACGACGTCGCCGCTTCCGGTCTGGCCGGGCCGAATTGCGGTTTCTCCATCGAACTCCCGACCCGATTCTGCGACGGTGGCGAGCATGAACTCGCCGTGCTGCTGGCGGACGGACGCAACCTGGACCTGCCCGGCCTGCCGCCGAGCGTGGCGCTGGGACTGGTCTTGCCGCAGGTGGTGCCAGCAAACGCGGTCGGATTGGACGCCGTGCTCGAGCTGCTGCGGCGAAACGATGTCGAGGCCGGTTACGATCCGGAACAGGTCGGGCTGCACAACGCCGCGGCCTTCAACCTAGTCGCGGTGCCGGAAGACGGATTTGTCTATTATGCCAGGGTCGGGTCGCGTCTGGTCGGGTACGCCCGGCTCGACCGCGGCGCGGGCGGTGCCGCGGGCATCGGCGTCGTCGCGCTGACCGTGCTTGCCGCCTATCGGCGCAAGGGCCTCGGCGAGGCGCTGATGCGGGTGCTGCTCCACGCCGCCCGCGCGGCGGATGGAATAGGGGAGGTCTGGCTCTCGGTCCGTCCCGAAAATTCCCCGGCGATCGGCCTTTACGAGAAACTCGGGTTTCGGCCCGAGGCAGCCCACCCGCTCGGAGGCCGTGCTTTGCCAGGCGAGATCGCGATGCTGTGGCGGCCGGGGCCGTGAGCGCGCGATGAGCCTCGCGTCATCGCCTTCGCCGGCGGAACTGGCCGAGCGTACCTTCGCCTTCGCCCGCGAAGCGGAAGCGCGGCGCGACTGGGCCCAGGCCCTGTCGCGTTGGACCCTGGCGCGCAACAGCTTCCCGGACCACTCCACGGGTTATATCGGCGGCGCCGTCGCGTTGCGCGAGCTCGGCCGGTTTGACGAGGCCGAGACGCTGCTCCGCGACGCGATGGCACGGTTTCCGAACGATCCCGGCCCGGCGATCGGTTGGGCGGCGCTGTCGCATGGCCGGCAGGATTGGGCCGCCGCCGCCGAGCGCTGGGCAAGGTTGCGTGCCGAATTCCCGCAGCAGGCCGTCGGTTATGCGCTCGGTGCCGCAGCACTGCGCGCGCTCGCCCGCCATACCGAGGCGGAGGCGGTGCTGGACGCAGGGGTCGAGCATTGCCCTGGCGACGCGACGCTGGCGATCGAGCACGCCCGAATTGCCCATGCGGCGCGGGACTGGCCGGAGGCGGCCCGACGCTGGGCGCGGGTCCGCGCCTGCGCCGCCGACCAGCCGGGAGGCTATGCCGCCGGCGCGCAGGCCCTGCACGAAAGCGGACGCCGGGACGAGGCCGACACCTTGTTGACGCAGGCGGTGAGGCGGTTCTCGGATCAGCCGGAGCTGGCGATCGAATGGGCCCGCCTTGGCGCGCAGCAGAGCGACGCTGGCGAGGCGGTGCGCCGCTGGGAGCTGGTGCGCCAACGCCATCCCGACCAACTCGCAGGACATCTCGGCCTCGTCCAGGCGCTGCGCCGGGCCCTCCGCTTCGACGACGCGGAGACCGTGGTTGCCGCCGCGCTCGAACGCTTCCCGGACGAGGCGCAACTGCGCTTCGAACAAGCGGTCGTTGCCGCCGAACGTGCCGACTGGCCGGCGGCCGCGGAACGCTGGCAGCTGCTGCGGACGCGGTTTCCCGACCAGCCCTGGGGGTTTATCGGCGGCGCCATCGCGGCGCGCGAGCAGGGCCAGAAAGAGGCGGCCGAGGCGCTGTTCCAGCAGGCGATCGCGCTGTTTCCGGACGATCTGGCCGCGCGCCTCGAATACGCCCGGACCGCACACCTCGACGGCGACTGGGACGAAGCGACCGAGCGTTGGGCGGCGCTGCGGCAGCACCATCCGCCCGATCCGGTCGGCTACGTCGCCGGCGCGGCGGCGCTGTCGGAGGCGGGCCGGATCGACGAAGCCGAGGCGCTGATCGCCGAGACGGTGAACCGTTTTCCGGAGCAACAGGAGGCGGCGGTACAGCACGGTTGGATCGCCAATCGGCGCCGTGACTGGGCCGAGGCGGTCCGGCGCTGGGAGGCGGTACGCCAGCGTTATCCGGCCGAGATCGCCGGCTATTGGGGCGCGGCCCAGGCGCTACGCTGCATGCGCCGGTTCGCCGAGGCTGAGGCGATGATTGCCGAAGCCGGGCAACGGTTGCCCGAGAGCGCCGAGCCTTTGGTGGAATATTCCTGGATCGCGCACGATCAGCACCACTGGCCCGAGGCAATCCGACGTTGGGAGACGGTGCGCCAGCGCATGCCGGATCATGTCGAGGCGTATGCGAGCGGCGGCGAAGCGCTTGCCCGGGCGGGACGATTTGTCGAGGCGGAGACGCTGGTCGCCGAAGCATTCCGCCGCTTCCCGGAAAACCCGCTGCCATACGCCGCCGCCGCCAATATCGTCGCCGTCCGCAGCGAATGGGCCGAGGCCGTGGTACGGTGGGGCGAGGCGCAGCGCCGGTTCCCGGACAAACCGGAATTTTCCCACCGCCTCTTCGAGGCGCGGTTGTGGCTTGCCGAATCCGAGGCCGTAACGGCGACATCGTTGCAGCCGGCTCCGGCCGACAGCGACGATCTCTACGAATTGATGATGGCGTTCGAAAGCCTCGGCAGCGGCTGCGAATTCGGCGACGTCCAACGCCGGTTCGGCGCGGAGCCGCTCGGCCTGCTGCGTTGGGCCGCAGTCTCGCCGGGGGATCTTGCGGCCGCGATCCGAACCGGCTTCGACGGGATCGGCAGCCCGGAGGCAAAGGAGCTGACCATCCGAGACACCGGGGAGCGCGAGGTCTATTGGCTGCACGATCGCCGGCTCGGCATCGAGATGCACACCTTTGTCACTGCCGACCTGGTGTCGCCCGAGCAGATGCTCGCCGAGTCCTGTCGCCGGCTCGAGCGGCTGGGTCGCAAACTGCTCGACGATCTGCGCAGCGGCGAGAAGATTTTTGTCTATAAACTGGAAGAGCGAAACATCACCGACGAAGAAGGCGCGGAGTTGCATCGGGCGCTGCGAGGGCACGGCAACGCCGCGTTGCTGTGCGTACGGCGCAGCGACGATGCGCATCCGCCGGGATTGCTCGAGACCCCGAGCCCCGGTCTGATGATCGGTTACCTGGAACGCTTCGCCGAGCCGCAGCCGAACGGCCGGCTCGACGTCCCGGCCGAGGCCTGGGCCGGCCTGTGCCGCGACGCGCGTGATCTGATGTCAGCCAGGCCGGCGTCGGGAGTTTTCGAGCCCGAAGTGATCAATGCCGGCACACCCGGCGACCCTTAAAACGGTCATTCCGCCGCAGTCGCGGACTCCAGCTGCGGACCCGGCACCCCTGCCGACCGATCCGCGCGCCACAACCGTTCGGCGTTGCGGCAGATCGTCATCCAGCAGTCGAGCGACAAATCCTGTGCGTCGTCGCTCGGCACGGCGCGGTCGATATATCCCTTAAGCAAGCCGGGGCCGATCCAACCGACCTGTCCCGCTTGTTCCGGTGCATTGGCCAGATCCACCCACAGCACCGTGTTCGGACCCAATTTGCGCAGCAGCCCGGAGAGGCTTTGGACCTCGGCCGGGTCAAGCGGGTCGTTCGCGCCGCGGACGACGAGGAGCTTGCGTCCCTCGCGCAATTCCCCGAGCAGCTTGTTCAGCAATCGCGGCAACCGGCGCGCCTCCTGTGCGTGGACCTCCTGCGGCAACATCTCGTCGGCCAGAACCCAGGTGTAATAGCGGAACCCGAACCGGGTATCGTTGATCATGTACTCGCGGCCGTTCGCCGACGGCTCGACGACGAGGTTTTCCGGTGCGCCAAATCCGTCGAAATCGGTTTCCAAGGCCGACAGCAGGCTCGGCAGGGGCGCCTCGGCAAAGCGGAAGAGGCCGAGCGGCTCGGCGCCGCACCGACGCTGTACCAGCCCGAACTCGCAATCCTCGCCGAGGCCTTCGAACCGCATCATCAGTTCGTTCGGTGTGAGCTCCGGTTGGGCCTCCGGCGGCTCGCCGAGCGCTGGCGGCGGAACCGAACGGGTCGGCGGTTCCGTCGCGAGTTTTGGCGCCGCACTGCCTGCGGCTGTTGCCTGCGTTCCGGCGGCGGCCGGCGGCGGGCTTGCCGAGGAGCCGGGTTCGGCCGCTTCCGGCTGGCGCGAACGGCTTTCCTGCCACAACCGGTACGCCTCGCGACAGATTGCGATCCAGTAAGAAAACGACAGGTCGTGTGCATCCTCGCCCGGCGCGAACCGGTCGATATAGGCCGTCAGCAGTCCG
>Ga0073928_10011134_pt1 | contig 10543 bp, 10 predicted proteins | sample PaiPotPPA55metaG_FD_76969 | JGI IMG/M metagenome (GOLD analysis project Ga0073928, IMG submission 76969) | Iron sulfur acid spring bacterial and archeal communities from Banff, Canada, to study Microbial Dark Matter (Phase II) - Paint Pots PPA... ...
CACTTCGCGATAGAAATGGTAATCGCGCTTAGCGGCAGCCAGGTCCGCGCGGCTCATGGCATGCATCGAATCGGGATTCTTCTCCCAGCCTTTGTCGCTGTCCAGCACCGTCTCCAAAACCCCGTCGGGGAAGCTCATCTTGACGTGGTAGCGATCTGGCGCCTTCGCCTGAATCTCCAGTATCCCCGGGCTGTCGTCATCCGGAGTGGTCGCCTCGCCCTTCATGACGCGGGTCGTCACCTTCTCATAGGCCGCCTGCCCGCCGATGGCCTGCGTGTACTTCTCCAGGATCTGATCGGTGCTGGGCTGCGCCAGCACTGGCGCCGCGCCTATCAGCGCGCACAAGACGAATTGCTGGTAATGCATGCGAACCTCCCGGGGCGGCGTATCGCGCCCAACCACTACAATAAATCACTTGTTCACGCAGGTCTACTTTGGCCTCACCGTCAGCCCTGCCTTCGTCCAAGACGTGGGTGAAGAACCACTATTTGGGGCGATGAGACTCGTCGGGCTACGCCTGAGGCTGACCCTGCTCGCGGAACCTCTCATCCTTCGAAATTTGTTTATATCCCTGGGGATCGCAAAAACCGAATCCGGAATCGGCGCGGTAGAGAAATCGCTGTACTCGATGGTTTGCAACATCAATGCGAACGGGTCGCTCCCCGTGAGATCTGTGCGTGCGAGCCCGGTCGCAAAAGTGTCCGCCCCAGGCCCGCCCCTTTTCAGACTCGCCCCCATCCGCGCGCGCCCTTGAGCCCAATCCTGTCCGTTAGGTTAGCGCCGGGCGCGCCGCCGGCAGCCGCTCGAATCTTGAATATCTCCAGCAGCCGCGCTCCTGGCAGCTCGAGTGATTTCCGCTCGATATCAGCAAGCGCCCGTTGCATGACGTCGTGCATAGGGCCGGTTTCCTGGGGCCTTTCGAAGTTCGATAAGTCGATCCAAGTGAACAAGCCGGCGCTTTTCTTCTTGAACGCCTCGATCTCTGCGGCGACCGGCATCGATGATGCCATCGACAGGCGGACCTCAGCCTGAGTCTTCATGGGCGCCTGGCGTATGCGCGCGTTGTCGATGTCCATCGTGAGCACTGTTTCGGTGCTCGCGTAGCCTGCTATCGTGGAGGTCGCGCCGCTCTCTGAAACGATCCGGCTGCCTTTCACATAGCGTTTCTCAACACCCGGAGGGCGAGGCGTTTGAAGGGCCAACTTGGTTGTCGCTGTATAGCTGACGTCCGCCATCGCCGCTGTAGCCACTGTCAGAACAAGCACTGCCCCATTCGTGATTTTCATGCTGCCGGTCCTCATGGCCCATTGTAACGGTGACTTGACGCGGAGTTTCCTTTCATTGGAGGCGACGCGGACAAAGCGGAAGCGCCGATGGACGCCCATCAACCGAAAATCGGCCCGATTGCGAACACGGAAATACTATGACCCACAGGTACACATGAGGTCGTATAGCTTACCGACGGTGCGCCAGTTTCGCGCGGTGCTGGTGGTAGCCAGCTTGGAATCGAAGTAGGCATTGGTGAGCTTGCTGCGGGCGACACCGTTGGGAAGGCGCAGATAGATCTCCTGGCCGCACACGCGATACTCGTCTCCCGGAGATCGCTGTGGGTCGAGGGCCGCCACGCGTTGGGCGGCCGGCGTGACGTCGAGAAACATCACGTGCAACCCGTCCGGCGGCGCGCCTGCCTTCAAGAACGGATTGCCTGCCAGTACCTGGGCCACCTGCTCGGTGGTGCGCAAGACAACGGGCGAGCGGTAACCATAGCGCTCAGCAATCTGCGCCGCAACCAGTACGGGCAGGCGCGCGGCAAGGGCGGGCTTCGCGGTGAAGATGACGTTGCCGCTCTGGATGAAGGTTTGCGTGCCGGCGCATCCGGCTGCGGTGAACATCGCGACCAGGTCTTTCATGGGGAGCTTGTTCTGACCGCCGACGTTGATGCCGCGCAAGAGACCGACGTAGGTCATATGCGCAAGGATAGCAAAATTGTAAACGACAGTGCGTTACGGCGCCGGGCCATTAGCAGGTTGTGCGTAAACATTCTTAACCCGCCGTCCCGTTTCTATTCGTACTTTGTCCTTAACAACAATTCCGGCGGGCCTGGTATCCAGTGGTGACTTCCTGGCGGGGCCCGGCGGCGAACCTTGATCTTGCTTTCGTCCTTTCGGACGGCGGCGAGATCGTAGGCGAGTTGCATCCCCAGCCATGTCTCAGGCGTGCTGCCGAAGGCCTTGGTCAGCCGGATCGCCATTTCCGGGCTGATGCCGGACTTGCCGTTGACGATGTTGTTGAGGGTCTGCCGAGTGACGCCGAGAACCTTTGCGCCTGCGGTCACGGACAACCCGAGTGGCTCAAGGCATGCGCTCCGCACGACGCGTCCCGGGTGGGCGGGGTTTTTCATGGGCATCTCTTTTCTCCTTCTGGTGGTAGTAGCCGGGGAAATTGAGCGCCTGCGGTGCGGCGGCCCGGTCAAGGACGGTTAACATTTCTTGAGCCGCGCCCACCATATCAGGCCGTATACCGCTCCGGTCATCGCGTTCGTAAAACCGTTTCAGGCCCCGATGCTTGAAGCTCCTGATCATCGGGTTACCACTGTAAAGTGTAGGTTGTCAGTTGTCAAATACCGGCTGGGCTTGCTGATTTTCGTCCCCGGCGCGACGGACTATTTCAAGACGCGCAAAACGCGGTAGGATGCAGTAGATAGACTCATGATCGGAATCACAGGATATTCGGTTTACGTGCCGCGGCACCGGTTGCGCCGCGACACCATTGCCGCGGCGTGGAGTGCGCCGGCGATGCCCGGCTGCAAGGCCGTCACCAACTTTGATGAAGATTCGCTGACCATGGCACAGGCCGCCGCCTGGCCGCTGGTGGAAGCGGGCGGTGTCGACGCGCTGTCGTTTGCTTCGACCACCGCGCCCTACTGGCAGCGCTCGTCGGCCGGCTTGATCGCGGCGGCGTGCGATTTGTCGCACGAAACCGCCACGGCGGATTTCGGTGCCTCGCTACGCGCGGGTACCACGGCGCTACGCGCGGCGTTCGACGCAGTGGCCGCGGGCAGCGCGCGGACCGCGGTGGTCACCGCAGCCGATTGCCGCAGTGGCGCGCCGGAATCGCCCGAAGAAATATTGTTCGGCGATGCCGCCGCGGCAGTCGCGGTGGGCAACGATGGCTTGATCGCCGAGTTGGTGGCGTCCGTCTGCCGCTCCGATGATTTTCCCGACGAGTGGCGGCGCGATGCGGATGCCGACGTGCACTCGTTCTCTTCGAAGTATTCGCTTACGCGGGGCTACAGCGAGAACGTTGTGGCTGTCGGGCGCGCACTGCTGGCGAAGGCGGGCGTCAAGGCGGACGCAATCGCGCGCGCGGCGCTGGTGTCGAGCGATGGCCGTGCGCAGGCCGGCGCGGCGAAAGCGTTGGGTATCGCGCCAACGCGCCTGGAAGACGTGCGCGTGGGCGATATCGGCGTAACCGGCGCCGCCATGCCGCTATTCCTGCTGGCGCAGGCGCTGGAGCACGCCAAGGCCGGCGATCTGATCCTGGCAATCGGCTATGGCGACGGCGCGGATGCGTTCCTGTTTCGCACGCTGGCCGATGGCGGGAGCCTGCGAGCCGATGGGCCCGCCGCCGAGCAGCCCAGCTATCAGGTGTATCGCAAACTGCGCGATTACTGGCGTGCGTCCAGCGGCGGCCAAGATATATCGAATGTGCTGCTGCGCCGCGAAGAGCCGCAGAACGTGCGTCTGCATGGTTCGCTGTGCCCGCGCTGCGGTACGCTGCAATTCCCGATCACTAGAGTGTGCGGCAGTTGCCACAATCACGAAGGGCTCACGGAGAAACCGCTGGAGCGCCGCGGCAAGTTGTTCACCTTCACCAAAGACTTTCTCTATGATGCGCCGGTGCAGCCGACGGTCATGTCCGTGGTCGATCTCGAAGGCGGCGGGCGCTTCCTGTGCCAGATGACCGACGTCGATCCGGCGACGGTCGAAATCGGCATGGAAGTCGAGTTAGTGCTCCGCCGCATGCGCGAAGGCGCGGGCGATCATTACTATTATTGGAAGTGCCGGCCGGTCTAGCCGGAGAGGATCATATGCCTGAATCAATCAAAGATAAAGTCGCCATCATTGGCGTGGGCTGTACGAAGTTCGGCGACAACTTCGATCAGAGCTTCGAAGATTTGCTAAGCGAAGCGGGGTTCGCCGCTTTCGCGGATGCGCGCATCGAGCCGGAGCGCGTCGAGGCTGCGTGGCTGGGAACATTCTCGCCATACGCCGGCAACGGCAAGTCGGCGACTTCGCTGGCCGATGCGCTGCGCCTCTACGGCAAGCCCATCACGCGCGTCGAAAACTATTGCGCCACCGGTACGGATGCCTTTCGCAATGCCGCCATGGCGGTCGCCTCCGGCGTGTACGACGTGGCGCTGGTAGCGGGCGTCGAGAAGCTCAAGGATCGCCCCGTGCGCGGCATCGCCTGGGAAGGTGGCCATCCTTTTCAGCATGACGGCTTGAGCGCTCCCGGCATTTTTGCGATGGCCGCCAATCGCTACTTCCATCGCTTCGGGGGGGGGAAAGAGGCGCTGGCCAAGGTCTCGGTGAAGAACCACCACAATGGCGCCATGAATCCCAAGGCGCATTTCCAGATGGAAGTGACCGAGGAGCAGGTCTTGAAGGCCCCCATCGTGGCATGGCCGTTCGGCTTGTTCGACTGCTGCCCGACCACGGACGGCGCTGCGGCGGCGGTGATCTGCCGTGCGGAAATTGCGCGCCAGTTTCGCGATGATTACGTGCTGGTGAAAGGCATGGGCCTCGCGGTCACCAGCGGCCGGCCTTGGTACGACGCGGCCTATGAATACGTGGGCTTCACCGCCACCCAGGCTGCGTCGGAACAGGCTTATCGCATGGCCGGCATTACGGACCCGGTGAAGGAAATCGATCTCGCCGAAGTGCACGACTGCTTCACCTGGACCGAGATCAGCAACTACGAAGATCTCGGCTTCTGCCGCAAGGGCGAGGGCGCGCATTTCATCGGCGAAGGCCGCAGCGCACTCACCGGCGATCTGCCCGTGAATCCCAGCGGTGGATTGAAATCGTTCGGGCATCCCATCGGCGCCAGCGGCGTGCGCATGATTTACGAAGTCGTGACTCAGTTGCGCGGCCAGGCCGGCGCGCGCCAGGTGCGCGATGCGGATCTCGGGCTGGTGCACAACCTGGGCGGGCCGGGATCCGTCGCCTGCGTGCTCGCGCTGGGGAGACCGTAGCGATGAATGTGCTCTACGCGCTGCGTCGCGCCAGGCGATTCCACGGGGATGCGATCGCGGCGTATGACGGCGAGCGCGCCATCACCTATGCGCAGTTCGCCGAGCGCGTGGCGCGGGTGGCCAACGCATTGCGCGAGATGGGCGTCCGCCGCGGCGATCGCGTCGCCGTGCTGATGCTGAACTCGGTACGCTACTTCGAGTTGTACCACGCCACCGCACTGGCCGGCGCCATCATCGTGCCGCTCAACATTCGCTGGAATCAGCCGGACATCGTGTTCTCGCTCGCCGATTCCGGCAGCCGCGTGCTCGTGGTGGACGATTATTTCGCGCGCATGCAGCCTGCTTTGAGTGCTGCTCTGCCAGAGCTAACGTATCTGTTTGCCGGCAACGGGCCGTGCCCGGCGGGCATGATGGATTATGAAGCGCACGCCTCAGCCGCCTCCTCGGTTTTCCCCGAAGAACCCGACCCCGACGAAGACGATCTGGTCGGGCTGTTCTACACCAGCGGCACGACGGGCGGACCCAAGGGCGTGATGCTGACGCACAAAAACGTGTGCGCCAACGCGCTGTTTTCGACCGTGGTGATGGCCATCTCGCCCGACTGGATCTATCTCCACGCCGCGCCCATGTTCCACCTGGCTGACGCCGGCATTGTGTATTCGGTGGTGATGCAGGGGGGGGCAAATTGTTTTCTTCCGGCGTTCGATCCGGAGGCGTGCCTGCGCGCCATTCAGCAGTATCGCGTCACCTGCACCGTGCTGTTGCCGACCATGCTGAATTTCCTGTTGAATCATCCGGCGATCGATCAGTACGATACATCGAGTCTCCGCACGGTGCTGTACGGCGCGTCGCCCATGCCGCTCGATATCCTGCGGCGCGCGCAGGCGAGGCTGAAGTGCCAGTTCGGCCAGGCGTACGGCTTGACGGAAGCGAGTCCGGTGCTGACGTTTCTCGCACCTGAGGATCACATCTTCGATGGCGCGGACGAGCAGTTTGCGCCCGTGAAATCGGCGGGCCGGCCGGTGCTGGGTGTCGAGGTGCGCGTGGTGGACGCGATGGATCGCGAGGTCCCGGTGGGCGAGGTCGGCGAAGTCGTGGCGCGCGGCGCCAACGTCATGAAGGGCTACTGGAACCAGCCGGCCATCACGGCGGACACGCTGCGCGGCGGCTGGCTGCACACGGGCGATATGGGTGCGTTTGATGCGCGCGGCTATCTCTACATTCTCGATCGCAAGAAAGACATGATCAAGCCGGGCGGCGAGAACGTGTACTCGCCTGAAGTCGAGTCTGTGATTGCGTCGCATCCTGACGTGTTGGAAGTGGCCGTGATCGGCGTGCCCGACGAGCAGTGGACCGAGGCGGTGAAGGCGGTGGTCGTGCGGCGCCCCGGCGGCACGGTGACCGAGCGCGAGCTGATCGACTATTGCCGCACGCGCATGACGCACTTCAAGTGTCCGCGGACGGTCGACTTCATGGAGTCGCTGCCCAAGGGAGGCACCGGGAAGCTGCAGAAGAACGTGCTGCGGGAGCAGTATCGTGCGAAGGCCGTGGCGGCGAAGGAAGGCTAAGAGCTCCGCAGCATCACCGCCTCATTGGCCGACACTACTAGGTCGACGAACACCCGCGCCCCGAATGGAGTGTGGCTGCCGGCCCGTCGCATGATGCCGCCGCAAGACGCCTCCAGCGCTGCGTAAACCTTCATCATCTGCCCGACGGTGGGTCGCCGCTTCTCCCGAACCAACGCGTTGCACAACTCGCGAAAAAGTCCCTCCAGTGTCCCGTTATGGATGTACACATCGGTCCCGCCCAGGTCGCTCAAAGACTTTTGGATACGCGGGGCATCCGACTCAAACACGAACCAAGTGTGCCGCGCAGGATGCTCCATCGCCGCCATCACCGTCATACCGAGTTCGAAGGGCATGTTGAAGCGCGGTGTGCGCGGCCGGCGCAGGTCCAGTTCGACGCGCGACAGATCGTGGATCGAGTAACGGCAACTTCGAATCAGTGCCGCGATCCGGTCCAGCCGGCGCTCTCCACCCGGTATTTCCAACGTGGTCCTTGGCGCCAGCCCGAACGAACACAGGCCGGCAATGTAGCCCAAGTACAATTTGCGGAATCGCTCGTCGTATGGAAAGTTGAGAAAGACGGCCAGCGGGTTCGGGTCAGGATACGCGGGCCTTTGCTGCGGATCGTCTGCGCTTTGCGGACCCACCGTTCTTGACTGCCTTTCCCGCCGCGGCCTCCTGTTCCCGCTGGTGCTTGACGATGGCGGCGACCATCGCCTGGATCTCCTTGGTGCGGGCCGGGGAAACGCCCATCATCCGGGCAACTTCCTCGGTGGTCGGGAACGGAGTTCGGATGACGACTGGCTTCCGCATGAGTGTGTCTCTGGTTGCAGTATAGCGCAGGCCGAGTGAAGGGCGCGACATTCTACACTGGTAACATGCAACTGGAACCGCCGCGCGGCATGCGCGACTTTTATCCCGAAGACCTACCGCTGCGCGACCGCATCTTCGCGGCCTGGACCGAAGCGTCCACCCGGCATGGCTTCCTGCGCTTCGAAGCGCCCGTGGTGGAGACGTTCGAGCTGCTGGCACGCAAAGCCGGCGAAGAAGTCGCGCAGCAGATCTACCACTTCGAGGACAAGTCACAACGGCAGCTCGCCCTGCGCCCCGAGTTGACGCCATCGCTCGTGCGCATGATCGCGGCGCGCCCGCAGGACATCGTGTTTCCCGCCAAGTGGTGGACCATCGGGCAGTGCTTTCGCTACGAGCGCATGACCCGCGGCCGCAAGCGCGAGCACTTCCAGTGGAACCTGGATGTCATCGGCGAGCCTTCCGTGCTGGCGGAGGCGTGGGTGCTGGCGGCGGTGACACATGCCCTGCGCGCGCTCGGCCTCGGACCGCAGGATGTGCGCATCCACATCAACAACCGACAGGTGGTCGCGCATCTGTTGTGCGAGCTGGGCGTGCCGCGCGAGCAGCACGTGGATGTCTTCATGGTGCTCGATAAAAAAGGCAAGATCCCTCCCGAGGCGTTGCGCGAAATGCTGGTCGAAAAAGGCCTGGCCGCGCGCACGGCCGACGAAGTTATGGACCATCTCGGCCAGCAGAGCGCGGACGATTTGGCCTCCGGGCCGCTGGCCGCGAGTCCCGCCGCGGCCGACGTCCGCCAACTGCTCGAACTGGCGGATGCGCTAGGATTCCGCGATTACGTGGTGTTCGATTCGGGCGTCGTGCGCGGGCTTTCGTACTACACAGGCACCGTCTTTGAAAGCTTCGACGCCGAGCGGCGGTTCCGCGCCATCTTCGGGGGGGGGCGGTACGATAACCTGTTCGCCGATATGACGGGCGTGAGCCGGCCCGCGGTGGGCATGGGCTTCGGCGACGTGGTGATCGCCGAAATCCTCGCGGATCGCGGCGCTGCGCCGGCCAAACCCGGCGTCGAGGTGTGCGTCGGTATGTTCGAAGCGGCCCTCAGCCAGCAAGCCGCGCGCGTGGCCGCCGGATTGGTGGCGGCGGGCATTCCCACCGACCTGGCTTTCGCCGCCGCCAAGCCGGGCAAGCTCTTCGCTTATGCGGATCGTCGCGGCGCAAGATTCACCGTGTTTCTAGCACCCCAAGAGCTGCGCGAAGGAGCCGCGGTAGTCAAGGAAATGGCCACAGGAGAGCAGGCGGTCGTGCCCTTGGACGCCTTAGCAGAATGGCTGAAGGCGCGCGCGTCATGACATCGCACCCCTACTACTCGTGAACATAATCGCGGTCCACCACCAGCGTCACATCGTGCCCGTGCCGACGAGCGCCGCAATCACCAGCCCGCACAGCGCCTTCCCTGGTATGGGCGTCCCATTGCTGAGACTGCTCTGGTATTCAGTAGCGCGTGCGGGCGTGTTCGCTTTGCAGCAGTGTGTTAACTCACGCGAGGCGCATGGCGGCCGGAATAATGGCGGTCAGGCGGACTTCGGTAGAGGCAACGGAATAGAAAAACAGGTAGCGGCCCGCTATGAAGTAGCGATACCCACGCATTAAACCGCGTCGCCGGATCGGATACATTCGCGGATGGGTTGACAACAAATCAATCGAACGTGTTGCTCGATTTTGGACGTCAACCGGAAGCTGTTCGAAGGTCTCGAGGAACGTCCCGCCGACGAGGACGGTCAAAGGTGGTTCCGGCGCTTTACTTCTTCCCAGGTTGTGAAGCGTCCCTCGGCGAAATCACGCTCTGCTCGTTCCACCTGAGCGACCAAGGAGTCTCGATGTGCTTCTTCACATCGCTCTACGAAAGCCTCGATGCTGTCGTGGGCGTGAATCAAATCGGCCAGAGCTTTGCCAACATCGCCCTTATAGTCTTGGGCGAGGTCAGTGAGGATTTGGTCGGTTTCTTCATCGAAATCGATTTGCCTATGCACCATATGCGGTCAGGATAGCATGAGCTATGTCAGACTTGACCAGCACCATAAGTCCGCGGCAATGGCACAACTGAAAATAGTGCCCTGCGTCATCAGTCCTTTTCGCGGATATGCCCGCGTGCCGGACCCGAGAGCATCAGCGGCAGATGAGCCACCGCAACACATAACGTCAGGTAGCCGTTGACCCGACGATTCGCCGTCCCTCTACATAATCGCCGTGGGCGGCGCCGGCTCATCCGGACTCCCCGCATTCCGGAGCGGCACCTGCACCATTACCACCATTAACACCGCCAGCGCCAGCAACGCCACGAAGATCGGCGCGGTCCACTTCACCAGCGTCACATCGTGCCCCGTGCCCACCAGCCCCGCAATCACCAACCCGCACAGCGCCTCCCCGGCAATCAACCCCGAGGCCGTCAGCACGCCCGCGTTTTCTACGCGCGCTTTCTGCGCTTCATTGAACCCGCGCCCATCGCGCAGCTTGTCCGTCATCCACCGCACCAGCCCGCCGATGAAAATCGCGAACGTCGTCCCCAGCGGCAAGTACATGCCGACCGAAAACAACATCGGGCTGCGCACCTCCACCATGATCAGCGCGAAGCCCATCAGAATGCCCACCACCACCAGTGGCCACGCCATGTCACCGCCCACGATGCCCTTGGCCAGCATCGCCATCAAACCGGCCTGTGGCGCGGGCAGGTTCGCGCTGCCGAAGTGATACGCCTTGTCCAGCACTGCCAGCGGAACGAATAGCACCAGCGACGCCACGATGATACCCAACATATCGCCCATCTGCATCTTGGCCGGCGTGCCACCCAGGATGTGCCCGACTTTGAGGTCCTGCAGCATCTCACCGGCCACCGCCGACGATACGCATA
>Ga0073928_10011137_pt1 | contig 10541 bp, 8 predicted proteins | sample PaiPotPPA55metaG_FD_76969 | JGI IMG/M metagenome (GOLD analysis project Ga0073928, IMG submission 76969) | Iron sulfur acid spring bacterial and archeal communities from Banff, Canada, to study Microbial Dark Matter (Phase II) - Paint Pots PPA... ...
ACCCGCCGCTACTCACTTGTACTGCACGCCGTCCTTGATGACGTGCGCTACATTTTGTAAAAGGCCCAGATCGGCAAGCACGTCTCCTTTCACCAGAATCACATCTGCGTGGAAGCCGGGCCGCAGCGCGCCGAGGTCGGGGGCCAGCAGGAAGATGTTTTGTCGTGTCGCACGCGTTGAGTTCATCACCGTACTCGATTTGAGCGGGCGCTTGCCCGCCCCCTCAGACGGACAGGTGCAGTAACCTGGCCGCAGTTCCTCCGTAGATCTTGTCGAGCGTGGCCGCAGGCAAATTAAGGTGGACCTGTGGGGAAAAGAATCCGAATTAGTTGTCCTGGGCACCCTGACGCACCCACTGCTCGATCAGATGCAACTCCTGGGCGCTCAAAGGACGGCCATAGCTGGGCATTTGTTTGCCAGCAGGTGGTTTCGGAGAAACCTTCTGCAACAAAAAACTGTGCGCGGGGTCTTTCGGTTTGATCAGCATTTCGTCGCCCGATTCGCCGCTCTTCTGATTCACCAGCGCCGAGTAGGCTTCCGTGGTCGCCATATTTAGGCCGGGCCACTGCTGCGTATCGTAGTGACACGCGGCGCAGTGATCCTGTAGTACCGGCAGCACGTCGCGACCGAACGAGACAGCGTCGGCGGGGCAAGGAGCCTTCGCGGCCTTGGAGCCTGCAGTCTCCTGTGCGGCGCTGAAAAGGCAGCCGCTCAACAATGCGAGCAGCCCCAGCAAACCAGCCCTTTTTTTCATATCGTAAGCTCCGTTACGCCTGGTGATGTTCCGGATGGGTGCAGCCCTTGAATTCCGCAACGTAGGTATTACCTTTGTACCCTAGGTCATCTAACAAACCTTGAGGAGACGTGTAATAGCCGCGAACGGTCCACTCGCGGATGCGGTTGAAGAACTCCCTGGCCGGCTCAGGACCCGAGGCGTTTCCCGAAGTTAGTTCGTTGAGAAATGCGACCCGTTGCGAAGGGGAAAGCTGCGCGAACAGTTTACCCTGGCGTTGCGTGCACAAATCGCGGAAGCGTTCCGCCTCGGCGCGCGCGGCATCGTGGCTCTTTTCATCAAGCCAGATCATCAGGTCGGCATATTCATCAGCGCGCGCGTCTAAAGCCCCCGGCGTGTTCGTCACCGGAACAATCGTATCGGCAAGGGCGGACACGTCGGCATACTGCTCGGCGGTAAAAAACAATGGCGCAAAATTCGGATCCTTGGGGAGAAGCGGGGCCGATCTTCGCTCCGCAGGCCGCTTCATATCCTGGGTGGCCTGTTGCATCGGGTTGGTGCCGTCCTGTTGCTGAAAAGCTGCAGGTTGCAGTAAGGCCGACGGATTGCGGATTGCGGCCCCTATCATCACCAAGCCGCTCAACATGCTCCGGCGGGGCTGCTGCATTTGGGCCATATCGTGACCCATGCCGGAATCATCACGGGCATCTTCGGACGCTCCCCGGTCGGGGTACTTCAGGGCGGCCGCTTCCAACTGCTGACTCAAGTAACGCCGGCTGGCTCCGGCATCCTTCGCTGGTGCTTTGGCGCCGGTCTGTTGGACGGTGACCCAACCATTGAAACCAGACTGGCACAGCGCTTCCATCACCGGCCGCAATTGCAGCGAACCTTTGCCTACCGGAAGATCACGCCAGTTACCGCCTGTTTTTTCTCCGTCTCGCAAGTGGACGTGAATCAACCGCGGGCCGTAAGCTTGAATCATGGGAACCGGATCGATGCCGGTTTGGGCGAAGTATTCGGTATCGAAACAGAATTTCGTATAGCGGCTGTCGGAGGTGGCGATAATCTTGCGCACGTCGGCGGCTTCGGCCTCGTGAAAACGGTATGCGCAGTGCAGCCCCGTCTCCTCAAAGACCAGGGCTCCCGCCTCAGCCAGGTTCGTGGAGTACGTGTGGAAGTTCAATGGAGTCCGCTCCGCCGCGCCCCAATCTCCTTCGATGACAAGGGCGCCCGCCCCCACTTGCTCCAGGACACGTGCCAGCAGGACGGAACGGCTGATGTTCTTGAGGCGCTGTTCGCGATCGGCAAAGTTGCCCCGCAGCGCCACCGTGACTAGTCCGAGGCCGTGACGCTGGAGCAGGCTCTTGAGCTCGGCCGGCCGTTCGCGGTAGGGCCAGATCTGATCGTCGGTGGCTTCTACCCATTCATACCCTGCGGCTGAAATCCCGGCCAGAGCTTTCTCCAGGGAGGCGGCGTCCTCGCTCCAAACTGCTGTGGAGCATGCCAGCTTCAGGCCGCGGCCGGCGGTGCTGGGCGAGTGAAAGCCTGGGGCGCGCGGCGCGGCAGGCGAAGCAATGGCGGTGCTCGCGGCAGCCGCGGCTACCGCACTGGATTTCAGAAACTCGCGGCGATTGAATGGACTCACAAGAACCTCCTGAAACAGGCACGTCGGGACTTGCGTAACTGATATCTGATATCCAAGATCGACTTTCTGTCAAGTGCTTTCGTCTTTTCCACAGCAGAATCAAGTCAACCCAGCGGCATACGGCAGTGTTTCCGCAGAAATGCGATGTTGATTATCGTGCTCTTCGTGCTCTGGCGCAGGTCGGCGGGGTTACGATGGTGAGTCTCGAACACGTACCAGCCCTCGTATCCAATCTTATTGAACTCCTCCAGAGCCGTGCTCCAGTTAATTTCCCTAGGTTGCTCAATTAAAAAGCCATCGTTCTTCACGTGTACTTGGCAAATATGACTCTTGCCTAGCAGGCTAATGCCTGGGACCGCTTCCCGAGTATGGCCGTATTCAGCCATATTGAGCACGTCATAGTAGACTTGAACGCTGCGATGGCCTACCCAGTTCACGAGCTTGAGGTGATCCGCAGGACTCAGCGATGTCTCTAGACCTAAAATAATGCTGGCGTCCGCAGCCCGGCTGGCCACCTCGCGAAGAACCTCGACCGCCGATCCGTATGAGGACTCTTGGCTCAGGTCAGGAACATCCTCTCCATAAGCTGCGATCAGAACCGTGCGGACGCCCAGTATTTCGCCCGCTTGAATCGACTGATTCAGGTTGTCACGCGCCCGGGGTGAACTGAAGTTGACCCCCCTGTCCCAGACGCCGGCAAGCGACGGAATCATCATGCCCCAGCGGTCGGCTTCGTGTTTATAGCGGCGGACCGTGTCCCAGTCCCGCAGGCTGGGCTCGCCACCTGTGGCTTGCAGTTCGATGCCCATCAGTCCGGGGATCTGGCGCGCCGGCCGGAAGACGTTTATATCGCCAAGCATGCCCACGCTGGCGATACGATGGCCGATCTTGAGGGGAATGCGCCGGCCGGATACGCGCTCGGACGAAGCCGGTTGCTCCACCTCTCCCAAAGAAGAAGCCGCTGCGCTGGCCACTAGACCGGCCAGACATTCGCGCCGGGTAGTGTTACCAACTCTAAACATTGTGCTTGCGGACTTCCTCAGCCAAATGCGTGATGTTTCGCATTGTCATTGTCAGAATCGTCAGCGTCGGATTGGTAATGCCGCTGGTGCAATGGATTGAGCCATCCGCCAGGACCAGATTGGGGACATCATGGGCTTGTCCCCAGCGATTGGTGACAAATTTTTTCAGATCATCTCCCATGCGGCATGTCCCCTGCTCGTGGATATTGGCTCCGGCAACTGCCGGTGCCGTGGAGTAGCTGTTTACTTTGCCCCCGGCGGCTTCAATCAGCTCGATGCCCCGGCGTACCATGTCGCGCACCATGCCTTGCTGATTGGGGCCATTCTTCAGGTGAATACGCGCTACCGGGATTCCCCAGGCGTCCTTCACAGTGGGGTCCACTTCCACGTAGTTGTTGGGATCTTCCAAACCGCAACCCGCCCCGGTCACACTTACGCCGCTACCGGCCACGCGGCGCGCCGATTCCTTGATCTCCGGACCGAACATCACGCGGCCGTCCGGCCCTCCCCCCATGCCGAAGCCGCCGTTCATATGCATGATGTAACGCCGCATGAAATCCTTGCTACGGGTCTTCTCGTCAATGTTCACGCAAGGGTGGATCATTATGTCGCACTGGTAGCCGTCTTCATTGACTACCTCCCGGCCCTCAAGCTGCGGAAGCGATCCGGAGACCGAGCAGGCGGTGTCCTCAACCAGGTTTCGACCGACTTGTCCGCTGGAGTTGGCCAGCCCGTCGGGGAACAGGTTAGATTTTGAGTTCAACAGAATGCGCGCAGTCTCGATAGCGCTGGCGGAAAGCACTACATAACGCCCGCGCACGGCCCTTTCCTGATAAGTGTAGCGGTCGACGTAAACAACGCCCGTGGCGCGCCCATGTCCATCAACACTCACTTCGCGCACAATGGCATTCGGGATCAGAGTGAGTCGCCCGGTAGCCCGCGCGACGGGCAACAGGGCGCCCACCGAGGTGAATTTCGCGCCCATGTCGCACCCCTGGCCGCAACGGCCACAGTAATGGCATGGCGCGCGGCCATTATGGGGCTGGGTGATTTTGGCGTGCGGCTCGCGCGTCACCGTATAGCCCACGCGCTTGGCCGCTCCGTGCATCACCGCATGCACGCAGTTGAACGCCTGCGGCGGCATAAACTCGCCTGAGGGAGTGGCCGTCATACGGTCAGCCTTGTCCCCGGCTACCCCGATCAGCCGCTCCGTTTTCGAGTACCACGGAGCCATCTCCTCATAGGGCATCGGCCAGTCAATCCCAAACCCGTCATAACTGTAAGGCTTCCATTCAATAGGTCCCCAGCGCAAGGCTCCCGCGTCCCAGCAGTTCGTCTTGCCCCCGATGGCGCGCGCCCGCACCCATCGGTAGGGCGAGCCCTCCGGGTACGTGTAGCGCCAATCACGGAATTTCACGAAGAAGTGATCGTTATAGTAGTTGCGGTGGGCGCTTCCGTCGAAGACGATGACCTCGTCGGTCTCGCCTCGCCCAACGACGTACCGCTTGGTCTTCAGCGTCATCTGCACCGGGTCTTGCTGGTACTGATTGCGATAGCGCAGCTCCCAAGGCCACTGGTGATGGCGGATATCACGATCGAGATTGTGCCCGCCCGCCTCCACCACGGCGACACGCGCGCCCGCCTGCGTAAGCACAAAAGCAGCCATGCCCCCGCCGGCACCCGAACCCACGATCACGACGTCGAAAATATCGCTCATTTCTCCCCCTCATCGAGTCCGCTGGAACGGAGCGACTTGCGATTCCGCATGCCAGACGGCAGCAGAAATCCCGGACGCCGGACTTCCCTCCTGTTTACGACCAGCTCTTGGCTCAGACCATGCCAGGCACGACGAAGTCAGGTCATAGCTCACTCCCGGCTCCATGACGAGTTCAGTCATGCCGTCAGTTCCCGGGCCCGCAGAATGCCGCGTCACGCATACAGGGCGGGAAAATTTGGCCGTGCATGCTTCCGTGGCCCGGATGGTGGCCCGTCCCTCGAAGTACACCCAGCAATAGGCGGGACTGATGGCCCTGATGTACAGCTCTTTCTGTAAGACCACCAGCCGCTCCGTATCCAACCAGGTATCTAGTTGCGCAGCGGGGAAATCACTGTCGTCCGTGTAGTAAGAACCGCTGGGATGCCGAATAAAATGTAGCGCGCTTTGTACTCCTATGGGGCTGTAGCCTTTCACCCCGTACAGAAGAGGAACGAAGACGTAGGGGGCCTCCGCTTCCTCAAACGCAACATCCAGATCTTGACGAACCTTCGTAGATTGGCCCTTAGTGTCTTTCTCGTCTTCCCACGCCATGTACATCCGCTCTTTGGCGACCCAGTCAGCTTCGCCCAGCGAATCGAAGTATTGTTTGGCGAGCACCCCCAAGGTCGCCTGCGGATCTTGAGCGTGGATGGCCTCTTTGATCTCATGCAGCAACTGCCAGCGTGCATGGGCCCAGGATTCGGTTGCCGCCAGCGCACTGCCGCCAAAATCGCCATTGGGATCGATCCAGAAAGGATATCCGTCAAGGAAAACTCCATCGAATCCCGCGGCAATCGCATTGCGGTCATTGTCCACGAACCGGGCACGCACTTCCGGCCGGCGAATGTCAGCGAGCATCCAGTTTCCGTTAAGCGGAACAGGTGCGGTCATCATCCGGCCTTGGGTGTCTCGCATGGCCATGTCCCGTTCGATTTCGGGAGTTACCTGTGGCGTAAATCGACGCAACGCCCCCATGTACTGATAATGGATGACTTTGATTCCGCGCTGGTGGAAAATTGGCGGCACCCAATTCTCGCTCCTCACCTCGCGGACGATTACATATTGAAATGCACCCTCGAGCTTGCGGGCTGTTTCCGTGTATTCGGCGGGCGTGAAGCTGCGCTCGGCCCACTCCCGGAAGGGCGGCTGCGTGACCCATCCCTGCATTGCCTGATGGTGCTCTCCCAGGCGAGCCTTGTTCGCCGCCTTAATGTCGGAATAAATTTGCACCACAAAATCGCGCTGCTCTCCTGCCTTCATGCGCAGGTCCGGCGTTGCCCGGTCGCCCTTCCCATCATTGAAGAACTGGTGCGAAAGAAGAAGAGCGCAGACTTGCCCGGACTCCCGGGCCAGCGTGACCGAGAACAACTCGTGCGTGTCTGCCACGTAAAGGCGCTTATCGGCCATGGTGCCCGGTATCACTAGCCGGGAACGTGTACTCAGGATGTTGTCCTGACCGCGCGAGGTCCAGTCGTAAGGATAGTGAAGCACCACAGGCAGTGTCAGGGGGGCCGAAGTGTAACTGGTCTGGTCTGGCGCGAGCGGCGAGATCGCAGACGCGCCAATCGATACTCCGAACCGATAGACCCCTGACTGAGGAGCGGTAAAAGTCGCTGTGATTTGGGAGGCGCTGCGGCGGACAAGCACGGCGCCCGCCTTCGTTGGCTTGCCAGAAACTTCCAGATACGGACGAACGGAAACACTCTCGGCATGGGCCGCCGCAGCTAACCACAACACGGCCGCAGCCAGCGCCTTTAATGTGCGAAATTCCATGCGGTTCTCGACTCCCTGGTTCATCGGATGCGCTGAGGATTACGGACCATATCACAACGTTTAATGATATACAATATATTAAGCTCTTCTTTCGATGTGGAGAACTTATCAGCGCGCAGAAAGGGGTATTCGCTCCTCCTTACACACGTCTGATTTCTGGTCTGGCGGGATATCATGCTGATGTAATTCTGGTGAAAGGGGATGTTCTGGGTGACATCACCTTGCTGCAAGATCCGGCGCACGTAATCAAGGACGGGGTTCAGTACAAGTGATTATGCGAGCAATCGAAGCACAATGAGAGCCCTCGTCTGGGAGGGCCCGGGGAAGCTCGGCATCTCAGAGCGCGCGGCGCCCTCGCCGCAAGCGGGACAGGTACTCATCCGCAGTGTTGCCGTCGGCCTGTGTGGAACGGATGTCCACCTGTATCAGGGAGCTTTTGCGCCTGCAATCCCCCCGCTGATTCTCGGACATGAAGTGGCTGGCATTGTTGTCGAGCCTACTTCGAGTGGGCGTTTGCCCGCGCTTAAGGCAGGCGACCGCGTGGTCGTTAATCCCAGCGTGGGATGCGGACGCTGCCTTTACTGTCTGGCGAATCGCCCTCATCATTGCCGCAACCGAAGAACCATCGGTTTAAGCGGTTGGGACGGAGGCCTCGCGGATTACTTGGTAGCACCTGCCGAGAATGTGCACCTAATGTCCCCCGGCGTGTCCTGGGAGGATGGCGCCTGCATGGACAACCTGGCGAATGCGATCCACGCGTTGGATCTGGTTCCTCCAAGGCTCAGCGAGACGGTAGCCGTATTCGGCTGTGGCGCGTCCGGACTTTGCTTTATCCAGCTCTGCAGGCAGCGCGGTGCGGCCCGCATTATTGCCGTCGATATTCAGGATGACCGCCTGGACTGGGCCCGGCGGTTGGGCGCGGACCACCTTGTCCACGCAAAGCGCGAAAGTGCTGCTGAGGCAATTCAAGCTCTGACGGATGGCCTCGGCGTGGACCTCGCGATTGAGTCTTCGGGTGCCGTTGCGGCGCCGCCAGCGTGCATGCGGTCCGCCTCCACCGGAGGCCGCGTATTGATCTTCGGTGTCTATGAGGGCCTGGTGAATGGAGTTGATTTCCAGGACCAACACCGGCGCGAAATTACGATCTTCGGATCGTCCGGCGCTCCGGACACATTCCCACGTGCGGTTGAACTAGTGGCCAGCGGTCAGGTTCAGCTCGGGTCGATGGTGACGCATGAAGTAGCCTTGGACGATGTTCCCCCGTTTCTCGCGGCAGGACTCGTCCCGGAGGGGAACGGCGGTCATATAAAAAGCGTGGTCATGATGGCGAAGGAGAGGGGATGACTGGCGCCAGGTTCATTGCGGAGACGTTCAAGGGCCATGGCGTCACCCACGTTTTTTTCGTGGAATCGATTCTCCGGCTAGCGCTGGTGGAGATGGAGGAGTTGGGAATCCGCCGCATTCTCACCCACTCCGAGGCAGCGGCCGCTTACATGGCTGACGGTTACGCGAGAGCCTCCGGAAGGCCAGGGGTCTGCATGGCGCAGTCCGTGGGTGCCGCTAATCTTGCCGCCGGGCTTCAGGACGCCTATCTAGGCCGGTCACCCGTATTGGCAATTACCGGACGGAAACCTACAATCGCGCAGCATCGTAATGCCTACCAGGAGATTGCTCATGCGCCTCTGTTTGCGCCGGTGACGCGATATGCCGCCTCCGTTGCCGACGTGCAGCAGCTTCCGTACCTGCTTCCGCAGGCTTTTCGCGAGGCCATCGCGGAGACACCCAGGCCTGTCTACCTTGAGGTTGCCGGTCTGATGGGCGAGTTTATTGAACGGGCAGAGGCGCCGATGAAGGTCACCGTCGAGAGGCGTAACACGTGCTGTCCGGCTCATCGCCTGGCCCCGGAGCCAGATCTGATCGAGGAGGCCTGCGCACGGATCGCCGCCGCTGCTCGTCCGGTGATCGTTGCCGGCCGGGGCGCCCGTGTGTCTTCCGCCGGAGCGGAACTGATGTCTCTGGCCGAGAAGCATGCAATCCCGGTGGCGTACTCGCTCGATGGCAAGAGCCTGCTCCCGGACACCCACCCGGCTTGCGTGGGAGCAGTCGGTTCGTACTCGGCAAAAAGCGCCAACCGGGTGGTGGCAGAGGCGGACTTGGTGGTGTTTGTGGGCTGCGATACCGGCGATCAGGCTACCTTCGACTGGCAGGTGCCTTCGCCCGGAACCGCGGTGATCCAGATAGATGCTGACTCGGTGGAGTTGGGCAGAAACTATCCATCCGCGCTACCTGTGCTGGGCGATCCCAAGCTCGCGCTTCGAGCCCTGATCGATGCGCTTCCACGAGCGATCAGCAAGGAAGGTTGGCTGCGTTACGCGCAGGAAATCGTCGCGGAATGGAACCGGGAGATTGCGCCGGCGGAGGCTTCCGATGCAATCCCGATCCGGGTAGAGAGGCTGTGCAGCGAGATCACGCGGAGGCTTGCGGCGGATGCCGTGTTTTTGTCAGATACGGGCTATTCCGGAATCTGGACCGGCACTATGATCCGCATGACCAATAGCTCGCAGTTGTATCTCCGCTCCGCCGGTACACTCGGCTGGGCATTCCCTGCTTCGCTGGGGGCAAAGTGCGCTGTGCCCAGCCGTCCGGTTGTCTGTTTCACCGGCGACGGTGGGTTCTATTACCACCTCAGTGAAATGGAGACGGCCGTACGCTGGCGCATTCCGACGGTGACCGTAGTAAACAACAACTCCGGATTGGGGCAATGTGTGGTACCGGTGGAGCGAGTCTACGGCTCACACCCCGGAAAGCCCAGCGACCTAACGGGATTTTCGAACGTGAACTTCGCCAGGATCGCTGAAGATTTCGGGTGCCGTGGGATTCGCGTGGAGCATCCCGAAGAGATTGGTCCAGCGCTTGATGCGGCACTCGCGTCCGACGGGCCTACTGTTGTTGACGTGGTTACGAATGCGCGACCCCGGGCTCCAGTCCCCTGGGCCCCGGGTGCACGATGAGCATGACAGGAAAAGATACTCGCTTGACAAAAATCGCCGTAGTCGGGGCCGGACTCATGGGACATAGTTTAGCGATTACCTTTGCCATGGGCGGACATGATGTGACTCTCCACGATGTTTACCCTTCCGCCATCGCCTCTGCCCGCAGCCTGATCGCGTCCAGTCTTGACGTGCTGGAGGAAGCAGGACTCTGCACGCCAGAGCGGAAGACGAACATTCTCGAGCATTCGATCACATTCACCAACAATCTGGAACATGTGTCCGCCTCCGGGATCATCATTGAAGCGGTTCCGGAAAGCACGGAAGTGAAGCGAGAACTTTTCTCGCGTTTGCACCAGTTTCTGCCGCCGGAGACGCTGATAGCCAGCAACACGTCATTTATGAATATTTTTGAACTCATTCCTGCGGAGCGCCGGAAAAACACTGTAATTGCGCATTGGTATAGTCCGCCGCACATTATTGACCTGATAGAAATCGTCGCCGGTCCTGAAACGTCACCGAACACAGTGTCCGTGGTGAAGGCCCTTCTGGAATCGATTGGCAAAAAGCCGATTGTGCTGACGAAGTTCCTTAGCGGGTTCATCGCTAACCGTCTGCAAGC
>Ga0073928_10011138_pt1 | contig 10540 bp, 7 predicted proteins | sample PaiPotPPA55metaG_FD_76969 | JGI IMG/M metagenome (GOLD analysis project Ga0073928, IMG submission 76969) | Iron sulfur acid spring bacterial and archeal communities from Banff, Canada, to study Microbial Dark Matter (Phase II) - Paint Pots PPA... ...
CTAAAGACAAAACTAAAGACAAAACTAAAGACAAAACTAAAGACAAAACTAAAGACAAAACTAAAGACAAAACCTGGGTCGCGCTAAAGCGCGCCCCTACATTGCGTTTCCCGCAACATTGCGTTTCACCGCAACATCGCGCGCCCACATTGCGGTTCGGCGCAACAGTGCGCGGGCCTACATTGCGCGCACAGCGAACGCTCAGCCGAAGCGGCCGGTGATGTAGGCTTCGGTGCGTGGGTCGGCCGGCGTCGTAAACAGGTGCGGCGTCGGACTAAATTCGATAAGCTGGCCGGTCAGAAGGAAGGCGGTGAAGTCGCTGACGCGGGCGGCTTGCTGCATGTTGTGGGTAACGATGGTGATGGTGCAGAAATCCTTTAAGGACACCAGCAGCTCTTCGATTTTTGCGGTGCTGATGGGGTCGAGCGCGGAGCACGGTTCGTCGAGGAGCAAGACCTCGGGTTCGACGGCAAGGGCACGGGCGATGCACAAGCGCTGCTGCTGACCACCGGAGAGATCGTAGGCGGATTTGTGAAGCTGATCCTTCACTTCGTCCCAGAGGGCGGCGTGACGCAGGCTCTTCTCGACGGCTTCGGCCATGGGAAGCTTGGTGCCATTAATGCGCAGGCCATAGGCGACGTTGTCGAAGATGGATTTTGGGAACGGATTGGGGCGCTGGAAGACCATGCCGACGCGCCGGCGTAACTGCGTGACGTCCTGGGTAAGAATGTCCTGGCCGTCGAGGAGAATTTCGCCTTCGAGACGAGAGCTGCGCACGGTTTCGTGCATGCGATTGAGGGTGCGGAGCAGCGTGGATTTGCCACAGCCGGAGGGACCAATCAAGGCGGTGACTTTGCTGGCAGCGATACCCAAGTTGATGTCAAAGAGCGCTTGCTTGGCGCCGTAGAAAAAATTGAGCCGGGAGACGCTCATGCGCATGGGAAGGGGCGCTGCGGCTTCGCGGCTCGCGGACCCTGTACCCGTTGGTGTGATGTTTACGGACACTGCCGGCCTCACAGAAGCGTGCATAAATTAGGACCTCGGAACCGCAATGCCGCGGGCAAGAATGGCCCGCGCAAGGATATTGATGACCAGAATCAGGCCGAGGAGTACGAGTCCCGCAGCCCAAGCCTGCCTATGCCAATCTTCGTACGGGGCGATGGCGTAAGTAAAGATCATGACGGGGAGCGAGGCGGTCGGCTGATTCCAGCCGGGGCTCCAGAAGCGACTGCCGAATGCGGTGAAGAGCAGCGGCGCGGTTTCGCCGGCTACGCGCGCGAAGGCGAGGAGGATGGCGGTGAGAATGCCGCGGTAGGCGGCCGGGACGATGACCGTGGCAATCGTCCGAGACTTGCTAGCGCCCAATGCCATGGCACCCTCGCGGAGGGCGCGGGGAACCGCGCGCAAAAATTCTTCGGTGCTGCGCAGAGTGATGGGAATCATCATGACGCCCAGCGCTAGTCCGCCCGCGATGGTGGAGAAGTGCTTGAAGGGGAGCACGGCGAGACTGTAGGCGAAAATTCCGATGACGATCGAGGGTACGCCGTTGAGGAGGTCTGCAGCGTAGCGCACGACGAAGGCGATAGAGCTGCCGCTAAACTCCGCAAGGTAGATGGCACCCATAAAGCCGATGGGCACACCGATGAGGGCGGCCAGGAGAAGCAGCTTGGCGCTGCCAACGATGGCGTTGGCCATGCCGCCGCCCGGCTCGCCTACGGGAGCGGGCAGCTTGGTGAAGAAGTTCCAGCTGATGGACGTGCCGCCGTGGTAGACGAGATAGCCGAGGATGAAGAAAAGGACGGAGACGGCGACAACGGCGCAGATGCCGGTCATGGTCAGCATGAAATTACTGACAAATTTGCGCCAGCGTAGGCGATCGTTCATGCTTGCCCCAATCCGCTGCCGCGCTGCGAGGTGGCCACGATGAGCAGCCGGGCGAGGCCGTTGAGGATGAAGGTGAGCAGGAAGAGCACGAGACCGAGTTCGATGAGCGATTGCAAATAGACGTCGCCGGTGGCTTCGGTGAACTCATTGGCAATAACGGCAGCGATGGAGTAGCCCGGAGAAAAAAGGGAGGCGCTGATGGTCGGGGTGTTGCCGATGACCATGGTGACGGCCATGGTCTCGCCCAGCGCGCGCGCGAGCGCCAAGAAAATGGAGCCCATGATGCCGGTGCGCGCGAACGGAACCACGACCTTCCAGGTGGATTCCCAGCGGGTTGCGCCCAGAGCCAAAGCGGCTTCCCGTTGATCCCGGGGCACGGAGAGCAAAACTTCGCGGGAGACGGAAATAATGTAGGGAATCACCATGATGGCGAGGACGATTCCCGCCGTGAGGAAGCAAACACCATACGGGGGACCCTGGAAGAACGGCAAAAAACCGAGTGACTTTTTCAGGGCGGGCTGAATGTATTCGCGCATCAGCGGAATAACAATAAAAACGCCAAGCAGACCGTAGATGACGCTGGGAACAGCGGCGAGCAAATCGATAAAAAATTCGAGGATGTCTGAGATTTGGGCGGGGGCGAGCTCTGCCAGGAAGATGGCGGCCCCGATGCCCAGCGGTACAGCGAGAAGAAGAGAAACGGCGGCGGTTACGAGAGTGCCGTATATGAACGGTAGCGCGCCGAACTGGTCTAAGTTGGGATCCCAAACCTTGGTGATGAGGAAATGGAGACCGAACTTGTGGCGCGGCAGGGCGGACTCCATCCAAAGTTCGTAAACGAGCAACACGGTGACGAGGACAACGGAAGCAGCAAAGAGAAAGGTGATCAAACGCGCGATCTCATCGCCGTCGCGTAGCTTGCTAATAAAAGAACGCGAGCCCGCGAAGGGGCCCGCGCCTGGCACCGTTGTCGTAGTCGTAGCCACTTTACTGGACTTTAGCTAGAGCCTGTTTTTCCTTGGCCACCACTTCTTTGGGAAGCTTGGCATAAGAGAGAGCTTCGACCTCGTTCTGGCCGTCGACCAGCATCCAGCTAATGAAACCCTTGATGGCGTCGCGCTTGGCGGCGTCCGAGAATTTTTCGGGAATGAGCAGCCAGGTGAAACTGGAAATGGGATAGGCATTCTTTCCCGGAGCATTGGTGATGGAAACGCGGAAGTCAGCGGGCATGTCCTTGGCGGCGGCGGCTGCCGCGGTTACGCTGGCGAGATCGGCCTTAACGATGTTACCGGAAGAATTTTTCACTTTGCCGTAGGGCATGTTGTTCTGAATGGCATAGATCAACTCGACGTAGCCGAAGGCGTTGGGGGTCTGCTTGACCAAGCCTGCCACGCCTTCATTGCCCTTGCCGCCAAGGCCTACCGGCCAGTTGACCGAAGTGCCCTTGCCGACTTTGTTCTTCCACTCGTCGCTGACTTTAGAAAGATAGTCGGTCCAGATGTAGGTGGTGCCGCTGCCGTCGGAACGATGCACGACCACAATATCGTTGCCGGGGAGAGTTACGCCTTTGTTTGCGCCGGCGATCGCGGGATCATTCCACTTGGTGATTTTTCCTAGGAAAATTCCGGCGATGGCATCGGGCGTGAAAGTCAATTCCGCGCTAACACCAGGAATATTGTAGGCAGGGACGTCGGCGCCAAGGACCGTCGGGAAGTGGAGAATGTCAAAACCGTGTTTGTCGCGGAAAGCCTTGAGTTGGTCATCGTTCATAGGGCCATCGGAGGCCCCGAAATCGACGGTGCCTTCGGTGACCTGTTTGATGCCGCCGCCAGAGCCGATGGACTGATAATTGATCTGAATGTTGGGATTCTTTTTGTGATAGTCATCAAACCACTTGGAATAAATGGGGTACGGAAAAGACGCACCCGCTCCATTGATCGTCAATGGATTGTCGGCCAAAACAAGTCCTGCTCCAGCGAGCAGCAACATGGCCACTAGCAATCCGGCAATTCGCTTCATGCGTTTTCTCCGTCGTGAGTATCTGAGGTGCGATCTGGGGTTTCCGAGGGGAGTGTCTCTTATCCGTGTTACAGGGTTGTTACAACGGATTCAGCATCTGTTGACAGAGGAGGGGCGGATCTAGACGCTAAGAGGCGACTTATCAGGGACATCGGCCCCGGGCGGTTGGGACGGATTCCGGACAATCGTTTGTTGGGCAGCCAGCTGATGAAGACTCTTCCAGCGACCTACCCGCTTCACCAAAGGAGTTTCAGCCCGAATTGCACCTGGCGCGAAGTGGTCGAGGTGCTGGTGATCGCTCCGGCCGTGCCGGACAAACCGGTGGGATTTGTGGCGGTGGGCGGGGTGAAGACGATCAGGTTTGGCGTGTTGAAATTGGCGCGATCCAGCAGATTGAAGATTTCGGCGCGGAACTGCAGGCTAAGCCGTTCGCGGATCCTGGTGTCCTTCAGGACTGAGAAATCCCAGGTGACAAGGTCCGGACCAATGTAGGTGTCTCTGCCAACATTGCCGGCAAAACCGCCGGTTGAGGGCGGAGCGATGAAGGCGTTGGGGTTGAACCACTGGTTGGGATTGCCCAAGACCACCGGGCCCGAGAAATTCGGGTTCAGAAAAGGTCTGACGGGATTTCGAGTGTCGCCGGTGTTCGATGGGTTGTAGCTCAATTGCGGTGTAAAGGGGAAGCCGGATTGCGCGGTGATGATGCTCGAGAGCGACCAGCCGGAAATTAGGCCGCCGCGCCAGCCGCCGATATCGCTGGCGAATTGCTGGCTGCGGCCGAAGGGCAGAGCGTAGAGCAAGTTGATCACGCCAATGTGTCTGGCGTCGAAGGTCGCGAGACCTTTGTCCGCGCGCAAATTGAGAGGATTGGACGCCAGGCCTGGAGCGTTTCCCGCCGTGGTCTGATTCAGGGAATCGCCATCGTCGAGAGCTTTGGAGAAAGTGTAGACGCCGCGCAGGGAGAGACCGTGGCTGAAGCGGCGACGGACATCCACTTCAAGAGCGTGGTAGGAGCTGACGCCTTCGGAGAACCACGTCCAAGTGTTGCCTATGGCGGGGTTTCCTTTCGGCGCACCTGAGGGAATGTAAAAGGCTCCCGCCGGGACGGGAGCGCCTGCAAGAGGCGATCCGACGGGAAACCCAATGTTGGGAGAGTTCTTGGCGGTCGTCGGCTTGGAGGGATCCCAGGTGGGATAGACGGCAGGGCAAGAAGATGCCGGGCAAATGACCGGAGTGGGCTCGTTGGCGTCGATGCCGATGAGCTCGTGGTAGCCATGCGAGCCAACGTAACCGACCGTTATCGAGGTGTTGGGAGAGATTTCGCGCTCGACGCGGAGGGACCAGGAGATCAGCGTGGGAGTTTTCATGTCGGGCTGAACGCCGCCGGGTACCAGTCTGGCAGTCGTGGGTACGGGTGCAGTGGTGTCGATCGGGAACTTCGAAACAGGGAGCAATGCGAGGTTGTACACGGGATTGAAGGGCGCGTTCTGATCGGCGCGGTAGCCGAGTGCGTCCTGGAGATCGTTGTACATGCCGAAGCCGGCGCGTATCACCGTTTTTTGATTGACGGGACTCCAGGCCACGCCGATGCGCGGCTGCGGGAGAACTTTTGCGTTGTTTTCGGTGAAGAACGAGCCGCCAATGTGGGGATTTGTGGAGATGAGGCCGTTGGCGAAGGTGTAGTTGGCGGCGCGGTCGTGGGCTTCGTTCCAGCCGGTGGAAAATTCGTCGCGGAAACCGAGGGACAGGGTGAGATTGGGACGCAGACGAATCACATCTTCCGCGTGGAATGCTCCAAAGAGGGAGCGCCAGTTCAACGGGGTCGGCTTGGGATTAAAGAGGAAGCTGTTGACCGTGCCGCTGAGGAATTGCGAGAGACTGGAGAAGGTGGCTTGCCCGTATTGGCTGAGGGCAATGTTTTCGTTGGATTGAAATTGCTGCAACCAGGCTCCGAAGCTCAGTTGGTGGGGTCCGCGCGTCAGGGTGACGCGATCTTCATAAGTGTATATGTTCCGCGCGATGTGCAGGTTGCTGCCATTGTTGCTTCCAGCCAGGCCAATGGAGGCTTGCGGGTTTGAGGCTGCGCTGCCGCCAACCACGGCTGCGCCGACAGGCAGTCCGGCTAGAAAACCGGGGACGCTCGCCGCGGGAGTGCCGGGAGTTGGCTCGCCAGTGAAGAAGTATCCGGCGCGGGAAAATCCGAGGCGCGCGGTATTCAGAAATGTGGGAGAGAAGACGTGCGTTTCCTCGAGGCTCACGACCTGCTCGCGGAGATTGAGAATGTCAGCACTGTAGGGATTGACGGGCGTGGCGGTGACGTCGCCGCCGTCATCGACGGTGTAGATCGCAGAGAGGGAGTTTTTTGGGGAGAAGGTATGGTCGACGCGAACCGTGCCGAAATCTTCGCGGATGGTTTGCAGGGGGCTGCTGAAGACTTCAGCGATTCCGCTGAAATCAGGGGCGCCTGCGGGGGCGATGGGCCAGAGATTCAGGAGTGGTCGAACGCTGAGGACGGCAGCGGCGCGCGAAGCGTTGTCAGGAACGAAAGCCGCGGAGGTTTGATGCAGGTTTTGGCGGAAGCCTTCGTAATTGGCGAACACGAAGGTTTTGTCGTGATGCAGCGGGCCGCCGAGGGACGCGCCGAACTGGTTGCGCTGAAACGGCGGAGCGGAACCCTGGTCGAAGTAATTGGGGGCGTCGAGGGCGTTGTTGCGGAGAAATTCATACGCGGCGCCGTGCCACTGGTTGCTGCCGGACTGGGTGACGATAACGACCTGTCCGCCGGGGCGCTTGCCAAATTCGGCGCTGTAGGAGTCACGCTGCACGTTGAATTCGCGCACGGCGTCTACGCCAAGGAGCATCCCGCTGGCTCCGCCGGGCTGCATGTTGTTTTCCGCTGCGCCGGTGTATTCCACGCCGTTGAGCAGGAAGAGATTTTGTTGCGGACGATTGCCGGAGACGGCGAAGTTGTTGGCCGTCGTGGAATTGGAGATGCCGGTGCCGCCGGTTTTTTGCGAGGTGAAATTGACGATGCCGGGATTCAGGGTGAGCAGCAGATCGTAGCTGCGGCCATTGAGGGGAAGCTCTTTTACTGCGCGCTCTCCAACTAGACCACTTATATCGAGAGTCGTGGTGCTTACGATCGGAGCATCGGCCCTCACCGTGACTTCCGACTTCACCGCGTTGACTTGCAGGCGAAGATCGATGCTGGCTTCCTGATTTACGACGAGCTGGATGCCGGTGCGCGTGGCATCCTGAAATCCGGGCTTGGAGACGGTCAGTTCATATTCGCCGACCGGGAGGGACAGAATCGCGTAGCGGCCTGAGCCGTCGGTTGTCGCGGTGCGGATTGCTCCGGTTTCGAGATTTTTGGCCTTCAGGGTGGCCGCGGGGACTGGGGCGCCGGGAGGGTCGGAGATTATGCCGGTGATGCTGGCGGAGACTTGGGCGCGGAGCGGGGATAAAGGCAAGAGCATAGCGAGCGCCAGGAGCGCGGCTCGGCGCACGAGTTTGAGGACTGCGTTGCTAGCGATTTCCGATTGAAGGAGGGTCCCGTAGAGAGACCTCCGCAAGGCGGGAAAAGAGCGATGCGCGTTCATTTGGGGATCCCCCTGAAAATGCGGCAGGCGCGCGGGACGGCCCGCTAGGCATGCCTGGCACTTTTTGGACTTAACTATTCAATATGGTTCATATCGTTATGTCAAACCGACTTAACTCGGATATGAGGTGGATGGATTTGTGCGGATTGGGATTTGTCGGGGGGTTTATCAGCGTTGAGGAATTGCGCGGGAGGCACCCTTGGGAGTTGATTTTGTGGGGGATGGATTGGCCGGTGTGCGCATGGATGGGCCGACTCGCGCGAGGCGCTCGCAGGGACGCGCCCTTCCTCCGTCAGGGTGCGCCCTACATTGCCCTAGCCCCCGCATTGCCAGCAACGCTCCGGTTCTCGGGACTGGCCTTGACGGAGGGGCGGGTCTTCACTATCGTAAAATGATGGCTTGGTTGTCGGAGACTACGACATCTTGGGGCAAGGCGCATATCTCGCCGTGGCGGGCTGGATTGTGTTTGCTGCTTGCGATATTTTTCCTATATAACCCGTTTGTCACGATTTGCGTGGCTTCGGGCCCCGCTGCTGTGGTGCATCATCCCGTCAGCTATCGGTCCACCGTTGCTTCTTCTGAGCTGGGCTGCGGTACCGTGCAACACACGAAAGTGCAGGCGGCGCCGCTTAAAACATTTGTTGCTATAGAGAAGGTCCTTCTTCAACAGAGGGATGACAGCCGCCCGAAACCCGAGGGCGAAACTGTTCGTGCCGTTACCCAGGAATTTGCTTCTAGTCTGTGGTTTCGTCCCCCACCTATCCTTTAATTCTCCCTTGCAGTCATATTGATTGGAACGCCCCGGTATCAACCGGAGGTGTCTAGTTCTCAGGCCCCTTACGCACGCGGGATTGTGGAATAACGGATCGTTTGTCTCCAAGACCGCCCCGTCGCTCAAGACGCCAGGACATTTGAGCAGAGAGTTGAAATGGACCAGGAATTGAAATGAACAAGACGAAATGGATCGCTGCTGCTGTCATCGCTGTGGGGGCCGTGTTACTGGTGTGGCGTTGGTCCGCGCGCAACGGAACCGAGGCGGACGACGGCCGGGAAGAAGCTGGGGGAACCGCGGTGGTTACCGCTTCGGTCGCGCGGGTGGAGCGCCACGACGTGGGAAATAGCCTGACCATTGCTGGCGAATTCAGGCCATTTCAGGTCGTGGATGTACATGCCAAGGTGGCGGGCTACATTCGCTCGATCAATGTTGACGTGGGCGACCACATGAAAACGGGGCAGACGATCGCGGTCCTGGAGGTCCCGGAGCTGGCGGCACAACTATCCGGGGCGGACGCGGGAACGCGATCGGCCGAAGAGCAGATTCGACGGGCGCAAGGCGACCTCCAACGCGCGCAATCTGCGCAGATGGCGGCACACTCGGCTTACGTGCGGCTCAAACAGGCTGCGGATTCCCGAGCGGGCCTGGTCGCACAACAGGAAGTAGACGACGCCCAAGCGAAAGATGAGGGAAGCGCGGCGCAGGTAGCCAGCGCGCAAGCGGAACTGTCCGCGGCAAAGCAGCAGTTTGCCGTGGCGGAAGCCAACCAGAAGCAGTACGCGGCGCTTTCGAGCTACACGCGCATCACCGCACCCTTCGCGGGAGTGATTACCAATCGCTATGCGGACACGGGAGCGTTGATCGCGGCCGGTACTTCCACGAGCACGCAAGCCATTCCAGTGGTTCGTTTGGCGCAGATTTCGGTGTTGCGGCTGGTTCTGCCGATTCCGGAATCGGTGGCGGCGCAAATTCGGCTGGGCCAAGTGGTCAAGGTGCGCGTGCAGGCGCTGGACCGGGATTTTGTGGGAAAGGTGTGCCGGTTCGCGGATTCGCTGGATATGCAGACGCGCACGATGGAAACCGAGATTGATGTGGAGAATCGCGACGGCAGCCTGATACCCGGGATGTATACGGAGACGCAGGTGGCGTTGCGTCAAAAAAAGAATGTGCTGACGGTGCCACTAGAGGCGGTCAACCGGAATGGTGACGACGCGACGGTGTTGACCGTGAACCTGCAGAACGTGGTGGAAGAACGGCACGTGCGGCTGGGGTTGGAGGATGAAGCGCGCGTCGAGGTCATCTCTGGACTGAAGGAAGGCGAGCGCGTGGTCATCGGCAACCGCAGCGCGTACCGCGGCGGCCAGAAGGTACAGCCGAGAGAGGCCGAGGCGGTGGCGGAGAAGCCAGGGGGCGCGAACTGATGTCCGGGTTTTCGATCAAGTATCCATTTTTTATCATCGTCGCGTGTCTGGTGGTGGCGATTGTTGGCACCGTGACGCTGGTGCGCATGCCCGTCGATTTGTTCCCCCCCATTAACATTCCGGTGGTGGTGGTGGCGACGTTTTATTCGGGCATGCCGCCGCAGCAGATTGAAACCAACATCACCAATCCATTCGAACGCTTCTTCACCTTGGCGAGCAGCGTGGATCACATCGAATCGCGCTCGCTACCCGGCGTGAGCCTGATCAAGATTTACTTTCAGCCGGGGACGAACGCCGATGCCGACCTGAGTACCGTTTCGAACCTCGCGATGGCCGACCTTCGGCGGCTTCCGCCGGGAACGTTGCCCCCGGTAGTGTTGAAATTCGACGCTTCGAGCCTGCCGGTGTGTTTGATTACGTTGAAGGGCCAAGGCCTGAACGAAATCCAGCTTCATGACCTGGGGCAATACACGGTTCGGAATCAGATCGCTAACGTGCCTGGGGCTTCGGTGCCGCAGCCGTTCGGCGGGCGCTACCGTCAGATCATGGTCTATGTCGATCCGTTAAAGTTGGAGGCTCACCAGTTGAGTCCGATGGATGTAGTGCGCCAGGTCAACGAAAGCAACCTGATTCTTCCCGCCGGCGACGTGAAGATCGGACCGTTCGACTACAACCTTTACTCGAACAGCCAGGCTCCCACCGCGAATGCGATCAACAGTATGCCGCTGAAAGCAGTCGGGCAATCCTCGGTGCTGGTGGGCGACGTTGGTAAGGCAGTGGATGCGAATGCGATTCAAACCAATATTGTGCGCGTAGACGGCCAGGCGTCGGTGTACCTGCCC
>Ga0073928_10011140_pt1 | contig 10538 bp, 8 predicted proteins | sample PaiPotPPA55metaG_FD_76969 | JGI IMG/M metagenome (GOLD analysis project Ga0073928, IMG submission 76969) | Iron sulfur acid spring bacterial and archeal communities from Banff, Canada, to study Microbial Dark Matter (Phase II) - Paint Pots PPA... ...
CAATTCAGAGAAGGTGTCGTCCAACCGCTTTACCGGAACCTCGCAGGAAAAATGGTCGCTGGCGGGGATCGTGTAGTTATCGGCAACGAAGGAACATGCGAAATTACTCGGGTGACCTTGCATTAGAACAGTACCCGCGCTGCTGCCTAGTGCGAAATTGAATATCTTTAGGTTGCGGGCACCAGCCTCCGTCACGTTTCGCTGCAGATACCGGAACGTGCGTGGAACCGGCTCTATCGCAGCGATCTGGCCCTTCGGGCAGATTTGCGAAAAGGCAAGCGCCGTCATACCAATGTTTGCACCCACATCCAGCACTCGCGAATCCTCGTCGCACAGAAGCCTCAGGATGGCGATATTGTCGGGCTCAAATTCTTCGCCGATCTCCTGGAGGTAATCGCCCTCCCCAGATACTTTAAATTTATTGTTGAGAATCCTTACAGGCTTAGTTTGCATTGGTAAAATTAATCAGACGGAAGCGCGGACTCGAGGGATGCTGTCTTTGGTTCTGCCCAACGTTCTGTTTGCCTCCGCTCCGCTGCTTGCATCCCCCGGTCCCCCCGACCGCTTCGAATCTATCAAGACCGTTACACTGCAATGAAGCTATCATTGAGAGCCAGGTTTCTCTACCCTTCGGAAGAATGAATTTATTTGCCTCCTTAGCCTGCATCGCTCACAAATCCTTAGAGATTTGTGAGCGATGCAGGCTGTGGCAGCAGAATTCCCCGGCTGCGCCGAAGAATTCTACTGCTTTTTGGAGAGAAGAGTTTAAAACACCTTGTTTCGATTCTTTTATTTTAAAACCTGCTCTTAGACAGACGCGCAGAGTCTGTCTAAGAGCTTTCTAACCCGCAATGAGCGACTCGACTGAGCTCGCCGAAGTCTCGTCGATTCTTAAAGCGTGTGATTTTTGCGGGTTAGGGCAGTGCTGTTCACTTAAGGACTAAACCGGTGCCGGTCAGGGACGGCAAGCAACTGCTCCTTTGTCTCGCCGAGGACGAGGACGAGGGCGATTTGGTTGCGGCTACGCCGCGCTAGGAGGCATGCAGACTAGCCCTTGAAACGCATTTCCGGTAAGCCGCGTGTTTCTGCCTCGAAAGCGAATAGACCGCCTGCCAGCGGCTGTTGCTGGAGTTCCTGCTCTGTCAGACCGATCGACGCGGATGTCACGTATATGACGTCCAAGTTTGGGCCGCCGAACATTGGGCACGTCGGCCTCTGGACAGGCAGCTTAACCGACTTCTGTGCGCGCCCCTTCGGGTCGTAACGTTTGATCTGCCAGCCGTCCCAAAGTGCCAGCCAGAGAAAACCCTCAGCATCCACCGTCGCGCCGTCGGGAACACCTTCCGCGGGTGAGAGATTTACGAACGTACGCTGATTGCCGATCGTTCCTGTATCGGGATCAAAGTCCCAGGACCAAACTGTCCGCTGCCAGCTATCAGCGTAGTACATGATCCGGCTGTCTGGACTCCAACAGAGCGAGTTTGAGCAGATAATCCCATCAACGAGACGTTCGCATTGGGAGTTGTGATTCAGTCGGAACAGGCCGCCGCTTGGTTCCTTTTCATTGTCGTCCATACTGCCCGCCCAGAAACGACCTTGCCGATCCGTCTTGCCGTCATTGAAGCGGTTGTGGTCGGCGTGACTCGCTGGCAGCGCAACCGGCGTCGCCTTCCCAGTATCGAGGTCATAAAAATAAAAGCCAGACTTCAGCGCAACAATCAGCCCGCCGTTTTCGCGGACTGCCAGCGAGCCGATATCCTCCGGCGTCAACCAGCTTTCATCTTTACCGTTGGCCGGGTCAAACCTGTGGATCAAGCGACGTTTAATATCAACCCAAAAAAGCCGTTGATCGGCGACATCCCAGAATGGTCCCTCACCGAGCAGAGATTTCGCATCGTATACGCAAGTAACGGTTGTCACTTTTTCCTCCTGGCGGTCCTGGCTGTGCCGGTACGCGAACTGGTTTAAAGTTCTCTTGTAAAGTGATTGGGAGGCTGCGGCCAGCTGAAACACTCAAAATATGATTTTGCGCGAGAATGTTCAATTCGTTTTGGAGTGTAAGCGAAGGCTCCAGCCTTTGCCTGCGTGGCCCACTATAGAGGCAAAGGCTGGAGCCTTCGCTTACACAGTAGGAGGCAAAGGCTGGAGCCTTCGCTTACGCGGCAAGAGGCAAAGGCTGGAGCCTTCGCTTACGCGGCAAGAGCAAAGGCTGGAGCCTTCGCTTACGCGGCAAGAGCAAAGGCTGGAGCCTTCGCTTACACGGAAGGGACGCGCTCCGCGCGATCCGGCGTCGCACCTCCAATGAAGATGGAAATGGTCCTTTCCGATTGCTTTCGTCGTCAGGCCGTTAATTGGACATTCCACGTCGGATCGCGCAGGAGCGCGTCCCTACCGAATGCAGTGCAATTCCGTATTGCGCGGGCGTTCCCTGCCATCGCGCTTGTCTCAAAATGCGAATTAACGTAGCATTTTTGCCCGTCACTCTGATGGCCTGAACTGGACATGAGCAGCGAGCCTACTATCGAGCTGGTCGAAATCTATAAGTCTTTCGGAAGCACTCGGGTGCTCGAGGGGGTGAACTTGACGCTCTTCCCCGGGGAAGTGCAGTCACTGGTGGGCGAGAACGGGGCGGGCAAAAGCACCCTGGTCAAAATCATGGCCGGGCTGCATCTGTCTGATAAAGGCGCCGTTCGTATGAACGGGCAGGAAGTGCTTTTTCGATCGCCCTCACAAGCGCAGCACGCCGGGGTTTCTGTGATTTACCAGGAGCCGACGCTGTTCCGTGACCTGTCCATTGCCGAGAATGTCTTTATGCATCGGCAGCCGAAGACTGCCTACGGTTGGATCGACTACGCGGAAATGAGTAGGGCAGTTTCACAACACCTCAGCCAGCTGGGCGTCTCGCTGCGGCCCGAAGATCCGGTGTTGGGACTGAGTATTGCCGACCAGCAAATCGTGGAAATCATCAAGGCGCTGACGTTCGAAGCCAAAGTGCTGATCATGGACGAACCGACAGCAGCCCTTTCCGGCCAAGAAGTGAAGCGCTTGTTCCAGGTGGTTGAACGCCTTCGGAACAAGGGGGTGGCGCTGATGTTTGTCTCGCATCGGTTGGAGGAAGTTTTTGCGATCTCTCAACGAATCACCGTTATGCGCGACGGGCGGGTGGTAGGGTCCGGACCCCTTGGGGAGTGGACCACCAACGAGGTGATTCGCAAGATGGTCGGGCGGTCTTTGGAGGCTCTATACCCCAAAGAAAATGTGGACCCTGGTAAGGTGGTCCTACGGGTTCGGGACTTGCGCCGAGCTGGCGTGTTCAAGGGCATCAGCTTTGAGGTTCGGCAAGGGGAGATCGTCGGCTTGGCCGGCTTGGTCGGTGCAGGGCGGACTGAGATAGCGCGCGCGATTTTTGGGATCGACCCCCTGGATAGCGGAGAAGTGTTAATCGGTGACACGGCGCTCACTGACCACACGCCGCAACGGGCGATGGCCGCCGGGATCGGCTTTGTGCCTGAAGATCGCCAACAGCAAGGGCTGGTGATGGAAATGACAGTGATGCGCAACGTGACATTGACCGTTCTGCGACAGGTTCAGCGTTTCGGCCTGGTCTCACAAGAGAAAGAACGAGAGATCGCCGCGCTGTGGACGCAGCGCATGCGGCTGAAGGGCCACATTGAGGAACCGGTTAGCATCTTGTCGGGTGGCAACCAGCAAAAAGTCGTCCTGGCAAAATGGCTGGCCACCCATCCAAAGCTCCTGATTGTTGACGAGCCTACCCGGGGCGTGGACGTAGGCGCCAAATCGGAAGTTCACCGAACCTTGAGCCATTTAGCAAAAGAGGGGATGGCGATCATCATGATTTCCAGCGAATTGCCGGAAGTCATTGGGATGGCCGACCGCGTTCTCGTGATGCACGAAGGGAAGCTCACCGCCGAACTGGCCCGTTCGGAAGCTACCGAAGAGGCGATAATGTTCGCCGCGACCGGCCAGACACCATCGAAACCGGTACATTAGTGTACGTCTCCCGGGACAGGACACGACCCAACTATGACCGAGGAATCTAAAAGCGCCTACGATAAGCAAGGGTGGCTGAACGTGTTGGTGCGCAGTCGTGAGACCAGTCTGGTCCTCTTGATTGTCGCCCTGACAGTGCTGACGACGGTCTTGAACCCGCGTTTCCTAAGCCCTCAGAGCCTGAAGGATCTGATGCTCAATGTCTCGATCATCGCTCTGCTCGTGCTGGGGCAAACGGTTATCATCCTGATGCGACAGATTGATCTCTCCATCAGTTCAATTGTCGGGATCACGGCCTTTTTCTCGGGAACGCTTTTTGTCAACCACCCGGCGATTCCTAGTATGGTGGTGGTGTTGCTCGCCGTACTGGCCGGTCTGCTTCTCGGAGCAGTGAATGCAGCTTTGATCGCCTGGGGAAAGATTCCAAGTTTAATTACCACCTTGGGCACGCTGTACATCTTTCGAGGTGCCAACTACGCCTGGGTTCACGGTCGGCAGGTCAATGCGGTGAACGTTCCCGGTTCCTTTCTGGCCATCGGTACTTCCACCTTTGCAGGTATTCCGATCCTGACCTGGATCGTCCTGATCCTGTTAGTCGTATTCTCGATCGGTTTACGCCAGTACCGAGCCGGGCGGGAATTCTATGCGATAGGGAGCAACCCGAATGCGGCCGTTCTTGCGGGGATCAATGTCAGTCGGCTGCTCGCCACCGGGTTTATCATTTCCGGCGCCATCGCCGGGTTGGCGGGCGCGCTCTGGTTGGCACGTTTTGGGACCGTGGACGCGACGGCAGCCGAAGGAATTGAACTTACGGTGATTACGTCGACCGTGGTGGGAGGCGTTGCCATCACCGGCGGGGTGGGTACCGTCGTTGGAGCTGTCCTGGGAGCCCTGTTGTTAAGCGTCTTTAGCAGTACCCTGGTTTTTCTGCGGGTACCTTCCTTCTGGCAGCAGGCGTTCCAGGGCGCGATGCTTCTCCTGGCCATCGCGGTGGACGCCTACCTGGCGTACCGCCATGCGTTGCGCTCTCGGGTTAAATGGAGTCGCGTATGAGGGAAACCCAGTCGAACACCCGCCGACTTGGCGGCCGAGTCAGCTGGGAGGCCATCCTTGCTCTCCTTCTGTTGATCGCCGTCGTGGGCGGAACGCTTCTCAACAAGGATTTCCTGACCACTGACAATTGGGCCAATTTGCTGGCCAACTTTGTGGAAATTGCACTGATGGCGCTGCCGTTAAGCCTGATCGTGATCAGCGGCGAAATCGACCTCTCGGTTGCCTCAATGCTTGGGCTTTCCAGCTCACTACTGGGGTTGTTATGGGACGCCAAAGTGCCCGTGGCCCTGGGGATTGTCGTTTGTTTGTTAGTTGGCGCACTGTGCGGGGCACTCAACGGGTTTCTGATCGTTCGATTTCACCTGCCTTCGCTTGCCGTAACTATCGGGACGCTCGCATTGTTCCGGGGGTTTGCCTATATCCTTTTAGGAGACAAAGCTGTGGCCGATTTTCCGCCGGAGTATATCGCGTTTGGAATCGGGGTAGTTCCCTACACATTCATACCTGCGCCGTTCGCGCTGTTCATCATTCTCGCGGTCGTGTTTTGGGTCGTGCTTCATCACACCACCTTGGGCCGCAGTCTTTACGCGATCGGTGGGAACCAAACAGCGGCGCTTTTTTCGGGAATCAATCTTAGCCGGCTAAAAATGCTGCTGTTTGTTACTTCGGGCATGATCAGTGCGTTGGCCGGGATAGTTTTCACGTTCCGGTTTTCCAGTTCGCGGGCCGACAACGGAACGGGATTTGAGCTGAGCGCGATCGCGGCCGTGTTTTTGGGTGGCGTCACGGTCCAGGGCGGCAAAGGAACCGTGACGGGGGTCGTCCTATCCCTCTTGTTGATTGGAATCATTAACAACGTGTTGACCCTGGCCGACGTGTCGAACGAAATTCTCAGGATCGTTACGGGATCACTACTGATCGTTAGCATTCTGCTGCCTAACGTAATAGCATCAACGCGCGAACGATTGAGGTTGATGCAACGGCAAAAGGAGATTGCAAACCTCAGCGCGACCTCGGCGACCAAATAATTTTCCCCGCCAAGAACGAATCGAAACATCCACCCGAACCCTCCATGAAAAGACCTACCATCACCAAAATAACCGCGGTCCTCTTCTCACTAACCCTTTTAGGGGCGGCTGCCTACGGCCAGGATAAGCCAATAAAAAAGGACCTTAAACTCGCTTTTGTTCCCAAGAACATCAACAACCCCTACAATGTCATCGAGACGGGAGGTTCAATGGAAGCCTGCAAGGAGATGGGCGCCGAAGGGAAAGTGGTTGGTCCTTCGGATCCCTCTGCTTCCTCGCAAGTAACCTATATAAACACGCTGATTACCCAACGAGAAAGCGCGATCGTCCTCGCCGCAAATGATCCGAACGCCCTGATTCCTTACCTTAAGCGAGCGATGGCGCAGAAAATCACAGTGGTAACGATGGATTCCGACACCGCCCCCGAAGGTCGCACCATTTTTATTAATCAAGCCACGAGCGAAGGCATTGGCCAGGGCCAGGTACAGATGTTGGCGAAAGAAATTAATAATCAAGGTGAAATAGCGATTCTTTCTGCCACTCCCAATGCAACTAACCAGAACACCTGGATCAAGTACATGCAGGAGGAGCTAAAGAAGCCCGAGTACAAAGACATGAAGCTGGTCAAAATCGCTTACGGCAATGACGAAGACCAGAAATCCTTCACTGAGACCCAAGGCTTGCTGCAGGCTTACCCGGACTTAAAGGGCATCATCAGCCCGACGACCGTCGGTGTTGCTGCCGCCGCACGCTACCTTTCGACCAGCCCGTACAAAGGCAAAGTCGCCCTGGTGGGCTTGGGCACTCCCAACCAGATGCGTGAGTTTGTGAAGGACGGAACCGTGAAAGAATTCGCTCTTTGGAGTCCTGCTGATCTCGGTTACCTGGCGGCTTTTGCGGCTGCGCAGCTCGCTTCTGGTAACATCCGGGGCAAAGAGGGCGAGACCTTTTCGGCCGGCAAGCTCGGCACCAGAACGATCGGTAAGGACGGCGTCGTGATCCTTGGCCCGCCAACGGTGTTTACCGCCGAAAATATCGACCAGTTTAATTTCTAAGATGGTTTGTTGCCCCGCAGGGGCTGCAGGGTTCAGCCCGGGGTTTCAACCCCGGGGAACCTACCCCAGCGACACGCCCTGAAAGGGCGCAAGAGCGAGCGTGATAACAACATGAAAATATCGTGTCGGAATAATATGCCAGAATCCTGCGGCCACTTCGGGACGAAGAGCTATCCAAAAAATACCCTTATCTTCGCGCCATTCGGGTCAGGTTCTTTGACTTGGTTTCGGGATCTAGGGTGCCAGGAATCCGCCGGCCTATGGAACGTCCGATGAAATCTGTCCGCGCGGGTCTGTTCGGTATTGGCTTGGACGCCTACTGGCCGCAGTTTGCCGGACTGGAACAGCGCCTTGCAGGTTACGTCGAGCGCGTCTCAGAAAAGCTTCGGCGACCTAACGTTGAAATTGTTAACCTCGGGCTGATCGACACGTCTGAAAAAGCGGAAGCGGCTGGACACCGGTTTCGGCAGGCGGACGTGGACCTAATATTTTTGCACGTCACGACTTATGCGCTTTCTTCGACGGTACTACCCGTCGTACGGCGGGCCAAGGTCCCGGTCATCATTCTGAATCTTCAGCCTGAGGCGGCTATTAACTACGAGAGTTTTAATCGGATGGGAGACCGTACGGCCATGACGGGCGAGTGGCTTGCCTTTTGTGCGGCTTGCCCGGTGCCAGAGATCGCTAATGTTTTTAGTCGAACCGGTATAGCGTTCCATCAGATCACAGGGATGCTCGGAGAGGACCCGCAGTGTTGGCGCGAGGTGGATGAGTGGATTGAAGCGGCGCAGGTGGCGAGCGTAATGGAGCACAACCGTCTCGGCGTGATGGGTCACTACTATAGTGGAATGCTCGATATCTACTCCGACCTGACGAAACAGTGCGCCTGGTTTGGCGGGCACGTCGAAATCGTGGAAGTGGATGAATTAGCCGGTCTTCGGCGTGAGGTTTCATCCAGCGAAATCGCCGAGCGTGTTGCTCATTTTTACGGCGCTTTCGACGTACAGGCTGATTGTTCCGAGGCGGAACTAGGGCGTGCTGCTCGTACGTCGGTTGCACTAGATCGGCTGGTGGACCGATACCGACTCGGATCGCTGGCGTACTATTACCTGGGCACCGGGAACGCAGATAACGAGGACGCCATCAGCTCGATCATCCTGGGTAACTCGCTCCTTACGGCCCGTGGGATTCCCGCGGCCGGAGAGATGGAGATTAAAAACGTCCAGGCGATGAAAATCATGGACAGCTTCGGCGCGGGCGGATCGTTCACCGAGTATTATGCGATCGATTTTAACGACGACGTTGTGTTGATGGGACACGACGGTCCGGGGCATATGGCCATAGCGGAGGGAAAAACCAAGGTTCGTCCGCTGCAGGTGTACCATGGGAAAGTTGGTCGAGGATTGTCGGTGGAGATGTCGGTGAAGCACGGGCCGGTAACCCTACTCTCCGTGGTGGACGCTCGCGACGGCCAGCTGAAGATGCTGGTCGCAGAAGGCGAATCGGTAGCGGGTCCGATTCTCGAAATTGGCAATACGAACAGCCGCTATCGATTTTCCATCGGGGCGCGCCGGTTCATTAATGATTGGAACGCCCGCGGTCCCGCGCACCATTGTGCGATCGGAATTGGCCATCTAACGGGCAAGCTGAAAAAGCTGGCAGCCTTACTCCAAATTGAAATCATGCAGGTATGTTGATGATCCGCAAATGTTTTGTTATGCAGTTAAATCAAGGCGCGGAGGAGGAATACCGCCGGCGCCACAACCCTATTTGGAACGAATTGGAAGAGACCCTGCGTGCCCACGGCGTGCACAACTATTCGATTTTTCTGCACCCCGAAACGAGGCAACTGTTTGCGTACGCCGAAATCGAAGAGGAAGCCCGCTGGAATGCGATTGCTCAGACGCCGGTTTGCCGGCGCTGGTGGGATCACATGGCCGGTCTTATGCAGGTCAATGCGGACAATTCGCCATGCTCGGTCGAACTCCGGGAGATGTTCCACTTTGAGTGAAAAAAAAACGTGCAGACTTAAAGACGTGTGAACCCGAATTATTACATCGCTTGCGACCTCGGCGCGGAGAGCGGCCGGGTAATGCTTGGCCGACTGGAGACCGGTCGGTTGCAGCTAGAGGAGATCCACCGCTTTCCCAGCGCTGCCGTCCGTGTTTTGGGGTCGCTCAGGTGGGACGTCCTCAGAATTTTTGAAGAACTGAAAACCGGGCTGCACAAGGTTGCCCAACGCAATGTGACGATTTCGAGCTTGAGCGTGGACGCCTGGGGCGTCGACTACGTTTTGCTCAACTCGGTGCATCCAATGCTATCGCCACCCTTCCATTACCGCGACGCGCGCACGGAAGAGACTTACGACAAAGTGCGTGCGAGCGTCGGTTCGGAGTTCATCTTCGCCGAGACGGGCATCCAATTCATGCCCATTAACACAATCTACCACCTTGCCTCGGACGCGGAAAAAAGCATGAATCTGCTGGACGTCGCGGATTGCTTCCTAATGATTGGCGACTATTTTAACTACCTCTTTTGCGGTGTGGCTCGGGTAGACGAAAGCAATGCCAGCACTACCCAACTTTACAGCCCGCGCACTCGTTCCTGGTCGGACACGCTCATCGAACGGTGCGGTCTTCCCCGGAAAATTTTCCCGCAGCTAGTCGCTCCCGGAACCGTGCTAGGCCCCATGTTGCTCGAAGTAGCCGCAGAGACGAACTTAGATGACGTGCAGGTGGTCGCCACCTGTTCGCACGATACTGGAGCCGCTGTGGCCGCGGTTCCGGCGGAGGAGAAACAGGATTGGGCCTATCTTTCCTCGGGCACCTGGTCACTGCTCGGCCTGGAGCTGCCGGGTCCGCTCATCAGTGAAAAGATTCGCGAACACAATTTCACCAACGAAGCCGGCTACGGTGGAACGACACGCTTCCTGAAAAACATCGTCGGACTCTGGTTGTTACAGGAATCGCGTCGCGAGTGGGCGCGGCAGGGTCGGGAACTCGAGTATGCGGGCCTGACGCTCGAAGCCGAACGCGCCGAGCCCTTTCGTTCTCTGATCGATCCAAAAGCGGAGCAATTTTTTAGGCCGGGCAACATGCCCAAAAAAATCGCGGCCTACTGTGTAGGAACCGGCCAGCCAGCACCGGAGACGCCAGGGCAATATGTTCGCTGCATCCTTGAGAGCCTTGCGCTGCTTTACCGCGTAACGTTGGAGGAATTGGAGCTGCTCGCCGGGCGCTCGATCAGGCGATTGCACATCGTGGGCGGCGGCAGCCAGAACGCGCTTCTAAACCAATTCGCCGCTGACGCCACCCAACGTCAGGTCATAACCGGCCCGGTTGAGGCGACAGCGATCGGAAACGTGCTGATTCAAGCCGTCGCGCTCGGCCAC
>Ga0073928_10011141_pt1 | contig 10537 bp, 10 predicted proteins | sample PaiPotPPA55metaG_FD_76969 | JGI IMG/M metagenome (GOLD analysis project Ga0073928, IMG submission 76969) | Iron sulfur acid spring bacterial and archeal communities from Banff, Canada, to study Microbial Dark Matter (Phase II) - Paint Pots PPA... ...
CCCGCCTGCTAAAAGGAGTGCCCATGCCCAAGTTGACGTTAGAAGCGGTCGGCACGTTCGACGTGCCGCAGGACAAACGGCTGGTGAACGCGCTGGAAGACGACGCGAAGATTGACCAGCTCCACGCCTGCGGCGGGTTTGCCCGGTGCACGACCTGCCGGGTGCAGTTCGTCTCCGGCGAGCCGACGAAAATGACGGAGGCCGAGAAGCAGGTCCTGACTGCTCGGGGCCTGATCGAACAGCCCAGGTTGCGCTTGAGCTGCCAGATCTTGTGCGACCACGATATGATGGTGCGGGCCATCAGTCGTCTTGCCGGCAGCGGCCGCGCCGACGCCGGCAAGCGGCCCGCCGACGAGATCACCCCGCCGCCGGTGTGGGCGAGCAAGTGATCGAATATCAGTCGATCGCGTCACCCGCGGGCCGGCGGTAGCTTTCCCACGAATCAAATCGGATTTCGGAATTCACGTTCCGAGAGCCCTGCCTGTTTGATGCTCATGCCGGCACCGGAAGCCTGACCTGCACTCGACCGATGACCTCCTCGGCCGACTCCTCGGGGATCGGCTCGCCGTCCTTCCGCAGCGACTCGAGGTAGCCGGTGATGGCCTCCTTGATGTTCGCCGTTGCCTCTTCGTGGGTCTTCCCCTCCGTGAAGCAGCCGGGCAGAGCGGGGACCGAGGCGACGATGAAGCCATCCTCGTCCTGCTCAAAGAAGACTGTGAACGTGTAGGTTTTCATACGATTCGACGATGCCGCAGGCTTCCTTGCCGTGACGGCATGCCGGCCATTGCGGTTCTTACGGCGCATAGAGCTCCTTTCTCTCCTCCCTCTACCTTAGCAGATACCGATTGGCGGCGCAACGACAACTGGGCTGAGAAGGCCCATCAGACAGGGCTGCTGTTGAGCTGCCAGCTTACGCGACGACGACATGACGGCGCGGGCTAATCTTCATCCACCCGCTGGTATCGATACACCGCCCGATATAACCCCGTCACGTCTTCGCTCGGCACCACCTGCGGGCGATACCGTTCGTTGCGCGGCTGAAGGCGGAGGACCGACTTGCCCTCCTCGGCCGACTCGAAGAAGACGCGCTTGAACGTGGTGTGGCCGTCGGCGAAGCGGATGAAGCAGTCGTCGCCGTTGCGCGGCGGAAGAGAGGGAGAAAAGATCACGATGTCGCCCTGGCGGTACTTGGGGATCATGCTGTCGCCGTGGACCCGGGCGGCGAAGGCGTCGCGGTCGTGCACGTCGGGGCAGCTCACGTAATCGTCCGCGACCCGCGGCGGGTAGGACAGGTCGGTGAAGTCCTTGGGATATCCGGCCGACACGCGGTTCACCACCGGCACGGCATTGGCGGTCACCGCCTCGACGTTGCCGGCGGATTTGTCCACCAGTTCCTGGAGGACGCCGCTCAGATAAGCGTCGTCCAGGTCCACCGCCTCGGCGGTGGAGGAGGACGCGGGGACGCGGGGACGCGGAGACGCGGGGAAGGAATCCTGACTTGCCGCGCTCTCCCGTTTTGTCTCCGCGTCTCCGCGTCTCCGCGTCTCCGCGTCTGCACTCAACTGCGCATCTGCTTTCATCAGCCGTTGCAGCATTGCCCTCACGTCCTTGGGCGTCCGCTGCAGATGGGCCTGCGTGAGCAGCTCGCCGAGGGTGAAGCCCAGCGACTGCTCGAGGCGGCGGAGCTTCTCGTCGCTGGGCGGGTTGGGTACGCGGCCGGTCTCGATCAGAGACAGGTATGGCTTGGAGATGCCGGTGCGGCCGGCCAACTCGTCGAGGGTCAGCCCGAGCCGGCGCCGCTGCCGGCGGATCTTGGGTCCCAGCGGTTCGATCAATTTCTTCGCTCCATCGATGCAACGGGAGTTTGAGCCGATGCAGACACCCTCTACAGATACGCCTGCGCACTGCAAAAATCAAGAAAAATATCGTACAAAAACCTAACTTACTATCCGGGCCGGAGATAGGTTTTGCGAGTTGTGAACCCGCACATCGGGCGCCCAGATGGGTTTGCGGCGGGCCGTGCCCGCTCTACATTTCTCTATAAGGCCCGCATCGGTGATGGAGATCTCGTCGACCAATGTCTTGAGCATCCTGACCCGCACCAGCGGGTTTTTGACGACCGTCTCATCCCACTCGCTCCAACCCTATCGCGGGTGCGCACTAGGGAACAGTTTGTGCGGGGTCGGTTGCTACGTGCGGCACAACGCCCACGTAACACGAGGGCAGCCCTGGGGCAGTTTTGTCGAAGCGCGACGTAATGCGGCCGAAACATATGTCGCACAATACGAAACGGAGCGCGATTGGGCCCGCGCGCGGCGGGGCCGGTTCGGGATCTTCCTGTCCAGCTCGACCGAGCCGTTTCAGCCCATCGAGCGTAGGGCCGGCATTACTCGCCGCGTGCTGGAGGCGATGGTCGAGCGTCCGCCGGACTTTCTGATTCTCCAGTCGCATTCGCATCACGCGGCGGATTATCTCGACTTGTATCCGGCGCTCGCGCGGGCGTGCGACCTGCGGTTTCACGTCAGCATCGAAAGCGACCGGGACGAGTTGCCCGGCCTGGCGCGGTCGGCCAGCCCGGTGGAAAAGCGGATAGCGGCGGCCGCGACGCTCCGGTCAGCGGGACTGCGCGTCGTCGTCACCGTCTCGCCACTGTTACCGATCGATGACCCGCATCGATTCTTCGCCCGACTGATGGACGTGTGCAACGCGGTCGTGATCGACCACTTCATCGGCGGCGACGGGTCGCCTAATGGCTCTCGTACCCTTCGGACCGCGCTGCCCGCCGGCATGGCCGCGATCGACCCCGCGTCGCTCACGGTCGAATACCGCGATCGCATCATCGAGATAGCCCGGCAGCATTTCCCCGGCCGCGTTGGCGTCAACATCGACGGGTTTGCCGGGCGGATGTTGCCATGAACGCCCATGGATCCTCCGCGCGTCATTTCAGGGAAGCATTTTCCCCCACCGATGATGATGCGGATGTGCCGGCCTCTTGGGAGGCGGCGGCACGCGGTTGCCGAAAGTCAGGCCGGTGATTGACTGGCCGGCGGTGACGTTCACCTGAAATGACCCTTCGGCAGGTGTCGTCGAAACGAAGCGGCCGACGAGCACCTGACGGATGGTGTAGCTGCCGGGGGGCAACTGAAGCCGGAAGACGCCGCGGCCGTTCGTCAGCGCGCTGGGCTCGTTGCGCTCCCAAATGCCGTCGTCGTTCAGGTCGGCGAACACGCGATAGCGGGCCAGCAGCGGCTCGCCGCGATCGCGGATTCCGTTGCCGTTACGGTCACGGAAGACGGTCCCGAAGACCCACCCGAAGCCTGCCGGTGGGGTCGGCTGGCCTGGGGGCTGGGCGTGCGCGGGGGTAAAGTCCAGTTCTACGTTCTGTGATCCGACGACGACGCCGCTCTGCGCCACCGTCCCCAGCCCCGGCCCCGCGGCGGTCACGGTGTAAGTGCCGGTGCCCAGTGGCAGCGTGTACCCGCCCGCCGACCAGGTCGTAGTGGAGAAGCTGGCGTGATCGGAATCGCGTATCGCGGTGATCGTGATGCCGCCCAACCCTTCCCCGGGCGTGTAGAAATGGTCGTGGACGACGTTGTCGCTATAGGCCACGCCGGTGAGGAAGCTGTTGCCGGTCATGTAAGCGAAATCCTGGGTGACGATCACGGAGTTATAGCCCTGGAACGGCGCTTCCTGGATACCAAGGCCAACTTCCTTGAAGGACCCGTCGAGAAGGTTCACGCGGTGGCCGCGGCCCGGCTCGTTGGAATCGATGAAGAGGTCGCGCTCCTCCTGGGCAACAGTGGGGACCAATGGCGGGACCTGGGGTGTCACGCCCCGGTAGGCGATGTTCTGTCCCCACCCGGCGGCGCCCCGGAATGAATAGCCGGCCTCGGTCATCTGCGTACCTGGGTCCACGCCCGCCTCGTCGTGACTGAAGGTGTTGCTGTTGATCATCCAACCGGTGTGGTTTCGGGCGGCGGTGGTGAGCAGCGGGTTGAAAGCGAGCGGCTGCTTCGGATCTGCCGAGAGGGTGCCGGCAGGCAGCCCTTCGTTTAAGTCGATTCCGGAGGCCGCGGCCTCGGCGGCAGGATTGGCGCGGGCGCGGTTGATCAGCGCGAGCATGTATTGCTCGGCCGGCGTCGGGTCGGTTGCCGACAACAACCGCCGGGGCTCGAGCGATTCGATTGCGGGAAATCGGACGGGATTGAACCAACGCCCCGAAACGAGAACACCTTCACGCACCATCACCTCTCCATTGCCCAAGTCGCTGAACAACTATACCTGTGAACTGTCGCGGTGTCTGTCGTCGACTGTTTTGGTCCGATAAATCTCTCAAGTTGGGGCGGTCTGACGGCCGATGTCGCGCTGGGCCGGCGGTGCGTCGAGCGGCAGCCGGGAAGGAGCCTCAAGGCGAATGCGGTCAGCCGTGAAAGAAAGCGAGCAGCAGCGGCGGCGGCGGGTCGTCTCCCGAATCCGCGGCGAGCTGCGCATCCAGGTGGCCGACGATCTTGCCGAGCTGGCCCGTGTTGGGAAGCTGCCGAACGAGTGGATGACCGCCGATCAGGTCAACCGGCTGCTGACCCAAAGCGGCTACTGGGCCGCCCACTCGCACGTGCTGGCCCCGTTCCTGTCGCCCGGGACGTGCGAGGACATCGTCGCGAAGGCCCTCGATGTGTTGGCACACATGCACCCCGACACGTGGGTGCGTGCCGGCGGACAGTACAAACCGACGGTGTGTGACTGGAATGCGTATGCCGTCCAGAAAGCCAACCAGATTCGTCTCGAGTGCCCGCAAATCGAGCGCACGGCCCTGCACACCGGCGCCGACGGCGCCTCCATTCTGTTCGGTCATTGCCAGCCCTTTGCCGACCGGCGTGCCGCCGAGGAGGTCAAGCTGCTCCGCAAATACCTGCGCGAGAGCGGCGTCCCCGAGCTGGGCTTCGGCGTGAGCGCCGATGGGAAGACGTGGGTCATGGTCGTTTGGTCCACCGACGAAGCGGCCCTCAGTCAGGCACTCTTAGAAGCGTGGCAGAGGGCGTTCGAGGCAGAGCGCGAGTTGAACTCCTGACACGCGCCGTTGCACTCCTGCGGAGAAATAAAAATCCCGGCCGTGGTGTGGGCACGGCCGGGATCGCCAGAAAGTGGGAAGGGGAGCGTCGCGTCAGGCTCCTGATTGACCACCTCGCGGCAGCCAGTCAGGATGCGTTCGCCTGACGCTTATTGATCTACGATTCGCCCTCCACCGAAGCAAACCGATTCGACCGCTGGTCCTTAGTCCTTTGTCATTGGTCCTTTGTATTCCACGAGTTACGCACGCCCCAGTCCGAACAAAGGACAAAGGACCAATGACCAAGGACAATCTCACGTCTTGACCCGGTCCAATAAGAACACGCTGACAGGTCCGAAGATGAAGATCGGCACCCAGGCCATGACCATGGCCCAGGTATTGGGTCCCGTGGCCGAAGCGGCCAGCCGGCCGGGGACGCTTCCGGCAAACTGGTGGAACAGAAACACCGCCCCCATGGCGATCCCCATCAGAATCAGCGTCTTGGTGGCGGCGGTCTTCAGCGTGTTCGGCTCCCGGGTAAGCACGCAGGGGATGGCCAGCAGCAGCAGGATCACGTTCATGAGCGGCTGGGTGAATCGCCAGTGCTTGACCCGCAGCAACTCGAGCTTGCCGTACAGGTTCGGACGGTCCAGGAGCTGGTTGATCCGAGTGGTGGGCAGCAAATCCACGAAGTGGCCGCTGCGGTATAGCGCGATCTCCTCCGGTGTGACGTTGCTTTTGTAGATTGCCCAAGGCTGCTCAGGGGAGACGCGCTCGGCGTCGAGCCCGGTCACGCGCCGGCCGATGATCAGGTTCCACTGCTGCGCCTGCGGGTCCCAATGCGCCTCGTCCGCCTGGAGCTTGGCGACGGGGACCAGCTTTCCACTGGGGCCGATGGCGCGCTCGATGACATCGAAGTCGAGCATGTAGGGAGGCTGATCGGGCGGATTGGGAAAGTAGCGCGCCGCCCGCAGCAGGCCGCCGTTGCTGTCCTGCATCGCCTCGATCGCGTAATAGTTCCGAACGCCCTTGCGCACCTCGTCGTGCTCGCGGATGAGCTTGGGGATCATGGCTGGAATGATCAGCTCCTGATCGACCAGCAACAGGCCATTGAGCACGACCGCGACGAGGATGACCGGGGCCGCGATCCGCAGCAGAGGAATGCCGGCGGCAAGGAGTGCGGTAAGCTCATTGAATCGGCTCAGCCGCATCAACGTGAACGCCGCCGCCACCACCGGAATGATCCCGGAAAGATGCACGAAAATCAGGAAGCATTGATAAAAGTAGTAGTCGACGATGTCGTACAGCGCGCCGAAGACCGACTGCATTCCGCTCGTCGCTTCGGGATGAAAATCGACCAGGTTGTTGAAGTTGAAGACCATGTCGAGCACCACGTACATCCCCACGAGCACCATGAAGCTGATGACGTAGTTCTTGACGAAGCTGAGGATGACGTAGCGGTCAATGATTCTCATTTCGGATTGCCGATTGCCGATTGCCGATTGCCGATTGACCGCCCCGGGCCGCGGCTAAAGATCGCGATGCGGTGATCCGGGACTTGGCCATTATTTTCCGGATGGCCTCAGCCTCGTGGTGGAGTGGGGTGGCCCGCGCGGGGCTGAGGAGGCCCGCTTCCATAATGATCTCCATCCAGTACGCGCTCTCGTCCGCCTCTTCCTCGACGGTGCCGATCTTCGCAATGAACTCCGCCTTGCTCCGGCCGCGGCAGGCCGCACGGTAATTCGCGCCGACCGACGTGCCGGCCCGAAGAAGCTGATCGCCGATCCTCCGCCCCGCAATCGTGTTGGGGAGGGCTTCCACCAGCTTGACCACCCGAAGCGCGAATTGCTTGGTTCGCCGAATCAGGTCCTCTTTGCCCATTGATTCTCCGTCTCAAACTCAATCGGCATTCGGCAACCGGCATTCGGCATTCACTGCCGTTGCAACCGCCCCAACAGCACAACGGCCAGAAGGAAGTTCAAGCAGTTGCCCGTCCAGATCAGGCCGAGGCCGAGTTGCAGGGGGGAGTTGGCATACGTCACGATGTCTGTCTTCAAGTTGTCGGGGACGTTGCCGGAGAGGCGCTGCCCGGCGACGATCAGCGTGATGGTCAGCAGCGCCGGCACAAAGCTGACGGCAAACGCGCTCAGGAAGTTCCCGCTGCGGAACATCATCCCCAGCGCGCATCCGACCATCACCAGCACCAGGCAACTGATGGCGAAGGAAACGCGGCTGTGACTCTCGGCCAGGATCTGGTTGGACAACTGCAAGACCTCCCGGCCGATCCATTGGTGGTCCGCCTTGCTGGCGACGGGGCTGGTGTAGTCCCGTACCTGTCGGGTGGCGATCGCGGCGATCTGGCCGCTCATCGGGACATTGAAGGGCTTCATGTAGCTCTTGCGATCGACCGTCTCACCGGCGGCGCGCCTGACCGAGTCGATCAGCTCGACGTTCACCCGCAGCGTCTTCGGCTCGCCGCTGGGGTGGACGTGTAACTGCATTTCCCGGGCGGCCACGACCGGCAGCGTCTGCCCTTCGATCTTCTGCTGGAACGTGATCGGGCGGTATTGCGATTCGGGGTCGACCGGCAGCGCCGGCAGCGGAAGCAGGCCCAGCGCCGCCGTGGCGGCGTCAGCCGAGCACCGCGACGCCGCCCAGTTACTCAACACGTCGATCGGCGCCGCCGCCGGTATGATGAAGCCTAACCCGTGCGGCTCGCAATAGGGGGCGCCAGGCTCCCGAGCCAGCACGTATGTCTCCCCATCACTGAAATGGAACACCGCCTCCCCCTGGCCGTTAAGCTGGCCGATCGTGTCCGTCACGAATGCGGCCTGCTGGTCGCGTTGGATCAGCTCGTTGAGGACCCGCTTCACCCTCGCCCCCTGGGCCGGATTGTGGTACAGCTTCTTGAGCTTCCACACGTCCATGAATTTGGTGTCTTCCTTGATGGGCGAGTCGATCTCGAGCGGGCCGTAATCGGTGGCCTCGACCCCCGCCTGGACTGCTCCCTGGAATTGGCGGGGAATCTTCATCCCGTCCTCCAGATGGACGGTCAGGTAGACCTTGCCGGTGCCCCGCTCCTCTCCCCTCCCGCGCTGCTCGATGGAAATGAACGCCTCGTCGGCGGTGTAGAAATCCTTGGGGACGCGATAATCGCGCTCATTCCTGTACGGCCGCTCGATCGTCTCGATCAACGGGCTCTTGAGGACGACCATCTGCTGGCCGTTCTTATTCTGCGTGTCGGCCGGCAGGTAGGCGTCCTGGGCGAAGATGGTGACCGGACCGAAGCGGATCTCGTGGGCGGTCTGGATCTTGCCGGCGATCAGCTTGGCCATGTTCGAGTAAAGCGTCTGCTCGACCTTCAGCGTGTACGCCGGCACGATGAAACAAAGAAACACCAGGCTCATGATGGCCACGAGAATGCCCATGACGAAGGCCGGGAGGGCAACTGCGAGGTGGCTCATTCCGCCGCCGCGGCAAGCGGTGAGCTCGTTATCGGCCGACAGCCGGCCGTACACCACCGTCGTGGCGAACAACGCCGCGATCGGGAGCGAGTAGGTGGTCATCGCCGGCATGAAGTAGCTGAGGAGCTTGCCGACCTGTCCGACGTCCAGGCCCTGGTGTGTGAGCGGCCGCAGCAGCCCGCCGAAGCTCATGATCCCCGCCAGGGCGCCGTTGGCCATCAGGAAGATCTTCAGCAGGTCGCGGAAGATGTACCAGAAGAGGGTGCGGCCGATCATGGCGACCCCACGGGCGATTTTAGATTTGCGATTTTAGATTTGCGATTTGAGATCAGCGATTCGACGACTGCCCCGAGCCGCTCTATGCCTGGCTCGATCTGATCGGGGGCGACCTGGCCAAAGCTGAGGCGAAGGTGGTTCTGCGGAGCGCGGCCGTGTTCGTCGGGCTGGAAGCAGTATTCACCGGGAACGTAAAGCACGCCCCGGTCGACGCACGCGCTGAACATGGCGCCGCTGCGGGAGGTGTCGATGGGTTCCGGCAACGCGAGCCAGACGTACAACCCGCCATGCGGGTGGGTCCAGTGGAGGGCGGCATCCTTTGGCATGGACCGCCGCAGCGCCGACAGCGTCGCGTCACGTTTGGCCCGATAGCTGTGGCGCAAGACTTCAACGTGGCGATGGTAGCTGCCGTCGCGAAACGCCTCCAACGCCATGTGCTGGGTCACGTTTGATGAACCGAAATCATGGTTCCCCTTCTGTTGAAGGACCGCGTGCAGCAGGTCCTGAGGCATCGCCGTATAACCGAGCTTCAACCCCGGCGCGAACGGCTTGCTGAACGTGTGGCTCAGCACGGTGTGGCGGTTCTCAGCGTCGTACGACTTGATCGACCGATGGGCCGGACCATCGTACCGCAGCTCGCGATAGGCGGCGTCTTCCAGGATCAGGATGCGGTGGCGCCGGCTGAAGCGCTTCACGACGTCGAGAAGCCGGGGCCGCCGCTCGGCCGAGAGCGTCAGGCCCGTGGGGTTCTGGTAGAAGCTGGTGCAGTAGACCAGCTTGACGCGATCGAGCCGGCCGTCGCGCTCGAGCTTCTCCAGCAGCGCTGCCAACGCGTCCACATCCATCCCATCCTCGTCCATCGGAACTGTCAGGATGGTGGCGCCCAGTGAATCGAGCGCGCCGGTATAGACGAAATAGCTCGGTGCGGCGGCGATCACGATGTCACCCGGGTCCAGCAGCACGTCACCCACCAGATACAGCGCCTGCTGCGAGCCGGTGGTGATGACTATGTCATCCGGGCCAAACCCCATCGCGCCGGCGGGCACCCCTTCCAGTTGCTCGATGTGCCGCAGCGCCTCCTCGCGAAGTTCTGCCAGGCCCAGGGTCGTGTCGTATTGCAACGCCGCCCGGCCGCGGTCGCGGTCGGAGAAGAGGCGACGGCTGATCGTCTCGCACTCCTCCACCGGCAGCGTGAGTGGATCCACCAGCCCGGCGGCCAGGTTGATCAGACCGGGATTGCGCAGGGCCATGGAGATCAGATAGCTGATCGGCTGTTCTTTCGTCCGCCGGGCCTTCGACGACAACGCCAGCTCAGGCAAATTTGGGGGAATCTCTGTGTCCATCGAAACCACCGATCGTACAGACTACCCACGACCACTTCAAAGTCCCCGTGCAGCCGGCCGGCGCACCTGCGGGGGCCGGCGGCAGGATTGACACGCTTGCCCGAGGTTGCTAGTTTATCATGGAAAATAAATCCGGCCCGGCAGGTGGACTCATATCGCATTCTTCACCTCGCGGGGCCGACGGACGGAGAGCCGAGCGTCGGTTGACACTCCCCCACCGCCCGCCTGAGCGAAAGGCGGCGCGTTATGCGCCAATTTGCGAAGGCGTTCATCTCGGATGATGTTCACCCGCTGACCACTGTGCGTGGGGGGGGGGGGGGGGCGGTTGACCCCCGCCCCGCCCCCTCCCGGGGGGGCCGCTCGGCCCCTCCCGCGGGGGGGCGGCCCCGCGGGGGGGAACTGGGCCC
>Ga0073928_10011142_pt1 | contig 10536 bp, 6 predicted proteins | sample PaiPotPPA55metaG_FD_76969 | JGI IMG/M metagenome (GOLD analysis project Ga0073928, IMG submission 76969) | Iron sulfur acid spring bacterial and archeal communities from Banff, Canada, to study Microbial Dark Matter (Phase II) - Paint Pots PPA... ...
CCCAGTCGGATCTGAACAAAGTAGCGCTGCGCTTAAATCAACGCCCACGACAAACTTTAGGTTTTCAGACTCCTGCGAGTAAACTTCAAGAAAGTGTTGCGTCGACCCATTGAGACCACCCGGATAACCGGATAAGTTCGTTCCAGTGCTTGACTTGTCCGGTAGGCGCGGTGGTTGGCAGAGTTAGTCAGGCGCAACGTCCAAATACGATGATTTGCTTTCGGATGGGCGCTGCGCGCAAATCGAGTGCAAACGCCTCCTGCCTACTGCGCGGCATTTACTATAAGCGTTAGTTGAGTTTTGTGGCTGGCGCCTCCGGACGCGGCCGTCATAGTAAGCGTATAAGTTCCGGTGGGCGTGCCCACCGACGGCGGAGAGGAGCCACCTCCCCCGCAGCTGATCAGGGTGATGGCGAGCAGCAGGAAGCCAATCGTGATGGCAAAGGCGTGAGCACGTCGCCACTGTGCTGCGACGCCTTGGAAGCGAGTAGCGCAAGCCAGCAGCATTGACGCAAGAGCAACCATGAGAGCCATCGCCAAGATGCGCAAGCCATCGAATGGACGCCACTGCCGGCCGACGCCTGGCGGAGCAACGGACGATGCCGTCGTCTTCACTTGTACAGAAAATGGCACAGCAGTATTTCCATTCAGGATAGCCGAAGCTTGTGAAGGCAAGCAGGTCGAATCGAGCGGCGCGCCGATGCAACTCAGCGTGACCGTTCCATTGAATCCGCTGATCGGCGTCACCACCAGGTCATACGTGGCCGGACTTCCCGCCGGCACGGTGGCCGTAGCCGAGCCACCGAGCGCGAGACCGACAGAGAAATCCGTTCCCGTACCAGCGAGCCCGACAGATTGCGGGCTCCCTGGCGCGTTATCCGTGAATTTCAACGACGCAGTTTCGCCGCCCGTTGTACTTGGCGTGAACGTCACGTTTACTGAGCACGTGGCATTAGTCGCCACACTTACGCCACTGCAAGTCTCGCCACTGATTGCGAAATCGCCGGCATTGGTGCCGCTGACCGCTATCGCGCTAATCGTGAGACCGGAATTGCCAGTGTTCGTCACCGTCACGCCCATCGCTAAACTCTTTACGGTTTCCTGTTGATTTCCGAATGAGATTGTTGGAACGGATGCCGAGAACCCTGACGGAGCCACTCCGGTACCGGTCAAGCTGACGCTTTGCGAGCCCGCAGTGTCGGTGACGGTGAGCACAGCGCTTTCCAGACCGACCACTGAGGGAGTGAATTTCACGTTGTTCACGCACGAGCCACCACCTCCCGCTAGTGAAGAGCCGACGCAATTGTTGGTCTGTGAAAAGTCGGAGGCATTCATGCCAGAGATAGCCACGGTAGAGACGCTGGTTGGTAAGGAGCCTCGATTGCTGAGTATTAGGGTCAGCGTGTTGGAGGTCCCCAGCGCTTCACTGGGGAACGTCAGCGGGTCGGGAAAAAGAACGCCGGCTGATGCGGGAGCTTGCACCAGATTCGCCACCGTGCGAACCCGGGTATTATCCAGCACCACTAGGCCCCCGGAAGTGTCTGCCGCGGCGGCAGATGGATTATCAAAGACGGCGCTCAATGCAGGACCGCCATCGCCCGAATATCCGCAAAAATAATTTCCGGTGTTCCGCATCCCGGCCACGGTAGAAATGATACCTGTCGTCCCGGATACCTCGCGAATCACGCACTCGGCCGGGTCGGGGATGAAGAGAGTACCAGCGGGGTCAAGGAACAAACCGAAGATGATGCGAAGCTGGGCCGAGCCAGCAGGGCCGCCGTCGCCTGAATAGCCTTGTCCTAAGATCATGTTGCCGGCGACCGTATAAATGTTGCCGTTGATTGCCATTACCTCGCGGATCGCGTAGTCGTAGGTGTCCGCGATAAAGATGTTCCCCGAGCTATCCACGGCCACGGCGTAGGGACTATTCATCGTGGCGCTAGTGGCCGGGCCGCCATCGCCGCTGGCGACGAGGACGCTTTCTGGGGTTCCGGCTACGGTGCTGATAATTCCCGTTGCGGCGGTAACCTCGCGAATCACGCCATTTCCGGTGTCGGCGATAAAGATATTCCCGGAGCTATCCACGGCCACACCTCCTGCCGGTGACAACAGGAAGATAGGATATAGCTCGGCGCTGGTGGCTGGCCCCCCATCGCCTGAAAAATCGCAATAATAATTGCCCAAACTGTCTGGCGGTATCCCCGCTACGGTAGAGATGAAGCCCGTGGCAGCTGTAACCTTGCGAATCACACAATTGAAACTATCGACGATGAAGATGTTTCCGGAGCCATCCACAGCCACATCCCTGGGATAAAAAAGTTTCGCACTGGTGGCTGGCCCGCCATCACCGGAGTAGCCGGGTATGCCGTCTCCGGCCACCGTCGTGATGATCCCCGTGGAAGCGGATACTTCGCGGATGGCGTTGTTGGCCGTATCCGCAATAAAGACGTTCCCAGAGCGGTCCGTAACCAGACTTGCACCGTAAGGAGTATCGTTCAGAAAGCCGAGCTGCCCATCCGTGGCAACGTAGCCATCGCCGCTGTACCCCATGAAGCCGACCATTTGGCCGCTGTGATAAGGATCGGCCACGGATACGCCGGCAAAAGTGGCGATGTTGCCGGTAGACGCAGAAACTTTGCGGATCACAGAGTTGTTGTAATCAGCCATAAAGATGTCCCCTGAGCTATCCACGGCTATCCCATAAGGCTGGTTGAGCTGGGCGCTCGTCGCCGAGATTCCATCACCGGAGTATCCACATCCGATGCTGTGGTTCCCCGCAACGGTGGAAATCTGCGCGGTGGAGGACGAGACTTCGCGGATCACGCAGTTTGAAGTGTCCACAATGAAGACGTTCCCGGAGCCATCTACGGCTACGCCGAAGGATTGGCTGAGCTGGGCGCTGGTGGCAGCCCCGCCATCGCCGGAATATCCACAACTGGCGGTGCCCGCCACAGTCGAGATAATGCCGGTGGAGGCGGAAATCTTGCGGATCGCGCAATTTGTGGTGTCCGCAACGATGATGTTCCCGGAGCCGTCCACGGCCACGCCATTAGCAAATCCAAGCTCGGCGCTGGTGGCCAAACCGCCGTCCCCCGAATATCCGCAGTGTAATTCCCCGGTTAGGTCCGGTAGCGTTCCAGCCACGGTGGAGATGACGCCGGTGGAGGCGGAAATCTCACGAATCAAGCAGTTATTGGTATCCGCTATGAAGATGTTCCCGGAGCTGTCCAAGGCCACGCCGGAGGGATTATTCAGCGTGGCGCTAGTGGCTGGGCCGCCATCCCCGGTGTGCCAACAACTGTCCGTGCCCGCCACGGTGGAGATGATGCCAGTCTGGGCGGAGACCTCGCGTATCCTGCAATCGGTTCTATCCGCTATGAAAATGTCGCCTGAGGTATCCACGGCTATGCCGCTGGGCTCCTCAAGCGTGGCGCTGACGGCTGGGCCGCCATCTCCGAGGACACCTCCGTGCGCTCCAGTGCCCGCCACGACGGTAACGTTGCCATTGATCGCCACTCTGAATACTCGACCCGAGACGAAAGTTGCGACGTAAACGTTCCCCGAGCCATCCAGGGCGACCGTAGCGGGAGAATCCATGCTCGACTTCAAGGCGGGCAGATTGTTGGGCCCTCCGCCGGCAATAGTATTCACGGTGTTTTGAGCCCAAACTGCCGGGGCGATTAGCCCAAGCAAGAGAATGGCACGTGCCGCGAGTCGAATCGTGCGTTTGTGCACGGCTTTGTTTCCTTCGACAGCGCCGTCACCTCAGGCCGACTCCCATCGAAATTGCACGGCAGTTCGTCGAAGCGATCTATTTGAAGGCGCGTCTCATGGCTAACCTAAAGGCGAGTATTCTTGCTCAGAACGCTTTCAATTGATAGCTGATTTTCACGAACTGCTACGTGCCCGATAAGCTAAATTATTCGTAGACGTGGCTCCAATCCTCCGACTGATACGACCGTCGTGCCGCCCGGAGTGACGCCGAAGATCTTTTGACACTCCAAAAGTCCGAAATCTTGCGTGGAGTTTACAAGCAACCAATGAAGATCACTCTCGGAGAATTCGGCGAACGCTACATGGAATATGCGGAAGCAAACAAGCGGTCGTGGTTGCGGGACGAACAAATGCTTAATCACCTTTGCGCGTTTTTCGGCAAGGAAAAGCCGCTACCGGAAATAACCCCGATGCAAATCGAAGGGTATAAACTTCAGCGGCGAGGCAAAATCGCAGACTCTACGGTTAATCGAGAGTTGGCTTTGCTCAAGCGTATGTTCAATCTTGCGATTACATGGGATCTATATTTAGGGCTGAACCCCGTCCGAAAGGTCAAGTTCTTTCGGGAATTTAATGTTGGGCTTCGTGTCCTAAGCCCCGAAGAGGAGGAAAGACTTCTTCAAAACGCTATCCCGTACCTTCAGGATTTAATTCGATTCGCCCTGAATACGGGCTTGCGCATCGGAGAAATTTTCTCATTACGTTGGTCTTGCGTGGATTTGAAGAAGGGAATTCTGGCTGTTTTTGCGTCCAAGACTCAAACGATCCGAGAAAGTCCGATGAATTCGGAAACTCGCAAAGTTCTTGACGCTTGGAAGCTAAACAAAAAGAATGAAGGTGTTTTCTACAATCCTCAGACCGGCAAACCGTTTGTTGATTTGAAAACTGGATTCGCTCTTGCCTGTGAAAAATCAGGAATCTCGGGGGTGACGTGGCACACGCTGCGCCATACTTTTGCTTCCCGTCTCGTAAACAGCGGCGTTGACATCGTGACAGTGAAGGAGCTGCTGGGACACTCCAGCATCATTGTAACGATGCGCTACGCACATACAAATATCGAGAAGCAAGCGTGCGGCGGTCGAAAAACTCGACGGTTTTGGTGACAATTTGCTGACAGACCAATCGGATGTGTACCAACCTAGGGCGGTGCTGTCACTAAATCGAACCACAAGTTACAATGTTTCAAGAGCTTAATTCGGAGGGGTAGGAAAGCGGTTGACTCCGGCGGTCTTGAAAACCGTTAGGCCCGAAAGGGTCTCGTGGGTTCGAATCCCACCCCCTCCGCCAGCCTCACTTTGTACAGTCCGGAGAGATCCTTTACACCTTTGGGCCAAAGGGTTTTCTAAGGGTTGCAGAGTCTGCTCCTCAAGATCGATGTAACCGAGATCATAGTCCACAAAGCTAACCAGCCAAATACCGTCGTCGACCTCTCTGATGCCTACAGCTTGACCTGCGAGAGAAGTACTGAGGCTTATTTTCTTTTTGAAAATGCAGGTCCTTCCGCAGTAGGTAACCAGAGCTGTCCGATCGTGGAAAGGATAGCAGAGTTCTCCGGTGCCCTGATATTGCCGCGTGGAAGCCTGATAGACTTCGACGGGGCACTTCATATCGAGAGCCTCATGGGGGCGCTCGTTGTTAAACTCGTGAACGAAAGCATCGAACTTGGCTTGTTGCTGAAGGAAGTTGGAACCGGCCGGCCGGGTAGCTTCTATCTTTAAAGTTCGATGCGTTCGTGGCGACCGTTCTGTTGCGGATGGCCGGGCTGGATACGCTCGATGGTAATGCCGAGGCGAAGCCACCAAACGGCTGTTCCAATGACTCCGGGACTTGGCCGGGCTTGCAGGCCCAGAGACCGACCTGAAAGGCGGCGACCTCGTGTCCCTCCGTCGAAAACGCACAGCCACTCGAGATCGCCAATGAATCCGGGATCAATCACAGCTCTGGCTGCTAGGATCGGGATAACCCCATGCAAACAGAACACGGCTTTCCGCAACCAACCCGGAGATCTGGTATCTAATGAAGCGTTGCGGTACACATGTTACTTTCGAATTGTTCCTGGTCCCGAGTTGAATCGATGGCCAAGCCAATCTTGCTCAGCGTGGATGATGACTCCGATGTGTTACGGGCGATCGAGCGTGATCTCCGATCGCACTATGGCGCCGAATATCGAGTAATCGGAAGTGATTCTCCGCAAAAAGCGCTCGATATTCTCAAACAATTGAGGGTTCGCAATGACAGTGTGGCCCTTTTGTTGGCCGACCAGCGCATGCCTCGGATGAATGGAGTCGAATTTCTTCAGGAAGGGATGCGCATCTTTCCCGATGCCAAAAGAGCGCTCTTGACGGCCTATGCGGATACAAGCGCCGCGATTAGCGCCATAAACGAAGCGAATATCAACTACTTCTTTATGAAGCCCTGGGATCCTCCCTCTGAGCATCTCTTCCCGCAGTTGGATGACTTGCTCGATGATTGGAGGGCGTCGTATCGACCAGCGTTCGAAGGCATACGAGTGCTGGGCACAAGGTGGTCGCCGCGAAGCTACGAAATGCGTGACTTCCTGGCTCGGAACCACGTTCCATATCAATGGATTGACGTGGAGCTTTCCTCCAGCGACCCCGAAACCAAGCGTATTCTGGAGATCCTTGGACCAGAGGCGAACAGTCTTCCCATCGTCTTGTTTCCGGACGGAACCAAACTCCTCGAGAGCCTGCCGGGCGATGTTGCGCAGAAAGTGGGGTTGCGCACGCGAGCTCAAACCGATTTCTACGATTTAGCCATCATTGGAGGAGGCCCCGCCGGTCTGGCTGCGGCTGTTTATGGGGCCTCGGAAGGCCTGAAGACGGTGATGGTCGAACGCGAAGCTCCCGGCGGACAAGCCGGAATGAGCTCGCGCATTGAAAACTATTTGGGATTTCCATCCGGGCTGAGCGGAGGTGACCTGGCGCGACGCGCTGTCGTGCAAGCCCAGCGTTTTGGAGTGGAGATCTTGGCACCGCAGGAAGCCGTGGCCGTCCGTACCGAAGGTCCCTATCGAATCATCAAGCTGGCCGATGGAAGCGAGATCTCGTGTCATGCATTGTTGGTCGCAACCGGTGTGCAGTGGCGGCGCTTGGAAGCTCCGGGAGTCGACAAGCTGCAGGGCGCCGGGGTCTACTACGGCGGTGGCGCCACTGAGGCGCTCTCTTGTAAGGGCGAAATTATTTACGTCGTTGGCGGTGCAAATTCCGCAGGCCAAGCCGCGATGAACTTTGCCAGGTATGCGGAAAAAGTTGTGCTTCTGGTACGCGGTGACGGCCTCGCCTCTACAATGTCCCAATATCTGATCGACCAAATCCAACAAACTCCCAATATTCAAATATGGTCTCACGCCAGCGTTGCCGAACTTCATGGAGACAAGCGATTGGAAGAAGTCTCGATATTGTGTTCGGATACGGACAAGATTGAACGCGTACCTGCAAGTTCGATATTCATCTTTATTGGGGCCTTGCCTCGGACAGACTGGCTGGCAGGCTTGGTCGAACGAGACGATCGTGGTTTTATCCTGACGGGTCCGGATTTGCTACGAAACGGCGAGCGACCGAAAGGGTGGGTGCTTGACCGTGATCCGTTTCTGCTGGAAACGAATGTTCCTGGAATCTTTGCCGTCGGAGACGTGCGCCACGGCTCGGTGAAGCGAGTCGCGTCAGGTGTTGGCGAGGGTTCCGTGGCTGTGCAATTCATTCATCAGTATTTGAGCAAGGTCTAATGGTGACTGCGTCCGAGCTGTTGCGCTTTCCGGCGTTCGCTGATTTGCCTGACGATCAGATTGCATGGTTCCTCGGCCAGTCGCAGGAAAAAAGCCTCAAGGCAGGCGAAATCTATGCGAGACAAGGCGATCCTCCCGAGGCGATGTTCGTGCTTCTCGAAGGCGAATTTGAGTGGCGCGGCGAGTTCAACGGAGAAACCACAGTGATTCCAGGCAATGTGGGCGACGTGACCGGAGCGTTGCCATTTTCGCGGATGAAACAATTCACAGTCACGGGCAGGGCCGTCAAAGACGGCCGTATCCTGCGATTTCCCGCTGCGCTGTTTCCAGATCTCATTCAGAAAATGCCGGAGTTGGCCAAACGCTTGGTCGGTGTCATGTCCGATCGCATCCGCGAATTAACGCGCCTGGAACAACAGCGCGATCGGCTGGCCGGGCTGGGAAAACTCTCCGCAGGGCTTGCTCACGAGCTCAACAATCCTGCTTCCGCTGCCAAACGCGCGGCAGTCCAGCTGCGAGACACTCTGCAGCGCATTAAAGACGCAAGTCATGCACTTGGCCGGCGGGACCTCACCCCCACCCAGAAAGCGGAGATCGAGAAATTGGAATCTTCGCTTACTCAGCGAGACGAGCCTCCACCGGATGCTCTGACTATCAGCGACCTCGAAGACCAGATTGATTCTTTGCTGCGAAGCCATGGGCAGAATGATTTGTGGCAGATGGCCGCCGAGTTGGCGCAAAGAGGAATCCAGCCATCGGCACTCGAGTCACTATTCGAGAACCTCGATGCCGGCACAGCGCGAACAGCCCTGGTACGAATTGCGGCGTCTGTCGAAATTGCAAGCCTGTTGAATGAAATTGAGAGCAGCGCTTCGCGAATCTCCGATCTGGTCGGCGCCATCAAGGAGTACACGTTCATGGACCAGGCGCCCGTGCAAAACGTAGATGTGGTGAAGAGTCTTGAAACAACCTTGACGATTTTAAATCACAAACTCAAACGCGGTGTCACGGTGCGCCGCGAATACCAGCCTGTTCCGCTTCTCGTGAATTCGTTCGGAAGCGAGCTCAATCAGGTCTGGACGAACCTCATCGACAACGCGATTGACGCTATGAATGGCCAAGGCGAGCTTCGACTCCGAACGTATCGTGACGATGGCTGCGTTGTCATAGAGATCGGCGATAATGGCGCCGGAATCTCGCCGGAAGTAAGAGCACACATTTTTGAACCCTTCTTTACGACCAAGGGTGTGGGCGAGGGCACCGGACTGGGGCTCGATACGGTGCAGCGGATTGTGAGGAAACATCGCGGCAATATCCAGGTCCATTCGAAACCGGGCGATACACGGTTTCAAGTGTGGCTTCCGCTGGCAGATACGCCGAGCTGACGCAGAGATCCGCAGGTCGTGCAAACACTGTAGTCATTCAGTTCGCTGCTTCAGTTAAAGACGATGTAGCGAAAATTGCACGGCCCCGGGACAAGCTGCCCGTACCCAGCATCACGCCGTTATTCGTCGGATTACCGGGGAAGACCGCAGCCCGTGCGCAGGTTCACACTCTCAGAAAACGCCGCCTTACCGCCCCGTACAACAATTCTCCTTGAAGTAGTTTCCTAAATCCTCTGCCAGAAGGGTATGCGAGAGGTGTCCCGCTAAAGCACTCCGAGATGGTCGGGATACTTGGCTTGCAACGAGCTCACCAAAACCTCAAACTCTGGTAGCTCGCGTAAGTTTTTTAGGTGAGGGTCCTTGAGGAAAAAAGGCCAGCACGCGAAGCCACTCGTGACACTCCGCTCCAACCACTCAAACCCAGCTTGACGCCGCTCCAACATTGCCAGTATGCAGGCGATTTGATAGTAGCTGTGGTGCGCATGCCCAAAGGATTTTGGGTTCGCACAAGCCGTCGTCAGGCAGTCGAGCGACTTTCCGGCTAATCCGGTCGACGCGTAATAAACGCCTTCCAAACTGACGATCAGCGGTTCTTCCGGCAATAACCGGGCCGCTACATCCAACAAGGTTCTTGCTTCTTTCAAATCTCCTGTCATCAAGGCCAATTGAACAGCAAAGTAGACTGGATACTTGTTCTCGGGATTCTCAGCCAGCCAGGCTTTGATCTCCTCGCGCGCCAAGTCGTATTCTTGGTTCCAAACGTACACTTGTACGATGCTGTGACTAACAGCTTTCTGGGGATGAAAAGGCCGTGCCCGCTCATACATTTCACGGGCGTGCTCGAGCAACCCGATGTGAGCCAAGATAGTGCCCAGACGGTTGTACGCTTGGGGCTGATTGTTCTGCAGAGCCAAGGCTCGCTTGAGTTCGTCAATCGCCTCCAGGTGCTGGAAATTCCTGGACGGTCCCCAAAAGAGAAACGCGCGGGCGACGTGTCCCTCGGGCAAATCCGGATCCAGATCCAGTGCGCGGCAACAATGAAACTCAGCCTTCTCCCACCACGCGCTCGACGGATCAAGTTCAAAGTGACGAGTCGCGCAGACTACGGAAAGTACGGCATGCGCCAGGGAAAATGAAGGATCTCGGGCGACCGCGTTGCTCAGGTGCCGGGCGGCTTCCTCTAGCATCGCTGGATTGCCAGAGGAGCTGAGCTTGTAACCCCGCATGAACTCCGCATAAGCCAAAGGGTCCTTGCTATAGCGCGGGGAGCGTTGAACCATCGTTGGACCTAGCGTCCGGTTCAGTGACATGGCGATTTGCTTGGCGATCTCGTCCTGCAGGTCGGATAGGCGGTTAAGGTCGAGATCGCGTTTCCTTGTGAAGCAAACACTTTGCAGATGCGTGTCGAACATTTCTAACGAGAGGCGCCAAAGGCCCTTGGATATTTGAATACCGCCGTGAACGACAAAACGCACGCCAAGTCGCGAAGCGGCGCCCGCAGGTGTCGTCCCGGTCGGCACACTCAGCGCTGCTGAAGTTGGAAGGACGTCCACGCCCGGCAAATTCGCTAGGCGCACGACCAGTGCATCGGCAAATCCCAGGCACAGGCCATAGTCATCCGTGGCCCTGCCGA
>Ga0073928_10011144_pt1 | contig 10534 bp, 9 predicted proteins | sample PaiPotPPA55metaG_FD_76969 | JGI IMG/M metagenome (GOLD analysis project Ga0073928, IMG submission 76969) | Iron sulfur acid spring bacterial and archeal communities from Banff, Canada, to study Microbial Dark Matter (Phase II) - Paint Pots PPA... ...
AGCGCTCTCGGTCGGCTACGAAGGAAATGCCGGGCACGAATTTCCCGCGCTCTTCGCCGCAGGCTTCCGGCCCGATGCGGTTACGGATCAAACATCTGCGCACGACATGATCGACGGCTACGTCCCGATGGATCTTTCGCTCGGCGAAGCGGAACATCTGCGCAAGAGCCACCCCGACGAATACGAGCGGCGTGGACTTGCGACGGTCGCAAAGCACGTGCAAGCGATGATCGACTTTCTCGATGCGGGCGCAATCGTCTTTGACTATGGTAACAATATCCGCGCCCAAGCGCAGCGCGCCGGCGTCACGCGCGCGTTCGATTTTCCGGGATTCGTTCCCGCATTCATTCGTCCGCTTTTTTGCAAAGGCAGCGGGCCGTTCCGGTTTGCGGCGCTCTCGGGCGATCCCGCGGACATCGCGCGCTGCGACGAAGAACTGCTAAATCTGTTCCCGCAGGACGCGCATTTGCGCCGCTGGATTACCCTCGCCAAAGAACGCATAGCGTTTCAGGGATTGCCGGCGCGCATCTGCTGGCTTGGCTACGGGGATCGCGCGAAAGCCGGCCTGCGTTTCAATGAATTGGTGCGCAGTGGTGAACTGACGGCACCCATCGTGATCGGGCGCGACCATCTCGATACCGGAAGCGTCGCCTCGCCGTACCGCGAAACCGAGTCGATGAAAGACGGAAGCGATGCGATAGCCGATTGGCCAATCCTGAACGCGCTGCTCAATACAGCAGCCGGCGCGCATTGGGTCTCGTTTCATCACGGCGGGGGCGTCGGCATCGGCTACAGTCTGCATGCGGGTATGGTCGTCGTCGCCGACGGCACCGACGAGGCGCGCGAGCGGCTCGAGTGCGTACTCGCCACCGACTGCGGTATGGGCGTGGTGCGTCACGCCGATGCCGGTTATGAGATTGCGATGGAAACCGCCGACGAGAAAGGCATCGATTGGCGGTTGTAGTCCGCGCAAAAACCGTCGTTACAAATGCGCCGGACGTCGCCCAATGCGGGGTGACGTTCGATGCATTAGAGATGTTTGCGGATGGTGCAATCGTTTGCGAGAATGACGCTGTCGCATGGACCGGCCGCATCGACCATCTGCCCGAAGCGTATCGAGGCGCGGAATTGCAGGAGTTCGGCGACTGTGTCATCGTTCCGGGCTTTGTCGACGCACATTCGCATCCGCTGTTCGCCGGCGATCGCGAACCTGATTTTGCGGCTCGTCTACGCGGCGAGAAGCCGCCGCTGGGTATGCTCTACACCGTCGAGCAGACACGCAATGCCCTCGATCATCCAGTTCAATTTTGGAAGCACGTCGAGCCGAGGCTGCGAATGATGGCCGCCCATGGAACGACCACCCTCGAGACGAAAACCGGATATGCGCTGCACAAGCCGGGCGAAGTCGAACTTCTGGATCTGATTGCCCAGCATAACGACGAAAGCGGGTTGCCGCATCTTGTCGCTACGTTTCTGGGGGCCCATGCGCTTCCGCCGGAGTTCTTGAATGAAGTCGACTACGTCGATTATCTGATCGACCAATGTCTGCCCGTGGCCAAAGCGCACGGGGCGGTATACGCAGACGCATTCTGCGAGCTAGGCTTCTTTTCGCCCGAGCAGACCCGGCGCTATCTGGTATCGGCGCGCGAGCATGGGCTGCGCTTGCGCGTTCACTGCGACGAGATGTCGTTCGGGGCGGCGGCCGAGATGGCCGTGCAGCTGGGTGTGGACGCGGTGGATCATTGCAATTACATTCGCGAAGCGGACGTGCGCGAAATCGTAGAGCGCAAGATCGTTCTCGTCGCGTGTCCGGCGACAATCGCTTACCTGGATCTGCCACAGCGAGCGCCGGTGCGCGAGGTGCTCAAGCGCGGGGGAACCGTCGCATTTGCCAGCGACTACAACCCGGGGACCTCGCCGTGCTTCAATCTTCAAACCGTCGCGTATTTTGCGCGGAAGTTGTTCGGATTGTCGGCTGCCGAGGCGTTGTACGGCACGACGCGCGCTGCAGCGCAGTCCCTTCGTATTGACGCAGGTACGCTTCGCCCAGGCGCGAGCGCGGACTTCGTTGCATTGCGCATCGCATCGCCGGACGAGTTCGGCTGGCAGTTCGGCGGTAATCTCGCAGCGGCAGTCTTCCGCAAGGGCCTGCGCGCGGCATGACGAGGATCGTGCAGTGCGCTCGCGCGCTGGCCGGGGGAGAAGAACGGCAAGAGTTTGCCTTTGCCGTAGATGGCGATCGCATCGCTGCGGTCGCGTCACTCGACGAGCTGACTGCGCGCTTTCCGGACGCGGACCTGCGCTCGCATGGAAGCGACGTCTTCTTGGCGCCCGGTTTTATCAACGGTCACAGCCACGCGTATCAGATTCTCATGCGAGGGTGGGCCGACGACCTGCCGTTCGAACGCTGGCGCGCCGATGCGCTCTATAAAGTCGTGCCGCAGCTCACGCCCGAGCACATCTACTGGACGTTTCGTCTAGCTTTCGACGAGATGCTCGCCGGCGGCATCACGACGGTGGCCGAGTTTTTCTATTTAAACGGCGCCGGCAATGCCCATGCTCAGCAGGCGATCCGCGCGGCGCACGATGCCGGAATCCGGCTGGTGTTTGCGCGCACGTGGATGGATGCCGGGTATGCGCCTCGTGCTTTCCGCGAAACGATCGACCAGGCTGCCGAACGTACGCGCGCGCTCCAGTCGGAGTTTCCCAACGTGCACATCTGCGTCGCTCCACATTCACTGCACGCGGCGTCGCTCGATATGATTCGAGCGGCGGCGAGGTTCGCGCGCGACGCGGACTGTATGATGCACGTACACGTTGCCGAGGCAAAGTACGAAGGCGCGCAGACGCTCGAGCGCTTCGGCAGCACGCCGATATCGCTGCTCGCATCACTCGACGCGCTGAACGAACGAACCGTCGCCATTCACGCGATCTACGTCACCGAGGATGAGAAACATCTCCTCGCGCAAACCGATGCCCGCGTGGTGCACAACCCGATGACGAATCAATATCTGGGCGACGGAATTTGCGATGTCTGCGGTTTGCAAGCGCTCGGCGTAAAGATGGGACTGGGGACCGACGCGAATGTGAAACCTTCCCTGATTGAAGAAATGCGCGCCGCATCGTTCCTCCAAAAGGTGGCCCGTCTCGACGCAAGCGCGCTAGACGCGCGCACGGCTGTTACGCTCGGCACGTCACAGGGCGCATCTGCGCTGCGCGTGGATGCCGGCGACCTGCGCGAGGGCGCCTTCGCGGACTATTTGGTGATCGACGCTGCGGGCGTGGATGCATGGACACCGCTTGCCAACGCGCTGGCCTATCGCGCCGAAAACGGATGGATACGCGAAACGTATGTCGGAGGGCGCTGCGTGCGTACGCGCGAGCAGCCCGCACCGGCCCAGGCATTCGAGGCGATCGGCAGATTGCTGCCGTCCTTGCACCTGTAGTTATAAAAACTGCCGGAGCGAACTCATGAACGGCGCGAATTTGGCGTTGTTTTCGTCGTCCGATTCCAGTCCGGTATACACGACCAGCACGTACGATGCGCCCTGATCGGTGTCGAGAATGCCGCCGTCGTGCGTAACCTCGCCGGTGTCTCCGGTTTTATGCGCGAAGCGATCGCCGGGCAGCAAGCCCGCGGGAAGCTTATTGTTCCATTCTTGCCGCGCCAGCGTTTGGCGAAGCTCAAACGCGTATGGCACAAGACCGCGAGCGATTAGTTCGAAGAGACGCGCTGCATCACCGGCGGAGTGCGAATTGCGGTGCATGCCGTCCCAGCCGGGATCGTGAATGAGCGGCAGACTTCCGGAGAGCTTTCGATAGAATGCCGTCGCCCGTAAGCCGAAGCGTTCCTGGACGATCTGGGTTGCGCGCTCGCGCCCCAGAATGTCGTAGAGCATGTTCGTCGCGACGTTGTCGGAGCGTGTAAGCATCAAATCGAGGAGCTCGTAGAGCGGCGAGGTGTAGCCGGGAATGAGCGGCGATTCTTTGTCGTTCGCCGTCATATTGGCCTGGAGTACCTCAAAGGTCCGATCCAGCGTCAACTTTCCGTCCGCAACGAGCGTGTAGCTGGCCACAGCAAGCGGCGTCTTCAGCATGCTTGCAGGGTAGAGGTAGCGGTCGGGGTCCAGCCAGAGGTCGGGGCCGTCCGGCCGGTCGAGGCGTTTTAGGACGAGCGAGGCGGGCTCAAGGCCCGCCCGGGCGGCGATTTGAGCGAGCAGATCGGCGGTCAGCATGAGAACCCTTCCGTGCGTGTAAGTACTTGCATTCTCTAGAGCGGTATGGTACGATTCGGTGCATGCAAGTACGTACTTGCGCTAAGTTCATTCAGGCCCCTTTGCTTGCGCTTGCAGTCGGGGTGCTCGCTGCCGCGGCACCGGCAGGCGCGCAGGCACCCCTGGACGCCGCCACGATCATGCAGCGTATCGACCAGCGCAATCCATCGCTCCAAACCTTTCAAGCGCGTGTTCACGTACACGCGCACATGCTGAGCTTCCCTTGGCTCTCGCCCAATCTCGAGGGCACCTCGTACTTCAAACGTCCCGACAACTACGAGGTGGTTTTCGATCGCGTGCCTTCATACGCGCACGGCATCGATAAGCTCTTCGGCGACATCTCCGATCCGGCGGCCTGGCAAAAGGACTCGAACATTACCTTCGATGGCCTGGAAACCATCGACGGCCATCCGCTGCTCGCATTGCTCATGACCAAGAAGATCCGCAGCGATCAAATCAAGGACACGACCGCATTCGTGGATCCGGCCGACTACAGAGTCGTGCGCATGGAATACCACTACATGGACGGCGGCACGATTACGATGACGCAAACCTTCAAACAACAGGGCGCCTACAGCGTCATCGCCACACAGCACGCCGAGATCAGCCACCGCGTTCACGCCGTCGCGGATGCAACCTTCGGTACCTATCAAACCAATGTGGCCGTCGACGACTCGGTGTTCACGAAGAAGAAGTAATGCTGCACGAAATTCAACCGCGCTCGCCCGAAGAAACACGCAATCGCATTCTCGCAGCCACGCGCGAGATCTTTGCCAAGAAAGGGGGTCGCGGAACGACAACGCGAGAAATCGCCGAACTCGCCGGCGTCAATGAGGCAACGCTATTCCGGCATTTCGGAAACAAGGACGCCATCATCGACGCCGTCGCTGAGCGCTACTGCGCGACAGAACAGCTCCAGGAGCTTGCCGCAAGTCTTTCCGGCGATCTCGAAGCGGACTTGCATCGCCTCGCGTCTGCGCTTGTCGAGCGGATGGAGCAGGTTCAGGATTTGATCATCATGTCGCTGGTCGAGCAAGAAACCGATAGCGCCGTCGGAGCCGCCGCATGGCGCGCACCGGGCGCAATCCGCCAGATCGTCGGCGACTACATGGCCAAACGGGTCGGAAGCGGCGACCTTCAAGGCGACCCCTTGCTATTGGCGCGCTTTTTCATGGGAATGATTTTTGCACACGTCATCGGACGCAAAAAGTTCCCCGAAATGGAATACAGCACGCAAGCGATTATCGATTTTCAAATTAACGTCTTTTTAAATGGTGTAAGAAAGAAGAACTAATGGACACGCGCGAACGGGAACCACAAGTAACGGAGGCTCCGCCGAATGGACGCAGTCACGAAGTGCCGCCAGATGTGCCTGTAGGGGAAACGCCCAACCGGCGCAATCTGCGGCCATTGATGCTGATCCTCGGAGCGATCGTCGCGATCGCGATCGTCATCTGGGGCGTGAGGTACTTCAACTATGCGCGCGCGCACCAAACCACCGACGACGCTCGCGTAGATGCGAACACGGTTGCGGTAACCAGCAAGATTGACGAGCGCGTGAACCAGATCTTGGTGGACATCGATCAGCCGGTGAAGAAGGGACAGCTGCTCGTCGTTTTGGACAGCGTGTCCGAACGCGCTGCGGTCGATCAAGCCAAAGCGAATCTTCAGCTCGCCCTGGAGAATCAGTCTGCTGGCGTGACGCAGGGTTCGGGCGGAGTCGTTCAGGCGCGGGGCCAGGCGCAGAGTGCCGTCGCGAACGTGCCCGTTGCACAAGCCGGCGTCGCCGCGGCGCAAGCGCAGGTGCAGCAGGCCGTTGCCGGGCTGCCGGCTGCGCGTCAAGCTCTTGCCGAAGCACAGGCGAATCTAAACCGCACGCAGAGCCTGGTAAACACCGGTGACGTACCGCGTGCTCAGCTCGATACCGCGCTGGCGCAGTATGCGCAGGCGCAGTCGCAATATCGCGCTGCCCAGCAGAACGTGAACGTCGCAATCGCAAACCTGAATGCGGCGCAGCCCAAAGTCGGCGCGGCACAAGCCGGCGTTGCTGCGGCGCAGGGCGGGGTTCAAGCCGCCCAGGGCAAGCTGAACCAGGCACAGGCTCCGGCGCAGATTGCAACGCAACGCGCCGCGCTCGCAATCGCCGAGCAGAACCTGGCGAACACGAAAATCTACGCTGCAATCGACGGCACCGTGGGCGAGAAGAGCGTCGAGGTGGGACAAACGGTCAGCCCGGGCGCCACACTGCTCACCGTGATTCCGAATCAGATCTACATCACGGCGAACTTTAAGGAAACGCAAGTCGGAGCGATGCGGCCGGGGCAACCGGTCGACATTCACGTGGATGCCTACAAGGGCGTAACGTTCCACGGCAAAGTCGATTCGATCAACCCAGCCGCGCAGAATGTCTACGCGCTTGTTCCGGCACAGAACGCTACGGGCAACTTCGTCAAAGTAACACAGCGCATTCCGGTCAAGATCGTTTTCGATGGGAATACGGATTTCGCGAAGTACCCTATGCGTCCGGGTATGTCGGTCGAGACGTCGGTTCTCGTCCGGTAACGCAGCGATGCGCTCACTACATAAAGCTAGGGTGACCAAAACCACAGGTCACCCAGATTTCCCTCGCCCAAATAGTCATGGTGAGGTATCGCGACGCGCCACGACGGCGCTAGTGTCGACGGACACAGGAGGTGTCTTAGTCGACAACCACCCCGAGGCATCGAGGGGCTACAAAGAAGTCCAAGAATTCGGGTGGCGAAGAGCGGTCGTCACGGTCGCCGTGATCGCCGCGACGATGCTCGAGATCATCGACACGACCATCGTCAACGTTGCGTTGCCGAAGATCCAGGGAAACTTCGGCGTTTCGGTCGATCAAGGCGCGTGGGTCGTTACGGGCTACATTATCGCCAACGTCATCATCATTCCGATAACGCCCTGGCTGCAAGCGCGTTTCGGGCGCCGCGCATATTACCTCGCCTCCATCGGCATATTTACGTTTGCCTCGGTGATGTGCGGGTTCGCCGGAAGCTTCGGCGCGCTTGTCTTCTGGCGGCTCGTCCAAGGCATGGGCGGCGGCGGACTCATTTCCACCTCGCAGGCGATCTTGCGCGAAACCTATCCCGCGCAAGAGCAAGGCAAAGCGCAAGGAATCTTCTCGCTCGGTGTCATCGTCGGTCCGGCGCTCGGGCCACTGCTTGGCGGCATCATCACCGATAATCTTTCGTGGCGCTGGGCGTTCTTCATCAATATTCCGGTGGGCTTGCTCGCTGCAGCTGCCGTGTATTTCGTTCTGCGCAATCCGGCCGCGCCGCAGAAGGACAAGCGCTTGGATTGGATCGGCCTCGCGCTGCTTGCAATGGGCTTGGGCGCGATGCAATACGTTTTGGACCAAGGCCAGCAGTACGATTGGTTCGCAGATTCGAATATCCGGCTCTTCGCGGCTGCTTCCGCGGCCGGACTGATTGGATTCGTGATTTGGACGCTGCGGTCGCGCATACCGATCGTGGATCTGCACGTCTTGCGCTATCGGCAAGTCGCTGCGGGCAGTTTGCTGGGTGCGGCGCTCGGCGTGAGTCTGTACGGCTCGGTGCTGATCATTCCGCAATACGTGCAAAATTCGCTCAATTTCACAGCCACGCTTTCGGGCGAGACGATTCTCGTGCGCGCGCTTGCGATCGCGCTGTTAACGCCGGCGGCGGCCATCGTCGCGATGCGCGGGCGGCTCGATCCCCGCTGGCAAGTCTTCGCCGGGTTTCTGATGCTCGGCGTCTCGAACTGGATGCTTGCAACGGTGACGACGTCGGAAACGTCTTTTTGGACGTTAGGGCCGGCCCTCATCATAAGCGGATTAGGACTTTCGCAGATTTTCGTACCGCTTTCCATTGCAGTGCTCGGTGCCGTCCCGCCGAAGGATGTGCCCGCGGCATCGGCATTCTTCAATCTTGCGCGCCAAGTCGGCGGCAGCATCGCCACGGCGGTACTCGTCACCGTATTGCTGCGCAGCGTTACGCAGCATCAGGCGGCACTGGGAAGCGACGTGACGCTGCATGCACAAGCGGTGCATCAGTACCTTCAAGCGCACGGGGGCGAACATTCCGTCTCGGCACTGCAAAATTTAACTAATCTGGTTACGCAGCAAGCGTACATCCTTTCATACGCCGATACCGCACGCTTGACCGCGCTGATCACTCTGGTGCTCGCACCGCTGGTGATCTTGATGCGCAAGCCGCGCCCGGCCGGAACAGTCACGGCTAAAACAGTCACGGCTAAATAGGAGAGAACGTGATTTATATTGCAACGCTACTGCTGGCCGCCGCGACTGCGACCGTCCCCTCACCGGCGCCTCGGCCCCAGCTGCCAACCGTCCCGAACGTCGCGCCCGGATACGGGTCACCGGCCGTCTCGCCGCCGCCGCCGGCTGTCGTGGGTGTCACGCAGCAGCCGTTCGTCGGTATAACGCTCGATAACGCCATCGGAATGGCTCTCTCGCGTAATCCGGATCTGGCAATCGCGCAAGCGAACCGGCACATCGCCCAATATCAGATCGAAGCGGCCAAAGGTGCGTACGATATCAACTTCAACATCGAGCCGCAGTACCAATACGTCGAACAGGCGCCGCAAAACGCGTTCTTTGCCGGACCGAACTTCGGGCCCATCATTCAGCGCAACGCCGCGCTCAGTGCCGGCGCACAGGGCATCTTGCCGGGCGGCCAGCAATACAGCGTCAGCGCATCGGGCAAACAAACGTATGACAATACGTCGATCAACACGTTCAACCCGTACTATCCCACGATCTTCTCGGTGAACTTCAGCCAGCCGCTGGGGCGCGGCCGTAGCATTACGCAGGAATCACGCCAATTGCAGCTGGCCCAAATCGGGCAGGAAAGCAGCACCGCACAAACGCTGAGCACCGTCTCGAGCACGATCGCGCAGGTCCAAAATACATACTGGGATCTTGTTGCTGCGTGGCGCAACGTCGCGATTCAAGAACAGGCGCTCCTCGATACCATCGCGCAGCAACACAGCAACGTACGGCTTGCGCGTCGCGGCGCGGCTGCTCCGATCGACGTCGTCCAGGTCAACGCGCAGACGGCTGTATTCGAGCAGCAGGTGTTTTCAGCGCTGCAAAACGTCGCTCTGCTGCAAAACCAACTCAAGTCGCAGCTCACCGATAATCCGAACGATTCAATTTGGAACGCCAATCTGGTGCCGACGAGCCCGGTGCTGCAGTTGCCATCGCAGCCTTCGCTGGCGGATCTCGTAACGCAAGCCGTCCGTAACCGGCCGGAGATCGCGCAGGTGCGCGATCAGATCCGCAGCGCCAACGTCAACGCCGCTTTCGCGCTAAATCAAATCAAACCGCAAGTGAATCTGCAGCTGGGATACACCAGCAACGGCTTCGCAGGGCAGGTTACGCCGCCGGGTTCGTTTTTTCAGAGCAGCGCCCAACAGGTTATCGCCATTAATCAATTGATTGCCGCTGTAAACCAAACGCTGCCGCCGGCGCAGCAGATTCCGGCGCTTCCCAATTCGAACACGCCCGTGCCCTCGTACCTAACCGGCGGTTTGGACCAATCGATTAAGAATCTGCTCTCGAATAAGTTTCCCGTCTACACCGCCGGCGTTCTCGTATCTTTCCCGATCGGAAATCATACCGCTAAAGCCGATTTAGCAACGGCGGTCGAGCAGCAGCGGATCGCGCAGATTCAAGAAGCCAACACGATCCAGCACGTGACCATCGACGTCCGCAACGCATTGCAGGCGTACCAGAGCGCGCTCGCACAGCTCACCGCTGCAAGTGCTGCGCGTCAGGCCTCCGAGCAAGTGTTGGCGAGCGAACAGCGGCGCTTCCGTGCGGGTGAGTCAACGACATTCCTCGTGCTGCAGCGCGAGATAGAACTTGCAGATAATCGAGGGCGTGAACTTCAGGCGCAGACTTCGCTCAACAAATCCGTGGTGGAGTTACAACGCGCAACCGGAACCATTCTTACCGCCAACAACGTTAACGTTACAACAGTCGGAGAAGGAGCACTCAATCCATGAAAAACAAAACAAGCATCGTAGGTCGCGTGCGCCTCTCCAAACTTTCTCAGCAAAAATTACAGGAGCGCAGCGCGGTGCTGTACACACGCGAATTAGAGCGCTGGAACCGCAAGCCGCTTCGCGGCACGCTGCCGTAAACGGCAGCGTTCACAGCAGCCTCACACTCGGCCGCTCGGTTATAGAATGCAGAACGACGGGTAAGCTTCGGTCACTAT
>Ga0073928_10011145_pt1 | contig 10532 bp, 13 predicted proteins | sample PaiPotPPA55metaG_FD_76969 | JGI IMG/M metagenome (GOLD analysis project Ga0073928, IMG submission 76969) | Iron sulfur acid spring bacterial and archeal communities from Banff, Canada, to study Microbial Dark Matter (Phase II) - Paint Pots PPA... ...
AGGGCGTCGCGGCGCTGGCGACAATGCGGGCGACGCGGCGTATTGGGCGAGCGGGTTTGATCATGTCACCCTTCGACTCCGCTCAGGGTGACACTGGGAGCGCTCAGGGTGACACTGGGAGGCAATACGTCGGCTTGGAGCCGGAGATTGCTAGGCGGGTTGCGCGGCTGATCTTCGGCGATCCCGAGCGCGTCGAGTTCGTGCCGGTGCAGGGCGAGCGGCGCCTGCAGGCGACGCGCTCGTCTTGGCTGCACGCGTTCTTCGCGCTGCGCAAGAGCTTCGCGATCTTCACCACGCTGCTCGGCACGAACTGGTGGAATCTCGGTATGGCCGGCAAGCTGCCCGAGTTTCTCTGCCCGCGCGAGTGCGTCGGCACGCTCGATTTCGTCGGCCTCGACTATTACTGGGGCGTGCCCTCGTTCTGGCCCGGCGAGCTGCACCGGCTCAGCGCCGCCGCCGACTTCCAGTATGCGAGCGCTCCGGTGTGGCCTGGCGCGCTGAGCGTGATCCTGGCCGAAACCGCGCGCCAGTTTCCCGGCAAACCGATCATCGTCATCGAGAACGGCTGCGTCGGGCGCGCGTCCGGCGTCGCTCGCGCCGACTATCTCAAAGCGCACGTCAACGAAGTCCGCAAGGCCGTCGCGCGCGGCGTCCCCGTCGAGGGCTACCTTTGCTGGAGCATCACCTCGAATCGCGAGTGGGGTCTGCCCTTCGACGACGGCAGCGACTTCGGGCTGTATCACATCGATCTCGACACCGATCCCGACCTCAAACGCGTCCCCACCGACGCGAGCCGCGCCTACGCCGCCCTCATCGCCGAGTCGCCCTTCGTCCTTCGACAGGCTCAGGATGACATGGCTCAGGATCACACAAGGTAGGTCCAACGTTTTGACGGGCGTGGCGGTCTATTCCGTGTGAAGCAAAGCGACGAGCTGGTTTCCCGCGCCTGCGCCGGTGACGACGCGGCGCTTGCGGACCTGATCTGCTCCGTGTGGCCCGATGCCTACCGCATCGCATGGTCGATCGTGCGAAATCGCAGCGTGGCCGAAGACGCCGCGCAGGAGGCCTGCGCGCGAGCCTGGCGCGGGCTGAAGAGCCTGCGCCGGCGCGAGCGCTTCGCCGTGTGGTTCTACCGCATCGTCGTCAACGAGGCAAGGCGTGCGCAGACAACCATGCGCCGCGACGAATCGGTTGAGGCCGTAGCCGTGCATGACGAAACGTCGCCCGACGATCGCATCGCGGTCCGTGCGGCCATCGAAACGCTCGAGCCGCGGCTGCGCCTGCCGATCGTGCTGCGCTACTACTACGGCCTGCGCGGCGCCGAGATCGCGCAGGTGCTCGGCGCGCCCGCCGTGACCGTGCGCTGGTGGCTGATGCTCGCGCATCGCCGCCTGCGCGTGGCGCTCGACGACTCCGCTTCGCCTTCGCAACACACCGCCCCCCAAGATGGAAGGTTTAAAGATGAATCAATCGCAGCAGGTTGAGCGCGCGCGGGACGCCGTCGGCGCCTACGTCGAAACGATCGACGTCCCTCAGTACAACGCGCGAGCGATCCGAGCGCGCGCAAACGCTATCGCTCTGCCGCGCGTAATGCCGCGCTGGGCCGCGGCCGCCGCCGCGGCATGCGTGGTATTCGTGGCGTTCGTTGTCGGCAGCCCCGCCGTGCGCGCCCAGGTCGAGCAGATGCTCCACGCGTTCGCCGTGAGCGGCGGCCAGCAGGTGCCCGTCGCCGTGAATGAGGTCACGCTCGATCAGGCTCGGCACGACATGCCGTTTGCGGTCGTCGCGCCGGCCGCGATTCCCGCGGGCTTCACGCCGCGCATCGACGAGCTCACGCCGAGCTCGTCGCGGCTCGATGCGCGTCTCGTCTTCCGTTATCAGGGCCCCGGCAGCGTTCCCGGCTTGACCATCATGGAGAGCCGTGCGAACCGGGGCGCGCCGGAACAGACGAAGCTTTGGATGACCGCGGGCGGCGGCGCGCCACAGGCGCCGCCTGCGATGAACAACGTCCCGCCGGGACAGCACGCGTTCGTTCAGTTCCACCGCGACGGCGGCCTGACTCAGCGCGTCAGGGTCGAGCCCATCAGCTGGGTCGTGCGCGGAACGCGCGTCGATCTGATCAGCCCTCCGGGATTGCTGACACCGATGCAGCTCGCCGCGATTCGCCGCGAGATGTCGCACTAAACGCAGAAGGCCGCGCCGTGCTGAGGTACATCCCTTCGTCCCTCTACGGCGCGGCCGCCCCCTACGCGGCGTGCGTAACGTCGCGTCGGTAATTACGAGCGCCGAAGAACGCCGAACAACTCGCGCACGGAATACGAGAAGCCGGGCAACGCCGGGTGCTCGATCGCCCTGGATTCGTCGAGCTTTGCGGAGCCGGCACGGTCATGCAGCTCGACGATGCGTCGCTTCGGATCCACAACCACCACGAGCGATGATCCGGCGCGCAAATAGACTGAAATCTTGTCGTCAATGTCAACTCGCCGATCATCGGGCGAAAGGATCTCCACGGCAACGTCCGGTGCGAGCGGCGGAATCTGGATCTCGGCATCGCTGAGGGGGCGAAGCCGCTCGTTCGATACGTAGGAAACGTCGGGGACGAGCGGCCGGCGCGCTTCGCCCGGCGGCGCCACGCGAAAGCGCCACTCAGTCCCTATTTCGCCCCGGCGCTCCGCCCACCGACCGAGCTGCATCGCTAAGGCGACCTGCAACAGGGAGTGGTCTCGCTGCGGGCTCACCTTTTGCAGCGGGCGGCCGCGGACCCACTCGGTCTCGGGCTTGGTCTCCGGCAATACGATTTCAGTCTGCGCCATTGCTGCACACTACCCTATCACGCCGGCTCAAACGTCAGCAAGCCGCATGTAGTTGACCTGCGCGACCGCGACGAGCGCGCCGTCGTCGCGCCAAAAGTTCGCGGTCACCGGAATGAGCGTCCGTCCCTGTTTGATCGCTTGCGCAAAGAGCTTGACGTCGCTGCGCGCCGGCGCGAGAAACCGGATGTTCATGTCGGTCGTGGTGATGCGAGCGTTGGCTCCCCACACCGTAAGGCTCACGATCGCCGCGGCGGAATCGGCCGCGGTCATCAGAAAGCCGCCGTGAAACGTGTCGAAGATTCCGTCGAAATCGCGGTTTCTCGCGACAGTACACTCGAACGCCCCAAGGCCCACGCGCACGTTCGAAAATCCGAGATTCCCGCTGCGAAAGATCGGGACCGATTGCATGCGCTCCCGGACCGCCTTCTCTACGGCGGGATCGAGCGGCGGCAGCTCGCCGTCGTACGGCGCGACGATCAGGCCCGATTTCACGGCGAGAGCCAGATCCCGCCGATCTTCCCGGTGGTATCCACTTCAAAGTGCAGGGTGAACGTCGCGACGGCGAAGACCGCGCGGTAGCTGTAAACCGTTCCCTTCTTGCCGTTGGTCTTTCCGAGATAGACCAGCTGCTGCGGTGCGCCGAGCACGGCAATCTGTTGTTTCACCTGCGCGAGGAACGCCGGCGTCAGCACCTTGTTCATCTCCGCGCCCAGCTGCGAGCGGTCGATGTTACCCGTCTCGAGCCGGTTGACCCAGTCGCGGACGCGCGTGGTGATCGCGGGATCCTCGCCGGCAGCAGGCTTGATCGCCGTCGCGGCGGAGGGCTCGACGGCCTCGAAGACGCGCATCGCCGTCGATTCCGGTCCGGCCAGCGACACGTTGTTCTGCAGCACGACGATGATCGTGTGGTCGCGCGGAAACAGCATGTTCGCCGCCATGTATCCAAACGTTCCGCCGTTGTGCCAGATGCGCTTGTGCCCGTCGGCGCTGTCGATCACCCAGCCGTAACCGTACCAGGAGTTCTTGCCGAAGGCCGGCTTACCCGGTGCGATCATCGCCGCCAGATCCGTCGCGTTGATGAGCCGGCCGCCGAACAGTGCCGAGTCCCACGCGAGCATGTCGCCGACGGTGGAGACGATGGCCCCGGCCGACCACGCCCACCCCGAGCCGAACGCCGGAGAAACCTTCGCGCCGTTCTTGCCGGCGTCGTAGCCCGTGGCCATCGGCTGCAGCCGCGCCTCGTCGCCGATGAAGCCGCTGTGCGTCATGCCGGCCATCGCGAAGAGATGTTCGCGCACGTAGGATTCCCACGACTCGCGCGATGCGCGCTCGACGATCTCGCCCAGCAAAATGTAGTTCGTGTTGCTATAGGCGAAGCGGCTTCCCGGCGTAAATTCCAGCGGTTTATTGCTGACGAGCGCGAGGATCGCCGCGAACGAAGCCGTGCGCGTGCTCGCGACCTTTACGAAGCCTTTCGCGGCCGTGTAGTTCGGAATACCCGTCGTCTGCTGGAGCAGCTCGCGGATCGTCACCTTCGCGCCGCGCCGGTACTCCGGAATCCAGCGCGCCAGCGTGTCGTCCAGCCGGAGCTTTCCGGCTTCCTTGAGCTGCAGGATCGCCGTCGCCGTGAACTGCTTGGTGATCGAGCCGATCTCGTAGTGCGTGTCGGTGGTGGCCGGCACGCGCTGCGCGAGATTCGCGTAGCCGTACGCGTGGCTGTAGACGGTCGTGCCGTCGCGGCTCACCGCGATCGCAATGCTGGGAACGTGCCCGGCGGTCATGATCTGGGCGACGCTTGCGTCCACGCGCGCGACCGCCGCCGTGTCGAGAGCGGCGACGGCGGCGAATACTATTGCGGCGATCATTTCCAGCGCGCGATCTCGGCTTCGAGGTTCAGCGGACGCGTCGGCGCCGCGTTCTCGTACTCGCCCCAGTGCTCGCGCGGCACCATCCACATCACCTCGAACTCGTTGCCGTCGGGATCGTAGCCGTAGATGGATTTCGTCGCGCCGTGATCGCTCGCGCCGCTCAGCGTGCCGTAGCGCTCCAGTGCGGCGCGCGCCTCGCGCAGCGACTCGATCTCGTCGACCTCCCCACGCGAGGTGATAGAGTCCAACGCCGCGGTCGTTCGGCGGCGGCGCGCTCGGGCCAACCGACGCGAGGCCGAGGTCGTGGTGATTCTCCGAGCCCGGCGCGCGCATGAACGCCATCACGTTGCCCCATGCGCGCAATCGGCTCGAGCCCGAGCACGTCGTGATAGAACGCGAGGCTGCGCTCGAGATCCCTAACGCGCAGCACCGCGTGGTTGAGTTTGCGAACCTTCACGTCATGGCTTGACCTTGAAGATGGTGCCGCAGCCGCTGCTGCCGCAGCCCGTGCCGCCCTTGGTCGTCGTTCCGTACAGCCAGCGATTGAACAGATAAACGGGGCCTTGCGCGTCCGAGCCGTCGGTGCCGCCCTTGAAGCTGTAGAGCACCGTCTCCGTTCCGCTCGGCGTTATCTTGAACGCCGTGCCGACGCCCGACGTCCCGCCGCCGACCGTCGTGCCGTAGAAGTTGCCTTTCGAGTAGATGAGCGATGCGCCGGGCAGATTGCCGTCGGGGATGTCGGTGAAGTTGTAGAGCGTCTTGAGCGTTCCGGAGGGCGTGATCGAGAAGAACGTGCCCGAGTTCTTCGTGCCGCCGCTCTCGGTCGTGCCGTAGAGCACCCCGCCGACGGCGGTGAGACCGTTCGGATACGCGCCGTCGCCGCTGTTGCTGAAGCGATAGATCACCTTTTCGCTACCCTTCGTCGTCAGCTGGAAGATCGTGCCGCAGCCGGTCGAGCCGCAACCCTGTCCGCCCTCGAGCGTCGCGCCGTAGAACTTTCCGTTGAGTTCCGTCACCGGCGCGTAGACGCGATTGCCGTCGGTGGCCCCCTTGAAGCTGTAGAGCACCGACTCCGCGCCGCCGGTCGTGACCTTGTAGACCGTGCCGCACCCGGAGCCGCCGCAGGTGGTCCCGCCGCCGATGACGGTCGTGCCGTAGAGGTTGCCACGGTATCCGATCAACGCAGCTTCCGGAGCGATGCCGTCGGTGCCGGCGGCGAAACTATAGAGCACCTTTTCGGTGCCCGAGCCGTCGACGGTGTAGACGGTGCCGTGCCCATACTTTCCCGCGCCGGAGGTCGCGCCGTAGAGCGCGCCGCCGAGCAGCGTGAGGCCCGCAAACGGCCACGATCCGTCGCTGCCGCCGTTGAAGTTGCCCTTGAAATTGTAGACGACGTGCTCGGCGCCCGTGGAATCGACCGAGAACACGGTGCCGCAGCCGAGATAGCAGTTGTTGCTTCCGCAGCTCTGCGCGCAGTAGTTCTTCGAACCGTTGAGCGTCGTGCCGTAGAGCGTCCCGTTGAGCGCAACGAGGCCGGAGTACGGGCTCGCGCCGTCCGGCGTTCCTTTGAATTTGTACAGCAGTTTGTAGCCGGTCGCCGCCGGACTCTGCGCGCCGAAAGCGTGCGAACGGGCGCTCGACGTCGAGAGGTAGGGCGCAGTGGGGTTCGGCGACCCGCCGCTGCACGCGGCCACCAGCGCGGTCGTGAAAAATACCGGGAGAAGTAAGCAGAGACGTTTCATGCCGCGCCGGTTCGACGCGGGCGCGCAACCCCCCGTGACGGCGCGGCGTCTTGTGGGGCCTATGGAACAGCGCAAACTCGGGACACAGGGCCTCACGGTCTCGGCGATGGGCCTGGGCTGCATGGGGATGACGTTCGCGTACGGGACAGCCGACGAAGGTGAGGCGATCGCGACGATCCACCGCGCGATCGAGCTCGGCATCAATTTCTTCGACACGGCGGAGGTCTACGGGCCGTACACCAACGAGCAGCTCGTGGGGCGCGCGCTGCGCAATCGGCGCGACGGCGTCGTGATCGCGACGAAGTTCGGCTTCCGCTTCAAGGACGGCATCCGCGGCGTCGACGGAACGCCCGAGAACGTCAAGCGCGTCGCAAACGAGTCGCTCGCGCGGCTCGGCATCCAGACGATCGATCTGTATTATCAGCATCGCCGCGATCCGTCGGTGCCGATCGAAGAGACGATCGGCGCGATGAAGGAGCTGATCGACGAGGGCAAGGTGCGCTATCTCGGGCTCTCGGAGGTCTCGCCCGAGACGCTGCGCCGCGCCAACGCCGTGCATCCCATTAGCGCGCTGCAGAGCGAGTATTCGCTCTGGGAGCGGCGCGTCGAGGACCGCGTGCTTCCCACCGTTCGCGAGCTCGGGATCGGCTTCGTGCCGTACAGCCCGCTCGGACGCGGCTTCCTCACCGGCGCCGTGAACGTCGACGCGCTCGGCGAGGACGACTTTCGCCGCAGCAACCCGCGCTTCTCAAAGGAAAGCGCGCGCGCCAACCAGCGCATCGTCGACGCCGTTCGCGCCGTCGCGGCGCAGTGCAACGCCACGCCCGCGCAGGTCGCGCTCGCGTGGGTGCTCTCGCGCGGCAGCGACGTCGTGCCGATTCCCGGCACCAAACGCCGTCGCTACCTCGAGGAGAACGTCGGCGCCTTCGACGTTCACCTCGGCGCCGATCAGCTCGAGCAGCTCGAAGGCCTCTACGAACAGACCGCCGGGGAACGCTATACACCGGAGATGATGAAACTCGTCGAACAGTAGCCTTCTCAACATCACCCTTCGACAGGCTCAGGGTGACACCGACAGAGAAGCCACGGTTTGTGGACGAGAAGCGGTTTCGGTTCGATCTCTTCGTAGCGGCTCTGGCGCTGGTGATCAGCGGCATCGCGGCCGGATCGTCGGCCTATCAGACCTACGTGATCCGCAAGCAGTTCAGCGCGACGGTTTGGCCGTACATCTCGTTCGTCACGACGTCGTCGGCGGACAGATATTTCGAGCTCGACGTCAGTAACGCCGGCATCGGGCCGGCGCTCATCCTCGACTCCACCATCACGCGCGACGGCAAGGTCGTTGCCGGCGGGGGCACGCCGATCCCGGAGCCCGCGATCGAGGCAGCGATCGACCCGGAGCGAGCCGAGGCCAGGGCCGACGAGCTCAAAGCGCACGAGCACGGCGGCGAAAACATGACGGCGAGCTCGATTTTACCGGGCGACGTGGTTCCGGCCGGTCAAAAGCTCGAGGTGCTGCGCGTGGAAGGCAAATTCTTGACGCACCGCACGATGGGCATCGCCCGGCGCGTCGACCTCACGCTCTGTTACTGCTCGTTATTGGGCGACTGCTGGACGAAGCGCCTGTGGGATCCGGCGCTACAGCCGCATCCCATTCGATCGTGTCCGAACGGGTGAGCGTGGTAAGGGGATCTTGGCTTGCTACGGGCGCCAGATCATCAGCGTCAGGATCGCGACGTACGACACGCTGAAAACCCAGATCGTCGTGACGATGGGCCGCGTCGTGAACGCCGCCCCGCTCGCGACCGCGGCCTCCGCGCGCGCCTGCCACGGAATCATCAGCGCACCTTGCGTCGCCAAGGCGACGACGATGAGTGCGTAGGTCACGACGAGCCAGCCCGCCGTCAACGGCATGCCCATCGACATCGCGAGCGCGAATCCCGCGAGTACGCCGACTCCGGCGAGGGGGCCGAACACGCGCACGAGGCGGCGCCACGCATTCACGCCGGCGAGCACGACCGCGGCGTCGGCGTTGCGGCAGAGCGTCGCGAGCCACGCGTTGATTGCGATCAGGCCGACGTATCCCGAGGTCGTCAGCGCGGCGTGCGTTGCGACGAGCGGCGGAAACCACATCATGCCATTTATTTAGACTATCTGATTAAAAATGTCAAGATGACGCAGACGGCGAATCGAGCGGCATGAGCCCTCGCGCCTACCAGGCGGGTCCCCGGCGCCGCGCCGCGACTCAAGCGACGCGTTCGCGCATCGTGGAGGCCGCGCGCGAGCTGCTCGCCGCACCGGCCGCGACGGCTTTCAGCATCGACGCCGTTGCCGAGCGCGCCAACGTCGCGCGCATGACCGTCTACTATCAATTCAAGTCGAAGGCGAAGCTGCTCGAGGCGCTGTTCGACGACTTCGCCGCACGCGCGAACATGCGCGAGCTGGGAAGCGCCCTCGCGGATCCGGATCCGGCGTGCGCGCTGAGCAGGCTCGTGGACGTGTTCTGCCGCCTCTGGAAGACGCAGGGTCCGATCGTGCGGCGCCTCAACGCGCTCGCAGCGCTCGACCCGGAGGTCGATCGTGCGTTGCGCGAACGGGGCGGCTGGCGGCGGGAGGCGCTCGCGGAGATCGTCGGCCGCTTTCACCGTCGCGGCGACGCCGGCGCGCTCGTCGATATCCTGCACGTGCTGACGAGCTTCGAGACCTACGACGCTCTCGCGCATGCGCGCCGCAAGAGCGAGATACCCAAGCTGCTGCAGCGAGCTTGCGCCGCAATCGTGGCGGGCCGGTAGCGTCCGCAAGGACCGCGCGGCACGAGCGCAAACTGATGCGCAATGAGCATCGCACGGCCTTCGATCCTTCTCACGACGTCGCTCGCGCTCGCCGCGCTCGGAATCGGCGCGTGCGGCGGCGCCGTTCCGGACGGCGGCGCGCCGGCGCAAGCCGCGCAGTCGCGCGTCACCGGCCTCGCCGCCCGCCTGCCGCGCGAGATTCTGTACGCGGCGACGCTCGACTGGAACACCGGCGCCGGCACGGTGTTCTACTACGACGCCTATGGAACGAAAACGCCGGCGCTCGGATCGCTGTCGATCGATCCGGGTTATCCGAACGGACTGTGGACCGACTCCAAGGGCGACGTGTACGTCGCCGTCGTCAACGCCGGCTCGAACGGTCGCGGTTACATCAACGTCTACACGCCGGGCCTGCGCAAGCTGCTGCGCACGTACGGCAGCGGAATCGATGGCCCCTCGGGCGGGGCGTTCGACCGCGCCGGCAACATGTACGTCTCGAACGTCTGCGGCATGGCGCCGTCGATGAGCTGCTACGTGTTCGCGGATCCGCGCGGCAAACGCCGCCGCGAGGGCGGGTCGACGGCGGGGTACGTCGCGATCTTTCCGCCGGGCAGCACGCAGCCGTCGAGCGACCTGCAGGGACCGATCAACATCGCGGTCGGCGTAGCGCTCGACGCCAAGCAGAACGTGTTCCTCGCTGACAACACGGGGGGATATGCGTGGAACGTGATCGAGTTTCCGGCGGGCTCGACGCAGGGCAAGGTGTTGACCTTCCGCGACGTGCCGAAGGATCGCTGGGTCGGCGCGGTCACCGTCGACTCGAAGGACGCGCTCCTCGCTTCCGTCGACTCCGCGATCGACTTCTTTCCGCGCGATCACGGCAAACCGGCGCGCTCGCTGACGCACGGCGTCTACGCAGCGGACGGCCTAGCGTACGGGCCCGATGGCACGCTGTTCGCCGGCAATTACGAGTTCGAGCAGAACGAAGGCAACGTCGTCGCGTTTCCGCCCGGCGCGAGCGCTCCGGCGCGCAGCTTCGCAGTGCCCTACAACAACGGCGTGATCAGCGTAACGATCGGAAGGCGTTAGCCGAACTTCATGCCGCCGGGACGGGCGCCGCCTGTCGCGCGGCCCGCTCGGCGAACGCGCAGAGCAGATTGACGAGCGCCATCTGTTCGGGCGTGCGGCACGGGAGGTCGAGGAGCCGCGGGCTGCAGACCAGCACGCTCGCCGCGCGTGCCCGTGAGATCGCTACGTTGAAGCGGTTTCGCTCGAACAGGAATTGCACGTCGCGAGGCACGTCGTCGCCGCTCGACG
>Ga0073928_10011147_pt1 | contig 10529 bp, 8 predicted proteins | sample PaiPotPPA55metaG_FD_76969 | JGI IMG/M metagenome (GOLD analysis project Ga0073928, IMG submission 76969) | Iron sulfur acid spring bacterial and archeal communities from Banff, Canada, to study Microbial Dark Matter (Phase II) - Paint Pots PPA... ...
AACCATCGATGGACGCCGAGACGGCGCTCAAACTCATGGCCGAGGAAATGGCCCACACCTCGATATCAAGCTGCTCAGCCTGTTCCGTCAGACGTTGTTGGACTCTGTGCTGGAAACCCCCGAGGCGGCGGCGGACGGCGGCTGGGCGGCGTTGAGACTCACCCTTCGTCGTCATGGCCCGGCGCCAGTCCAGGCCATCGGCCGCCGCAGGATGCTGGTTCAGATGGTTCGGACTGGCGCCGGGCCATGACGGCCAGCGTCAAATCCAGTGCGTGCTAGTAATAATAACGCATCGGCCAAATGCCCCTTTCGGGGGCCAATAAACAAAGCCGCAGCTCATTTAAATGGCAACATTTGGTCCGCGTCGGGGATCTACGGCGTGCGCTTGCATGCCGGAGGCGCCGCTGCCAGGGTCCGGCCACAATGACCGAGATACTTACCGTCGTCGCGCAACGCGAGGCGACAAGCCTGACCCCGGCTCTGCTCAATCAAATCCGCAACGCTGTTCGCGGCGCGCCCCCGGTTGTCCTGTCGCCGGGGGAGGCCGCGGATATTCCGCTATCGGTCCCGCTCGATCAGTCCGCGCTGCGCCAGGCGCTGGGGGACAAGCCGATCGATGCGGTCGTGACCAAAGCGCGCGGCCGGCGGAAGGCGCTGCTCATCGCCGATATGGACAGCACCATCATCACCGGCGAGACACTGGACGAACTCGCCGCTCATGCCGGGATCGGCGAGCAGATCGCAGCGATCACCAGGCGGGCGATGAACGGGGAGTTGGACTTCAAGGCCGCGCTGCGCGAGCGCGTGGCGATGCTGAAGGGGCTCGATCTGGCGGCGCTGGAGAAGACCTGGCAGCGGGTTCGGCTGACTTCAGGCGCGCGCGAACTGGTGGCGACGATGCGCGCCCGCGGCGCTCTCACCGCGCTGGTGTCCGGCGGCTTCACGTTCTTTACCGACAAGGTGGCGGCGAAGCTGGGCTTTGATGTGCATCGGTCGAACCGGTTGCTGGACGATGGCGCGACGCTGACCGGCCAAGTGGCGGAGCCGATCCTGGACCGCGACAGCAAGTTGGCAGCGTTGCGTGACCTTGCGGCTCAACGCGGGGTCAGGCTGCAGGCGACGCTGGCGGTCGGGGATGGGGCGAATGACCTCGACATGATCCGCGCCGCGGGACTCGGCATCGCGTTCCATGCCAAGCCGATCGTTGCCAAGGAGGCTCGGGCCAGGATCGAGCATGCCGACCTGCGGGCGCTGCTTTTCACCCAGGGATATCCGGCGTCGGCGTTCGTCGCCCCGCGCTGCTCGCCCGCCTATTAATCGGTTCTTAATCTTCGGGTCCCTATTCTCGGCGGAGCCTCTCGCGCTGACAAACTAGGCGCACTTCAGGAACCCACGCCGTGCGATTGACGCCCAATTTGAAGATCAGCACATCGCTCTACGTCCTGTTCGGTCTCGCCGCGCTGCTGCTGAGCGGCCAGGCGATTTATTCCTCCATCGACGCCGTGCACCAGGAGCGTCAGGCCGTGACCGCCGAGCAGCTTGCGGCGGCCAACCGCCACCTTTTCGTTGCCTTGCAGGCAGCCCGCCAGGAGCGCGGGCCGACCAGAGCCGCGCTTGAGGCGGAGAACCCGGCCGACCAGGCGTTCACCGCCAGCCTGCCACCCTTGCGCGCCAAGGTGGGGCCCGCCCTCGACGCGCTTTTAAACGCCTGCGCCACACTCGAATGCACCGCCGCCGGGGAGATCGCGATGCTCCGCGGCGCCATGCAGAAAGTCGCGGCCATTCACCCGGAGGTCGATGCCGCGCTGGCCCAGCCGCTCGCGATGCGGCGGGCGGGCATCGCTAAACAATGGAACGAAACAGCAACCGGGCTCATCGATAGCCTGGAGCGCATCTCCCAGACCCTGACTGACAAAATCCGGATGCTGGACCCGGTCATCGCCGAGCTCGTGGCGATTAAGGAGGCTTCGTACGTGGTCCGCGATGGGGCAGGGCTTGAACGGAACGACATCCAGGCCATGATGGCTGCCCGGGCGCTCACGCCGGATCTCGTGGCGAGGATGGCGAAGCTCCGTGGCCAGGTGAATGCCGGCTGGCATCTGCTGCACAATCTGATCGGCCGGCCCGGCGTTCCGGCGTCGGTTTTGGCGGCGGTCAAGGCGGCGAATGACGGATATTTCGTTAGTTTCATCGGCCAGCGAACCGCGATCGAGCAGGCGGTGGCCAAAGGCGCCGAGCCTCCGATCTCGGATCCCGAGATTGTCCGTGCCTCGAACATCGCGTTGGATCTCCTGGTGGCGATCCCGATGGCTGCGCTCGACGCCATCGTCGTGCATGTTGACGAACAGGTCCGACACGCGGAGACGATCCTTCTGCTGCAAATCGGCTTGCTGATCGCGTCGCTCGGCGTCGCGGTGCTCGGCTTCGGCGTGGCATGGCGTCGCGTGGCGCGGCCGATCAACGTGGTCTCGTCGGCAATGTCCCGTATCGCGGGCGGCGACCTGGCGATCGACGTACCGTTCCGAGACCGCGGCGACGAGGTCGGCTGCCTGGGGCAGGCGTTGGAAGTATTTAAACAGAACGCACTCGCCAAGCAGCGGATGGAGGCGGAACAGCAAGCAGGGCACCAGGCCAGGCAGCAGCGTGCACATCGGCTGGAACAACTCGCCCGCGGCTTCGAGGAACAGGTCGCGCAACTGCTGCAGTTGCTCGCTTCGCAGGCGACGGAGATGGAAGCGACCGCGCAATCGCTGACTGCGACCGCCCAGCAAAGCAGCCGTCAAGCGAACGCGGTTGCCGCGGCGTCCGAGCAGACCTCGATCAATGTGCAGACTGTGGCGACCGCGACCGAGGAGCTTTCAGCCGCCAGCGGCGAAATCGGCCGACTGGTCGGCGGATCCGCGACAGTCGCCCGCAAGGCGGTGGAGGAGGCGGAGCGGACCAATGCAACTGTGCAACACCTCGCGCAAGGGGCACAGCGCATCGGCGAGGTGATCGGTCTGATCCAGAGTATTGCCGGGCAAACCAACCTGCTGGCGCTGAATGCGACGATCGAGGCGGCGCGGGCAGGCGATGCCGGCAAGGGTTTCGCCGTCGTTGCCTCGGAAGTAAAGTCGCTTGCGACCCAGACGGCGAAGGCGGCGGAGGAAATCGCCGCCCAGGTCGCCAATATCCAGGGAAGCACCGGCGAAGCGGTGAAGGCGATCCAGGGCATTGCCGGCACGATCGAGACGATCAGCCAGATCGCCACCGCGATTGCCAGCGCGACCGAGCAGCAGAGTGCCGCCACGCACGAGATCGCCCGCAACGTCCAGGAGGCGGCGCGCGGGACGCAGGAGGTGTCGGGCAACATCGCCGGCGTGACGCAGGCTTCCACCGCGGTCAGCGATGCCGCGGCCCATGTACTCAGCGCGGCGGGTAGTGTGGCGGTGCAGTCGGATCGGCTGAAGCAGGGGGTCGAAAGCTTCCTTGCCGCGGTAAAAGCCGCATAGTCGCTGTTCAACCGGCCGGCGTCGTGGGCTTTCTGTAGCCCCTAAGCGTCACGCCGAACTGCCTGTGATTTATGCGACCGCAATAAAGAACAACCGAGGGAACGGCAGCAGCACCGACCCGTCCGGCAGCGGCGGATACGCATCCACCAGCGCGGTCCGATACGCCGTGAGAAAGCCCTGAGTCTCGGCGTCGTCCAGCGGAGCCAGAAACGGCCGCAGCCCGCTGCCCTTGAACCATTCGACCACCGCGTCCGTGCCACCCGCCAGCAGATGGTGATAGGTCGTGCGCCACACATCGACCCTTGCGGCGTGCGGCCGCAGCAGCGCGTAGTACCACTCGGCCGGCAAACGCGGCGCCCGAACGCCGGCGGCACCGGCCAGCTTGCCGGACCACGCGCCGCCCGCCGCCACCTGGCGCATCAGCCGGTGCGCCGGCTCATCCAGATTGTCCGGCATCTGTACCGCCAGACATCCGCCAGTCGCCACTTTCGCCACCAGCCGCGGCATCAGAGCCGCGTGGTCCGGCACCCACTGCAGCGCCGCATTGGCCAGGACCACGTCGAACCGGCCGGGAGCATCCCACGCCGCGATATCGGCCAGCTCGAACCGCAGCCTCGGCAGGCGTTGCCGAGCGGCGTCGATCATGTCGGGGGAACTATCCAGCCCAATAACCTCGGCGTCCGGGAAGCGCGCCGCCAGGACCTCGGTCGAGTTGCCCGGACCACATCCTAGATCCACCGCCTGGCGCACCGCGGCGGTGGGTATGGCGCCGACCAGATCGCGCACCGGCCGGGTCCGTTCCGCCTCGAAGCTGGCGTATTGCGTGGCCGACCAGCTCATGGTTATCCGGGCTGCTTGCCCTTGCTGGCGGGGGCCTTGGACAGCGACAGCGGCACATATTGCACCCCGCCCTCGCGTTGGATCAGCATCAGCACGAATTTGCGGTCGGCCTTGCGGGCGGCCTCGACCTGTTTGCGCACATCGTCGGGCGAGGCGATCTCGCCCTGCTGCACTTCCATGATGACGTCGCCCGGCTTCAGGCCGCGTTCCGCCGCCGGCGTGTTGGGCGAGACGTCGGTGATGACCACGCCCTTCTGACTGTCCTGCAACTGGAACTTGTCTTTCAGGTCCTGACTGACCGGCGCGACCTTGAGCCCCAGCCCGGAGATGTCGGTTGGCCTGGTGACGTCGGTCGGCTTGGTTGCGTCAGCCGAGGCAAGCTGAGCGTCGGCCGGCCGCTCCGCCAGAACCGTCTGCACGGTCACCTCCTTGCCGTCGCGCCACAATAGCACCGGCACTTCCTTGCCGACCTCCGCGTCAGCCACGATGCGCGGCAGGTTGTGCATCTCCTTCACGTCCTCACCGCCGAACTTCAGAATGATGTCGCCGCTGCGGATCTTCGCCTTCTCGGCCGGTCCGCCATCGGTGATGCCGGCGACCATGGCGCCGGAGGCGTCCTTTAGCCCGAGGCTCTCCGCGATATCCGGCGTTACCTGCTGGATCTTAACGCCCAGCCAACCGCGCCGCGGGTGACCATATTGCTTCAACTGCGCGACGATGTTCTTTGCCATGTTGGACGGGATCGAGAAGCCGATCCCGATCGACCCGCCGGACGGCGAGAAGATCGCCGTGTTGATGCCGATCACCTGACCGTCCATGTTGAACAGCGGGCCGCCCGAGTTGCCGCGGTTAATCGCGGCGTCGGTCTGGATGAAGTCGTCGTACTGGCCCTGATGAATGTCGCGCCCCCGGGCCGAGACGATGCCCGCGGTGACGGTGCCGCCCAGGCCGAACGGGTTGCCGATCGCCAGCACCCAGTCGCCGACGCGGGATTGGCTGGAATCGCCGAATTCAACCGTGGGCAGCGGCTTGTCGGTTTTCACCTTCAGCAGCGCGATGTCGCCGCTTTCGTCGCGGCCGACGATCTCGGCCTTCAAAGTGATGTTGTCCTGCAGCGTGACGGACACCTCATCGGCGCCCTCGATCACGTGGTTATTGGTGACCACGTAGCCGGACGGATCAACGATGAAGCCCGAACCCAGGCTCTGCGCCCGCCGCGGTGCCGGCTGATTGTCACCGCCGCCGTTGCCCCCACCGTTGCCCCCTGGGCCCTGACGATTGCGATTGAGGAAGTCCTTGAAGAACTGCTCGAACGGCGATCCGGGCGGGAACATCGGTATTTCCGGGCCGACGCCGGGGCCGCCGTTCTTCGCCGTGATGGTCTGGCTGGACGAAACGTTGACCACCGCAGGCAGCAATTTGGCCGCCATATCGGCGAAACTGTCAGGAGCAGAGCGCGCGAGAGTCGGTTGAACAAGCGGCAGGGCCGGGCTAACCAGCGCAAAAGACGCACCCAGCAGGGCGGCACGGGCAACAGTGGAGCGGAACAGGCGCATGATCGGTTTCCCTGGCGAATTAGCCGCATATGATCCGGAATTCACAGGCTAGCAACTTATCGGGCGAAACACACGAACCCTTCTCCCGCGATTTCGCATCGTGATGGGTCGGCCTATTGCGATGGATTGGGCGGGGGCGCCTGCAGCAGACGCAAATAATCGTTGTCCGGGCTCACCACGAGGCGGGCCGCCCCGCTGTCGAAAATGTCGCGATAGCCCTGCAACGTACGCCAGATCGAGAAGAACGCCGGGTCCTGGCCGAACGCCCTGGCATAAGTATTGGTCGCTTCGCCCTCGCCTTCGCCGCGCAGATTGTCGGCCGTGGCTTTGGCCTCGGCGACCAGCACCGTGCGCTCGCGTTCGGCGTCGGCCTTGATGCGCTGCGAGGCCTCGGCGCCCTCGGCGCGAGCCTGCGCGGCGACGCGCTGGCGTTCCGATTGCATCCGCGACAAGATCGCATCGGTGTTTTCCTGCGGCAGGTCGGCGCGCCGGATCCGAACGTCCACGATGCTGACGCCAAAGTTCTCCATCTCGGTGTTCACCTGGCCGCGGATGGTGGACATGATATGCTCGCGGTCGGCCGAGAGCACGTCGAGCAGCTTGTTGTTGCCCAGCACCCGCCGAAGGCTGCCGGTGACCACCGAGTTCAGCCGGCCGCGAATGTTGTCCGGGATCGGCCCGATCGCCTGGTAGAAGCGCAGCGGGTTGGTGATGCGGAACACCGTGAAGGTGTCGATGATCAAGCGGCGCTGGTCGCCGAGGATGACTTCCTCTCCCGGCAGCTCCACCGCCAAAAGCCGCTTATCGAAGCTGATGACGTTCTGCGCGATCGGCCATTTGGCGTGCAGGCCGGGGTCTACAATCGGCCGCACGACCTTGCCGAATTGCACGACCAGCGCCTGCTCGGTCTGCGACACGGTGAACAGGCTGGCACTGCCAATGACGCCCAGGACGATCAGCAGGGCAATGCCCGCGATGGTGATGCGGTTCATCGGTTGGCTCCCACCGAGGCGGATGACGCCGGTGCGGTCGGCGCTGCCGGCTTTGGCGGCGGCACGTTCAGCGGCAGGAACGGCACCAGGCCCTTCAGCTTGTCGTCGACCACCAGCGGCTGGGCATGCGCCAGCACGTCCTCCATGGTGTCCAGGTACATCCGCCGCAAGGTGACGTCCTTGGCCGCCTGGTAGGCCTTCAACACACTATCGAAGCGCTGCGCCTGGCCATTCGCCTGGGCGACCGAGGCGGCCTTCGCACCCTGCCCCTCGGCAACAATGCGGGCGGCGTCGCCGCGGGCGCGGGGGACGATGTCGTTGCGGTAGGATTCAGCCTCGTTGCGCATCCGCTCGGCGTCGGTGTTGGCGCGCTGCACATCGCGGAAGCTTTCGATCACCGCGGCCGGAGGATCGACCTTCTGCAGCTGAACCTGGGTGACTTCCACCCCCGCCGCGTAGCGGTCGAGGATTTCCTGGGTCTGCTTCAACACGTCGGTCTCGATCTGCCCGCGCAGTGGCCCAAGCGCCGGCTGGATGGGCGAGCGGCCGATGACTTCGCGCATCGAGCTTTCCGCCACCGCGCGGACCAGGGTTTCCGGATTGGCGGTGTTGAACAGGAAGGCCGCGGCGTTGTTGATGCGCCAGAACACGGCGACGTCGATATCGATGATGTTTTCGTCGCCGGTCAGCATCAGGCTCTCGGCCAGGACGTCGCGGCCGGCGACGTCGTGGCCCGACTCGATGTTGCCGCCGGGCGCCGAACGGTAGCCGATCTCGGTGCGGTTGATGCGGGTCACTGTGGGAAGCTCCACCGACTCGACCGGCCATGGCAGATGCCAGTGCAGGCCTGGCGGCGTCCAGTAGGCGTAGGCGCCGAACCGCAGCACGACGCCCTGTTCGTCCGGCTGTACCCGATAGAAGCCGCAGGCGAACCAGACCACCACGACGAGCAGAACAAGAAACACCAGGCCGCGGCCGTTGCCGAAGCCGCCGAACGGACCGCCGCTTGGCCGGCCGCCGGAACCGCCGCCCATCAGCCCGCGAATGTATGCCTGGGCCTGGGCGATAATCTTGTCGAGATCGGGAGGCCTGCCGCCGCCGAACGGGCCGTTGAACGGGCCTCCGCCGCCGCCGAACGGGCCGCCGCTGCCGAACGGGCCGCCGGGGCGCGGACCGCGAGGCGGCGGACCGCCCGGCTTGCCTTCACCGTCGCGCCCCGGTCCCCGATCAGGGTCCGGACGATCGCCGCCGCCGTTCGCCCCCTTGTTGCCGCCGGCGTTGCCCCACGGCCCTTGGGTTGGTTTCTTGTCGCCGTCTCCGCCAGAGGAGCCGGACGGATTGCCCCACGGACCGGGACCGCCGTTATTCCAAGGCATGTCGAGTGGCTCCTGTCGAATCGCCCAATTGAAATGCCGGCTGCGCGAGCCGTTGGCGGAAACGGTATGCTGCGCCAGATCGTTGTCGACAGGCACACACGGCGCGTGCTTATCCGCCGGCCGTGTCAGGTTTGCAAGATGAGGGGTCCCAACGCCATGGCCGATGCTTCTTCGGATGCTCTGCGCAACGCGTTGCGCGCGATCAAGGACCCTGCTTCGGGGCGGGATATCGTCACCGCCGGCCTGGTCGAGGGGATTGAGGTGCGCGGTGGCCTGGTACAGGCGACGCTGCTGACCGATCGCGCCCATGCCGCGGCGATGGAGCCGGTGCGGCGGGAGGCCGAAGCGGTGCTTATGCAACAGCCGGGCGTGACCAATGCCACCGCGATCCTGACCGCACACAAGGCGCCGCCTCCAGCCGCGCCGTCCCGGGCGGCGGCGGGTCGTGACCACGGGCGCGCGGCCCAAGGCGGGGCGCAGGGCGGCAAGGCGCTGTTGCTGCCGGAGGTGAAGGCGATCGTCGCCGTGGCGTCGGGCAAGGGCGGCGTGGGCAAATCGACGGTCGCGGTCAATCTGGCCGTGTCGCTGGCCCAGCAGGGCCACAAGGTCGGCCTGCTGGACGCCGATATCTACGGACCCAGCCTGCCGCGGATGGTCGGGCTTAACCGCAAGCCTCAGGTGCGCGACGACAAGATGATCCCGCTGCAGGCGTGGGGCCTGTCGTGCATGTCGATCGGCTTCCTGGTGGATGAGGAAACCCCGATGATCTGGCGCGGCCCGATGGTCATGGGCGCGCTGGAACAGATGATGGGCCAGGTTGAGTGGGGGCCGCTCGACATCATGGTGGTGGACATGCCGCCCGGCACCGGAGACGCACAGTTGACGATGGCCCAGCGCGTGGCGCTAACCGGCGCAGTGATTGTCTCGACGCCGCAGGACATCGCCCTGATCGACGCCCGCCGTGGGGTGCGCATGTTCGAGAAGACCAAGGTTCCGGTGCTCGGCCTGGTGGAGAACATGAGCTTCTACTGTTGTCCGAACTGCGGCCATCGCGCCGATATTTTCGGCCACGGCGGCGCCAGGACCGAGGCGGCTCGGTTGGGCACCGAATTCCTGGGCGAGATCCCGTTGCTGTTGGACATTCGTTCGGCGTCCGACGCCGGCACCCCGATCGCCGCGTCGGCACCCGCCGGCGAGGCGGCAAAGGCTTACGCCAGCCTGGCCGCGCGGGTGTGGGAGAAAGTATCCGGCGCGGCCGTCGTGCGCAGCGGCGGGCCGCGGATTGTCATCGACTGAGCGCTGACGCTGAACAGGCGACTTTGGCCAATTAGGCGTGTGCCGCGGCCGGGGTAGGCATCTCCCGGCCAATTCGGCCCGCGGACTATTCTCGCCCGGCGCCTTCGGACGCGCCTGGGTGCCGGACGAGGCGATGCCGCGTGGCCGAGCTTCCGGACGGCAGCTCGCGCGATCTGACATCGGTTTGACGCTGCTTTGCCGCCAAACCGCCGCGAAGTCCGGTTACCTGGGCATCAAGGTTAAGGAAGGACTGATCCCATGACGATCCCGCTTCGTCTGCGTTGGATGCTGCCGCTGGCGGCTCTGGTTTTGGCCCCGACACTGGCCGGCTGCGTCGCCTATCCGGCCTATCCGGCTTATGGGGTGTCGCCCGCCTACGGCTACGGTTACCCAGCACCTTACTACGGCGGTTACTATGTCGGCGGCTCCTACGGTGGCGGCTGGCGGCGTTGATCGGCCCAGGCTGCATCAGAGCCCGGCCTGGTCGAGCCGAAGAATCGCCCTGGCGCAGGCCTGCGCCCGTGGCACCAGACTGTCGATCCGCAGGAACTCCTCCGGGCTGTGGGCGTGGCCACCGACCGGACCGACGGCACAGATCGTCGGCGCGCCGACCGCGGCGGTAAAGCCCGAATCGGCACATCCGCCGGTGAATTCCCCACCCGTGTGGAAGCCGGAGGCGGCGGCCGCGTCGACGTAGACTTCGAACAGCCGGCGGGCAGAGGGGCTTTGCGTCAGCGGCAGGAATTCGCCTCTCACCGTCAGTTCCGCGCGGGTGCCGGGAACGAAGCTGCGCTCGATGATCGCGCCGATACGCGCCACGATGTCGTTTTTGTCGTCCGGGTCAATGTAGCGTAGGTCGATCTGACCCTCGGCCCATGGAGCGACGGTATTGACACTCTGGCCGCCGCTGACCAGGCCGACATTCAGGGTGATGCCGCGAGCGAGGTCGGTCAGCGCGTGGATCGCCTGGATCTTGCG
>Ga0073928_10011148_pt1 | contig 10529 bp, 10 predicted proteins | sample PaiPotPPA55metaG_FD_76969 | JGI IMG/M metagenome (GOLD analysis project Ga0073928, IMG submission 76969) | Iron sulfur acid spring bacterial and archeal communities from Banff, Canada, to study Microbial Dark Matter (Phase II) - Paint Pots PPA... ...
CCTTGTGAACATCCATCCCGATATACTTCACGCTATCCATGGAGGGCGCTCCTTTCTGGTGGGGTCTGAGGCGAACACTCCAAACCTACACCAAAACGGGCGCCCTTTTATATTGCGTCGGATTACCTGAGAAGTGATTCATCGACATGCGAGGCCGAGATACCTTGTTCCAGGGAGGCCGGTGCCGCAAACTGACCCACTACCGCCGGCCGCGCGCGGTCTGCCGCCCCCGTGTTAAGATGGGGTTCTCGTGGAGCCCATCCTCATTCATCTGCTGGATTTGCAAAAAGTAGACCTGCGCCTGCTCGAAGTCCACGCGCGGCTGGCAGGCTATCCGAAACGCCAAGCCGAGGTGGACGCGCGTGTGGCCGCGGCTCGCGGCGAAGTGGAAAAATCCAGGGCCGCGCAAATCGCCACGGTGAAAGACCGGAAGCGCTACGAGCTCGACGTCGAGCAGTGGAAGGAAAAGGCGCGCAAGTACAAATCCCAGATGTACGAAGTAAAGACCAACGAGGCCTATAAGGCCCTCCAGCACGAAGCCGAGATGGCGGAGGCCGAAATGGCCAGTGCCGAAGACCGGCTGCTCGAACAAATGGTCGCCGGCGAGGAATACGACCGTCGTATCAAGGCCTCTGTGATAGCTCTGGCGGAAGTCGAAGATGCGGCGCGCGGCGAACGCTCGCAGATCCAGGCCGAGCAAGCCGCCGCGCAACAGGAATTGGCCGGGTTCGAAGCCGAGCGCCAGAAAGCGGTCGCGCAAATTCCGGAAGACATCCTCGACCACTACCAGCGCATTGCCAAGCGCCACGGCGGCGTGGCCCTTGCCGAAGTGCGCGGCGAAATCTGCGGCATGTGCGGCGTGCGCATCCGTCCCCACGTTTTTCAGGAATTGCGCAGCGAGAATGGCGAGCTATACCACTGCGAAACGTGCACGCGCATCCTCTACTTCTTCGAGCCACCCCCAAAAGAGGGGGTTCCGGCGCCCGCCCCCGCCACTCCGCCCCAGGCGGGCGCGAATGAATCCTGATTCCCGCCGATGAGTTCTTCGCGCAAAGCGCCGGCTGGCCACGGAAGGCTCTTCGCCGAGCCGCATTCTCCGGCTCCCCCCGGCGGCGTTTTTCTCGCTTACATTGACGGCGCCGCGCGCGGCAATCCCGGCCCCGCATCCTACGCCGTCATCGTGCGCGGGCCGGACGGCAATGTGGTCTCCGAGCTGAAGAAATCCATCGGGCGGGAAACAAACAACGTTGCCGAATACTTCGCCCTGATCGCCGCGCTCGATTACGCCGCCGGTCACGGCATTCGCAAACTTCGCATCCGCAGCGACTCCGAGCTTCTCGTGCGCCAGATGCAAGGACGTTACAAGGTCAAGAGCCCGGACCTGCGCCCGCTCCACGAGCGTGCGTCCAAGCTTGCCCGCGCGCTCGAATATTTCGCCGTCGAGCACGTTCCACGCGAAGAAAACCGCGGCGCCGATCGCCTCGCCAACGAAGCCCTGGACGGCGCGAGCGGCGCATCCGTGGCCGAGCCTCGCCGCTCTTCTGTCCTCAGCGAGCCGCGGGCGGCGCGCGGCTCAAGCGCCGCCACGAGCAGCATCCGCGCTCACTACGTCAACGGCGTCCTCGTTCCAGCCGCTCCCCTCGACTTACCCGAAGGCGCAGAAGTATCCCTCGACGTTCATATCCCGAAGAAAAACTAGCGGCGAACCTTGGCAAGGGCCGGCGCCCCGCCTTTAGGAGTTTTTGAGGAAGTAGGCGCGGTAGAGGGTATCGCGCTGCGCCGGCATGTAGCCGGCGTCGGTGATGATGCGGCGCAGCTCGGCTTCGTTCGTGCGGTTGCGGACGCCCGCGGCGTACACCACGTTTTCTTCGATCAAAATGCTTCCCACATCGTCGGCGCCGAATTGCAGGCCGACCTGGCAGACCTTGATTCCCGGCGTGAGCCAGCTGGATTGGATGTGGTCGATGTTGTCGAGATACATCCGGCTGATCGCGAGCGTTTTCAGATAATCCACCGCCGTGGCTTCCGGCACCTTTTTGCCGAGCGGCGTATTCTCCGGCGCAAAAATCCACGGGATAAACGCGGTGAAGCCGCCGGTATCCTCCTGAATACGGCGCACGCGCTCGAGGTGGTTCGCGCGGTGGCGATATTCCTCGCCGCATCCGAACATCATCGTGGCGGTGGTGCGCATGCCGAGAGCATGAGCGGCGCGATGGACCTGCTCCCACTCGTCGCTCGTGCACTTCAGCCGCGAGATGCGCGCGCGGATTTCATCGTCGAGGATTTCGGCGCCGCCGCCGGGAATCGAGTCGAGCCCCGCGTCGCGCAGCCGCGCAATCGTGTCGCGCAGCGTCAGCCCGGAAACTTCCGCGATGCAGGTGATCTCCGGCGCCGAGAAGCAGTGCAGGTGCACCTGCGGATAGCGCTGCTTGATCGAGCTCAGCATGTTCTCGTAATACTCGATGCGCAGGTCGGGATGCAGCCCGCCCTGCATCAGCACGCCGGTGCCGCCCAGCTCGAGCATCTCTTCGATCTTTTCGTAGATCGTCTCGAACGTCAGCAGGTAGCCGTCCTTCGCACCCAGCGGCCGGTAGAACGCGCAGAACGAGCAGTATTCGGTGCAGAAATTTGTGTAGTTGATGTTGCGGTCGATCTGGTAGGTGGCCACGCGCGGGTCCGTCTTCTTCCGCCGCACCTCGTTCGCCGCCATTCCGATGCCGATCAGGTCATCGGAGGCAAAGAGTTCCAGCGCTTCCTGCTGTGAGATCCCCATCGAATCGCTTTCTCCTGTCGCTCAGGCGGCGCGCACCGCGTCTCCGGCCCGCACAATTCCCTCGCGCAGCACCGAGGCGTAAACTCCGGTGCAGCCGCCGTGATGCCGCGCCACTGTCTCGAGCACCTGCGGCGCCGGCGCAGCCGTCTCCGGGTCGAGCGTAATAATCTTGCACCGTCCGTCTTTTTTCACCACGACGACGGCCACCTCTTCCCCGATCTCGAGCGTGCGGCCCACAAGCCGGTCCTCGTAGAACGGCTCGGCGCTTTCCCATTCTACATAAAAGTTCGCGCGAAAGCGGCGACGGTCCAGCGCCAGGCCGGCCTCCTCACCAAGCGCATCGATCGTGCGCAGGCCGATCACGGAAACCGGGCAGGCATCCTGCATGCTGCGTTCGGAAAACCGCAGATGGAGCGGCCGGCCGAAACGGCTCTCGAGATGCCGCGTGAAACGCAAATCTTCCAGGCGGAACGCTTCGCCCTCCGGCGTCGTCACTTCCGTCGCATATTTTTCCGCGGGTGGATGCGCTTCGGTCGCCGCGGGCGCCGTCACGAATCGCGGACGGTACAGAATCATCTCGTGGCCCAGGCGTCCCGTCATCCACGGAAAGCTCGAGCGGTTTTCGTTTTCGACGAACGCGTACACGCGATCTCCCACGAGGCCGGCGTAAGTCACGCGCACTTCCTGCAAATCTTCCCCCGCCATGGCCTTCACCGGGTACCGCCGCACAAAGCGCAGCCTGCCGAGTTGCTCCACTCACGCACCGTGACGCGCGGCCGCATTCGCGGGCGAGCCGATGAATTCAAGTGGACGAACCCGCGGAATCAATTTCGCTTCGGCGCAAAGCTTGAAATACAGCTCGAGCCCTACGAGATTTTCTGCGTCCAGCGAAAAATCAATGCTCTCGCGCAGATAACGCTCCAGAGTTTTCGGCGGCATCTCCAGCTTGACGGATGCGGCGTCGGCGATCTCGTCAAGACGCTCGAGGCCGTATTGCTTCGAGGCCGTAAAGTCCGCCACCACCTCGGGCGTCACCGCATCGCGCCGCCCCGCCCAGATCGCCAGCACGCACGGCTTCCCCGTCATTTCCTGCCACTGAAAGGCCACGTCATAGATGAAAATCGTCTCGAAGCCCGGCACCGGCATCTCGTTCGGATCTCCCTGGCAGCACTGCTCGCCGCTCGGCAGCTTTCCCGCGAGCATTTCCATCTTCACCGCAATTCGCAGCGCCGGATCGCCGATCACAAGCGCTGCATCCGCCTGCTTCAGCATTTCGGACGGGTCCGGCGCCGCCTCGATAAATTCCGGATTGATGTCCCAGTAACCGGCGGCCAGCAGACGCACCAGCGCCGCGGAACTGCGTGAGCTTCTGTCCAGTGCGAACCGCTTCACCATTTCAATCGGCTTCTTTGCCACCACCAGAATGCTGCGCACTTCTCCTTTCGCCGCCACGCACATCCCGGGCAGCGCCGCGACGTTTTCCATCCGCTGGTATTCGATCGCCGGAATGATGGCGATATCCGCTTCGCCGCGTCTCAGCGCCTCCGCGCACAGCGACGGCACCGTAAACGAAAGCTCGTACTTATCCTGCAGCGGGCCCTCGGTGAAACCCCACACCAGCGGCGCCGTATTCAGATATTCGACAACTGAAACGCGCAGTTTTCTCAACGTTGCCTCGATTGAGCAGTTGAATTCACAATATAGCACATTGCCGCACCGGCCGGCCCGGCTCCCGTTCACGTATCCTGCAAGCGCGAAACGCGGAACACACCGGGGCAGAGTCTCGTACCTATAGACGAGATGGAGGCGCAGTTGGCTGCATTCATTTCTGCTCGCCTTTCGCGCTCTCGGCCGTCTATCTGGCTAAAGGGAGGTTGTCCATGAAGAAGCTAATTGCAGGCTGGGCACTATTGTCTTCGGCGTTGCTTGTTGCCGCCGTTTCGCCCGCTCGCGGGCAAGACATCTCGACCGATACCGACGACGATTCGCCGCTGACAAGCTGCGACCAGGTCCACATCCATTTCGACCATCACAGTCCCGCGCGCGACGAGCAGGATTTTACGATTCCGAAGTCGCAAGCGCCGCGCCTCGAGGCTCGCCCATCGGAAAACGGTGGAATCCAAGTGCTGGGGTGGGACCGCGATGAGTATCAGATCAAGGCCTGCAAGGCCGCGGAAAACAGCGCGGACCTGAAGAGCATCTCCGTTTCCGTGAATGGTGGCCGCGTGGAAGTGAAGGGACCGTCGCATGAAAAAAGCTGGGTCGTGTATTTGCTGATCCGCGCGCCGCGCGATGCGGCTCTCGATCTCGAAACAGAAAACGGCGATATCAGCCTGCAGGATCTCAACGGCAAAATCGAGGCGCGCACGACCAATGGGCCGATTGGGCTGCGGCAGTGCGGCGGCGAAATCCGCGCCAAGGCGCAGAACGGGCCCATCAGTTTTGACGGCAACAGCGGCAGCCTGCATCTCGAAACGGAGAACGGCCCGCTTTCCGTCCGGCTCACCGGAAACCGGTGGGACGGTGCGGGACTCGAGGCGCGCACGGAAAACGGCCCGCTGACGCTGAAGGTGCCGCACGAATTTACTTCGGGAATTCACGTCGAGGCCACCGGCTTTTCGCCTTTCAACTGCGAGGCCAAAGCGTGCGACGACGCCCATGGCGTCTGGGGCCGCAAGCATCACGGCGTGGACATGGGCAGCGGCATCGCGCTCGTCCGCATGTCCACGGTAAATGGTCCGGTTTCGATTGAATAGTTGATTGAATCGCTGCGCGAGGCGGGGGTAGGATTCTTCGTGATGCCCCCGCCGCTCTCCATCCTCGAAACCTCTCTGGACGGTTCCAGTACTAGGCAAAGACAAATTGGCTCTTTAGAGGCCAATTTGAGGGTCCAAAACGGCGCTTTGGAGAGAGACAAAGAGACATTGCAAAAGCGCCAAACGACGCTTTTGCGAGGCTCGCAGGATCGCGGCAATCACGGCGCCGAAGGAAAACGCACGACCTCATTCTCCAGCGGCATTTCGCCTTCGTGCTTTTCCGCCCCGCCTTTCGATTCCGATGATTTCCACCCCCAGCCGTGGCCCTGCACTTCAAACGAAGCGAAGGCATAGGGAAGCCCCTCAGAGCCGAGCGGCGAATTCGCGTCGCAGAGCTGGAAATGGAGATGCGGCTCGGTGGAATTTCCGGAGTTGCCGACGAGGCCGAGAACCTGGCCGCGGCGGACTGTGTCTCCCACCTTTACGCGAATGGAGCCGGGCTGCATGTGCGCGTAGAAGGCGTACACGCCGCTGGCGATCTGCATGAGGACGTGGTTTCCGCCGATCGTCTCGAGCGTAATGGGCACGGCGCGGGAATTCGGCCCTGGAACATTCTGAGGGATGCCGTCCTTCACCTCGGTGACGACGCCGCCGGCGACCGCGAGAATCTCTTCGCCATAGGCGCGGTAATTTTTGTTGTCTTTCGGATCGCCCTGGTGCGTGCTCCCATCCGGGTTGAGGCGCACCCAATCAATCGCGAAGCGCTGGGAAATCCGCGCGCGGCCGTCAATGGGGATGAGCGCGCGGCGATGGGCGGAGAAATTTGAAGGCCCATTGGCCGCGAGCCAGTTGTCGCCACGCAAAGGCGGGCTGATGATGACGGCCGGTCCCCGGCTGACCGCGACCGGCGGCGTTTCGGCGGTCAGCTCTTCAGAGTAATCACCGACCTTCATGCTTACGCGGTGCCGCAGAGTTGCCGGGACATCCTCCGGGCGATCGAGCGTGACCCACATATAAACGACGGCAATCGCGCCGGGGCCGAGCTTTGCGTTTTCGGAAACGGTCTGCCCGGGCCGCGTGACCATGCCTTCGAGGTCTGCGCCGGCGAAAGTTGCAAGGGACTTGCCGGAGGAATCCCCGGCAAACACCTCGATGCGCGTGAGGTTGCAATCCGAGTGACCCATGTTTACGATGTGCAGCTCGTAAACCAGACGGACTTTTCCATCACCGCGAAACGCGGCCGGCGCAAACGGGACGGCCACATCGAGCGGAGCGCTCAGAGGCTTTGGCGTGGGGGCGGGCGCGGCTTTTTCCTCCGAGGATGCGCCGGCCTTGTCGTTTCGCTGGAACGAGAGAGGCTGAGGCGGGACACCCGTCTGCGTCCAGGTGCCTTTTACTTCGGTGCGCGCGGCATTCAGAATTCCTTCATAAACGCCGCCCACGGGCTTCACTTCGAAGCGAAAATGATCGCCTTCGACCTTGATCGCGTCCATGGGGAGAACAGCGCCCTGGTCCACACTGTTGAGCGTGCCGGAATAATCGCCGCCGCCCGAGACTGAAATCGTCAGAACCAGGCGCAGCCTGCCGCCGAGCGCGCCTTCCCAGCGGCCGGCGATTCCCTTTCCGTCAGGAGCGGCTTGCGAATGGGCGCCGGAAGCGAAGACGGTCAAAAAGAGAAGCGGGAGCAAGAGAAAGCCACGAGATCCCATTGAGTGCCATGTTCGCATTGCAGCTATATGTTTAGCATTTTGCGGGGCAGGATGGGAATAGACCTAGCGTACTTCGTCGCGGGGGGGATGATTATGGCTTTCCCACAAGGTGGTAAAGCGAGAATTAATCGTTGGCAAATGCATGTGTGTGTGCGGTAGCATCCGAATAAGCTGTCATGAAACTCGCCGACCCGAGGAGGATGGAGCCTATGTCTTTTGAGGAAGCGATGCGCTTAGCGTCCAGGGATGAGGCGTTCAAGGCGACTATCTATGCCATGAACACACTTTTGATTCACAGAGGAATTTACACCCAACAGGAATTTCAGGAACTTTTTACGGAGTGGGTTCGGAAAGAGGAAAGGAAAAAACAAAGCAACCATCAGCCCGCTACACGCTCCGATTCGGCTTTGGCCTAGCCAGATCAGTCCAGCTCGGGTGTCCACATGCAGGTTTCACAGCGCAATGCCTTCCAATGTCGCATTGCGCGCAAACACAGTCACACCTGGGCGCAGGTAAGACTTTGCCGGGCTTTGCCTTCTTCTTCTGCATTCTGGCCGCCTTGCCTACTTCCTGAATTCGGTGAATAATACACTTACCTCGCATCTAAATAAAACCGATGCTTTATTGGAGGCATGGTCGGTTTCACTTGCTCTGAGTCGGTACGTGCGCAACGGAGAGCATTTTGTAATTACCAAAGATGGGAAGTACGCGGTCTAATCTCGCGCGGGGGCCCATTGGGGCAGAAGGAGTTTGCCCACCGCCCACTGTGAAACTTGCGGGCGGCAGGGTTTACGTCGTCAATCGCAGTTCGCCCGCTGTGCATCACACGGACCGGGGCGATCTCAACATCGCGCGCAAACACAGCGCCTCGGCGCGTGCTCAGCGCAAGCCAACCAGCCCGGTGGCGGATTGAATCAGCTTCGCCGGATCGAAACCCAGGCCATCTTTGAAGACCAGCTCAACCTTCTCGATGTTTTCAACGTTCTCCGCCGGGTTGCCGCCCAACACCACCAAATCGGCGGCCTTGCCCGGCGCAATCGATCCGATGCTCGCGTCTCTGCCCATGTAGATGGCGCCATTCAGTGTGGCAATGCGGATCGCCTCGACGGGTGAGAAGCCGGCCTCGACCAGCAATTCAACGTTGCGCTGGTCGCCGAAGCCCGGCACCACGCCGCCGTAGCCGGTGGGATCGCATCCCGCCGTCAGGAGCCCGCCCGCGGCCACAAACTCCCGCTCAAATTTCATCTCTTTTCGCAGCGCCGGCCCGGCCATGTCGCGCTCGGCCACATGAGAGCGGCCTTCCAGATAATCTTTCGCGGCTTGGGGCGAGAGCGTGTTGAGAGCGGCGCTCTCCCGCTCCATGGGCGGGCGATTCGAGGCGAAAGTCTCAAGCACCGCGAGCGTGGACGTGATGGCCACATGGTGCGCGACCAGGTCACGGATCATCTCCCGCACCTCAGGCCCGTCCACTTCCACGCTTTTCGCGAGATATGCCAAATTCGCGAAAAGACCGGGACACTCGTCCGGCTTCCTTCCCGGGAAGAACTCCGTATCCACGGAAAGGCCATGTTCGAGGTTGTCGATGCCCAGCGCGGCCGCCTGCCTGAACCCGATGGAGCAAAGATGCCCGGTGATTTTGAGCCTGTGGGCGTGAGCGTGGTCGATGGCGGCCTTCAGCTCATCCGCGGTGAGGTAGTTGTATGCCTTGAAGGAGGTGACGCCCTCGGCGGCCCAATAATCCACGGTGCGCGCAGCGTCGTCCGCATCCGCAAGCGTGTGCATCTGGATCGCGAAGGTGCCCTTGCCCTCGAGGTAGGGGCCCGTGACGTCGAGTTTGGGTCCGGGCAGCAGACCCGCGTCGATCTCGCGCTTCAGTTCGAGGTCGGTGTACGTCTGCATGCTGCCCGCAGTCCGCGCCGTCGTCACGCCGCCTGCCAGATAGAGACGTGGAGCGGTGTCCGGCGCCTCGCCATAGAACGCCACGCCACCCTGGGGTTGCTGCGGCGTGGGATAGAAGAGATGTTCGTGCATGCCGACCAGGCCGGGGATGACGGTCTTTCCCGTCATATCGAGGACTTTGGCGTTAGGCGGATAAGGGGTGTGCGCACTGGCGGCCAGGACAGCGGTGATCTTGCCGCTAGCGATGTCGATGCGCATGTCTTCCTGGGGTGCAGAGCCCGTGCCGTCGATAAGGCGCGCATGCTCCAGGACCAGCACCGGTGCATCTTCCTTCACATAGGGTGCAAGCGGAGAAGGCTTCTGCTGAGCTGCCGCGGTGAGGCTCCACGACAAGGAAATGCAGAGAATTGCAGTTCGTCTCGCAATCAGCATGGTTGGGACCCCCGGAATGAGAGTAAGTTTTTGAGATCTGGGAGTTGTTTATAGTTGAACGCCGCCTTCGGCACAAGCGAAGCGATGCTGATTAGCAGCGCCGAGGCGATGAACCTGTTTTCCACCGTTTGGGCGACCTCATCGGGAGGTATCGTTTCGGCGCCGCCGCTCGCTCTCCCTCATGATTTCGCTTATATCCGCCGCTGGACGTATCTCGATTGTTCCACAGTTCAACTTCACACCCGGAGATTGGGAAATGAGCTGAATGGCGTGATTCAGATCGCGCGCTTCCAGCACCTGAATTCCGCCCAATTGCTCCTTCGTTTCCGCGCACGGACCATCCGTGACTGCAACCTTTCCGTTGTTCCAAGACACGGTCACCGCCGCGTTGGGGGGCTGAAGAGGTTCCTCAGCGAGCAAATGTCCGTGCTTCCGGAGTTCGTCGTTGTAGCCAAAACACTCGTCGAGGACGGTGTTGCGCTCGGTCTCAGACATGTTTTCGAACTTGCCGGGCTCGAGATAGCCCAAGCAGATGTATTTCATTGGTCCTCCATCCGAGACCGCGCAACACAGCGATTGATGCAGTTGCTTGTGGCCAGCAGAATCAGACTTCGCGGGCTAGCCGGCGGCAAATGCCCGCCGAAGGGCAACCATCCACGATTCCGTGAATCGCTTCGAAACTGCGGCGCCGGGGACGAGCACATCGAAGCCGTGATACGCGCCTGGAATTACATGGAGTTCCGTCGGAACTCCGGCATCGATCAGGCGGCGGGCGTATTCGACATCTTCATCCACAAACAGATCGATAGCGCCGACGCCGATGAAGGCGGGAGGAAGTCCGGTGAGATTTTCGACGCGCGCGGGAACCGCGCCTGCCGGAACCGCAGGCGAGCCGGCCGGGACGCCGAGGAAAGAAGTCCAGGCGAAACGATTCGAGCCCGCGTTCCAAAGGAACTGTCC
>Ga0073928_10011150_pt1 | contig 10529 bp, 9 predicted proteins | sample PaiPotPPA55metaG_FD_76969 | JGI IMG/M metagenome (GOLD analysis project Ga0073928, IMG submission 76969) | Iron sulfur acid spring bacterial and archeal communities from Banff, Canada, to study Microbial Dark Matter (Phase II) - Paint Pots PPA... ...
AATTGTCGTGGATGCCGATCGGTTGCACGCCCAGCATGCTCGACCAGATGCGGCAGAGTTGCTGTTCGAGGTCCGACCGCGGTGGAACCAGCGGCGCCGCCCTCGATACGCGCGCGACTTCGGTCCCGCAACGCTGCAAAATCTGTGCTACGTCGCGCATTTCGTTCGCAATTCGAGCGTACGGAATCCCATCCCGACCCACCGATGAAGCCGGTGTCTCATCTCGCTCCGCCATCTGGCGAGGCGCTGCCGCCGGCTCATAGCGAATCCCAGCCGCGAACTCCGCCGGAAAACGGAACAGCAGCGCCTCGCCGCGCACGCTTTGGAATTCCAGCCCGGCGCTTTCCAGAAAGAGCAGCGCGGGACGGTTACGTTGAGCGCGCACGAAGCGTGCCTCCACGGTGCTCAGTCCGCGCTGCTGCGCGATCTGCCCCAAGGCCGCCAGCATGCGGTGTTCGACGCCGCGGCCCAGCGCCCGGCAGCTCAGCAGAAACGTGTCGATCGCAATCGAATCCGCGCCGCCTCGAAAAATCATCGCGCCCGCCAGGCCATAGCTGCCAAAGCGATCGCTCACGTGCACTGTCAGGCATTCGGCTTTACCCGACCCGAGTAATGCCTGAATATCGCTTTCCGAGCGCCGCACGGTGGTGAAGTTCATCTGATTGGTGCGCTGGGTCAACTGCGCTACGCGCGCCAGATCCTTAGGCGACATGGGGGCGATGCGCACTTCAAGTTGCAGGTTGCGCAGAAACTCTTCCAAACTGGCCGCCTGTTTTTCGGCGCGCTGGCGCTCGATTTCCTGCGCGTACATAGCCGGGCGCGCGCGATCCTCTTCGGTAACGCGCAGGTGGTCGAAGGCCCAAACGTGCCGCAGGAACTCGGGGATCTCCTCGTCGCGCGCCGGCAGCGTCAGGCACAACACTTGCGGATAGCTGGCCTCCACTTCGCGGCACTCCCTGGGGTTGTCGTCTACCAGGATGAAGCTGTTCAGCCCCAGTTCGAGCTCTTCGGCCAGCGCCGCCAGGTTCATCGCTTTGGGTGACCAGTTAATGCGCCATGCGGTGAATTGATCCAGGCGGAGCGGCATCTCGGAGTGTAGCCGGAAAGTGTCAAGCACATCCTCCACGTTATTCTTGCTGCAAAGGCACAGCAGCCTGCCGGCGGCGTGCTGCGCCAGCATGAATTCCTGCAGCGCGTGGCGCGGCGGGTCCACCACCACGCCTTGCGGCCCGTCTTCCCCGCAGATGCCACGCCACAGGGTATCGTCGCAATCGAGCGCGATGGCTTTGAAGGGCGGCCTGCGCAGGGCATGAATCTTGCGCGCCACCATGGTGCCCAACGCGGCGAAGTACGCCGGTGTGTAGGGAATGTGGCCCAGTTTCTCGCCCATGGGATCGTGCGGCTGGGCGACCGGGTACAAGGCATCGATCTCGTGCGGCCTGACCAGATGGACTGTACTCACGGCATTGAGGGCTACCTCTATCCAGGATTCCATCCGGCTCTGAAACGTAGCGTCGAAACCCGGTGAAGGGGGGCAAATGCAAACCACCAATGGTGCACCGAAGGATTCCGCCGCTTTCTGCAGGCTCGCGACAAATTGCTCGACATCGGTTTCCAGGCGCGCCAGGTCCGCCGCCGCTCCGTCGCTTGTGTGCGCCCAATCCTCGAACCGCACCAGCACCACGTTGACTCCGTCTCGATTGGCCGCCAGCGCGCCCGCCGGATCGAGCAGTAGCTGGAACACCTGGTTGTAAGCGGCGAGGTGGACGCTGTCATCGAAGCCCAACTCGCGCATCCAGAAGGCCAATGTCTGCTCGATGGGATCCGCTGTGAAGGTCGCGCTGATGACGATGGAAGGGCCGGACATCGGATTCACCACCATTATAGGGGGCGGCGGAGGGCGGGCATTGTGGGGCAGGCCCTCGGCCTGCGCGGGTCCCCTGGACCCGCTTGAGCCGGCCTGAGAGGCCGCCGCAGGCTGGGAGCATGCCCCACACCTGCGGGATAATCGGCAGGATGCGCCGCGCCAAGCTGGTTCTGGATCTCCTGCTGATCTTCTTCTTCACCGCGGTGCTGATCAGGCCGCTCTTCCGTTCCAAGTACCTGAACCGGTGGGAGTCAATCGAGAGCACTTTCATTGCGGACGGCCGGTTTCTGAGCGAACATTTGCCGCATCCGCAATGGCAGCCGCTCTGGTATTGCGGCACGCGCTACGACTATCTGTATCCGCCGGCGCTGCGATATGGCACGGCCCTGCTGGCGCGCATCTTTATCCCGGTGAAGGCGTATCACGTCTACACCGCGATATTTTACTGTCTGGGCATCGCGGGAATCTATTTCCTGGTCTGGGTGATGAGCCGGTCGCGGGGTGCGGCATGGCTGGCGGCCGCGGCGTCGGCCCTGGTATCGCCCGTATGTCTGGTGGTTCCATGGAGCGCGCTTTATCGCGCGCCTTGGCGCCTGTGGATCCTGGTAAGCTACGGCGAAGGACCGCACGTTTCTTCGATGTCCGTGTTGCCGTTCGCCCTGGGTTTTGCCTGGCTGGGACTACAGAAACGCCGGCCAGCCTTCGTGGCGGCCGCCGCGATCTGCTCCGCGCTGGTTACCCTCACGAATTTCTACGGGGCGACGGCCCTGGCGATGCTTTACCCGGTTTTGGTCTGGAGCCTTTGGATCGCGCATCGCGACAACCGGATATTGCTCCGCGCCGCCACTGTCCCCGCACTAGCATATGGCCTCTCCGCTTTCTGGCTGACGCCGTCGTACTTGTCCCTCACCATTCATAACCTGCAATACGTTTCGTCTCCGGGCAATAGCTGGTCCGCGGCCTTGCTCTGCCTGGCCACGGCGCTATTTGTAGTGCTTTCGTGGCGCGCGGCGTCTGGCAAGCCGGACCGCGCCTACGCGGTGTTCCTTTGCGGCAGTCTCCTGTTCCTGGCGTTGGATGTGTTGGGCAATTTCCTGTTCAACTTTCGTGTCATCGGCGAACCGGGCCGTATGATTCCGGAACTGGATCTGGCCATGACTCTGTGCGCTGTCGAATTGCTGCGCCGGTTGTGGAATTGGCCCACCGCGCCATTGCGGATGCGTCTGGTGCGAGCTCTGGCTCTGATCGTTGTCCTCTGTTGTCTCTGGACTGCGCGGCATTACGTCCGCCACGCTTGGGACCTATATCCGCGCGAAACGGACTACCGGCAGCGCGTCGAATACCGCATGTCCGAATGGATGGCCAGCCATCTACCGCAAACCCGAACGTTGGTGGCCGGCTCCATCCGCTTCTGGTGGGACGCCTGGCACGACCTGGCCCAAGTCGGCGGCGGCTCCGAACAGGGCGTTATGAATCCGCATTCAGTGGAGGCGCAGTGGGAAGTCCGGCTGGGACCCAATCCCGAATTAGGGGTCCGCTGGCTGGTCGCTCTGGGCGCGGATGCCGTGATTGTGACCAGCCCGCTGTCGCAGGAAGTGTATCACGACTTCAAATTTCCAGATAAGTTCGCCGGAGTGCTGCCGGTGCTCTACGACGATCGTCAGGGCAATGTGATCTACCAGGTTCCACGCCGCTATCCTTTCCTGGCGCGCGTTGTGGATCGGGCGCGGCTGGAAGCCCTGCATCCCCTGGAGCAAACCAACCTGGAGTCGCTGCGCGCCTACACGTCGGTTGTCGAAGAGGGGCCTGATTCACCGGCTTTTACGGGCTGGGTCGGCAGCGATGAGATGCGCGTGCATGCCCGCGTGGCGCCAGGCCAGTCGATCCTGGTGCAGGTAACCTACGATGCAGCCTGGCATGCATACCTGGATAGCCGCGCGCTGCCCGTCCGCCAAGATCGCGCCTCGGATTTCAGCGTGATCGAAGCGCCGCCCGGGGAGCACGACATTCGATTCATCTTCGAAACGCCCCTGGAAAACCGTGTCGGGTGGGTGCTCACATGGCTGTCGCTGGCGGCGGTCGCGGCCTTGGTGGTCCGCGCAGTCCAGCTATACTATGGCACTGAGGTGTCACCTCCATGAACTACTACCAGGAAAACCAGGCCGCCTTTCTCGAGGGGTTGAAGACGTTCCTGCGCATTCCCAGCATCAGCACCCTCTCCGAGCACAAGCCCGATATACAGCGCGCCGCGGAGTTTGTCCTCGCCGAACTGCGAGGGGCGGGACTCACCGGAGAATTGATTGAGGGCGAGGGCAATCCGCTGGTTTATGCGGAGTGGACCGGCGCGCCCGGCAAGCCAACTCTGCTGATGTACGGCCACTATGATGTGCAGCCGCCCGATCCGCTGGATGAATGGAAATCCCCGCCCTTCGAGCCGGATGTGCGCGGCGAGGATATCTTCGCGCGCGGCTCCTCGGACGACAAAGGGCAGACTTACATCCTGGTGAAAGCCGTGGAGGGCCTGCTGAAGACTCGCGGCAAGCTGCCGGTGAACGTGAAGTTCCTGATAGAGGGCGAGGAAGAAACCGGCGGCGAGCACATCGAAAGCTACGTCGCCCGGAAGCCGGCGCGCTTGGCTTGCGATGCCGCGGTCATCTGCGACACCGAAATGTTCGCGCCGGAACTGCCCACCATCTGCATCGGGTTGCGCGGCATAGTGTACACGGAGTTGCATGTGGAAGGCGCGAATCACGATCTGCATTCGGGCGTTTATGGCGGTGCGGCGCCCAACCCGCTGCAGGCGATGGCCGAAATCATCTGCGCGCTGAAAGACCGTGACGGTCACATCCTGATTCCGGGCTTCTATGATCGCGTGGTGCCGCCCAGCGCCAAGGAGCCCGAGGCCTGGGCGCGTCTGCCTTTCGATGAACGCGAATACACCGAGAAGGAAATGGGCGCGCGCGAGTTGGTGGGCGAACCCGGAGTCCCGCTGTTCGAGCGGCTGTGGGCACGGCCTACATTAGAGGTCCACGGAATTCGCGGCGGCTTCACCGGCGAAGGCGCAAAGACCGTGATCCCGGCACGCGCGGTGGCCAAGATCAGCACACGCCTGGTGGCCGATCAGGACCCCAAGGAAGCCGCCGCGCAACTCAAGCGGGCGGTAGCGAAGGCCTGCCCTCGCGGTGTGACGGCCGAGTTGAAGGCGGTGCACTCCGCGCCGCCTTCGCTGGTGAACCCTGACAACCGCTTCATCCACGCGGCGGCCGACGCCATGTCCGAAGTCTTCGGCAGGCCCACAGTCTACATCCGCTCCGGCGGATCCATTCCGATCGTCGCCGCCTTCGAGCAGAGCCTCGGCATTCCCAGCGTGATGATGGGCTTCGGTCTGCCCGACGACAACCTGCACGCGCCAAATGAAAAGCTGCATCTGCCCAACTTCTACCGGGGCATCGAAGCCGTCGCGCGCTATCTCGACCTGCTGGGCGCATAGCGAGCGGGGGTTGCCAAGCTGATATAATTCGAAGAACTGGAGGCTGCAAACGTGAAGTTTTTTTTGGATACCGCCAATCTTGACGAATTGAAGAAAGGCGCCAACTGGGGCATCGTCGACGGCGTAACCACCAACCCGACCCTGATCGCCAAGGAAGGCCGTCCGATCGAAGATCAGATCCGCATGATCTGCGACATCGTGGATGGCGATATCAGCGCCGAAGTAGTGTCTACCGAAGCCGGCCAGATGATCCGGGAGGGGCGCGTCCTGGCCCGCCTGCACAAAAACGTGGTCGTGAAATGCCCCCTCACGCGGGACGGCATTAAGGCTACTTCGACGCTCAGCAAAGAAGGCATCCGGGTCAACGTGACCCTGTGCTTCTCGCCCGCACAAGCCATCCTGGCAGCCAAAGCCGGCGCCTACATCGTGAGCCCTTTCGTAGGCCGGTTAGACGACATCGGCTGGACCGGTATGGACCTGATCAAGAACATCACGCAGATCTATAAGATCCACGGCTTCAAGACCCAGGTGCTATCGGCTTCGCTACGGTCGCCTACGCACGTAGTGGATTCGGCGCTGAATGGCGCACACATTGCCACCATGCCGTTCAAGGTGCTGGATATGTTGTTCAATCACCCCCTGACGGATAAAGGGCTCGATCAGTTTCTCAAGGACTGGGCGAAAGTGTTCCAGGAAACACCCGTCGCCGGCTAACCGATACCTAGATCGTCGATTCGCTCCAATACTGTGCCGCAATCGCGGCACACCACCGCGTGGCAATCGCCGCACACCAGCGGGTTAGCCACTGGCTTGGCGCAAGCAGGGCAATAAAAATCGGCCGCCGTCTCCGCATCGGGCATACGAAAAGCATTATCTCACTGCCCGGTTCAAAGCACGGCGGTCTCTTCCAGCATGCGCCCTTCCGTGAAGCGCTCCAGGTTCAGGTCTCGGGCGTCTAACAGGCTGCTGGTGCCCTGAAGAATCAGGTCTGCGGTGATGCGGCCTGTCGCGGGCGAATGCATCACGCCATGTCCGCTGAAGCCGTTCGCGAAGAACAAACCAGGTACTACCGGCGCCGGACCTATGATGGCGTGATGATCCGGCGTCACGGCGTACAGTCCCGCCCAGGCGCGGCGCGGATTCACCTGCAAGTCTGCAAAACAGGGAACCCGGTTAACGGCCTGGGTCAATATCTTCTCGATGAACGCCGGATCGAAGGCGGTCTTGAAACCGGATGTTTCTTCCGGATCGTTCCAGGCCATCAGCAGGCCCAGCCCCTCAGGCCGGAAATGGAAACCCGTGGACATGTCGATTACCATAGGCAGACGTTCCGGCAAGCCGGGGAATGGCTCTGTAGGTACCAGCATGCGGCGCAGCGGCACGATGGGGAGATCCACGCCCGCCATGCGCGCGACCGCGGCGGCCCAGGGACCGGCTGCGTTCACCACCGTGCGCGATGCCACAGTGCCATTCGAGGTGCGAACGCCCGCCACGCCGCGCGCATCCGTGTCGATGCCGGTAACCTCCAAGCCGCGCCACAACCTCGCGCCCTGTTCGCCGGCCGCGGCCATGAATCCTTTCATCACGCTGTAGGGATCCACGAAGCCATCGGTGGCGCAAAAACTGCCGCCCAGGATATCGTCTGAACGCAGTTGCGGCACTCGCCGGATCACCTCTTCGCGGTCGAGCATCTCCACACCCCGTAGTCCCAATTCCACCTGCCGCTCGAAGTTGCGCCGCAGGTATGCGAGGTGCGCCGCCGAGGTGGCCACGAACAGGTATCCGTGCGACTTGTACTCGGAAGGATACCCGGTGATCTGGTCGAACGAAGCGAAGATGGGGATCGAGTACAGCGACATGCGGATATTCACCGCGGTGGCGAATTGCGCGCGCACGCCGCCCATACTCTTGCCCGTCGACCCCAAGCCCTGCTGGCTTTCCCGCTCGATCACCAGCACGTTGCGGCATCCCGCCTGCGTCAGGTGCCAAGCCACGCTAGAACCCACGATGCCGCCGCCGATAATAACCACATCTGCCGTTTCAGACATGTGGCTACTATTCTGCCACGAAGTCCAGGAGCGAAATAAGGCGTTCCAAAACACAGGTGACCAGAGAGGACCTATTGCTCAGAACGCCGGGTTTGAAACCACCGGCCAGGGCCGGAGTCCGAGATGGCGGGTACACGCCCACGTGGATGGCTTCTGGATGGCCGACGATGCACTTGATTGACTGCGATACTTTCCGGAAGGCCGCTTCAAAAGGAGTGTTGCTCGGAGGCATTGGACGGAAAACACCGAATTTGAGATTATGGGCCAAAGCGTCCCGTCGCGGCAGCGAACCGTTGCATGTTCGGAATTGCAGTCTAAACGGTATTGCCGTGCAGGATGTGTCTGAGCGAGAGATGTCGAAACGAGTCGATTTCGCCAAAGAACGTAGATCTCAAGGGCGCTCTTTAAGCGGCGCCGTCCGCGAGCTGGTAGCACTGATACAGCCACTAGCGAATCAACAGGGAATCGATCTCCAAGCACGTTTAAACGAAGCGTGAGCTCGAAGATCGGAAGAGCGAGGGCTATTAGCCGAACGCCTGCAAGAATCTGTGGTGCCTCTGTTTATCGGCGATACTGCGGGGCAACCCGACCGAATTGGCTCTTGCGTCCTCGTGCGCTTGGATTCAGACTTCTTCGCGTTCACGGCAGCCCACGTAGTTCGGGACGCCGGCTCCGCGCTGCTTCTCGCTCCCTCCGAGGGCAGGGGTGGGAAGTTGCTGCCGCTGCCGCGATGCACAGCCCAACTGAATTTTTCAGGAATGGATAACGACCTCGATGTTGGCGTGCTGATCCTGCCAGTACACCAGCTGGGTCCTTTCCAGCATCACGTTTTCCTGTCTAGCGCAGAAACCGATCAAGACGATCGACCGGACGACCACGGGCTCACATCATTCTATTTCGTTCTCGGCTATTCCGCATCAAGGACACAAGTGAAGGTCTCCAAAGCCAAGCGTCATATCCATCAACAGTCGTTTCACTGCTCCACATATCATGTGGTCGCCGCCGAATATCTACAGCAGCAGATGTCCCAGGCGGATCATATACTGCTCGATTTTGACCACCAGGAGATCGTGATTGGTGGGAGGCGGGTCAATCCACCTAAGCTCCATGGAGTCAGCGGCGGGGGCATATTTCACATCTCCAAAGAAACGAATCTGGGTCCACTTGTCGCAATCGCTACTCAGAATCGACGCAGCTCTCGGCTTATTGTGGCCACGAGAATCAAGCACTTCCTGGCGATGGTTCGTGAACTGAAAGCGACATCTCGGCCCGGAAGCGTTTGAAATCGGCGCGAGGCCCGTCAGTCGGTTTCAGGGAAGCTAACGCGGAGTTTGTCCGTTAATGACGGATTACGCCACTCGAAAGTTGGGTTTGGGGTGAATCGAGTTGTCGTAAAACGCGCGTGGTTCGGATATGGCCGCAGGGACCGGGCCAGCGTCGACGGTGGCGTTTCGGTATTCTAGGCTCATGGAGTTGATCTTCGAGATTCGCGACGCGGACGAGGGCGGCTTCTACGCGCGCGCGTTGGGCCATGGCATTTTCACCCAAGGTGAGACCTGGGATGAACTCCGCGGCAACGTGTTAGAGGCGGTCTCACTTCATTTCGAAGATGAAACGCCGCGTCCTCGATTGGTCCAGATGCACTATGTGAAGGACGAGTTGATTCCGTTGGAAGCTGCATGAGATTGCCGCGTGGCGTGTCAGCCGACCGGTTGATCCGGGCACTTTAAAAAAATCGGATACGAAGTGATCCGCCAAAAAGGGAGCCATGTCAGACTGCGGCACCAAGGACCCCCCGCCCATACTATTACAGTCCCGCTGCCCAATCCGTTGAAGACCGGTACACTTCACGGAATCCTCGCCGAGGTGGCACTCATACGTTCCACCACCGTCGAGTCCCTCGCCGAATTGCTTTGAAGGCCGATTTACGGCTGAGACGCTCCTAAGAGATGTATCACGCCCACCCGGTTGCCTGGGTGATCATCCAATGTTGGCGCCACACCGGCCCACGACGCAAATAAGTGAACCTTTTGCCCCTCTAAATCGTCTAATCAGTGAAACGGTTTTATTTGGTACCGCACTACTTAATAGGAACCTAAAGTTGCCGGAGCATGTATGCGTGTGGAATTCCAGATCCGTGATGGCGTGGGTATTATCCGCCCTGAGGGCCGGTTCGTAACCGGCTGCGAAGCAGCGCTTGAGTCGACGCGGAACTACCTGCAGGAGACCGGAATCGCTAAAGCAGTCCTCGATTTAAGCCAGGTGCCCTACATCGATTCAACGGGATTGGCTTTTGTGGTCGAACTCCACAAATGGTTATCGAGCTGCGAGGGCCAGTTAGTCCTGACAAATGCGAATGACCGGGTCCGCGAGGTTTTACGGTTGACCCGTATCAGCGAAATCGTTCCAACCTTCGATAACGCCGAGGATGCGGAGTGCGAGCTCCGCGGCGAAGTCGTATGTTGACCTTCCTGGTCTGGTGCGTCGTCCTGTTCTTCTGTTGGCCGCTAGCCTTGATTGCGCTGGTTTTGTACCCGATCATCTGGCTGCTGTTGTTGCCCTTCCGCATCGTCGGTATCGCCGTGGGCGGCGCCCTGGAGTTGGTTTGGGCGGTCGTCACTCTGCCTGCGCGCGTCTTGCGGCGGGTCTAGGAATCCAGCGCGGAACCGTTCTGCGATACCGCTCGTAAGAATCGCCAAATTTACGCTGCAGCGTGGGCTCTTCGTATAGAACCACGAGCAGGTGAAACATCAGCGCGACCGGCAGCGCATACTCCAAAATCCGCCCCGAGGCGAACCATATCGCCTGGCCGAAGATCACCACAGGACTCCGACATACATTGGATTGCGGACGAACTTGTAAAGCCCTCTCGCCACCAATTCGCGCGGCGCATCCAGGGGCAGCGGCGTACCGCGACCGAATATGGCGAAGTCCCACGCGCACCAAAGATACACGGCGAAACCCACTACTACTGGTACTAGACCGATCCAGCCGATGGGAGTGACCGCATGCGGACCGGGACCGCGCATACTGTACGGAATGTAAACCCCCACGCTCCCGGGCACGATCACGGTGAAGATCAGCGTCTTGGCGATGTTCGCTGTCATGCAAACATTGAACGCGC
>Ga0073928_10011151_pt1 | contig 10528 bp, 9 predicted proteins | sample PaiPotPPA55metaG_FD_76969 | JGI IMG/M metagenome (GOLD analysis project Ga0073928, IMG submission 76969) | Iron sulfur acid spring bacterial and archeal communities from Banff, Canada, to study Microbial Dark Matter (Phase II) - Paint Pots PPA... ...
CTGCCTCCTTAACTTCTTCAGACGCAGCATCAACACAAAAAGCTACACTTCAACAGCGCACCTCAAACCGAAAGTCCATAAATACTGGCTACAACGTTTTATTTTTGCGACGGAAAGTAGCTATGACCCGTTTGATGGCCAGCCAAATCTGGGGTGTCTCGACCACTGACCCATGGACGTTCTCCACTGTCACAGCCATCATTCTTGCTGTTGGTCTAACAGCATGCTTGGTTCCGGCCCGGAGAGCCACGCAAGTGGACCCGCTGGTGGCCCTGCATTATGAGTAGTCAGTTCGGACCAATAAAGCACAAGCCAGATAACAGTTAATACTGGGCATCACTTGCTTGATTAACGCGCTCACCGGACAGCTCAAATCTCGCTGACTCCCCAGAAGTCCGGTTGTGGGAAGCAAGGTTCCGTCGGAGGCAGCTTGCGCTCTCATTTCCTCGAACCGCGTTTCTCGACCATGACAGGCAGTTCTCTGGGATACGACTAAACACCCAAGTGAAGATTGCTAAGCACACCGAAGCGCCCATGGTGAGGTCAATTCGCTGTTTCACTTTGTGCAGCTGTGAGGAGAACTGGTTCTTCGTTGGTAATCATCAGCGTGTGTTCGTAGTGTGCGGATGCCGATCGGTCAGCCGTTCGCATCGTCCAACCGTCGCTGGCTAGAAACACTCTGCCAGCCCGCGCCGCAATGATGGGTTCAACTGTGATTACCAGACCTTCCGTTAGGAGCCCGTGCGCAGTAGGGTCAGGATAGTTTGGAACGCTTGGTTGTTCGTGAATAGTACGCCCAATTCCGTGCCCTCCTAGCTCACGAATTACTGAGAATCCCCACCGGCGCACCTCGTGTTCAATGACACCACCAATCTCGGATACGCGGTTGCCAGCGCGTGCAACCAGCAATGCCAATTCGAATGCGCGCTGTACACATGACATCAAGTGCTGCTTCTGTTCCGAGACCACACCAACTGAAACCGTGACCGCAGCATCCGCCATAAACCCATTCTTCTCTATCGTCACGTCAAGCTTCACCAAATCACCTTCCTGCAGTTTCCTACGGCCTGGAATGCCGTGTACCGCCTCGTCGTTTACGCTGATGCAACTCACGCCCGGAAATTTGTAGACCAGCGGTGGTGCTGACCGAGCTCCATGCTCCCGCATGACGCGAGCTCCCAGCGCATCTAAGTCTGCCGTTGTCACGCCGGATATAACAGCCTGTTTCATGGCTTCGAGCATATGGCGAACCACTGCGCCAGCGGCCAGCATTCCTGCCAGTTCCTGAGGACTTTTGATGGACATACTTACTCCGAGTCGATTCTCCATCGTATCTTACTGCCTTCAAAACAGCCGGCTCCATTCGTCTCCTACGGCGCAGTCCTTCCCCGACCTACAAGCCTGTTGCTTTAGGCTATAGGCCTGCGTGCAGTCAGAAGTCCGCTTGGAGGGGATGTAGTGATGCCGACTGCGGCTCGCGTTGCGATCTCCTCGAAGCCCGTTTTCGAGACCGGGGGCCACATGATTAGGCGACTAATAGGGTACCAAACAGAATCATGCAGTGTTTTTTCGGAGGTTTTGAAGGTGTTGCACAAAGAAAACGGCCACTCGGCATAAGCGTCAGTCAGGGTGATTTCAGTGCTTTACTCCGGGGCTTGTAACAACGGCAATGAAGATTGACCAAATACATAGCGCCATCCTGTCGCTGTTCGCACATAAGTGTCCGTGAACCAAACTGTATAGTCGAATGGCTTTCCGTTCTCCGTACCCTTCTCCCACAACTTAGCGGTGATGACCGCGGCATCGCCCCAAACGCGAACCGTCTGGAGGGTATCTTCTTGCCGGTCATAGATCACCCGCCCACTCCGCGCTTCCTGCAGCAGGTCTGACTTCGTATAAATCTTGCCAGACCCGGTCACGAGTACAAAATCATCGGCCAAAAGCCGATCCATCGCGGCCGCATCATTCTTTTTTACTGCTGCTTGGTACTCAGTGTCTAACCGCGCGATGATCGTTGCATCATTTTCCGTGGATGAATTAACTCCGTCCCCGGATGAATGGGGGCGGAACACCAGGTCGAACCATGGATGCCAGGTTTTACCGGCGTCAAGCGAGGTGACCGCCGTCTCCCGAACGCCTCCGTTGATAGGCTCCCACGTGCCGCGAACCAATCTCTCCGCGCCGGCCAACACCATTTCCCCATGTTCGATTTTTCCTTCTACGGTAAGCAACTCACCTCTATTCGTCGCCCAGCTCTGATGCCAAATTTTTCTCGACGCATCGTACAGACTGAAACTCTGTCCTTTCAGGCCGTTTGTGCTTTCATAGTCCTCACGCAAGACGCAGCCATCGAGTATGCGATCCACGTGAGTCCGCGCGACGACGGCCGCCTTGCCGGCTTCAAACGCGTCCCAGTCACCGAGCCAGAAATCAAACTGCCGGTATTCAGGACCTGAACAGAAGGTTGATTTTGCGAACTGCTGCGTATGCGCTTCGGTGACTGTATGACCCTCGATCGTTGCAAACAGGGTAAGAACAAAAATGAAACTGATCTTCGGAAACCAGGGTGCCTGCTTCATTTTTGCGCGGCTCCTTTGCTTCATGCGCATTCGCAATGGTCTGACGGCGAGGGGCGGCCTCGACGCCGCCATCGCAGTTAGTCCTCAGTTCCATCTTTTCTTGGGATTGCAAGGAAAGCAGGGCTCGTTTTGGTACTGCTATCGAAGGCCGTTCCGGTGATCTCGCCACGGTCATTGATATCGCCAGCCACTTGGAGAGTGAGATTGAAACCGGTAGGGATGAGGCTATTGAGATCCATCATCTTACCGTCCTGCCAAAGAAAGCCGCGCGGATGGCTGAAGCCCGCGCCGTAAGATACGCCCACCACCTGACCTGATTCATTAATTCCCAAAGCTTCGCTAATGGCGTCTCCTGGGAGCGTGCCGAGGTCCTGCATGCCGCCCTCTTCGGTCCAAAGGAAAGCGTGGAATTTAACCGCGAGCTTCCCGTTGATCAAGTCTCCGCCTTGGTTGGCAAATCCTACAACTTGACCCTGGTTATTGATGGACGTCGGCGTGTTCCACCCATGTCCTCCGATATTGCCAAGGTCGATCGGCCGGCCGTCTTCCCACAACACCGCGTGTTTGGCGCTGAATGCTCCTACGGCATTTTGGCAGATACCAGAGATGCCAACGACCTGTCCCTTGTCATTGATCGCCGTAGCAGCCGAGTCGGGGTCATTGGCGACCCCTGGGAGTTGCTCAATCTGACCGTTCTCCGGGCCCCAAATGACAGCTTCGAACTGGAGTACTTGTGGTAGAACGCAGGTCGGATCATGGACCGCCGTTTCCGCCCAGCCGACCACCTGCCCTAGATTGTTAACGGAAGACGCAACACCGTTATAGCCGCCCAGCGTAGGCAAGGCAGTCATCGCGCCATTCTGCCACACAAATCCTAAACAGATATGTCCTGTAGAAGTGGGAAAAAATGCTCCGGCACAACTCCACGTCTCCGAGAGCGGATCCATCTCGGAAGTCTCGGCGATGCCCACAATCTGACCCCGACTGCTGCGGTTTGCGAAAATTACGGCGCTATTGGGTCCTCCTAGTGTGCCGAGATCGAGGTGTAATCCCGGTAACCACAGCTCGGCGTGCTGGGTCGTATCCCCTGGCAAATTTGCCGTACCCATTGCCCAACCTAGATTGTTCATCGCATTGCCACCGCTGCTCGTCCCGCCGAGCGGATTGCCGAGATTAATGACTCGATAGTGGGCTGGCTCCGTGGATTCCTGCTGGTCTTGTGCGCTGAGCTTGACTCCGAGGGCTAACGCGCCAAAACCGACCGCCATCATGCACGTCAAAAGTCTGCATCGCATACTATCTCCTTCCTTGGGTGCGCTAATCCGTTGCTTTTGCGACCGGACTCCCTCGGCGCTTGCCAAAAGGAGAATTCGATACGGCGTGGGGAAAGTTAGGATGTTGGCGGGAACGATGCAATGGGTTTGCGACCAGCAGAGATTGAAACGCGGCAGGAGGCAGGTCTAATGCGTTGAAAATATTGTTGCGACAGTCCCAGCGGAGGCGAAAACCGTTTCACCCATTTGTTCGTGAGCTCAATGAGTGTTCGCCGCCCAGCGTGGCTTGCAGACTCGTTCGGTACGTGCGGCTCATGGTGAGTTCCGTACCGTCGCGCATCAACACTGAATAATCGCCACCCCACAAAGGGCGAATTTCGCGAACGTGGTCCAGGTTCACAATTCGAGAGCGATGGATGCGCACGAAACGGTTCGGATCGAGGTGTTCTGCCGCTGCCGTCATCGTCTCGCGAAGCAAGTGGCTTTCCTTACCGATATGGAACTTTACGTAATCACCTTGCGCTTCGACCCATTCGATTGATCCCTTGCGCAAAAATATGATTCGCGATCCGGACTTGATCAAGATTCGCTCACTGTCCCGGGATTCTCTCTGAATCTCTTGGAAAGCTGCCTTCAACTCGTGTTTGCGGTCCACGCCGCTCACGCGTGTTCTGCTCTCGTGAAACCGCTTCAGCGCATCCGCGAAACGGGCCTTGTTGAAAGGCTTTAGAAGATAATCCAGAGCCCGCACTTCAAATGCTCGCACCGCATACTTGTCGAAGGCCGTGACGAAGATAACCGCTGGCGGGGCCTTGTCAGTTATGCAGTCCAGTACCTCGAATCCATTTCGTCCGGGAATTTGCACGTCCAGAAACAGCAAATCCGGTCTGAGTGCGCTGAGAGCGGCAACCGCTTGCTCGCCGTCCGCGCATTCTCCAACGACTTGAAATTCTGTATGCTCCTGAAGAAAAGCTCGGATCTTCTTCCGGGCAAGCAATTCGTCATCAACGATTAGCGTTCGCAATTTCACGTAAAGAACTCCCGTTGCCATCCTCGCCACTCGCTATGTGCAACCGCAGCGGAAGGCGAATCTCTACGATCAGTCCACCTTCGTTCCGGTTGGTGTAGCGCAAAGTCTGCATGGCGCCGTAGTGCTTTTCCAGCCGTGCCCGCGTGTTGGCCAATCCTATGCCCTCCCTCGAGGTGCACTCCGTAGATATTCCAGGGCCGTCGTCCACAATCGATATCGATAGCTCGCTGCCCACGCACACTGCTCGAACTTCCACGGCGCCCGGTCGATCAAGCCGTGCAATGCCATGTCGAACGGCGTTTTCTACGATGGGCTGCAGCAAAAGGCACGGAACATTGCAGTCCAGCGTTTCAGGATCGGCGTTGACCAGCACGCTCAACCGGTCTTGGAAACGCGCGCGCTCAATCGCCAGATACAGCTCCAGCATGTTTAGTTCCCGGCGCAGTGTTATTTCCTCGCTAGCGGAAACGGACAAGGTTGTGCGTAACAATTCGCCAAGAGATGTCATCATGTCGTCCGCTGCCTCCACGTCTTCCCGCATGAGGCACGAAATCGAGTTCAGCGTATTAAACAGAAAATGAGGCTGCAGCTGGGCCTTCAGCATTTCAAGTTGAGCTTTGACCAGTTCCTGCTCTCGCTGTTGAGATTTGCGCGCAGCCTTTATCGCGTGGTGAATGCCGACGATGGCCCAAAAGAACCATGCAACTATAACGGAATTGTCGAGCAGGTATGTCCGGCTCTGGGTCCAGAAGGAGCGCAAAACAAAATCGGGATACACGAAGTGATGCAATTTTACGCGGTACGATGAGTACAGCAATTCGGTGGCTACATTCAAGAAAAGCAGAATAGCCACATTTTTGACCAGCGCTGGACGTTCCAGCGGAAATTTTTCTGCCCACCAGGCGATCACTGGCGTCATGAGAAGCCAGAACCCCAATTCAACGGCGGTATAGCGGAGGCTTCCCTCCCAGGTGAGTTCACGTCCCAAGTCAATGCGCAGAGCGTAGTATTCTGAAATGCGAACGACGAAGAACCACGCCGCCGCGATCCAAATCCAAGAATTTTTCCGCATTTGGTTTTTTCCCAACGACGCTGCGCGAATCCCAATTCTACCCCTGGCTCATGGGACTTCGGTACCATTCTGTCCCAATATAATGACGTTTGGGCGTGTCACCGCACGTCTCGCCGCCTAACTCTACCAGGCGTTAGGAAATCCCTTGAAATCTCAGTGCTTGGTAAACCGGACAACTGCCCATTGGCTCCGCGGAAGTCAGGTTCGGGGAGGTAATGCATGGGTGAATTTTGCTCGCGATCTCATCTCCGCGAACTCCGGTTCTGGGGAGTCTGACAGTTGTGCGCGCTCCTACCTGCGGCCGACAAAACGACCTCGCGGACATTAGTTTCCGTTTCCGAGTTGATCGGTTTGTTCAACACTAGCGCGTTTCTCGGGGCCAATCCGCAGGCATTAGTTCTGGATCGCTCGTTACCCGCCCAGAATCCGTTGGCCTGCATTCGCCTGCCCAATAATCGGGGAACAGTGAGACCTGGAACGACGGTTTCCTGCCACCGGCAGCTAGTGCGGCTTCGCGTACTCTACCTTTGCTTGCCTCACGGTGGGATGTCGGGGTCGGGTTTGGCTTCTGCCCAAAGGTCAAGGAAATCCTAAAGTAGCCAAAGGAACTTAGGACTGCATCACTGTGGCGACGATCCTGTATCGTGCAGCAGCACTACATCGGACTCGATGTGGGTGCGCATAACGCCGAGGGTTTTGCCGTCGGGCGAAAACAGATAGTATTGGATTGCGTCGCCTTGAAAATTCGTGACCTGTCGGCCGGGCGAGCCGTCGAGCGTTTGCAGCCACAGGTTGTCCGTGCCCTTTTCGTGGATGACATAAACGAGAGCTTTTCCGTCGGGGGTGAATTTTGGGGACGTCTTAAAACGCGGGTCGGGATCGAGGAATTTGACCTGCGGTTTGGGCCCGGCATCGAGCGGAACTAAGACAATTTTCCCTACGGTCGCTTTTGGATGTTTGCCCGGCATGAAGAATGCTAGAAGCTTGCCATCGGATGAGAGGCCCAGCCCTGGTGAGCCGAAGAGCCCTGCGGTGCCCGGTACCTCCTCAGGGTTCCCACCGTCGATGGGCACACGCAAAGCTTGAGAGGTATCTATGTTGTAGTAGTACACCCACTCTCCGTCTGGCGAGCACAGCCCACCCACATCGGTTACACCGGAGGTTAGCCGCTTCGGATTGGAGCCATCGGTGTCTACACGCCAGATGTTGGTCTTCTTATTGGCGTTACGATTCGACCACGTAATCACGATATAGCGTCCGCCGGCACAGCCGTCAGGGTGAATAACCTGGGAGGCGGGATCACTAAGAAGCGTGGTCTTGATGCTGCCGTCGACTGACATTCGCAGCAAGTTGCCGCCATCCCCGAAGTAAACATCACCATCGCTCGCCCAGCCGAACATGGCTGCGTTCTTGCTCTGCGCGGGCGCCGGATTGGGAGGGTTCCCAGAGAAGCCTGCTGCGGGAATGAGATAAAGGGTTTGCGTGGCTTTCTGCTGTACCGTTGCCAGTGTCTTTCCATCCGCGGACAGCGTAAGTGTTTCATAGTCATTGGTGTCATTCGTGACGGTATGAAATTGCCCACCCGGGTTGGCGACAAACCCAATCTGGCTGCGGTCAACAAATCCGATATTCATGTCGTAAATCGATAGCAGTCCGCGACGGTCTGGCATCCAGGTAATCGCCCAGATCGGCAAATCGTTGAACCGGGCCAAGGTTTGGTCTTTCCCGGAAACCAGATCGTGGAGCTGAATAGATACGTTCCCCGGGCCCGGACCGATATTATTCAAAGCGATCTGACCACTGTCGGGCGACCACGCGACGCGGCTCGACCAATAGGAACTGGGCCCGGTCGTGATGACCTTTTCGTCGGAGCCGTCAAGATTGCTCGTGAGCAATGAGAATTTTCCCGGTTCCGGATCATTCCCGCGCACGAAGGCCATGCGTTTACCGTCAGGCGAAAAGGAGGCTCCGGAGTCGTCGTTTCGCACGGCCACCTGCGGCAAGCCACCGAAGACAGGCGCTCGCAAGAGGTCGGATATTTCCCCCGTGTTGGATGCTGCCTTGAGAAAATAAATGTAGTTGCCGTCCGATGAAAATGTGAGGCTTTGGTAAGAAGCATCTGCGGGCGCAATCACCTGCGTGTCACTGTTGGTCGGGATGTTGCGCAGCCACAAGCTCTGCCTGCCATTCTCCTCCACGGCGCTGAGGAGATACTTCCCATCGGGCGAGATCGCCGCTGCAATATAGTTTCCGCTGTTCGTGATCTGAGTGATCGCAAAGCTCTGGAAGGGCATGGCAGCAGGGCGGTGCAAGACAGAGTAAACGCCGATACCCGCTGCACACAAGATGATTAGGGCAGCAATCACCACAGCGGGCACGCCCCATTTGCGCTGTCTCGCGGCGGCAACCATGGCGGAATTGCTGGTCGTGTGGGCGGACTGGGTCGCGATCGGTGCGACTGCTATCTCTGCATTAACCGGGCCTTGGCCGCTGGAGTCCCTATCACGTTTCAATCGTTGCAGGTCCGCTTGCATTTCTGCTGCGCTTTGATAGCGGAGATTCCGATCCTTCTCCAACGCCTTACTGATGATGTCTTCCAACTGCGGTGGCAAGTTGGGATTCAGACGCAGGGGAGCCACGGGAGTGCGGTTCATGATTGCGTCGAAGATCACTCCAGGGCCTTCGCCCCGGAAAGGCAGTATGGCCGTAGCCATTTCATAGAGCACGACCCCGAAAGAGAACAAGTCCGTGCGTGGGTCTAACTCCTTAGCCCGGACCTGCTCCGGCGACATGTACGCCACGGTCCCCAGCGTCGTACCCTTGCTGGTCAAGTCTGTGCTGACCGACGCCGTCTGTGTGGGGGCGGCACCTGATTCGGTCTTTGAACTGGCGTTTACCTTGGCCAGTCCGAAATCGAGAACCTTCGCGTGCCCACGCTTGGTAACGAAAATGTTCGCGGGCTTGATGTCGCGATGAACGATCCCTTTGCAGTGAGCAGCGTCCAGTGCATCGGCAATCTCAATCGCCAGGCCCAGCAGAATATCCGGCTCGATCGGCTTCCCGTGATTCGATGCTTCAGCGTCACGCCGTCCAGAAACTCCATGACAATGAACGCCTGCCCATCCTGCTCACCGATGTCGTAGATTGTGCAGATGTTCGGATGATTCAGTGCAGAGGCGGCCCTAGCTTCACGCCGGAAGCGGCTCAGGGCTTGCGGGTCCTGGCCCATTTCGTGTGGCAGGAATTTGAGTGCCACAAAGCGGTCTAAACGGGTGTCCTCAGCCTTGTAAACCACGCCCATGCCGCCGCCGCCCAACTTCTTGATGATGCGGTAGTGCGAGATGGATTGGCCGACCATTAAACGTGGCTTTTGGGTGGCCTCATCTTACGGACCCGGCAACAGTCAGTCAAACGAATGACACGAATGACAGCTCTGTAAATGACAGCTCTGGTCCGAACGTGCCAGGCTTGAGCGCCGCCTCACCACTGGGCGGTCGAGCCGATAACTCCCGCATGGTCGGCTAGTGTTTACCGATGGAGAGAAGTGGCGATTGCTGCTTCAACCTTGATCACGGCACAGCGGTTGCGACAAGTGATCGCAGACTTTGACGCTGGCCCGAAGTCCGGTTGGAGGAAACGTAGCTTCATCGAAGAATGCCTGACTTCTCATCTCTTCGAACCCCGTTTCTCGATAGTTTCCGGATTGCCGACGAAACATTTATGGGTCGCCTGTGCACTGGATCCGCCATCCGGCGCAAGGTCACATTAACGCTTTTTCCCTTGACAGTCTAGGAGAGCCGGGCATACATTCCTAGTTGATCTAGGAGAGATTGCTTCGTGCAAAAACAGCTCGACCTTCTGCAAGGCACTCTCGACATGCTGATCCTCAAGGCTGTTTCGCTCGGGCCGCTGCACGGCTACGGGATACTGCTGCGCATCCAGCAAGTGTCCAAAGAGCGTCTGGAGATTCAACAAGGGTCGCTGTATCCGGCGCTATACCGTCTGGAGCATCAGGGCTGGATCAGCAGTGAGTGGGGCTCGTCAGAAAATAATCGAAAGGCCAAATATTATCGCCTGACCGCCGCCGGCAAACGCAAATTGCAAACAGAAACCGAGAACTGGAATCGCATGGCGGAAGTCATCGCGGGAATTCTGGGTGCCAGGCCGGAGGAAGTGTGACTATCTGGAGCCGATTTCGTTTCTGGTTGCAGAGCACGCTGCAGCGCTCTCGAATGGAGTCCGACATGGGGGCGGAACTTCAGTTTCACATGGAGGCCTATGCCGGGGATCTAGTGCGCAGCGGCGTGCCTTACCAGGAAGCAATGCGGCGGGCGAAGGTAGAATTCGGCGGAGCAGAGCGAATCAAAGAGGAATGCCGCGAGGCGCGCGGCGTACGCTTGCTCGATACTTTATTTCGTGACATCCGCTATGGCTTGCGCGCGCTGCGCAAATCGCCGGGTTTCACCATCGTGGCAGTTCTCACGCTGGGAGTTGGTATCGGCGCGAACAGTGCGATTTTCAGCGTGATCAACGGCGTTCTTTTGAAGCCGCTTCCGTATCTACACCCCGAGGA
>Ga0073928_10011152_pt1 | contig 10527 bp, 9 predicted proteins | sample PaiPotPPA55metaG_FD_76969 | JGI IMG/M metagenome (GOLD analysis project Ga0073928, IMG submission 76969) | Iron sulfur acid spring bacterial and archeal communities from Banff, Canada, to study Microbial Dark Matter (Phase II) - Paint Pots PPA... ...
GTCCCTGACCTCTCCGAGCGCGAGATCGAGACCACGGATTTCGGTACTTACACGAAGGAGCAATTTTTCGATGATATGGCGCGGGTGACGCAATACCGCGCCGATCCCAATCTGGTCGAACTGCTGGTGACGCGGAGCCTCGACACCCTCGACTGGATGCGCCGCAAGGGCATCCGCTTCGTGCCGATCTATGGGCGGCAAGCCTTCAAGATCGATGGCCGATTCAAGTTCTGGGGCGGCCTTACGCTGGAAACCGTCGGCGGCGGCCCCGGCCTCATCGACATGTGGACGCAATCGGCGAAGCGCAACGGCATCGAGATTCGCTATGGCACCCGTGCTGAATCGCTGATCCACCAGGGCATGCGCGTCGAGGGCGTGCGCGCGCGCAGCGGCGATGTGTTCGAGGATTTGGGCGCCAAATCCGTGGTGCTGGCCTGCGGCGGCTTCGAGGCCAATGCCGAATGGCGCACCCGCTATCTCGGCCCCGGCTGGGATCTCGCCAAGGTGCGCGGCACGCGCTTCAACACCGGCGAGGGCATCCGCATGGCGCTCGAGATGGGCGCCAGTCCCTACGGCAACTGGTCCGGGTGCCACGCGGTTGCATGGGACATGAATGCGCCGGAGTTCGGCGACCTCGCGGTCGGCGACCAGTTCCAGAAGCATTCCTTCCCGTTCTCGCTGATGATCAACGCCACCGGCAAGCGCTTCGTGGACGAGGGCGCGGATTTCCGCAACTACACATACGCCAAATACGGCCGCGTCATCCTTCAGCAGCCCGGCCAGTTCTGCTGGCAGATCTTCGACCAGCAGGTGAAGCATCTTCAGCGCGACGAATACAACATCCGCCAGATCACCAAGGCGTCCGCCAACACCATCGAGGAGCTGGCGGCGAAGCTCGACGGCGTCGATGCGAAACAATTCGTCACGACCATCGCGGAATACAACGCCGCGATCGAGACGCGGACTGAGTTCAATCCCAACATCAAGGATGGACGGCGCACCCAGGGCCTTGAGATCGACAAGACCAACTGGGCCAACACGATCGTCAAGCCGCCCTTCGAGGGTTATGCCGTCACCTGCGGTCTCACCTTCACCTTCGGCGGTCTGCGGATCACCGGCGACGGCGCGGTGCTGGACAATGACCTGCGCCCAATTCACGGCCTTTATGCCGCGGGCGAGCTGGTGGGCGGCCTCTTTTATTTCAATTATCCCGGCGGTACCGGCCTCACGGCCGGCTCGGTCTTCGGCCGCATCGCCGGCGACTCCGCGGGGAAGGTCGCCGCCCGCTGATCGCCCGCGCGATGCCGGGCTATCGGCTGCTGAGACCGGCACTCGGGCTGATCCCGCCCGAGACCGCCCACGGGATTGCGATCCGCGCGCTGAAGCTCGGCCTCGTCCGCGGCCGCAAGCATGTCGACGAGCGGATTCTCGCCTCTCGTCTCTGGGGGTTGAATTTCGCCAACCCGATCGGGCTCGCGGCCGGCTTCGACAAGAACGCCGAGGTGATGGATGCGATGCTCCGGCTGGGCTTCGGCTTCGTCGAGGCTGGGACGGTGACGCCGCGACCGCAGCCGGGCAATCCCAAGCCGCGCCTTTTCCGCCTCGACGAGGACCGCGCCGTCGTCAACCGCCTGGGCTTCAACAGCGCCGGCCTCGCGCGCTTCCGTCAACGCCTGGCGGCGCGGCGCGATCGCGGCGGCGGCGGCGTCGTCGGCGCCAATCTCGGCAAGAACCGCGCGACCGAGGATGCGGCATCCGACTATGTGATCGGGATCGAGGCGGTGGCATCGCTCGCCGACTACCTCGTGGTCAACATCTCTTCACCCAATACGCCGGGCTTGCGCGCGCTCCAGGCGCGCGGGCCGATCGAAGCCTTGCTCAGCCGCGTGCTGGAGGCACGTCGCCGCGCGAGCCGTGATCCTCTGCCGCCGCTCCTCGCCAAGGTCGGTCCCGATTTGACCGAAGCGGTACTGCGCGACATCGTCGAGGTCGCGCTCGCGGTGGGTATCGACGGTCTCATCATCGGCAATACCACGGTGACGCGCCCGACCGATCTCCAGAGCCGCTACCGCGGCGAGGCCGGCGGCCTCTCGGGGCGTCCGTTGATGCCGCTTTCCACCGCCTGCCTTGCCGCCGCCTACGGCCTCGCCGGCGGCCGGCTTTCGCTCGTGGGATGCGGCGGCGTTGCCAGCGGCGCCGATGCCTACGCCAAGATTCGCGCGGGCGCCTCGCTGGTACAGCTCTATTCCGCGCTGGTCTTCGAGGGGCCAAGCCTCGTCGGCCGCATCAAGCGCGAGCTTGCGGCGCTCCTGCACGCGGACGGCTTTGCAAGTCTCACCGAGGCGGTTGGCGCGGATCACCGAGAATAAATGCTAATTACTCTCCGTCGGGCACCGCCACTTGGTGTTCGAGCGTGATATCGCGGCGCTCGCGGGCGGAGCTGAGTACTGCAAGCGCCACCTCGAGCGTTGCCTTGCCCCAGCGCGCATCCTGGATCGGCCTGCGCCCGGAGCGGAGCGCGTCTGAGAGCACGTCGAGCACCGAGCCCTCCGTCCATGGACTAGGCGTCTGCCGCGCTCAGCGTCGGCGCAGGAGAAACATCGGCATCGAGCCATAATTCTTCGCCGCTGCGGTCACGCCCACGTACTCGCAGGCGAATTCGCCGCCGTGATGAAGGGCCAGCACGGCGGCAAAGGGCTCCGTCACGTAAACGCAGCCCTCGGGCGTCACCGGCTCGATGCGCGCCGCGCGGCTCACATGGGCGCCGAAATAGGCGCTGCGCTTCAAGACGGGGTCCTCGCCTTGGAATGCGGGACCGAAATGACCCCCGATGCGCAGTTGCAGGTCCGCCGGAAGACCCAGCGCCGCCAGGTCGAGTGCCGCCATCTTCTCCTGTAACGCCAGCGCGCAATGCGCCGCCGAGCCGGCATCCTCGAACACGATATAGAGCGCGTCGCCCCACGTGTTGACGTAGCGCAGCGGTCGCCAAGCAGTGCCGATCACCGATGCGAGCTCCGCGAGCACGGTGCGGACGAAAGACGGGAGTTGGGCGTCGCCGAGTTTGCTGTAGTTGTGGACATCGGCAAACAGCATCGCGCAGGCGACGCGCGGTATCGGGTGGACGTGCGTGCTGGGCGCGCGAAGGCGACCCTTGGGCCGCGCGAATGGAATGACGGTCTGCGGCAGGCCGGTGCGCCGCCAGCGCGCGGCGTCGGCGGCAGTCCCGGCGGCGCCACCGCCATCGCTGCCGTCCCACGCCACGATCTGGCGCACCGCCGTCTCCCCCCGTCGCGCGGCGAGCACCGCCATCCCCATGGAGAGCTCGGTGCAATAACCGAAGAGCTGATCGTCGCCGAGATATCGATCCTCGGTCGCATAGCGCACCACGCGCGCCGCCGCGAGGCAGCGTTCGAACCGCTCGACCCAATGCTCGCCGGCCGGGCGCACCGAGATCTCGGCGAACTCCTCGCGATTGAATGGCAGCGTCACATGCAGGCTCGCGCCGCGCGCGAGCAGCGCCTCGGCAAACAGAATGTCCGCGCCGGCCGCCAGCGAGCCATAGCCGGACCTCACATTGGCGCTCGCCAGCTCTCGGGCGATCACCACAGCAAGATCGGTCTCCATCGGGTCGCGGCGGTCGTCGACCGGAGTCGAGGAGGCGAAGATGTGGCCCGCGAAGTGAATGATGGAGGAAGGTGACAGCGTGGAGAGCCATGTCTGATCCTGCCCGGTGACGCCGAGCAGCAGGCGGAGCTGTCGCAAGGTGCTGGCGAGCGCGGTTCCCTCGTGAGCGCCGGCCGCATAGGCCTCGGGCGCCAGTGCTTTCGCGCGTTCGATCTCGCCGAGCACGGCATGAGCCTCGATCAGCGTCGCCAGCGCATAATAGCGGTCGTCGTCGCCTATCTTCGCGAGGTCGATGAGCGCAATGATCTCGCGCGCTATTTTGCGTGCCGTCGCGGTATCGTCCGAGAGCAGATGCAGCGTTGCCGCGTTGATGCCGGGATAATAATCGTGGGTGCGATCGTAGATCTGCTGGTAGGCGGAGGCTGCCGCGGCAAATCGCGCCGGCTGCTCCGATTTGGTCGCGCTCAGCGCCATGTCCTTGAGGAGGCGGGCGTCCAGCGAGGCGATGTCCGTGACGAGACGAGCCCCGTGCGCGGCGATGTCGGCGTCGCCGATGCGGTCGAGGCCGAATTCCTGGTATTTCTTCCGCGCCTGCGGGGTCGCCTCGCTCTTCGCCAATGCCAGCACGGCGCGATACTTCAGCGCCAAATCGCCGGGATGCTCGGCAAGCCCCTGCACCGCCGTGTCATAGGCCCGGAAATACTCGAAATCGCGCTCGTACTGACGCGCGCGCCGCTGCCAGTCATCGGCTGGGGCAATTGCGTCGCGGGGCGCGTCTGCGCTGGGCAAATTGATCTCGCGGTCGCCGGCGGTCAGACCCGTGGCAGCACTACGACTTTCGATGCAAGCTTTCGCCGCGCCAGCTCGAAGCCGTCGAGTACCGAGGCGAGGGCGAGACGGTGGGTGATCATCGGGCGAATGGCGTCGCCTTTGCTGGCGAGGAGGGCGAGGACTCTCGTCCACGTCTCCCGCGAGGCCCGGTGCGAGCCGCGGATCTGCTGCTGCCGGCGCACCACCCCGGTCACGTCGATCGGTGCCGGTGCCGGAAGGATGCCGACGACGACGAGCACGCCGCCATAGCGGGTCAGCGCCAGACCCTGGGTAAGCGTGCCGGCGGCGCCTACTGCCTCGAAGACGATGTCGAAATTGGCGCATCCGTCGAGTTGCTGCTCCAGCGGCGTCGCTGCCGTGTCGATAGTGCGTTCGAAACCGAGCGCGCTGAGACAGGCAATCCGCGTCGGGTCGTCTTTGCCGACGATGACGATCTCGGCGGCGCCGGCTTCGCGCGCCATGATCGCGATCGCCTGGCCGATGGTGCCGGGGCCCAGGATCAGCACGCGGTCGCCGGGCGATACCTGGCCGACTTCGACGGCGCGGGCGCCGACCGTCAGCGGCTCGGTCAAGGCGGCGAGTTCGTCATCGACCGCCGCTGGTATCCGCACGCAATTGCGCGCCGGGGCCAGGGCCAAGCGCGCGAAGGCGCCTGGCCGCGTCATGCCGATGCCGGTGCGGCTCTCGCAGAGTTCTTCGTTTCCCCCGCGGCAATGACGGCATTTCCCGCAGGTGACCGAGGGCAGCACGGTGACGCGATCGCCGACCTCGAAATCCCCGGCGCCCCCGCCGGTCGCAACGATCTTGCCCGCGAATTCATGCCCGAGGGTAAGCGGCATCGCTTGCGTCACGAACTCGTAGCCGCCGGTCCATTCGTAGACGTGAACGTCGCTGCCGCAAATGCCAACCGCCGCCACGTCGATCAGCACCTGATTCACACCCGGGGCCGCCGGTACCGCCACCTCGCGCAACTCCACGCCGAACGCCGGGACGATTTTCTGCAATGCCTGCATCGGAAATCTCCAGAACGCTCGGGCCGCGATCATTCTAGGAGGGGGTGCCGCGCGAGGCTAGGGCCCGCCGCGCGCCGAATGAGGGTCGATCGCCGTCCCGATGCCGGGCGACGGGCCGTTGAAGTTTGCATGGATTGAGCCTAACCTACGCTCGAAACTGGCGAACAGGCCTTCCATCGCGGAAATCCCGGTTTCGTTGCCGAGGCGGAAATCCCGGCGGATGAGCGTTCCAACTTGGCGACGGTCACGAGGCGCGGGTACAGGGTGGCCGAGCCGCCCGCCCTCAGCGTGTTCGCGCTGGCCTGCGCGGCGTTGGCGCTCGGCGTCTCGGGGAGGGCGCGTCGCGGCGTCCGCGGCCGATGTAACGGTTCTCCTCGGCATAAGGGAGGGCACGATGCGCATTCCAACCGCTGTTTTCGTCCTTTGCCTCGCCGCCGTTCCGGCCCGCGCGGGGGACATTTCGTTCAGCTACAACTTCGCCGCACCCAATCTCGGCGCGAATCAGAGCATCACGCAGCTCGATCTCGGCGTCACGATGCAGAGTTCGGCGCTAGGCAAGAACGTGGTGCTGGCGAACCCGGCGCTGGCGACGACGCTGGTGCCGAATCCGTTCATCATGCCGACGCCGAATTGCGCGGTGACGCCGCAGTTCTGTATGGCGGTACCGAGGACGATTGACGGAGTGGACCCCAAGACGCTGGCCAATCCGCAGTTCTTCTACAAGCCCAACTCCTTCACCGCGACGCCGGGCGTGGCGACGAACATCAACCTCGTGAAGCCCGGCATTCCCGCCGGTACAACGGTGCGCACCGACGCGGCCGCGTTGTCCTGGGAGCCGGCCGCGAACCCGCCAGTCTTCGGCGCCAAGAACCAGTTGAAGTTCGGCGCGACGCTGAGCGTGCAGACGGCGATCTTTACACCGCCCAATAAGGGGATCGGCATGGCGCCGCCGCCGAGGCCGGTGTATCCCAGCAAGGCGTCGTTCTCGAGCGCAACCTGGCTACTGAGTGACAACACCAAGGTGAACACCGCGGCGCTGGCCGCGCATACGATCCAGATGGGTCAGGACGTGTTTGACCTCAACAACAATTTCCTGCCCGGGCTGATCTTCACCTACACCAACGACGCGATGAACGATGTCACGCTGGCCGATCTCGCGTTCTTCACGACGTCGGACGGGAACGCGCTCGCCGAGCTTGATCCGCAGGCGACGTTCCTGACCGATGCGCTGGTGTCACTGAACGGCTTATCGCTTCCGACGCTATCCTCCTACGATGTGCCATCCGGCGAGACGCTGCGGTTTTTGTTCGCGGATACGTCGGACCCATTTTTCGTCGCCGAGGCGGATGTCTCGGCCGAGGGTGTGTTCCAACTCGGCTACGGATATGAGGCGCAGGTGCAGGTGGCCGAGCCGCCTTCGTGGACGGTGTTCGCGCTGGGCTGCGCGGCGCTGGCGTTCGGTGTGCGCCCGAGGGCGGGCGTGTCGCGGGGCTGAGCGGACCGGAATCACAGCCGCAATCATTGCATTTCCCGCTGCGGGGCGTCTCACCACGCGATTTCGGACTCTCGATCGACGTTCATCGGCTGGTGAGCCACGTCGCAGTCTGACCCGGACCGGTCATTTGCGCTTCGGCGTTGCCAGCCGTTCTGTCGCGCGTGGAGAGGACTTCAGCTTTCCTTCTACCACCTGGGCCAGGCTTTCAACCGCGGGACCGATCGTGTGGCGTGGGTAGCCACTGAAACCAAGCACAAGGGCCGATCGCGGAGCTGCCGCAACATGGAAGCGGCTCATTGCCCGGACGATGACGCCGTGTTGGCGCCCTGCGCGCTCGATCGCGACGTCCGAGAGACCTCGCCGCGTGTACGCGACGAGATGCATCCCCTGGTCCGGCGCATCGACCGTTACGTCGGCGCCGAGGCGGCTCTTGAGAGCAGCAACCAGCACGTCGCGCTGATCCCGATACAGCAGGCGCATTCGACGAATATGCGCTGCGAAGTGCCCCTCTTCCATGAAAGCGGCAACGACGGCTTGGCACAAGGTCGATGGCTGTCGATCCATAAGATAGCGCGCGGCAACGAAAGCTCGTAGCAGTGCCCGCGGCACCACGGCATAGCCCATCCGCAAGCCAGGAAAGAGCGCCTTGTTGAGCGTGCCGATATAGATGACACGCTCACCCTCATCGAGCCCCTGAAGCGAGGCTAGTGGCCGCCCACCATAGCGAAACTCACTGGCATAGTCGTCCTCTACGATCCATGCATTCTTGTCTCGTGCCCACGCGAGGAGTTCGAGACGACGCGCCATGGAGAGCACGACACCCGTGGGGAATTGATGGGAGGGTGTCACGAAAACCGCGCGTGCGTTCGGCGCCGATTTGATGCCTGCGCCGACGTCGATGCCTTGCCCATCGATCGGAATCGGATGGACCGTTGCGCCGGCGGCCATCAGAGCCTGTCGCGTCAGTGGATAACCGGGGTCTTCGACCCAAACCTCCTTGTCCGGGTCCGAAAGGATTCGGATTACGATGTCAACAGCGTGCTGCGTGCCCGTCGTGACTATGATCTGTTCGGGATCGCATCGCACCGCTCGAGCGGCCTGCAAGTACTCGCAGATTGTCTTTCGAAGTTCGATCGTTCCGCGCGGGTCGGAGTATCCCAGATGGCTCAGGTTCAGCGAACGGAAGGTACGTGCACTCAGTTTGCGCCAGAGCTCTACCGTCCGAGCGTCCACAAGCGTGCGTCCTAGGTTGAACGGCCGCTCTTCGCTCTGCACCGTGACATCAACGAAATCGCCGATGGAATGCATTTGCGTGGCGCTGGACGTGATCGCGGCAACAGGTTTCTCTCCTCTCTGTGCGTTTCCCTCAATCGGCTCAGCAAGATCGGACGATACATAAGTGCCCGATCCCCGCCTGCCTGACGTATATCCTTCGGCTAGAAGCTGCTCATACGCGGAAACCGCCGCGGAGCGCGATACTCCGAGCTGCGAGGCCAGCTCACGCGTGGATGGCAGCTTCGTTCCAGGGCGCAGCCGTCGTGACAGGATCGCCGAACGAAGCTGCTGGTAAAGCTGGCGGAACAGCGGCGTGTTGTCCGCGCGGTTCACCTCGAAGGCATAAAGCTCAACCCAGCGGCTTTTCATGTCGTCGCCCGTAGGCTGCGAAAAGTGGTATGCCGAGATACACATAAGTGGATCTTGTTGGCAGACCACTGTCACGCTATGCCAACCCCGATAGTAATTCAAGGTGAAGGGGCCCCGGTTTGCGGTCTTTCAACTTGAGTCGATGAGGTCAGCATGAGTTCGCCCCAACTCCGTCGCGCCGACCGGGTTATGTCCGAGCAACGGGCATGGGAAATGCTGGAGCGCGGATTCAGCGGACGGCTCGCCACTGTGGGTGAGGATGGCTATCCTTATTGCATTCCCCTGCTCTACATCTGGATGGACGGCGAAGTCTACATTCACACGACCAGCGCCGAGGGCCACTTCCGAGCAAACGTCGAATGCGAGCCAAGGGTTTGCTTTGAGATCGATGAGCCGAATGAAGTGTTCGACTATGGCCGCTTTGAATGTGATTCGGGCCTGGCGTACCGAAGCGTGATCCTATTCGGCAAAATACGGATTGCAGAGGGCAGGGCAGCAAAGCAACGCTTCTGCGAGGCGCTGATGGTGAAATACGGCAAGCCGGATACCGGCCGGCCGAAAGGCTTCTTCCCGCGCATCGACATAATCACGGTTTACGCTATTTCTGTCGATCGAATGACCGGCAAGGAAATGGCTTTACCCGCGCTCTCGGAACAGTGGCCCGCGAAAGACAGAACGAAAACACCAAACGCGCGGCCGTAAGGAAGAGAAGCGAGACTTGTTTGCGCGGTGCCTCGGCTCATGGTGATCACGATGTACCGTCCCTGTTATCTCCGTTTCGACGAACAGTCCCGAATGAGTCCGTTATGTCGAGCGAACGTTGGCGGCGTCCTCACGAACGATCGCAGTTCATCATACAGATCTCCGATTATTGAATTTTGACGATCGGCCGCGTTATATGCTTGCGATGCATGAGTCTCCTGTTGGTACGAAGCAGAAGGATCGGAGAGTGGCGCGAATTTCGGATACTGAAGGTAGAGCAGACCTAGCTAACGCCGCGTGAGTTCGCGCTCGGCACGTCGATAGTCTTCGGGAATTCCGATGTCGATGAAGTAGCCGTCGGTCACGAAGGCAAGCGGACGCAGCACGGCGGCTCGCAGCTCGAGGAAATCCTTCTCGAAGGAAAAGCTCATGGGCAGGCTGGGATCGTCGAGCAGGGGCCGCGCGAAGAGGTAGACGCCGGCGCTGATGGTTCCGGCGGCACGAGCGCCGGCCGCGTCGAAGCCGACGACCCGGCCCTTCGCGATCTTCGCGCAGCCGTATCGCGCGCTCTCCTCGGAATGACGCAGCGCCATGGTGAGGTCGGCGCCCGCCGCCTCATGGGCTCGCCGCATGGCGGCGTAGTCGAGATCGAGATAGGTGTCGCCGTTTAGCGCAAAGACCGGAAAGCGATCGACGAGGCTCAGCGCATGGCGCAGCGCGCCGCCGGTGCCCAGAGGCTCGCTCTCGATGGCATAGCGCAGGCGCAGCCCGCGATAGCGCTCGCCCAGCGTTCCCGTCAGCGACTCCGCGAGATATCCCGCCGCCAGGATGACCTCGCTCACACCCTGTCGCTCCAGCAAATCCAACAGCAGGCAGAGGAAGGGACGCCCGCCGATCGGCGCCATCACCTTGGGAACATCGCTGACGACTGACCGCAGACGGGTGCCTTGCCCACCCACGAGAACGATCGCGCGCATTAGGGCGCCTTGGGAAACAGCGCCCGCTCGACCAGACCGCAGAAGATGTGGCCGAGCACGATGTGGCCTTCTTGAATTTTCTGCGTCTCGGCGGAGGGAATCCGTATGCAGACATCCGAGAGCGCCAGCAGGTCGCCGCCGGAGCCGCCGGTCATCGCGATCACGACAAGACCACGCTCGCGCGCGGCGGCAAAAGCCTTGACCAGATTTCTCGATCGTCCGGAGGTGGAAATCCCGATGA
>Ga0073928_10011153_pt1 | contig 10526 bp, 10 predicted proteins | sample PaiPotPPA55metaG_FD_76969 | JGI IMG/M metagenome (GOLD analysis project Ga0073928, IMG submission 76969) | Iron sulfur acid spring bacterial and archeal communities from Banff, Canada, to study Microbial Dark Matter (Phase II) - Paint Pots PPA... ...
CGGTCGCGACGCCGACCGTCTTGCCGCTCTTCTTGAACGCCGCCTCGGCATTCACGATGGCATTGGTCAGGGTGGTGGCGAGAATGCGAAACCCGCCTTCGGTCTGGCCGGCATCGGCCAGCTCGAACAGGCGCTGCTCGACCCGTTCGATCTGCTCGATCGCGGGATCGTCGAGATCCTGGCGGAAGGCGTCGTTGACGGCGTCCTCGCCGATCGTGATCAGCTGGCGGCGCAGATGCAGATCGTGGATCGCTCGGCCGTAATCCGCGGCGTTGATGATCGTCACCGCGGCGCTGGCGAGGCGCGCCAGATATTGCGCGCCGCCGATCTCGGCAAGCGCCCCGTCCTGGTCGAACAGGTTCTTGAGCGTGACCGGGTTGGCGACCTGGCCGCGCTCGATCAGCTTGCCGATCGCAGCGAAGATGCGGCCGTGCACGGCGTTGCCGAAATGCTCCGGCAGGACGAACTCGGCGACCCGGCCAAAGGCGGCGTTGTTGATCAGGATCGCCCCCAGCAGGGCCTGCTCGGCTTCGGTGTTGTAGGGCGGGGTGCGGATCGGCGCCGGGTCGGGCTCGCGCAGCGGCGTGACCCGGGAGTAGGCTTGGCTGTCCATCGCGCCGAGACTAGCATCGGCCGCCGAGCGGCCGACGGCGAATAACAATCCACACCCTGTGGAAGTCGGGGATCAGGCGGCGCCGCGCCGCCGGTCTGTTTGGGCGGGCCCGGTTTCTCGTTCCCAGTCCGTGACATAGTCGCGCGTCAGCGGCACCGCCTCCTGGGCCTTGGCGAGCTGCATCTGGAACACCATCAGGCTCGAGCGGCGGAACGAGACCTCCGAACCGGCCAGGTAGGTCTCCCACATCCGGCAGAATCGCTCGTCGTAGATCGTCCGGATGCGGTCGCGGTTCTCGACGAATCGGGCGCGCCAGGCGCGCAGGGTCTCGGCGTAGTGCAGGCGCAGGATCTCGATGTCGGTGATCCACAGCCGCAGCCGCTCAACCACCGGCACGACCTCCGACAATGCCGGCGCGTAACCGCCGGGAAAGATGTATTTGCGGATCCACGGATTGGTCGAGCCCGGCCCGTCCATGCGCCCGATCGAGTGCAGTAGCGCAACGCCGTCCGGCGTCAGCAGCGACCTGACCTTGGTGAAGAAGGTGCGGTAATGGTTGACGCCGACATGCTCGAACATGCCGACCGACACGATGCGGTCGAAAGCCCCGCTCTGCTCGCGATAGTCGCGCAGGTGGAACCGCACGCGATCCGCCAGCCCCGCCGCCGCGGCCCGCTTGGTCGAGAACGCGTGCTGCTCGGCGGACAAGGTCAGCCCGGTGACGTCGACGCGATATTCGCGGGCGAGATAGAGCGCCAGACCGCCCCAGCCGGAGCCTATGTCTAGCACCTTCTGCCCGGGCCGCAGCAGCAGCTTGGCCGCGACGTGCCGCTTCTTGTCGTATTGCGCCGTCTCGAGGTCGATGCCGGGCTCGCGGAAATAGCCGCAGGAGTATTGCCGGTCCGAATCAAGGAACAGCTCGTAGAGCTGGTCGGAGAGATCGTAGTGGTGCGCGACGTTGCGCTGGGCGCGCGGGATCGGATTGTATTGGTGGATCCGGCGCAGCCAAACGCCTGAGCCGTTGAGCAGGCGCGACAGCTGCCCCTCGGGCAAGGCGTCGATACTGAGCGCCAGCAGGTCGATCAGGTCGTAGAGGCTGCCTTCCTCGACCGTCAGCGTGCCGTTCATGTAGGCCTCGGGCAGGTGCAGGCGCGGCCTGACGACAAACCTCCAGTGCAACGCCGGGTCGTGCAGCCGGATCACCACCGCAGGGCCGGGCGAGCCTTGGAAGGTGTGAAAAGCGCCGCCCGCATCGATGATTCCGAGTCGGCCGATCTTAATCACACGCCGGAAAAGTTGCGCCGCCAGCATCGCCCACTCCGTCATGGCCGGGCCTGTCCCAGGCCTCCGCGTCGCAAGGGTCGGTGCTCTCACCTCTAAAGAGCGTGGTTTGACCCCACCGCGTGGATGGCCGAATCAAGTCCGGCCATGACGATAACGCAAAGAGTAGCCGGGAGGGGAGGGCTAATCGCCCGTTACGCGGGTCCTTCGCTCTCGGCGGGGCGGGCGGCGCGTTCGCCCGAGAACGGCTCGCCGGCTTCCTCCTCCTCACGGGCGGCCAGCGGGTCGATGCCCTGGGCCTGCATCCGGGCCTCCTCCGCGGATTGCGCGATATTGGCGGTGACGGTGACGGAGACCCCGGGGTGCAGCACGACCCGCACCGCGTGCAGCCCCAGGTTCTTGATCGGGCGATCAAGGACGATCTGCCGCTTCTCGACCGTGAACCCCGCCTCGGTCACCGCATCGGCGAGGTCGCGGGCCGAGACCGAGCCGTAGAGCTGGCCGCTCTCGCCGGCCTGGCGGACGATGACGACGGAGACCCCGTCGAGCTTGCGGCCGACCAGTTCGGCTTCCGACTTGCGCTCGAGGTTGACGGCTTCGAGCTGGGTCCGCTGGCTCTCGAAATAAGCCAGGTTCTCCTTTGTCGCCCGCATCGCCTTCTTCTGCGGCAAGAGGTAGTTGCGCGCATAGCCGGGCTTGACGTTGACGAGCTGGCCCATCTGGCCGAGCTTCTCGACCCGTTCGAGCAGGATCAGTTCAACCATCGATCTTTCCTCCGAATGAATGCGGCTGCGCCAGGCGCCGCCGCAGGCCCAGCGGCGAATCGAGCAGCCCCAACAAGGCGACGATCAGAAATGGCCAGCCGAACACCCCGGCCAGCACATAGAAGGCGACGAGCGGCACCTGGGGGCGCGCGAAGCGCTGCGCGATCGCGTGCAGCACACCGAGTCCGCCCAGGCACAGCGGCACCGCCAGCAGGACCAGCGTGTTGATGCCGGCGAAGCCCAGCGCGCCGCCGAACACGGCGGCCGCGGCGGCAGCGGCGAACAGCACGGGAATCCAGTTCGGCAGGCTCAGCGCCCTGAGCTCCGGAGTGGGCCGCCAAGCAGCGCCGAAGCGGGACAGCAGCCCCTGGGCGAGGGCGCCGTTGAACGCGGTCACCACCATCCACGAAGCGGCCGTCACCCCGGGGACGATCAGCGCCAAGGTGCGGGCGAAGGCGTCGAGCCCCTCCCAATCCTCGCCGAACAGGCGGCCGAGCCCGGGCGCCAGCGCCTGCCGCAGCGCCTCCTCCAGCCCGTCGGGCCCGCCGAGCACGAGCACCCCAACCACCGCCGCCCCAAGGGCGAGCGCGGTCAGCCAGCCGGTCAGCAGCCCCGGCGAATACCACTCGATCGTGCCGTCGGGCCGGGTACGCGCGAGCAGTGCCTGGCGCACCAGGATCACGACCGGGACGGCGTCGGTCGCGGCAAAAAACGCCGTCGCCACGCCCCCGACCGCGAGGAGCAGCACCGACGTCGCCGCCGCCGCGGCCGACAGGGCGCCGCCGACCCCGAACCACAGCCCGGCGACGAACAGCGGCAGCTGCGTCAGCGAAACCAGGATCAAGGACCCGGGAGAGGACACCAGCACGCTCAGATAGAGGCACGCGCTCGCCAGCCCGCACAGGGCGGCAACGGCGATCCGGCCCATGGCCGGCGCTGCCACGCCCGTTACTTGACCATGAACGGGAGCAGGCCGAGAAAGCGCGCGCGCTTGATCGCCTGCGCCAGCTCGCGCTGCCGTTTCGTCGACACCGCGGTGATGCGGCTGGGCACGATCTTGCCGCGCTCCGACACGAAGCGCTGCAGCAGCTTCACGTCCTTGTAGTCGATCTTCGGCGCGTTCGGCCCCGAGAACGGGCAGGATTTGCGCCGCCGAAAGAACGGCCGCCGGGCCCCGGCGCCGCGCCCCCCGCCGCCCGCCGATTGCGATTCCATTTAGGCCTCCACCGGTTCGGGGGTGGCGCTGGCGGCTCGCTCGGGCGCGGGCTCGCGGCTCTCCGGGCGATCGCGGTCGCGCCGCCCGCGGTCGTCGCGGCTGCCGCGGCTCTGCATGATCGCCGACGGTCCCTCTTCGAGCCCCTCGACGCGGATCGTCAGGTAGCGGATCACATCCTCGTTGATGCGCATCGTGCGCTCGAGCTCGAAGATCGCCGCCGGCGGCGCCTCGATGTTGAACAGGATGTAATGGCCCTTGCGGTTCTTGCGCATGCGGTAGGAGAGGTTGCGCAGCCCCCAATACTCCCGCTTCTTGATCTCGCCGCCATTGTCGGCGACCAGCTGCGTGAAACCGTCGGCGAGGGCGTCGACCTGCGCGCCCGAGATGTCCTGGCGCGCGATGAACACGTTTTCGTACAAAGGCATGCCGAGTAAATCCCTTGTGGCTGATGAGGGTCCGGCGCGTCTGACGCCTTCCGGGCCGAGCCGGCTGCCGCCGGCAAGGGTGACCGCCGCAATATATAGAACTGTGGCGTCGCGACAAGGTGCGGACGCTCAAACCGGCGATTGACGCCTTATCGGGTGCACGAACCTTGGCTCAGCGTGAGGTGGACGGCTCGGACATCGGGTGGTATGAGGGCCGGCAAAAATCCATCCGATTTTTTAATTCGAGGAGACCAGCCGATGGATCCGAACGAATTGATGCAGCGCGTCCGCGAGCGGGCCTTCGCGATCTGGCAGCGCGAAGGCGAGCCCTTCGGCCGCGAGGTCGAACATTGGCTAATGGCGGAAGCGGAGCTGGCGGGCGAGGGCGGCGCAGCCCCTGCGCGCCGCGCGCGGCGGCCGGCCAACGGGTCGAACGGCGCCAAGCAGCCGGCGGTGGCTAAGACGACATCGCGCGCCAAAGCGTCGCCGCGGCCGTAGCAGCCAAGTTCGCCGTCATGGCCGGGCCAAGCCGGCCATGGGGCGTCTGACGCTGAAGGCCGTCGAGAGGCCGGTGCTGGGAGCGGTCAGGCGAACAGGCGCTCCTTCTCCAGCCCGTCGTAGAGATGGGCGACGAACTCGCCGTAGCCGTTCCATTTGAGCGTCGGCCGGCGTTCGTCGGTGCCGATAACGCGCTCGCTGGCCTGGCTCCAGCGCGGGTGCGGCACCTCCGGGTTGACGTTCGCCCAGAAGCCGTATTCGCTGCCCTGCAAGGTCTCCCAGAACGACACCGGGCGCTTGTCGGTGAACGACACGCGCACGATCGACTTGACCGATTTGAAGCCGTATTTCCACGGCAGGGAGAGCCGCAACGGGGCGCCGTCCTGCTTGGGGACGGGCTTGCCGTACATGCCGGTCACGAGGAACGCCAACTCGTTGGTCGCCTCGGCCATCGTGACCCCTTCGATATAGGGCCACGGGTACCAGTATTGCTTCTGGCCGGGCGCGACGGCGGGGTCGGAAAACGTCTCCATCTGCACGTATTTCGCCGAGCCGAGCGGCTTTGCCAGATCGACCAGGGCGCTCATCGGAAAGCCGCTCCACGGCACCGCCATCGACCACGCCTCGACGCAGCGGTGGCGATACAGCCGCTCCTCGATCGACATCTTCTTTACCAGATCGTCGACATCGATGGTCGTCGGCTTTTCGACCATGCCGTCGATCTTGATCGTCCACGGGTTGACCTTGAGCGCCTGGGCCTCGTCGGCGATGTCCTTCTGCGCCCCGAATTCGTAGAAATTGTTGTAGCGGGTCGAGAATTTCGGATCGGTCAACGGCCGGTCTAGGGTGTAGCGCGGGTTGCGCTTGCCTGGATAGAGAGCCTCGCCCTCGGCTGCCGCCCAAGCCGGCAGACCGGCGAGGATCAGCGGACCGGCCGCCACCGCCTGGAGCAGCCTCCGGCGGTCGCGGAAGACCCTTTCCGGGGTCGCCTCGCTGTCGCGCAGCTCCCAGCCCTTCTTGCGCCTGATCAGCATCAACGCCTCCCGCCGGCTACTGCGCTGCCTCGGCCGCGCGCGTCGCCAGCACCTTCTCGGCCGGCTTGCCGACCAATTCCTGCATGTGGTCGAAATGGTGGGCGAAGCTGCCGACCCCAAGGGTCAGCGAACGCAATTCGACGATCAGGTCGTGCAATTCGCTTTCCGGCAGATGCGCGCTGACAACGTCCCAGCCGGCCCAGTCCGGCTTGGCGTCGTAGCCGAGGATCTGGCCGCGGCGGCCGGAAACGAGGCGCTGCACCCGGGCGGTGAACGCGTTCGGCACCGAGATCTCGACCGCGTCGATCGGCTCCAAGAGGATCGGGTCGCATTTCGGCAACGCTTCCTGGATCGCCTGCCGGCCGGCCGTCTTGAACGCCTGGTCCGAACTGTCGACGGCGTGGAACTGGCCGGTGAGCAGGGTGACCGCGAGATCGACGACCGGAAACCCGAGCGGCCCGTGACGCAGGGCCTCGATGACCCCTTCCTCGACCGCTGGGATGTAGTTGCGCGGAATCGCGCCGCCGACGACGCTGTCCTTGAACGTGAAGCCGGAGCCGCGCGGCATTGCCTTGACCTCGACCGTGACGTCGGCGAACTGCCCGTGGCCGCCGCTCTGGCGCTTGAAGCGCGAGTGCTGCTGCATGCCTTTGCGGATCGTCTCCTTGTACGGCACCGCCGCGGGATGGCCGGTCACCGCCAGGTTCTGGCGGTTGCGCAGGCGGTCGAGCGCGATCTGCAGGTGGATGTCGCCCTGCCCCCACAGCACCATCTCGCGCGTGTCGGGGTTTTGGTCGAGCTCGAGCGAGGGGTCCTCCTCGATAAGCTTGCCGATCGCCGGCGACAGCTTGACCTCGTCGCTGCGCTTCTCGGCGGCGATCGCCAGCCCGAAGACCGGCTGCGGCCGCTGCGGCCGCGGCAATGGCTCGGCCTTGCCCGACGGGGTCAGCACGGCGCCGGTCTGCACATCCTCCATGCGCGTCAGCCCGACGACCTCGCCCGGGCCCGCCGACGGCGCCTTCTCCTGCTGCGCGCCGGTCAGCCGCAGCACGCCGGCGACGCGGGTGCCGTTCAGGACATTGCCCTCGGCGATCGTGCCGCGCCACACCCGCGCCAGGGTCAGCTTGCCGGTATGCGGCAGCAGGTAGGTCTTGAAGACCTGCGCCAACGGTTCGCCGGTGGCGGCGATGCCGAGCCGCTGCGCGGTCTCCTGCGGCGACGGCGTCTCGTGCCGCAAGGCCTTCCACAGCCGTCGGATGCCATGATCCTGCAAGGCCGAGCCGAGGAACACCGGGACGATCTGGTCCTCGCGCAGGCTGCGGGTCAGGTGCTGGTAGATCTCGTCCCGCGACGGCTCCTCGTCCTCGAGCAGTTTCTCGAGCAGCGCGTCGTCGTAATCGGCCAGTTTTTCGAGGAGCCCGCTGCGCGTCTCGCGCTCCTGGTCCCAGAAGCCGTCGGGCAGCGGGATCAGGTCGGAGGCGTGGCCGGGCCGGTAGCGGTAGGCGCGCTCGCTGACCAGGTCGACATAGCCGGTGATTTCGGCCTCCTGGCCGCGCAACGGCACCTGGCGCAAGGCCAACGGCCGGCTCGACACGCCCTGCAACGCCGCCAGCACCTCGCGCACCCGTGCGCTCGCGGTGTCCATCTTGTTGATGAACAGCATGTGCGGGATGCGGTGCTGGTCGAGGAACTGCAACAAGGGGCTGATGGTCAGAGCGCGCTCGACCTCGGGCTCGCAGACGACGACGGCGACGTCGCTCGCCAGCACCGCCGATTCGGCCTCGTAGAGCAGCTCGATCGAGCCCGGGCAGTCGAGGATCGTCCACGGATCGCCGAGATAGGTCGCGTTGGCGACGTTGACCTCGGTCGACATCTGCCGGGCCCGCGCCTCGGCGGCGTGATCGCCGACCGAGTTGCCCTCGCGCACGCTGCCGCGCCGGCTCGTGGTGCCGCTGTCGAACAGCAGCGCTTCGAGCAGCGTCGTCTTGCCCGACAGATACGGTCCGATCAGGGCGGCACAGCGCGGTGCCGCGGTTCCATTCGCCATGTGGCGCCTCCACCTGGATCTTGCGGCCGCCACCTGCGGCGGCCTGTCGCTTGGGGCCGGATCGTGGCGAGCCGCCGCCCCGATGGCAACGGGAATCTGGCCCCTTTCGACCGGATCAGCCCAGATTGCGGCAGGCGCGGTCGATGCGTGTGCACGCCTCGCGCAAAACCTCCGTCGAGGTCGCGTAGGAGATGCGGAAATGCGGCGCCAGCCCGAACGCCGTGCCGTGCACGACGGCGACGCCCTCGGCCTCCAACAGGTAGCGCGCGAAGTCCTCGTCGCTGTCGATCGCCTTCCCGTCCGGGGCGCGCTTGCCGATCAGCCCGGTGCAGGACGGGTAGACGTAGAACGCGCCCTCCGGCCGCGGGCAGAACAGCCCCGGCACCCGGTTCAGCGCGTCGACGACGAGGTCGCGCCGCTCCTTGAAGCTCTTGTTGTGGACCGGAATGAAGTCCTGCGGCCCGGTCAAGGCCTCGATCGCCGCGGCCTGGCTGATCGTGCACGGGTTGGCCGTCGAGTTCGACTGGATCGCACCCATCGCTCGGATCAGCGGCTTGGGCCCGCCGCCATAGCCGATGCGCCAGCCGGTCATGCAATAGGCTTTCGAGACGCCGTTGACGGTCAAGGTGCGCTCGTAGAGGCGCGGCTCGACCTGGGCGATCGTCGTGAAGCGGAAATCGTCATAGACGAGGTGCTCGTACATGTCGTCGGCCATGACCCAGACATGCTCGTGGCGCAGCAGCACCTCGGCCAGCCCCTTCAGGTCCGATTCGGTATAGGCGGCGCCGCTCGGGTTCGACGGCGAATTGAGGATCAGCCATTTGGTCTTCGGCGTGATTGCCGCTTCGAGATCCTCCGGGCGCAGTTTGAAGCCGTTGTTCTGCGGGCACGGCACCGGCACCGGCTCGCCGTCGCAGAGCAGCACCATCTCCGGGTAGGAGACCCAGTAGGGCGCCGGGATTACGACCTCGTCGCCGGGGTTCACGGTGGCGACGAGGGCGTTGTACAGCACCTGCTTGCCGCCGCCGCTGACGGTGATCTGCGAGGGCTCGTAACGGAGGCCGTTCTCGCGCTCGAACTTGCCGCAGATCGCCCGCTTCAACTCGATGCGGCCGTCGAATACGGTGTACTTCGTGTCGCCGGCCCGGATCGCCGCCACCGCCGCCTCTTTGATGTTGTCCGGCGTGTCGAAATCGGGCTCGCCCTGGCTCAGGCTGATGATGTCGCGCCCGGCTGCCTTCAATTCGGTGGCGAGCGCGGTGATCGCCATCGTCGGCGACGGCTTGACGCGAGACAGACGGTCGGCAAGAAAGGACATGTTCTTTTCCGGAAAATATGATCACGCCAACCTAATCCCAGCGCCCGGTTTTGTGAAGTACGGGAACGAAACTTTGGACTCGTCCGTGGCTTCCGGGTGCGCCCCCATAAACGCTGTGATCACAAGATACCGTTGCCGGTAAACGCCAAGCGCACGGGTCGCAACGGGAGCTTCTGCGGGCCCTGAACTCCGCGTGGCCCATCTCGCACCTCACGCAATCCGCTTTTCTCGCAATTCGATGCCGATCGTGTAACCGAGTACCGAGAGCGCTTCTTCGAGACTGGTCAGCCGTGAACGAGCACGGGGATCGATTAACCTTGCCGCTTGGCGCTCGTCGATGCCGAGCCGACGCGCCAGGTCGGGGAGAGCCATCCCATGCTTCCGCAATGCGTCGTAGAGAGCAGCCTTCAAGGCGATCGTCGGGTCCGGCGCGACGTCGCGCATCCCGCGCCGCGCCGGTGAGGGTGGCGGGAGGTCCTCGCCACGGTGGATTCGGCCGGCGAGCGCTTCGGATAAGCAATCCGAGGCTTCGACGAGCGCTTCCGCCTCGTCCGCGCCATCGGTCAAGGCCTCCGGAAGGTCGGGAAACCGGACCAGGATGCTGCCGTCCTGTTGGGGTTCCAGGCGTACCGGATAGGTGTACCGCGTTCCCATTTGTCGATCCTCACCTCAGATCGCGCTCATTAAGACCTAACTGGCGCAACATCACATGGAGCAGGCCAGGGCGGATTTCCTTTGTCCGGTCCTTGATCGTGGTAAACCGTTCGCCGAAATAGAGCGTGGCATGGCTTCCTTTGCCATGTTCCTCGTCGATGCGAACATCGGTAGCGCGAGCCCTGCCGATCCGTCTCAGCCTGCGGAACAGCTCGTTTCCGTTCACGCGCTCAATAGTAGACCACTCTCGGTGCGGCTGTCCCGCAGCTTCGCCCGACAGCTCGGCGGATCTGGCGCGGTCAGCCTCATCGGCTTATCTTCACCGCATGCCGCAGCCTCTTTTCGTCCATGAACGGCCGAGCGCCGATATCGGCAGGCCGTTCGAACTGTCGTCGGAATTCCGCCCGGCCGGGGATCAGCCGCAGGCGATCGAGGAGTTGTGCGAGGGCATCGGGCGCGGCGAGCGCGACCAGGTGCTGTTGGGGGTCACCGGCTCGGGCAAGACTTTCACGATGGCACACGTCATCGCCCGGACCGGGCGGCCGGCGATCATCCTGGCGCCGAACAAGACCTTGGCCGCCCAGCTTTACGGGGAGATGAAGAGCTTCTTCCCGGAGAACGCGGTCGAGTATTTCGTCTCGTATTACGACTACTACCAGCCCGAGGCCTACGTCCC